>Ga0255771_1000502_pt1 | contig 45328 bp, 47 predicted proteins | sample 011ome_19_FD_179969 | JGI IMG/M metagenome (GOLD analysis project Ga0255771, IMG submission 179969) | Coastal salt marsh microbial communities from the Groves Creek Marsh, Skidaway Island, Georgia - 011510BT metaG (version 2) | ecosystem: Environmental > Aquatic > Marine > Intertidal zone > Salt...
AAAGAAAAAAAATTTTTTCATTAAGCAATAGCTTTATTTAAAAAACAATATTATATACTGCATATAGAGTATTTAAAAACTAATATTATCTCTTAAGTCATTGAGAAATAATGAGATTATAAAATATCAGTCTTACTGATTTAATACTTGGCTAGATATTTTATGAATTTACTTTTTGGATTTAGTAATAAGATAGGAGTTAATAAAAGCCTTAATAAACATGAATTTACTTAAAATTATGATACTTTTTATTAATCTTTTATTATAAGTTACCTTAATATTTATTTATAAACTACTAATTAATAATATTTTTTAAAATATTCTTAGCTTCAATTCTTGCGATGCTATCAATCTCGAGAATACTTTCAATTGAATTAGCTTCTATTTTAGTTGCTTTCAATAAGGTTTTTTCAATCAGCTCAGAAATTTGAATAAATTTGATTTTTTTTGTTAAAAATGCATCAACGGCTATCTCATTTGATGCATTTAAGAAAATACAATATGCTGTTCCCAGTGATAAGCATTCATATGCAAGCTTAAGGCATGGAAATTTTTTAAAATTTGGCTCAAAAAACTCAAGCTTTGAAAGCTTTTCATAGGATATGCCTTCCACGCCAGATTGAATCCTTTCTGGTTGGCTTAATGCATAAGCAATTGGAATTCTCATATCAGGATTGCTTAGTTGGCACAAAGAGCTTCCATCAACAAATTCAACAAAAGAATGAATAATGCTTTGAGGATGCATCAAAACTCCTATCTTGTCTTTTTTAACTTTAAATAGATATGAGGCCTCAATTACTTCTAGACCCTTATTCATCATTGTTGCGGAATCAATAGAAATTTTCTTTCCCATTTTCCAATTAGGGTGATTTAATGCCTGATCGACAGTCACATTCTCTAAGCTTTTTAAATTGTAATCTCGAAAAGGTCCTCCTGATGCAGTTAGTATAATTTTACTTACTTCTTGAGCTTTGTATCTAGGTGAAATTACTTGAAAAACTGCATTATGTTCACTATCTATCGGAATCAAACTTGCACCACTTTCAAAACATATCTTATTCAGTAGCTCACCTGCCATTACCATTGACTCTTTATTTGCTAATAAAATTTCTTTTCCCTTTTTAGCTGCATCAATAATAGAAGGGAGTCCAGCACTTCCTGTAATAGCAGCAATAACAGTTGTTACTTCTTCATGTGATGCTATAAATTTATAGCCATCATCACCAAACAAAACATCAGTATTTATATTGTTAAGCCTGAATTTTTCTTCAGCTACTTTTTTAGATAGAGAGTCCTTAGTTACAATATACTTTGGACTGAATTTTAATGCTTGCTCAATTAATAAGTCTGTATTGTTAAATCCACTTAATGCAAAAATCTTATATTTGTCGGGATGAAGATTTATAACTGAAAGCGAACTTCTTCCAATACTTCCAGTAGAGCCAAGAATAGAGATAATCTTCATCCTAGATGGAAAAACCTAAAGAATAAATAGTTGAAACAGTTATTAACAAATAAGCTATTGGGATAGTTGAACAGAAGCCATCAAGTCTGTCAAAAAAACCGCCATGACCCGGAATAATTGAACCACTATCTTTAACTTTAATTTGTCTTTTAAGGAATGATTGATAAATATCACCGTAAATGCTTAATATTGTTACTATCGTTGCAAAGCATGCCAACAATATGAGATCTATTTTATAGAATTCAGATAAGATGAATATAAATATCAGGTTAGATAATACCCCCCCTACAGCCCCTTCTATTGTTTTGCCCGGGCTTATAGTTCGTGCTAACTTATTTTTGCCAAAAGCTTTTCCAAAGAAATAAGCCCCAACATCAGAAAAGCTAATCATAAAAAACAAAATTAGAATAAAAAATTTATTTGTTATGAATATAAATGAAGCAACTACTATCAATGGAGCGACCATCAAATAACCATACAAAATCTTAAATTTTAAATTGGTCGAAATCTTTTTATACAAAATATCTATAGGCACAATAATTAACCAAAACAAAGACCCAATTATGCTCATTATTAAAGCAAAATTTTGAAGGATGCTTGTTAAGAAAACTTGATTAACTTCAGAAGAAAAATTAATACCAAATAAAATTGAATAAAAGAAAATAATCGGCAAGATTGACACTATCCAATAAAATAAAAGGGGTAAATTACTTAATTTTAGCAGCTTGGATAATTCTGAAAGCACTATTGATCCAGTAGATAGAATTACCAACAAAAAAAGGATAGGGCTTTTTAAAAAAAAAGTGAACAGAAAAACTGCTAGTAATATTAGTGAAGAAAGTATTCTCTTTTTTAGCATAGTTTTTTTAATTAAATTGCACCAAATTTTCTATCAGAATTTTGAAAAAAATATAAAGCATCTACAAATAAATTTTCATCAAAATCTGGCCATAGTTTTTTTGAAAAATACAATTCAGTATATGCCATTTGCCATAGTAAAAAATTACTTATTCTCTTTTCTCCACCTGTCCTAATAAGCAGATCGACATCAGATTGACCATTAGTATAAAGGCCATCATTAATATTATTTTCGGTTATCTTTGTTGTTTTATTTTTTTTATTCAAATAAAAACTATTAACTGCGTTAACAATGTCCTGTCTACCGCCATAATTTAATGCGATATTGAGATTTAAACCTTTATTTTTTATAGTTTTTTTCTCTATAATTTCTATTTTATTTTGAAGTTTTTTTGAAAAAATCGAAGTATCACCTATAAATTTCAACTTTATATTATTGTTTTGTATTTTTTTTGATTCAGATGAAATTGATTGTGAAAATAATTTTAAGAGACCATCAATTTCTTTGACGGGTCTTTTCCAATTTTCAGTACTAAATGCATACAAGGTTAACGTCGAAATCTTATATTTAATACTATATTCAATTACCCTTTTTACAGAATCCAGTCCTTTATTGTGGCCAACCAATCTCGGCAGATATTTTTTGCGTGCCCATCTACCATTGCCATCCATGATTACTGCAATATGTATTGGTAATTTATTTTCTTTTAATAATTTTTTTTTTAAAAAGAACAGTTTTTTTACTCTAAATTGTTAGTAAATCTTTTTCTTTTACACTTATCAATTTATCAATTTCTGAAATAAAAAAGTCAGTATCTTTTTGAACAAGGTCCTGTAATCTTCTTTCATCATCTTCACTGATTTCTTTATTTTTAGTTAATTTTTTTAATTCATCATTTGAATCTCTTCGAATGTTTCTTATTGAAACTTTACTATTTTCACCTTCCGACTTAACTACCTTTATCAAATCTTTCCTTCTCTCTTCTGTCAAAGGTGGCATAGGGACTTTAATTAAATCACCAACACCAACAGGATTTAAACCTAAATCACTTTCCCTTATAGTTTTCTCTATTACATCAGAAAAGGTTTTCTCATAAGGTTGAATAGTAAGTGTAGATGAATCGGCAACATTGATTGAAGCTAACTGGCTTAAAGGGGTTAGTGTCCCATAGTAATCGATTGATATATGATCAAGCAAACTTGTATTTGCTCTCCCAGTTCTTATTTTGGATAAATTATTTTGGAAAGACTCTAATGTCTTTTGCATTTTACTTTTTGATTCAACTAAAAACTCTTCCATCATTTTCCCTTTATTTTAAAGTAACTAAAGTGCCCTCTTCAATTCCATGAATAAAATTCGAGAGAGTATTTTTTTTAAATAGGCTCAGAACTGCTATCGGCATGCCTTGATCTCTACACAGTGTAAAAGCTGTTGAGTCCATTATCTGTAATTTTCTATTTATTACTTCATCAAAAGTAATTTTTTTAAATAATTCAGCATCCTTATTTTTTTTAGGATCTTCAGAAAATATTCCATCTACTTTGGTTGCCTTTATAACTACTTCTGCATTTAGTTCGATTGCTCTCAGGGCAGCAGCTGTGTCTGTTGTAAAAAAGGGGTTTCCAGTACCAGCTGCAAAAATTACGACCTTACCATCTTCAATATATCGAATAGCCTTTCCTCTTATGTAAGGTTCCACTATTTGTTCGATATTAATTGCTGACTGAACTCGACTAATAATGCCTATATGTTTCATAGCATCTTGAAGGGCAAGGGCATTCATGACAGTAGCTAACATCCCCATATAATCTGCTGTTGCACGATCCATACCTTTTGAGCCAAGCGCAACACCTCGAAAAATATTCCCCCCTCCAATTACAATTGCTAGCTCAATTCCAGATTCAACCATCAACTTTATTTCATTTACAATCTTACTTATGGTATCCGGATTTACACCAAATGCATCATTACCCATAAGAGCTTCACCAGAAAGCTTCAACAATACTCTTTTATATTTTAGTTTTTTCATATCAATTATTTTAGACTCTTTTGCATAAAAAAAAAGGATTGAATCACAATCCTTTTTTTAATAATTAGACATACTTTATTGCTGCGCCGCGGCTACTTCAGATGCAAAATCAACTTCTTTTTTCTCTATCCCTTCACCAACAATAAAAAATTTGAAGTCATTTATTTTGGCATTATTATTTTTTAATAATTGCTCAATAGTCATTTTTTCATCTTTAACAAATACTTGATTGACTAATGTAATTTCTTTTAAAAATTTATTGATTGTACCTGTAGCAATTTTTTCAAGCATTTCTTCTGGCTTACCAGCCTCTTTCGCCTTTTCAATAGCAACTCTTCTTTCTGAATCAATTAAATCTTGTGCAACCCCATTTTGATCAAGTGCTTTAGGTTTTGTGGCTGCGATATGCATAGCAATATCCTTACCTAAAGTTTCATCGGCTGATTGGATGTCTACAATAACGCCAACTCTCCCGCCATGATTGTATGAAAAAAGCGTTCCCTTAGACGTAATTTTTTCAATCCTTCTAAGTGTTATATTTTCTCCAATCTTACCTATTAATTGTGTACGAAGTTCTTCAACTGTTTTTCCGTCAATTGATTGTTGAGATAAGCTATCAACATCATTAACATCATTTTCAACTGCAACTTTAGTAAGTGCTTCAACAAACGATTTAAATTCATCATTTTTTGCACAAAAATCTGTTTCTGAATTTACCTCAACAAGAGCTCCATTTTTTCCATTATTATCTATATAACATGATACGATCCCTTCAGCCGCAACTCTGGTTGAAGCTTTCGAAGCTTTATTTCCAAAACGTACTCTTAAGATTTCCTCTGCTCTTGCTGCATCGCCATCTGCCTCGTTCAAAGCTTTTTTGCAATCCATCATTGGTGCATCTGTTTTAGCTCTCAAGCTCATTACCATTTTTGCTGTAATCTCAGCCATACTCTTCTAACTCCTAATTAAATATTTTATTCTTTTTCAGGTTTTGATTCTGTTTTTTCAGTATTGTCTTCTTTGACCATTTTAGCTAAATCATCTAAAGCATTTTTTTTGCCTTCTAAAACTGCGTCTGCAATACCTCTGGCATAAAGCCTTATAGCCCTACTAGAATCATCATTACCCGGAATAACATAGGCAATATCATCGATTGAATTGTTTGTGTCAACTACACCAATAATTGGGATGCCAAGCTTAGTAGCCTCCACAACGGCTCCACTTTCGTAACCCACATCGATAACAAAAATTGCATCAGGGAGCGAATTCATATTCTTAATGCCACCTATTGATCTTTCAAGCTTTTCATAATCTTTTCTGATACCTAACGCTTCTTTCTTTGTAATTTTATCAACACTTCCATCTTCAAGCATTAGCTGCAATTCATTCAATCGTTTAATTGATTGTTTTACAGTCTTGAAATTCGTTAACATTCCGCCAAGCCATCTATGGTTAACAAACGCACAATCTGCCCTAGTTGCTTCTTCTTTGATAATTTCTCTTGCTTGCCTTTTTGTAGCAACAAAAAGAATGCGACCTTTGTTTGCAGACAATGTTTTAACGTACTTCATCGTCTCTTCAAACATAGGAAGAGTTTTTTCTAGGTTAATTATGTGAATTTTGTTTCTATCGCCAAAAATGTATGGAGCCATTTTTGGGTCCCAATATCTGGTTTGGTGTCCAAAGTGCACTCCAGCTTCAAGCATTTGCCTCATTGTCACAGACATAATTTTCTCCTTTAAGGGTTATCACTTCACTAAGTTTATAAATGCTAAGCACCCTTAAAAAAACTTAGTGGAAATTTTAAAAATAAATCGCCGTCATGATAACATATTTCAAAGGTTTTTTTACAAATTAATATTAATCCATATGTCAATAACAATTAATAATCAAGAAGATATAGAAAAAATGAAAGTTGCTGGTAAGTTGGCATCTGAGGTTCTCGATTTTATTACGCCATTCGTTAAGCCAAATGTCACCACCGAACTAATTAATACTTTATGTCATGATTTTATGACAAAGGAACAAAAAACTATACCAGCTCCCCTTAATTATGCGCCACCAGGGCATTCACCATTTCCAAAATCTATATGCACATCAGTAAATAATCAGATATGTCATGGAATACCTGGTGAAAAAATTCTAAAAAAGGGTGATATCGTTAATATTGATATCACCGTTATAAAAGATGGGTATCATGGTGATACAAGCCGTATGTTTTATGTTGGAGATCCATCTATTCAGGCAAAAAGACTTTGTGAAATTACATATCAATCAATGTGGCTGGGAATTCGGCAAGTAAAACCTGGAGCTCATCTTGGTGATATTGGTAATGCAATACAGAAATATGCTGAATCAAATTCATATAGCATTGTTAGAGAATTCTGTGGACACGGAATAGGAAAAGTATTTCATGATGAACCACAAGTGCTTCATTATGGGTTACCTGGTGAAGGTATTGAGTTAAAAGCCGGAATGATTTTCACCATTGAACCAATGATTAATGCCGGAAAAAAAGATATTAGAGTTTTACCGGATAAATGGACTGTGGTTACAAAAGATAGAAGTTTATCAGCACAATGGGAACATACAATACTTGTAACCAATTCTGGATATGAGGTATTAACAGTTTCTGAAGGAACTCCAAAGCCATTCTTAGATTAAAAAAATTATGACTGTAGATCCCATAGTTTTTGAAAAAAAAAATTATCAAAGACAATTTCAAAACCTCTGTGAAGATTTTGTTAGCAACCATAATGGCTTTACTTTTCTAAAAAGACATACAAAGATCGTAGATAAAATTTTATCAAGACTTTGGTCAGAATGTTCTGTTTCAAATAAAAATTCGCTTATTGCTGTTGGTGGTTATGGTAGGAATGAATTATTTCCATACTCAGATGTAGATATACTGGTCCTTCAAAATGAAAAAAGTAAGGAAAATGATGAACATATTTCTCAGTTTATTACGAAATGCTGGGATTTAGGATTGAAAATTGGTCATAGCGTTAGGAGCTTACCAGAAGTTAAAGAGGAATTTAACGCAGATGTATCTACAGCAACGAACCTTCTTGAATCTAGGTTTATATTTGGAAATCATGGCTTATTTTCAAAATTTAATTCCACAATTGATAAAATCATTAACGCTAAAAGATTCTTCAAAGAAAAAATAAATGAACAAGCAATTCGCCACAAAAAATATAAAGATTCAGCTTATCAACTAGAACCAAATATTAAAGAAAGTCCAGGCGGTTTAAGGGACTTACAAATGATTCTATGGGTTGCCACAAGTCAAAAAAAAGGCAAAACATTTGAAGAATTGGCTCAAAAAGGAATTTTATCAGATGATCAGTATAGAAAAATTCGACTAACCATCAGCAAGGTAAATAGATATAGAATTCTGTTGCATATCCTATCAAAATCTACAGATGACAGACTTACTTTTGATGTTCAAGCAAGATTATCTAAAGCATTAGGTTATCAGGCAAAAAAAGGTAAAAAATCAAGTGAAATTTTAATGAAAAATTATTATAAATCAGTTAATTATATAATTTTATTAAATGAAATTCTCCTAAAGAAACTTGATCCAAATGATTTCAAAATTACTCAAATTAAAAAATATTCCCCCTTTACCCTATCAAATAACTTAATAGAAATTGATAAAAAGCAAATGGCAAAGATTGGTAGCTTTATTTTTGAGCCATTTATACTTCTACAAAAAATAAAAAAAGCGCATGGTTTCGGAGCAAACCTTTTAGAAGCTTTAAATAACTTTAGCTCGAATATCAATGAAAAAAATAGAAACAATAAAAAAAATCAATTAAAGTTTATCGAGGTTATTTCGGGGACTGATAAAGTAAATCGATCTCTACGTCTTATGAATAAATGCAACATTTTAGGTAATTTTATACCTGCATTTGGAAAGGTCGTAGCTCAAATGCAGCATGATCTTTTTCATATCTATACCGTAGATGAACACACCTTAAACGTCGTTGAAAACATCAGAAGATTTAGTAAAACAAGCTTGAAATATGAATTTCCTGAATGCCATGAAATATTCCTTAAATTTAAGAAACCATATCTTTTATATTTGGGTGCAATTTTTCATGATATAGCAAAAGGTAGAGGTGGCGATCACTCCGAACTTGGCTTTAAAGTTGCAATGAGGTTTTGTAAAAAAATGTGTTTACCGGATGAAGATACTCATTTAATCGCATGGCTTGTTAATTCGCATTTAAAAATGTCCCAAATTGCACAAAAAAGTGATATATCTGATCCAAAAGTAATACATGGATTTAAGAATTTAGTTAAGACACAAACCTACCTTGATGCTCTATACCTTCTAACCGTCGCAGATATTCGAGGCACTAGCCCTCATGTTTGGAATCAATGGAAAGCAAGTCTTCTCTATAGTCTGTATACATCAACTTCAAAATTACTTAGTGAACATCACAAGTCACCAACTGAGATGGTTAATGATAGAAAAAAAGAGGTAGCAAAAATTCTTTCTCAATATTCAATCAAAAAAAATCACTATGAAGATTTTTGGGAAAAGCTTGATATTAATTATTTTATGAGATTCGATGCAAATGAAATAGCCTGGCAGACAAGGTTGCTTATGGCTCACACAGAATCGGAAAAGCCTATAGTCAGAGTTCATCATCATAAAGGAAGCTTTATTGAAGTGCTTATTTACTCTAAGAATCGTCCTTCGTTATTTGAAAAAATAACAAATTTTTTCTATGAAAACCAATTAGATATATTAGAAGCAAAAATTTATACAACCGCACACGATTATGCACTAGATATTTTTCATGTAATGGATGACGGCAATATAAATGATAGCTACAATCAATTCTTCAAACAACTTGAACAAGATTTAACGAATATAATCTCTCGTAAGTTAGAAAGTAAAAAATTATCATTACAAAAGACACGACAAGCTGAACACCATAACATCCAATCCACTGTTGACAATAAAATTATCAACAAAACACAATTCGAATTGGAAATTATTACCGATTCAAGGCCTGGGCTCCTAAATATGATTAGTAGTGAAATTAATCGTTTAGACTTTGAAATAGATAAAGCAAGAATTAATACCTTGGGTAACAGAGCCGAAGATTTTTTTCTTATTACTGCAAAAAAATTAGAAAAAAATACAATAAAACAACTTGAAAAAAATATTTTAGAACGTTTAATTTAGCAGTTTAATCTTTTCTCAAGATTCCACTCCACTTTTTTACCCCCTCTTCATGCAAAGACTCTCCACGCGTATTAACAGCCAAAGTTACAGGCATATCCTCGACTTCAAACTCATATATCGCCTCCATCCCTAGTTCAGGAAATGCAATAAGCTTTGATGATTTTATCGCTTGTGAGATTAGGTATGCTGCCCCTCCAACGGCAATAAAATAAATCACTTTATTTTTTTTAATACTTTGAAGAGTTTCTTTTCCTCTTTCCGCTTTTCCAATCATCCCCATGATGCCAAAATTTTCAATCATCGTATCTGAATACTTATCCATTCTTGATGAGGTTGTAGGTCCTGCAGGGCCTATAATTTCATCTCTTACTGCATCAACGGGCCCTACATAGTAAATAAAACGATTTTTAAGGTTTAACCCTTGTGGTAATGGCCCACCTTTATCAGCTAGTTGCTTTAATTTTTTATGAGCCGCATCTCTAGCTGTTAGGATTTTTCCACTTAATAAAAAATTACCACCCAATGATAAATTATCTAAGTCTTTTTTCTGTAGAGTATTCAAATCAATTCTTTGGCATGTTTCTTTTGGAATCCATGTATCTTTAGGCCAAACTTCTAGATTTGGCACTTTTAGCTTAACTGGACCTTCGGTTGGCATTCTAAAATGAACATGCCTATTAGCTGCACAGTTAGGAATAATAGCTACAGGAAGCGATGCAGCATGGGTGGGGTAATCTTTTATTTTGACGTCTAGAACAGTTGTCAACCCTCCTAGACCTTGTGCCCCAATACCAAGACGATTAATTTTTTCATACAATTCCACTCTCAAATTTTCAATTGTATTTGATGGTCCCCTTTTTATTAACTCTTGGATATTTATTGATTCAAACAATGATTCTTTGGCCATCAACATAGCTTTGTCTGCTGTCCCTCCTATCCCAACTCCCAAAACTCCAGGAGGACACCACCCGGCTCCCATTTTTGGTATTTCACCTAAAATGAAGTCAACAATACTTTCTGATGGATTTAGCATTCCAAGTGAAGCCTTATTTTCTGAGCCAGCCCCTTTTGCAGCAATACTTATATCCAAATTATCTCCAGGAACAAGGCTAACATGAACAATCGCAGGTGAATTATCTTTGGTATTTATACGTTCTAAAATTGGATTTTTAACAATGGATGCTCTTAATGGATTATCTGCATTTAGGTAAGCATCTCTTACCCCTTGGTTCACCATTTCTTCAATTGTTAAATCCGTATCCCATCTGAGGCCCATCCCCTGCTTAACAAAGACTGTCACAATACCTGTATCTTGACATATTGGACGATTTCCATAGGCTGAGAGCCTCGAGTTTGTGAGAATCTGAAGAATAGCATCCTTGGCTGCAGCTGACTTTTCAATCTCGAAGGCACGGCTCATGGCTAAAATAAAATCTTCAGAGTGGTAATATGAAATATATTGGAGGGAACTTGCAACCGACGCTATAAAGTCATTTTTTTTTATAACAGTCATTATCTGATGTCCGATTTTTCTATAATAATTTTTTTATTTATTTGTTTTCTCAAAATTTTTCCATTTTTTGTTTTAGGAAAATCTTTTGCAATATAAGCAATCTTTGGAGCTTTGTATGCTGCTAAATTTTCCCTTCCATACTCAATAAATTTGTTTGGATGAAGGTAACCTAACTCATTAAGTATAATGTAAATGACTACAAGAACTTTTCCGTCATTTTGTGTCTCTCCAATTGCAACACAATTATCAATAAATTTATGTGATTTAAATATTCTTTCTATCTCATATGGTGAAACCCGGTATCCGAAACTTTTAATGATGTCATCTTTTCTCCCAAGGAACCATAGATAGCCTTCATTATCATATCTGGCAAAATCACCCGTAAAAAACCAATTATCATGTTTATACTTTGAAGTTTCCTCCTCCATATTCCAATACTTTAGAAAAAGACCAGGATCTTTTTCAGGGATACAAATCATACCTTCCTCATCAATTGCTACTTCTTGAAGTGTCTCAGGATTTAAAAGTTTTACGTCATGTCCTGGCTGAGGAAAGCCAGCAGAACCAGGTTTTACAGGATATTTTACCGATTGAGATATATAGTATGAAAATTCTGACATTCCTACAGCTTCATATATATTTAGCTTGAATCTCTCAAACCAGCTGCTAAAAATTTCATCAGATAAATGCTCACCAGCACTCATGCAATGATGTAATGTTGGTATATCAGTATAATTAGCTTCTGTTTTTTTTAAGATTTGTCGATAAATAGTTGGTACGCCAATGAAAATTGTTGCCTTATGTTTTTTGATAAGATTAATCCATCCCTTCGCATCATTTTTACCCTCATGAACGATGACAGTTTTACCCAAATAAAGTGGGTCCATGAGTCCCGATCCAAGAACATATGTCCAATTAAACTTACCTGTATGAACTATCCTATCTTCTGACTTCATAAAATTAAACCAATATTTTGAAGCTGGCCCTCTCCCTAGCAAAGCTCTATGTGCATGAAGTACGCCTTTTGGATATCCTGTTGTTCCCGAGGTATAAACAAGATAAGCTGGATCTTCAGAAAAAGTGTTTGGGTTTTTTGTAAAAGAGCTAATATTATTTAATTCTTCATCAAGCCATAACACCTTCATGTCACTGTTAAGTTTTTCAAATTTGCCAGATATTAAAACACTTTTTAAAAATTTAAACTCTCCCAACATAGGCAGTAGTGATTTCCAGGTAACCAAATCTGTAACTAATACCTCAGCCGATGAATCATTAGCTAAATAAATAATTTCTTTTGCTGTTAAAAGGGTTGAGGTAGGAACTGATATACAAGCTGCTTTCATGGCACCTAAAAAAGCGATAGGGTAATTCAAGCAATTAGGCAGCCTAATAAGAACCCTAGCCTGCTTTTCAATTTTAAGATTTTTTAAAACCTCAGCAAACTGACTAGATTTTTTAGCAAGTGACTCAAAACTAATAGAAGATGTTCCCTTTAAGTCATCTTCAACAATCATGGCAATTTGATTTTTTTTCCCCTCGCTGCATACTTTATCAGAGCAAGCCTCTCCAATATTAAAAAACTTTGGTACACTCCATCGCCATTCAGGTTCCTTAATACTCTGGCAAACGCTCATTACTCAATTTCTCCATAAGGCCAATTTTGTCTGATTACTTGATGTGGCAGCCTATTTAAAACGTTTAAAGTAAATTCTATTTCTTCATTTTTTAATGCATTTAATGCATAAGCCCTTAAAAGTGTCTGTAATGCTTTCCCAAACATAGGAGGATCAAGCATCTCTCCTTCAAATTTTATGGCACCTCCCTCGAGAGCATCTGCCTCGATAGCTGCCTTTAAAATTCTAATCTTAAGTCTTATATCTGTGGGTGATGGAGTGTAAGCGACCTTACAAAGATGAATATGCCCAGGATGAATAACTTGCTTGCCAGTTAAACCTAACTCTCTTTCCCTAACTGCATGCTTGTATACTATTCTTGACTCATCATCACCATGCAAATCTAACCAGCGTCTTACATCGTGTGGCTCAAGGAAATTACTTGGCATAACTGTTTGACCTATCAAAGATTCAACTCCACCAATGACCCCTTTACCAGAAATCCTTGCTTCAAACATTAACTCGTTCAAAAAGAAATTTAGCTCATCAATCCAACCTACTGGTGTAATGTTAATTCCCATTGCCTTTGAAAAGTCATGGATGCCAAACACCACGTGCTTCACTGTTGAAAAGGACATTAGATCAGTAGCAATTTTTAAAGACTTAGGATGCTCAATAATAGGTTGTATTGAAATATGCTCATTTAAATCAACAAGATTACTTGAGAGATCTCTTATTTCCGCCGCACCATAAACCTCTCCAGCTTTTGCTAGAATAACTACGTCAATGCATTCAGGGAGTTTTTTTATGAATGCTAAATCGTTCATATATTCCTCAGTTCGAAATGGATTGATTCGAATTGCAATGCTAATATCAGGTCTTTTTTTTCTTAACTCTGGGAGCTCACTCTCCAAAAGAGTTCGGCTCATCTCTTTCTGTCTGCAACCATCCTCTAAGTCAAATATCAAAGTATGAGCTTCAGTTGAATGAGCATGTTTTTTTATTCTCTTACTAGCCTCAATCAGATCCTCATAAACTCCTAAAGAAGGTGAATATTTTACGGGGGGATAATATAGCTGAATGCCTGGCCAGACTCCTCCTAGAATATCGTGACTGAGATGATTTATTTCAATTTTTTGATGTTGCTTTGAAATTTTATTTTTCACTTTTAATTACCTTCTACTTTTTAGGATAAATTAAACTAACTAATAAATTATATTTGCTTGGATATTGGCTCGAATCTAATGAATGCCAAATATCGTTATCATCCATTTCTAAAAACTCTAAAAAAAGTTTCTTCATTTCAACTGTTAAATACGGTAATTTATTTTCCTGGAAATTATTTAAAATCAAATCAAGCTCCAATAAACCCCTTCTACAACGATATTTAATCTGATTATCAAGAGTCATTTATTTGATTCGCTTATATGAAAAATTTTTTTTAAGGTTTTTAATTTTGGTTTTTTATTTGCAATTTGCATTTTCTTGATGCCAGCAATTGCTTTTGATGGACTTAACCCTTTTGGACAGACATCAGCACAGTTCATAATATTGTGGCACCGATACAATCTATCAGGGTCATCAAGATCTTCAAGGCGCTCTTCTTTTGCATTATCCCTGCTATCGACCAAAAATCGATAAGCTTGTAATAGGCCTGCTGGTCCCACAAATTTATCTGGCTTCCACCAAAATGATGGACAAGCAGTCGTGCAAGCACCACATAATATACATTCATATAAACCATCAAGTTTTTTTCTTTCTTCAGGAGACTGTAAACGTTCTTTTTGAGGTGGTTTTTCTTCACTTTTAAGGTATGGATTCACTGAATTATAATGTTTAAAAAATTGCTTCATATCCACCACTAAATCCCTTATGACAGGAAGCCCAGGGATAGGTCTAATGATAATCGGTTTTTTAAGATCGTCTATTTTGGTGATGCATGCTAGGCCATTTTTACCATTTATGTTCATGGCATCAGAGCCACAAACACCTTCTCGACATGACATCCTCATAGAAAGTGAATCATCCTTACCTTTAATTTTAATTAATAAATCTAGAAGCATCGTATCAGCATCAGTTCTTTCTACTTCGTAAACCTTGTTATATGGCTTTTTATCTTTGTTAGGGTTAAATCTATAAATTGAAATTTTCATTTTTAATTTAATACACCCTCTCTTTTAGTGGAAATGGATCTACGCTTAAGGGTTTAATTTTTACAGGTCGGTATGAGATAGATTCATCTTTTGGATTATATAAAGAATGTTGCAACCAAGATTCATCATCCCTTTTTGGAAAATCAGCCCTAGAATGTGCGCCTCTACTTTCATGTCTGTTTTTAGCCGAAGAAATTGTTGCCAAGGCAACCTCAATTAAATTCTGAAGTTCCAAGGCTTCTATTCTTGCTGTATTAAAAACCTTAGAAGTATCTTTAATTGATAGGTTTTTTATTTTCTTTTTCAATTCTTTTACCTTGACTTGACCTTCGTTTAGAAGTTGTGGAAAACGAAAAACACCACAATGCTTTTGCATTGATGCTCTTAACTCTTCTCCTAGCTCTCTAGGATTCTCCGAAGAGTTTTTTAAATCTAATTTTTTTAATCGATCTATTGTTTTTTTTGTAACATCCTTTGGAAGTTTTTTTAATTTTTTAACTTTTGATGAATCAAGAATATGTTGCCCAGCTGCTTTTCCAAAAACAATCAAATCTAATAGAGAATTAGAACCTAAACGATTTGCTCCATGAACAGAAACACATGCACATTCGCCAACAGCATAAAATCCATTTACCGCTTCCTGATTAACTCCATCTCGAACTTGCCCATCAAGCGTGGTTGGTATACCCCCCATCATATAATGAACAGTTGGTACAACCGGAACAGGATCCTTGGCTGGATCAACATTTGCAAATTTTATTGAAATCTCTCTGATGCCAGGTAATTTATCATCAATTAAGCTCTCGCCTAAATGGGATAAAGTAAGATAAACACCATCTTTATTAGGTCCAATTCCTCGCCCCTCAATAACTTCTTGTGCGATGGCTCGAGATACAACATCTCTACTTGCCAAATCTTTAGCATTGGGCGCATATCGCTCCATAAAGCGTTCGCCATTTGAATTAATCAAGTAACCACCTTCTCCGCGAACCCCCTCGGTAACCAATACTCCTGCACCAAGAATTCCAGTGGGGTGAAATTGCCAAAATTCCATATCTTCTAAACTAATATTTGCCCTTGCTGCCATTCCAAGGCCATCGCCTGTGTTGATGTAAGCATTTGTACTTGCTTGAAAAATTCTTCCGGCCCCGCCGGTTGCAAAAATAGTATTCTTTGCATGAAAAATACCTAAATCTCCTGTTTCTAATTCCAATGCAATTAATCCAAGTACATCACCATCTTCATCTCGAATTAGATCTAAACCAACCCATTCAATAAAAAATTTAGTCTTTAATTCAATATTTTTTTGGTACAAAGTGTGTAACATGGCATGTCCCGTTCTATCAGCCACCGCGCATGTTCTTGAGATTGATTTCTCACCAAAGTTTTTTGTCATCCCGCCAAATGGTCTTTGATAAATTCGTCCATCAGCGTTTCTGTCAAAAGGCATTCCCATATGTTCAAGCTCATAAATGGCCTCAGCGGCATTCTTACACATGAATTCAATAGCGTCTTGATCACCTAAATAATCTGATCCCTTTATCGTGTCATACATATGCCATAACCATTTATCATCTGATATATTACCCAATGCTGCCGCAATACCTCCTTGCGCAGCAACGGTATGTGACCTTGTCGGGAAAACTTTTGAAATTACAGCTACTCTTTCACCAGCACCAGCAAGCTGCATAGCCGTTCTTAGGCCAGCGCCCCCTCCTCCAACAACGATAGAATCAAATTCAAAATGCTTAGGCATTAAAAACCACCATTAGAAAATAAGGTAAATATATGAGTTGTACAATTGTCAAAAATAAGAACACTAAATTTGTAAAGGCTTTTAAATTGTTGTATTTAATATAGTCGTCGATGACGTGTTGAATACCTATCCAAGCATGAACAATCATTAATATGAAAAATATAGAAGTTGCTAGCCTCATCCATAGAGGTGACATTAAGGCTACCCATGACTTAAATGAAAATGAATAAAACAAAAGATAAAATACAATTATTGCTAAATACACAATCATGAATAAAGCGGTAAACCTTTGATATAACCACTGTGTCATGCCGCCAAACGGTGACTTTAAGCTAAATCGAGTCATATCAAAAGTACCAATGCAGTTAGAATAAAACTCAAAACTAATACTGTTTTACTAGTCAATCTAGCAATAATAAGATCATTTCCAATCTCCATATCTAATAACAAATGTCGACACCCTGCAATAAAATGATGAAAAATACCCCAAATCAATAAAACCCCTAAAGTTTTAACTGGCCATAAATCAAAAAATGACATAACGTCATTGAATCCTTGTTGAGACATCAGTGATATTGAAAAACCAAAAGTAATAAACGGCATTAATAAAAAAATAACAACGCCACTCATTCGGTGCATTATTGATACGATAGCGGGAATTGGAAAACGAATAGTCAATAAATTCAAATTTTTTGGCTGTTTATTCATCGTTAAAACTAAGCTGCATCTTGGACGGCTTTTGCAACCCAGTTTATTAACCTTGAATCAAAAGGTTTGGGTATTATATATTCCGGCCCAAAGGATAATGATTTTAAACCGTAAGCATTAAGAACCTCCTGAGGTACTTTTTCCTTAGTAAGGCTTGCCAAAGAATTAGATGCAGCAATCAACATGTTGTCATTTATTTCGGTTGCTTTAGCATCTAGGGCACCTCTGAATAAAAATGGAAACCCAAGAACGTTGTTAACTTGATTTGGGAAGTCAGATCTCCCAGTAGCCATGACAATATCATTTCTAATTTGATGTGCTTCTGATGGAAGTATTTCAGGGTCTGGGTTAGCTAAAGCAAAAATAATGGGATTTTTTGACATACTTAACAAATGCGATTTTTTTAAAAGATTAGCTCCTGAAACCCCAATAAATACATCAGAGTCAGCAATACATTCATCAAATGTATTGCTTTTAGTTTCTACTGCAAGATCATGATTATATTTATTTAAATCATTTCTTTTTTTATTTAAAACCCCTTTTCTATCAACCAAGGAAATATTTTTTGCTCCCATTTTTTTTAGTAGTCTTGCACAGGAGCAGCCAGCCGCACCAGCCCCTAAAAAAACAATTTTTACCTCTTCAATCTTTTTGTTTTGAATTTCTAAAGCATTTATTAATCCTGCTGCAACAATTACTGCAGTACCATGTTGATCGTCATGAAAAACAGGGATATCTAATCTTTTCTTAAGTTCATTTTCAATATAAAAGCAATTTGGTGCTGCAATATCCTCTAAATTAATTCCACCAAAAGTTGGTGCTATATTTTCTACAGTTTTTATAAATTCGTCCGGATCTTTTGTATTGACTTCAATATCAAACACGTCAATATTTGCAAACCTTTTAAATAAAACACCTTTACCTTCCATAACAGGCTTACCCGCTAAAGCACCAACATCCCCCAATCCAAGTACCGCAGTCCCGTCTGTAATCACAGCGATCAAGTTTCCCTTATTTGTATATCTATATGCATTTTCTTCATTTTTTGCTATTTCTTTAACTGGTACTGCAACACCAGGAGTGTATGCAAGAGAAAGCTCTTCTGCAGTAGCGCAAGCTTTTGATGCTTCAACACTTAATTTTCCAGGGATTGGGTATTCATGGTAATCCAACGCTTTTTTTTCATTTGGTTTCATTCATTTTCCTAGTCGAGTTCTGATCGGTAATAGTGATTTTCGGTAATGCATAGTCCTAATCTCCATTCAAGAGGTTTATTCTCGTAGGTGTATGAGATACGCTCAACACTTAGTAATGGACTGTTCTCTTTAACGTTTAGCAAAGATGCTGATTCAAAATTTGCGTTAATAGCTCTTATTTTTTCATCTGCCCTTAACATTCTTACTCCAAAGTCTGTCTCATACATTCGATACATTGATCCTTTTTTTTCAACCACCATTTCTGCTGTTAATCCTCTAAATGACTGAGCGGGTATTTTGATGACATCGAGAATTAATGGCATTTCATTAAAAGTTAATACTCTCTTTAATGAAATTATTGTCGATGCGGGATTTATATTTAAAATTTTCGCAAGCTTATTGGTTGCCTTTTCTTTCGAAAATGAAACTAACTGATTATCTAACTTTTCTTTTAATCCAAAATTTGATGTCAATCTAAGGAATCGAAGCTGGATATTTTCCTCATTGTGGGTGGCAACAAAAGTGCCCTTCCCTTGTCTTCTGATTAGGATACTTTCCGCACTCAGTTCATCAATTGCTTTTCTTACAGTTCCTTGACTTACATCATAAAAATTTGCAAGTTCAGTCTCACTGGGAATTACTTCACCAGGGCTCCACTCACCTTGAACTAAACTTTCTGTGATCTTTTGTTTAACTTTTTCATACAATGGCTGCATTTTTTTTCATTCCAAATATTAAAAATTCTTATATATCTTATATAAGAGTTATTAATTAATCAACATATTTTTTTAAAATTTTTTATATTGATAAAAATTTACTAAACTATTGTTTTATATAAACAAATTTAAATTTTAAAAATTATAAATTATTGTAGTCTTATATAAGACTTGAAAAATTTATTGACATATATTTTACATATGCCTAAAATCGTTCCAACTAAATCATTTATGAATATGTATGACAAATCATTTTCGTCCAAGAAGGTCAATGCTTTATGTTCCTGGTTGCAATAGACGCTATCTAGAAAAAGCTAAAACCTTAAATGCAGACTCGGTTATTCTCGATTTGGGAGACCCTATACTGATTGAAGCAAAAGAGGAATCTAGATCAAATGTTGTTGATTTCTTAAAGCAAAAACAATATGGAAAACGTGAGGTTGTCGTTCGGGTAAATGACTTTAACTCGCCATGGGGCATAAACGACATAAAGGCTGTAGCTAAAGCTGAGCCTGATGCTGTTTTATTCCCTAATATAGAATCTAGTGAAGACGTTTTGAATATGATCAATGAACTCGATAACGCAGGCGGCCATAAAATACCTATTATGCTGATGATAGAGAGTCCAAAAGCAGTTTTACATGCTGAAGAAATAGCATCATCATCATCAAGAATTGCATGCTTAATCCTTGCTACATCCGATTTAATTTCTCAGCTACATGCAAGAACAACTCAATCTCGAGTTGCAGTTCTTCACAGTCTGTCAAGAGTTATTCTTGCCGCAAGGGCTTACGGTTTGGCCGTTATTGATGGAATTCATAGTAATCTTAAGGCTACTGATGCTTTCGAATATGCATGCAGAATTGGACGTGATATGGGGTTTGACGGTAAATCCTTGGTACATCCAGATCAATTACCATACGCAAATGATGCATATGCACCAAAATTAAGTGAAGTGAAAAATGCCCGGGAAATTATTTCGTCACTTGCTGAAGCTAATTCTTCAGGAAGAGGTACGGTCGTAGTAAATGACAGGTTAGTGGAACATCATCATGTAAAAGCAGCCAAAAGACTTCTTGAGCTTCACGGAATGATAGAGGAATTAAATAATGTCTAAGATTGGAGGAAATTTCTTAGAGGACTTCCATTTTGGTGACATAATTCACCATGCCATTCCAAGAACCATCACGTCTGGCGATGCCTCTATGTACCTTGGACTGACTGGAACCAGATATCCTCTGTTTTGTGCGGAAAACTTTGCAAATTCTCTTGGCTTCGAGACAACACCAATTGATGACATACTTTTATTTAATATAGCTTTTGGGAGAACTGTCCAAGATATTTCACTAAATGCAGTAGCAAATCTTGGTTATGCAGAGGTCATATTTCATTCTCCTGTTTTTTTTGGAGATACTATTTCAAGTCAATCTAAAGTAATAGGCATCAAAGAAAATTCAAACAAAACCAATGGCATAGTTTACGTTGAATCATCATGCTTTAATCAACATAATAAAATTGTTCTTAGTTGGAAACGTTGGGTTATGATTCCAAAGAGAGATAAGAGTAAAAGTGTGGAAGAGGTAATTCCTAAAAATATAAAATCTGAAGTTTCAGTTGAAAGAATGAGTGTTCCTAGCTTTCTTAAAGCAAGAAATTTTAATGAAAAAGCTTCGGGCTCATCATTGAAATGGGAGGATTACAATGTTAATGATGAAATTAATCATAGTCGAGGGCTTACGATTGATGAAACATCTCATACTTTAGCAACACATTTGTATCAAAATGATGCAAAACTTCATTTTAATGCTCACCAAATGAAAACTTCTCCATTTAAAAAAAGGCTTGTTTATGGTGGTCATGTTATTTCGTTATGCCGATCTATTGCTCATGAAGGTTTTGAAAATAACCTTATGATAACTGCTATTCATGCAGGAACTCACTCTAACCCTGTCTTGGCAGATGATACTTTGTATTCAAAAACAATCATTATTGGAAAGGATAACTTTCCAAATCAACCAGATATTGGGATCCTGAAACTAAAGTTAATAGGCATCAAAAATAAAATACCTGATTCTGTTGAGTCAATTTACCAAAAGAGTGAAAAAAATAAAATTTACAATAAGAATGTTGTTCTAGATCTCAATTACAGCATTGTTGTGCCTAAAGGAAAATAATATGAAATTAGTACACCCAAAAGATGCGCTTTTTCAAGGAGAAAAACCGTTTCCTGTTATCCCCTGTTGTGAACATTTTGCAGGAAGTGAAAAGTTAATAACTAAAGCATTATCTTTTCAAGATGAGCTTGGTCCTATTTTTGATATTACTTGTGACTGTGAAGATGGGGCTTCAGCTGGTCATGAAATTGAGCACGCTGAGATGATAGTCAAAATTTTAAGTTCTAGCCTAAATAAACATAAAATGACTGGCGTTAGGATACATGACTATACCCACCCCTCTTGGAAGAAAGATGTAGATATTTTATTGACTGGTATTGGAGAAACAATCTCATATATCACGATTCCGAAATCAACTTCTTACAGCCAAGTGAATGAAATGATTAATTATATTAAAAATAAATCAAATCAACTTGGAATAACCAAAAGAATACCTATTCATATACTTATTGAGACACATGGAGCTCTCAAAGATGTTCAACAAATTGCAACAATTGATTGGGTTCAAGTGCTTGATTTTGGTTTAATGGATTTTGTGAGTGGTCATCATGGTGCAATCCCTGCAAGTGCTATGCGAAGTCCAGGCCAATTTGATCATAAACTTCTTTCAAGAGCAAAATCTGAAGTTGTTGCTGCTGCTATTGGCAACGGTGTGATACCTGCACACAACGTTACCCTTGACCTTAAAAATACTGAGGTAACTCATAATGATGCTAAACGTGCTCGTGAAGAATTTGGATTTTTAAGAATGTGGAGTATCTACCCCACACAAATCAAGGCAATTGTTGATGGAATGAAACCAGATTACAGTGAGGTTATGGATGGAGCTAAAATTTTATTAGAGGCTCAAAAATCGAATTGGGGACCCATACAGTATGCTGGAGAGTTACATGATAGAGCGACATATCGATATTTTTGGAAAATGCTTCAAACCGCAAAACTTTCAGGAATGGAACTTCCATCAGATGTAATTGATGCGTTCTTTAGTTAAATAAAATTATGGAAAATAAAATGACTCCAGGGCTATTATTTAGAAAAGCAATAGAACAGGAAAAACCTTTACAAGTGATTGGAACGATAAACGCTTATCATGCGAAACTTGCTGAAAGAACAGGATATAAGGCTATTTATTTATCTGGTGGAGGTGTGGCTGCAGGATCATTGGGTATTCCTGATCTTGGCATATCGACCTTAGGGGATGTTCTAGTTGATATTAGAAGAATTACTGACGCCACATCACTCCCCCTTCTTGTTGATATTGATACGGGTTTTGGGAGTGCTTTAAATATTGGAAGATCTATAAGGCATGTTGAAAAATCAGGGGCTGCTGCAGTTCATATAGAAGATCAAGTTCAAGCAAAAAGATGTGGGCATCGACCCAATAAATCAATCGTTAGTCAAAATGAGATGGTTGATCGAATAAAAAGTGCTGTTGATGCAAAGATGGATAAAAACTTTGTCATTATGGCAAGAACAGATGCCTTGGCTGTTGAAGGTTTGCAATCATCTATTGATAGAGCTTGTGCATGCGTTGAAGCTGGTGCAGATATGATTTTTCCTGAAGCAATAAACGACTTAGAAACCTACAATAAATTTACTCAATCTGTTGATGTACCTGTGTTGGCGAATATTACAGAATTTGGATCAACTCCATTATTCTCTATAGACGAATTAAATTCTGTTGGAATTGCTATCGCTCTTTATCCTTTAAGTGCATTCAGAGCAATGAATAAAGCAGCTCTCAAAGTATATGAGGGCATCAGAGAGCAAGGTACGCAAAAAGAATTGATTAAACAAATGCAGACCAGGGAGGAGTTATATGATTACCTTGGTTATCATGAGTACGAAAAAAAACTCGATCAACTTTTTAAAAAAGAAAAAGACTGAGGAGGTTGTTCATGACAACTGAACCAAAAAAAATAAAAAAAGGTGTTGCTTTAGCGGGGGTTAACGCTGGGACGACCGCTGTATGTACAGTAGGTCACTCAGGAAATGATCTACACTATCGAGGATACGATATTCTAGAGTTAGCCAAAAAATGTTCCTTTGAAGAAGTAGCTTTTTTACTTATTCACGGTGAACTGCCAAATATCTCGCAATTAGAAAAATATAAAAATCAATTAAAAAAATTAAGAGATATACCAAAGTATCTTAAGGCAGTTTTAGAACAAATTCCGAAAGATGCGCACCCTATGGACGTAATGCGCACGGGATGCTCGATGCTTGGTATTTTAGAGCCTGAAGCTAACGACCGCAATATTGATAAAACAAAAGATATAGCGGACCGACTTATATCGTGTTTCAGTTCAATTTTAATATACTGGTATAAATTTTCTCATGAAGGTGTTCGTATTGATTGCAATACTAATGAAAATTCTATTGCAGGACATTTTCTTCGTCTTCTGCACGGAAAGACTCCCTCAGCATTGCATGAGAGATCTATGAATATTTCATTGATACTATATGCTGAGCATGAATTTAATGCGTCAACATTTGCTGCAAGAGTCATCACAGGGACATTATCAGATCTATATTCTTCCATCACAGGAGCAATTGGGGCACTCAGGGGGCCAAAACATGGTGGTGCCAACGAGGTTGCAATGGAAATCATTAGTCGTTATAACACAGCCGATGAAGCTGAGGCCGACATCAGAGCACGTATGGCTAAAAAAGAAATTATTATTGGCTTTGGTCATCCAGTATATACAATCTCCGATCCACGAAATGAATGTATTAAAGAAGTATCGAGAAATTTATCTGAAGATTCTGGAGATATGAAGCTATTTGAGATATCACATCGTATTGAAAAAGTGATGTGGGAAGAGAAAAAAATGTTTCCAAATTTAGATTGGTATAGCGCCTCTTGTTATCATTTAATGGGTATCCCAACATCAATGTTTACCCCAATATTTGTGATATCAAGAACAACAGGTTGGTCAGCACATGCTTTAGAGCAAAGAATAGATAATAAAATAATTAGGCCTAATGCTGAATACGTAGGCCCGACTAATAGATCAATAATTCCAATTGAAGAAAGATAGAAAGGAAAATTTAGATTGCACTCAATAGTTAAACAAAAAAATCAAAAACCTGATGAGATACTAGTTAGAATCGCAAATTATGTATTTGACTACAAAATTGAAAGCAAAGAGGCCCTAGAAACAGCAAAGTATTGCCTTATTGATACCTTGGGTTGTGGATTAGAGGCACTAGATTATCCTGCCTGTGTTCGGCATTTAGGGCCTACTGTGCCTGGCTCTATTATTCCAAATGGGACAAAGATTCCTGGAACTAACTTTCAACTTGACCCTATCAATGGGGCATTTAATATTGGGGCGATGATTCGATGGCTTGACTTCAACGATACGTGGTTGGCAGCCGAATGGGGTCATCCATCTGATAACCTTGGCGGGATTCTTGCTGTAGCAGACTGGATTTCGAGAACAAATGTTTCAAATAAGAAAACCCCTCTTCAAATGAAAGTCGTTCTTGAGGCTATGATTAAAGCTCATGAAATTCAAGGCATTATTGCATTAGAAAATAGCTTCAACCGTGTTGGGCTTGATCATGTTGTTTTGGTGAAAATCGCAACAACTGCTGTTGTATCGCAAATGCTTGGTGCATCAAAAGAACAAATAATAGATGCACTATCAAATGCATGGGTGGATGGTCAGAGCTTGAGAACTTATAGACACGCACCTAACACAGGATCCAGGAAATCATGGGCTGCAGGTGATGCCACAAGTCGAGGTGTGAGGTTAGCACTAATGGTAATGAAAGGTGAAATGGGTTATCCAACAGCACTGAGTGCAAAAGGTTGGGGTTTTTATGATGTTTTATTTAATGGAAAATCATTTAAATTTAAACAAGACTTTGGGAGCTATGTTATGGAAAATGTATTATTCAAAATTAGCTTCCCCGCAGAATTTCATGCACAAACAGCTGTGGAGTGTGCTCTTACACTTCATAAAAAAGAATTGCATAAAATAGATGAGGCTGAAAAAATTGATTTAATTGAACGTATTGATATTACAACACACGAGTCAGCAATTAGAATTATAGACAAGACTGGACCTTTAAATAACCCTGCAGATCGTGATCATTGTATTCAATATATGGTTGCTATTGCTTTGCTCAAAGGAAATTTAACAGCCCAAGATTATGAAGATGAAGTTGCCAATGACCCAAGGATAGATATTCTTAGAGCAAAGATGAGGTGTAATGAAAAAAAACAATTTACATTAGACTATCTAGATCCTAGTAAAAGATCTATTGCGAATGCGGTACAAATTTTTTATAAAGATGGAAGTCAATCAAAGCTCGTTGAAGTTGAATATCCAGTCGGGCATAAACTTAGAAGAAGTGAAGGCATACCAAAGCTGATTCAAAAGTTTAAAAACAACCTTTCTAAGCAATTCGATGAAAAACAGTCATCTAGGATAGTTGAAAAAAGTCTGGATAATAAAATTCTTGAAAAAATTCCAGTCAACGAGTACGTGGATATGTACTGGAAGGGTTAATTTAACAATTCTTCTTTAATAATCGAAAGTTCGTCATTAGGATCAATGTAATCTTCATATCTTTTTAATCCTGAGCGGCCGTACCAATATCGACTATTATGAATATCCCCTTCAATTTTATGTAAAACGGCATGAATCCATTGTGCGACATCTGTATTTATTTCCTGAACAATCTTATGAGCATCATCCCATTTTCCTGCAAGTGCCAAATCAATAGCACTGATACACTCTTCTGTAAATTCACTCAATTATTTTGTTCTTCCTGATCAATTCTATATTTACAATTAGCATCATGTTTATCTAATAAGCCATTGATATATAATGCTTCTTTTTTACAATAAGCACATCTATATAAATTAAGGCCAGGTTCAATTTTCTCTTGCGGATAATCAATATAATATTTTTTCATAACCTTATCTTTGTATTTAGATATCTATAAATGTTACTGTTCCTGCCTTCATATCAGGTACAACTAAAACTTTTTTATCATAAACTAACGCGATATCTGCAGCTGCTTCAAAATCATCGGCAAGTAACTTTGTCTTTCCATTTTTAAAAGAATAAACAGCCCCTTCTATCCAACTACTGATAAAGATTGTTTTGTCTTTTACAGCTAGACCATCTCCGCCTTTAAAGCCCTCACCTAATTTCTTAATTTCTTGAGTTTTAATATCACCTTCGAGTAAATCACCAGCCCAATCAACTATCAATAGCTTTGAATTATTTAATACTAAAATACCATTAGGTGCCTTAATTAAATCATTTCCCTCAAATAGAACCCTAATCTCACCTGAGGGCTTAACCTCAAAAATAAAACCACTTTCTTTGAAGTCGCCAGAGTCACTCACATATAAGCTTCCATTTTTGGATACATCAATATCATTAAAGAAAACCGGGGTTTTAGGGAACAACATAGTTCCTGCGTAAACCTGCCATGTACCGTCTAAATTAACTTCAATCACTGCATCCCGATCAGTGACATATAACCTTTGTTTATAGAATACGATACCTTTTGGATCGTAAAGTCCAGTTGCAACAGTTTCTATAGTCCCATCTCGATTAATCTTACTAATCTTGCCATCTTTATCGACATCCCGCTCACCAATCTCAGAAACATAGACTGCACCATCAGGACCCTCAGCAACTGATTCAGGCATCATAAATCCTGTAAACTTTTGATCTGCATTAATGATGCATGAAAAAAATAAAGTTATTAGCGTTAATAATAATTTTTTCATTTTGATTTCCTTAAAAAGTTTTAGATAGCTTCCATACATAAGATTTTGAACTATCACTAATTAGATAAATATTACCATCAAAGTCAATTTTAAAATCTCTGATTCTTCCAATTTTATCTTTAAAGATAATTTCTTTAGCTATAATTTTGTTGTTTTCTATATCAAGCCTAATTAGACTTTGGCCATTTAACGAGGCAACCAACAAGTCACCCTGCCATTCCGGAAAAGCGTCACCCTGATAAAATTGAATACTGCTGACTCCCATTGAGGGCACCCAACTGATTAGAGGTTTTTTATACTTATCATCAAACGCAGAATCTCCAATACCTAAGCCATAATATTCCCTTCCTCCCCATGCAATGTCTTTCCAACCGTAATTTGATGCAAATTCAACCTCTCCGATATGATCACCACCTCTTGGGCCATGGCTTGAAAAATATATCTCATTATTATCAGGAGAAATTGCTATGCCCTGAGGATTCCTTACGCCAATCAAATAAATTTCTGGCATCCAACCCTTTTTGCCTTTAAAACTTGGGTTATCTTTAGGTATTTCGCCATTAGTCTTGATGCGAATTATACTTCCAGGATGCTTTGATGCATCCTGTGCAATCATACCTTGACCTCTTTCTCCAAAACTTACAAATAAATCATCGCTTCTTATTGCTATCCTTGAACCATAATGCCTATTTTCTAAAAATTCTGGCTTAGCAATTAATAACACTTCTAACTCTTTAATCTCATTTTTTATTAATCTACCTCGAGCAATTGCTGTGCTTGATTTTTTGCTTAATTGTTTTGATCGAGTTAATTTTGACGATTTATGACTGTATGTGAAGTACAGGTAATTATCTGCGGGATTAAAATATACGTCCAGCAAACCGCCCTGTCCACTGCCATCATATCCTATATGATTTATGTCATGATTAATTCTTATTTTTTCACCACTAAGAAGATTTAATCTGTAAAGACCGCCATCTTTTTCTGTTATGACAACATTATTTCTATCAATAAAGGAGATTGCCCAAGGATAATTGAATTTTTTTACTGATTTTTCAAGAGTAAATTTTGATTCTGTAATGCTATATTTTCTATAATCATCAATGACTACCTCAGCCAATGCAAAATAAGGTATGAAAAATAAAAAAAATAATAATTTCAATTTAAGATCTGTTCTTATTGTCTTTTTTGAAAAGCTCACAAGCTCTTACTCCATCTTTCCTACCTTCTTTATAACCCTTACTGTATTCAGCTGAGTCCCAATGTCCGAATATACTAATTTTTTTGACTTCACATTGCGTATTAAAACCTTCAGCATATCCGTCATCGTAGCCAGTCTCAAAAGTTTTTTCATCATGACTACATCCAAGCATCATCATTTGTAACATTAAAAAAAACATAAATAATTTTTTCATTTTTTCTTCTGTCGTTTTTGTTTAATGAAGATACCCACAATAAGCACAGCAATCCAGAAAAAGATAAAAGCACTTCCTAAAACGCTCCCAATAACTGTATTGGGGTCAAATTGATTATGAATAACAAGCCCAATTAAAGCCCAAATAATTATTACAAAAATCCATTTTTTTTTCATGCCTTTGGAGTTTTATCAAAATGCCTAGCAATTATCCTCTTGAGGTACGCTTGGTTCATAAAGTTTTCTCTCTTCCCAGTCTGCTGGTGGTGTTCGGTCTACCATTTTATTTTTTTCAAGATACTCTTTTTTCATTTGCTCTACCCTCATCTCAAAATCTTTTTCGCATGAGCTTTCTTCTTGGGTATTATTCTGAGCGTTATTCCATAATAGAATTGCACCAATCACGATAACTGTCGCCAGCAATACTTTTTTCATATTAAATTTTTCTTGTGCCATATCAAATCCCCTATTTTAAAATTGTATTCTAAACATCTTATACGGTAATTATATATTATTGGCGGAAGGAGCGGGATTCGAACCCGCGTTAGGGGGTTACCCTAAACACGCTTTCCAAGCGTGCGACTTAAACCACTCATCCACCCTTCCGAAAATTGTTGGCTTATTATAACGAACACATAGATTTTTTTACATTTAAAATAAAACTAAAATATTTTACAATTAACTCTTATATATGAGCTATAAGAGTAACTTATTTTAGACCCCTTGATTTATAGAAGTAATAGGATTAATGTACTGTAATTAACAACTAAAAATAATTTAAATAACATTTCAACTGGAGATATTATGGCTTTCGATACACTGAAAAATTTAGGGGTTAAAAGTCCCTATGCTAAAGATAAATATGATAATTACATTAATAATCAATGGGTTAAGCCTGTTGATGGACAATACTTTGAAAATATTACACCAATTTCAGGTAAACCTTTCTGTGAAGTTGCACGCTCAAATGAAAAAGATATAAATTTAGCCTTAGATGCTGCTCACGCCGCAAAAGATAGCTGGGGGAAAACAAGCATCACAGAGCGGGCAAATATCTTAATGAAAATCGCTGACAGAATGGAGCAAAACCTTGAGGCAATAGCTCTCGCAGAAACTATTGATAATGGTAAACCAATCAGAGAAACCATGGCTGCTGATATACCATTATCTATAGATCACTTTAGATATTTTGCTAGTGCCGTTAGAGCTCAAGAAGGTTCAATAGGTGAAATTGATCATGAAACAATGGCTTATCACTTCCACGAGCCTTTAGGTGTTGTTGGCCAAATTATTCCTTGGAACTTCCCTATTCTTATGGCGGCATGGAAGCTTGCACCTGCTTTGGCTGCTGGTAATTGCGTAGTAATGAAACCTGCTGAACAAACACCCGTTTCCATTCTAGCGTTAATAGAAATTATTGGAGACCTTCTACCTCCGGGTACACTTAACATAGTAAATGGTTTTGGACTTGAGGCAGGAAAACCACTTGCTAGCTCTTCAAGAATAGCAAAAATTGCATTTACTGGTGAAACCACTACAGGTCGATTGATTATGCAATATGCATCACAAAATATCATTCCCGTGACTTTAGAGCTTGGGGGTAAATCACCAAATATCTTTTTTGAAGATGTTATGGATAAAGATGATGGATTTTTCGATAAAGCCCTTGAAGGCTTTACGATGTTTGCTCTTAATCAAGGAGAAGTCTGTACATGCCCTTCAAGAGCATTAATTCAAGAATCTATTTATGATAAATTTATGGAGCGAGCTTTAGAGAGGGTAAAAGCAATCAAACAGGGTAGTCCATTGGAAGCTAATACTATGATTGGTGCGCAAGCATCAAGTGAGCAAATGGAAAAAATATTATCATATATTAAACTAGGTCAAGAAGAAGGTGCTGAAGTCTTGACAGGTGGCAACCAAACAAAGTTAGATGGTGCCCATGCTGATGGTTACTACATAGAACCAACAGTATTTAAGGGTAATAATAAAATGCGTATTTTCCAAGAAGAAATATTTGGTCCTGTAGTTTCGGTGACAACTTTTAAAGATGAAGCTGAGGCACTTGAAATTGCAAATGATACACTTTACGGACTTGGTTCTGGTGTATGGACAAGAAATGGTAATGTAGCTTTTAGAATGGGTAAAGGTATTCAGGCAGGTCGTGTTTGGACTAACTGTTACCATGCATATCCAGCACACGCAGCATTTGGTGGCTACAAATCTTCAGGAATTGGTCGTGAAACTCACAAGATGATGCTTGACCATTATCAACAAACAAAGAACTTACTTGTAAGTTACACAGAAACTAAATTAGGGTTCTTTTAGGATAGAAGAAATAGATTTATAATTAAAGGCAGATTTTAACTCTGCCTTTTTTTAATATGATTACTAGAATTACATCAACGGACAAGGCTAATCAACTTATTGATGAATTGAAGGAAATTCATGGAGATCTCATGTTCCATCAATCAGGCGGTTGTTGTGATGGAAGTGCGCCCATGTGCTTTCCAAAAGGAGAATTTTACCTTGGTAATTCAGATGTAGAAATTGGTGTAGTGAATGACGTTCCTTTTTATATGAGTGCCAGTCAATTTGAATATTGGGAGCATACCCACCTAACGCTTGACGCAATTGAGGGGACTGGCGGTCAATTTTCTGTTGAACGCCCCACAGGCCTTCGCTTTATCATTCGATCGAGAATTTATACAGATGAAGAATGGGATTATTTAAAAGACCATCCCGTCAAACATTGTAGCTAAATTTTTAAAAAAAATTACAAAGTAAGGTAAAATTGAAGATGGCGGGCCTCCTCGCATTGCGATTTAGCCAACCTGGTCAGATGCGGAAGCAAGCAGCCATAACTAAGGATACAAGTGCCGGGGGTCTGGCTCGCCATTTTACTCATTTAAAGTTGAACATATAAATGTCACATCAAGTTTTAGCAAGAAAATGGCGGCCGAAAAATTTTGATTCTCTAGTGGGTCAAGAAAATACTGTTCAAGCTCTTACAAATGCCCTCGATCAAGAGAGACTTCATCATGCATATTTATTTACCGGTACAAGAGGTGTTGGTAAAACAACCTTAGCAAGGATATTGGCAAAATCACTTAACTGTGAAAAAAATGGTATTTCCTCAAAACCATGTGGAGTCTGCTCATCATGTATCGCTGTTGATAAAGGAAACTTTGTTGACCTAATTGAAGTTGATGCCGCGTCAAATACAAAAGTTGATGAAATGAGAGAGTTGTTAGAGAACTCACAATACGCCCCCACATCTGGACGATTTAAGATATATATAATTGATGAAGTGCACATGCTTTCTAATAGTGCATTTAATGCGATGTTAAAAACACTCGAAGAGCCGCCAGAACATATTAAATTTATTCTTGCAACAACAGATCCCAAAAAAGTCCCCGTGACAGTCTTATCAAGATGTCTGCAGTTTAGTCTTAAACAGATGACTATCGAAAAGATATCAAATCATCTCGAAATGATATTGACTGAAGAAAACATCAAGTTTGAAAAAAAAGCACTTGGTTTAATTTCTAAATCTGCCAAAGGGAGTATGAGGGACGCGCTATCAATCCTTGACCAAGCCATTGCCTATGCAGGTAATGAAGTATCAGAACAAAAAATAAGTGAAATGCTTGGCGTAGCAAATAATAACTTTTTAACGGAAATTCTATTAAAGTTATCAGAAAAAAAAGGTGCTGAGCTTATTGAACTAGGTTGTGGGATGAATGAAAAAAATATAGCACTTGATAGCACATTAGAAGATCTAGCATCGTTGATTCATAAGATATCAGTTTACCAAGTAGCGCCGATAAACAGCCATGAGTATCAAAATGATGATGAAATTAAAAAGCTTAGCAAGTTATATACTCCAGAAACGCTTCAACTTCTTTATCAAATTGTAATAAATGGTAAAAAAGATATCTACTTAGCACCTGATTTATTAACTGGCTTCAATACAACATTATTAAGAATGTTAGCTTTTTTCCCTTCATTTCAATCTAATAAATTAGAATCAAATTTAAATAAAAAAACAACTGTGGCTACTGATGAAGTAAATGTTGAAAAAAAAAATTTTCAAACTAGCGAAATAATAGATCAAGCAGACAAAAAAGAATTTGATGGAAATTGGGATGAATTAGTTAAAAAATTAAAATTAGGGATTGCCAATTCACTTGCGCAAGAATGCGAATTTAAATCATACAACAATTTCGTTTTTGAGCTTACGTTAGACTCTAAAAAAAGTCATCTAATGCAGAATAACTATGTACAAAAGCTAGAGGAGTCTTTAATCAATCATTTCAATAAAAAGATAAAAGTTAAAATTTTGGTTGATGAAGTTCAGTCAACACCGGCAATAAAAACTTCAGAAGAAAAATCAAAGTTATTAAAGGAAACTGAATCTGCTATGATGAAAGATAGGTTCGTCAAAGATTTGATGGAAAATTTTGATGCGCAAGTAGTCCCAACAAGTATTGAACCAATTAATAATAAAGGAAAATAGTATGGCAAAAGGTGGTATGGGTAACCTAATGAAACAAGCACAAATGATGCAAGCTAATCTTCAAAAAGCGCAAGCTGAGCTTGCAAATATTGATGTTGAAGGTACTTCTGGTAACGGTTTAATTAAAATAACAATTTCATGTAAACATGAAATTAAGAAAATTGATATTGACCCATCGCTTCTTGAAGACAAGGAAATGTTAGAAGATTTAATTATAGTGGCATTCAAGGATGCATTAAGTAAGGTTGAAAGTACTTCTTCTCAAAAAATGGGAGGATTAATGCCTCCAGGGATGAATTTACCCTTTTAGTCTTATGCAGACTAATAACACCCTTGAAAATTTAATAGAATCACTCAAATGCCTACCTGGGGTTGGTCCAAAGTCAGCCTTAAGACTAGCCTATTACCTATTGCAACGTGATAGACAAGGTGCCCACAACCTTGCAAAATCAATTGATGAATCCTTAAATAAATTAGGACACTGTCAGCTTTGTAACAACTTTTCTGAAGAGGATACCTGTAAGATATGTGATTCTCAAGATAGAATTACCGACACACTCTGTGTCGTAGAAATGCCGACAGACTTATTAATGCTAGAACAAACTCATTCCTATAAAGGAATGTATTTTGTATTAATGGGTCGACTTTCCCCTTTGGATGGTATTGGACCCAAAGAAATTCATATTAATAAACTTCTTGAAAGAATTAAACAAAGTGAAATAAATGAAGTAATTCTTGCTACAAACTTTACAACTGAGGGAAATACCACTGCACAGTATATTGCTGAACTTTTAAAAGAAACCAAAATTAAAGTAACTAGAATTGCAAGAGGTCTTCCAATGGGTGGTGAAATTGAATATGTCGACTCTGGTACTTTGGCTCAATCCTTAGTTGAACGAAAAAAATTAATCTAATTTTTCAATTAAAGCAGGAATCTCTAAAGGGTGATTAATTATAGCGTCTGCTTCCCATTTATCTATTTGATCATCTTTCTTTAAGTACCCATAACATGCAAGTATTGCAAATATGTTAGCTGCCTTTGCTGATCTTATATCCTTATGAGCATCACCCAAATAAATTACCTCATCCGGGTTTATTTCGAGAGATTTGCAAGCTGATATCATCATATCTGGCGATGGTTTAGGCGAAATACCGTCATCACCACATATTAAAATTTGACATCTTTTTTCAAGATTGATAAATTTCAAAATAATTTCAACAAAGCAGCGATGTTTATTAGTAATTATCCCCCAACCAATTTTTTTATTATCTAATAAATCAATGAGCTCTTGAATGCCATCGAACAAAACTGGGTTATTTAGAATATTGCCTTTATAAATTTTAATAAATTCAGCCGTTAAGGATGGAAAATCATCTATTGCTTCATCAAAGCGAAGATTTAAAAAAGCCTTTATTCCATCAGAGGCAATTTCTCGACCTTCTTCGAAAGAAATAGAATGTTTATTAAAAGATTTATAAAGGTCGTTAGCACTCTTAACTAAATCATGAGCAGAGTCGATGAATGTCCCGTCTAAATCAAATAAAACTTTTTTAATCATCAATTAAAGATGCTTCAACAATGTAATTCACAGAGGTATCTTTTGATAATTTATACTTTTGAGTAATGGGGTTGTAAGTCATCCCTACAATCGAATTAAAAGATAAAGAATTTGCTTTTGCCCAAACATGAAGCTGACTTGGTTTGATAAACTTCTTATACTCGTGTGTTCCTTTTGGTAATAAATTAAGAATATATTCAGCGCCTACAATGGCGAATAAGAATGCTTTCAAATTTTTATTAATTGTAGAAAAAAATACCTTTCCACCTGGCTTTAATAACATTGAACATACATTAATGATTGAGTTTGGATCAGGGACATGCTCTAACATCTCCAAACATGTGATGACATCAAATTTTTCTTTCGTGACTTTATGAAAATCTTCAATATTCGTATGTTGATAATTGATTTTAATGCCGCTCTCTTTAGCATGAAGTTTTGCTATTTGAAGGACCTTTTCTCCTCGATCAATACCAGTTACAAAAGCACCCTCTTTAGCTAGGGACTCAGAAAGAATCCCTCCCCCACAACCAACATCTAAAATACTTTTCCCTTTAATATCAACTGATGATTGTATAAAGTCTAATCGTAAAGGGTTTATATCATGTAACGGCTTAAACTCACTTGTTGGATCCCACCATTTATGTGCTAAAAGATTAAATTTCTCAATTTCCTCTAGATCTACGTTGTTTTTATCTTTGTTTTCCATGAATTTGCTATATTTTTTAATCTATCTAAATCTATATTGTGTAATTGACCTGCCTTAAGTTTTAATGTTCCATTGATCCAAACATAATCAACTCCACCTTGGTTGGCATTATACAAAAGGGTAGATAGTGGATTGTAAACAGGCTGTGAAAAAATTGAGTCCATATTAATAGCGACTATATCTGCTTTTTTATTAACCTCAATTGAGCCAAAAATTTTACTCTTATTCAACGATCTTGCAGCATTATATGTTGCCATCTTAAGAGCAGTTTTTGCATCAAATATATCTGGTTTTTTGCTTAAGCCTTTACCCAAAAGAGCAGCCATTCTGAGCTCCTCAAGAATATCTAGTCTATTGTTACTCGCAGAACTATCTGTACCAACTGTGACATTAATACCCAGATCAAGCATTTTTGGGATATCAGCAATCCCTGATCCTAAAATTAGATTAGATGATGGATTATGAACTACATTGACATTATTTTGCTGCAATAAAATTAAATCTTGGTCATCTACGTGAACACAATGCGCTGCTACAAGATTTGGGCCTAATAAACCTAAATTATTATATCTCTGAATTGGGGTTAATTTAAATTGATCAATACTATTTTTAACCTCATCTTCAGTCTCATGCAGATGTGTGTGAATTGATAAATCCAACTGTTCTGCATAAGTGCTAATCAAGCTAAGTGTTTTGTCTGAGTTTGTATATGGGGCATGAGGTGCAATTGATGTAGATATTAACTCCTCATTCCTCCAGTCGTCTCTAAATTCAAATCCTTTTTTTAAATAATCTTCTGGATCTGATGCATAGTTTGTTGGAAAATCCATCACAACTAAGCCAATATTTGCTCGAATGCCCATTTCAACTGCAGCTTCAGCTGTTTGACTAGGATAAAAATACATGTCATTAAAAGTTGTTGTGCCAGATTTAATCATTTCAGCTATAGCAATTAATGAACCATCTTTAACAAAAGCTTCGCAAACATGTTTTTTTTCTGCTGGCCAAATGTGATCCTCTAGCCATGATTTTAAAGGCAAATCATTTGCATACCCTTTAAAAAGTGACATGGCTGTATGAGTATGATTGTTGATAAAACCAGGAGTAATAATATGGTCGGATAATACGAATACATCATTTGCATCATAAGTATCAAAGACATTTTTAGTCGGATGAATATCTAGTATTTCATCTTCTTTAACAACGATTGAATAGTCTTCTAGAACTGTATTATTTTTGTCAGCTGTATATATCCAGGTAGGAGATATAATTGTATTAACTTTTTTAATCATAGATTAAAGTAATATTAATCAAATGGATGCTTAATTAATATTGTTTCATCTCTTTCTGGGCCAGTTGAAACAATATGAACCGGGACACCACACAACTCTTGAAGTTTTAAGATATATTTTTGGGCATTCATAGGAAGCTCATCCCAATTTTTAATTCCAAACGTATTTTCTGTCCAGCCAGGCATATCAATTAATATGGGCTCACAATCTTCTATTTGATCTGCACCCAATGGTAAAAGGTCAATTTTTTTATTTTCTTTTTGATAGCCTATACATATCTTCAACGTCTTTATGCCATCAAGTATATCTAGCTTTGTAATGCAAAGGCCGGTTAAACCGTTAACCATAGCAGAACGCTTTAGTGCTGCTGCGTCAAACCATCCACACCGCCTTTTTCTTTGAGTTACTGTACCAAATTCTTTTCCTTTGGTTGACATTTGAAAACCAGGAGATGCTTCGTCATCAACTGATAATTCGCTAGGAAAAGGCCCACCTCCAACACGTGTGGTATATGCTTTTGTAATCCCTAAAACATAGGTAAGCATGGATGGTCCAACTCCAGTTCCCGCTGATGCTTGACCTGAAATACAATTAGAAGAGGTCACAAATGGGTATGTTCCATGATCAATGTCTAATAAGGCGCCCTGAGCACCTTCAAATAAAATACTTTTACCAGACTGATTTACCTCATGAAGCTTTTGTGAAACATCGCAAACAAAGGGTTTTATAAACTCAGATTGACTTATCATAGAATCAAACTGTTTTTTTACTTCAATAGGTGAAGCATCAAGATATTTAGTTAATACAAAATTATGATAATCAAGAATTTCCTCTAGTCTGCTTAAGATATCTTTTTCATCTAAAAATAAGTCATATACCTTAAAAGCTCTTCTTGCGACTTTATCTTCGTAAGCTGGACCAATGCCTTTACCGGTAGTGCCTATTTTTTTATTTGATGAACGTATAGCTTCTCTCGCTCTATCAAGCTCAACATGATAATCAAGGATTAATGGACAACCAGAACTTACATGCAACCTACCCCTAACAGTAATATCATTATTTTCTAAACCCTGAACTTCTTTTTTTAGATGATTAATATCTAAAACAACGCCATTGCCGATAAAACAATCAATACCTTCACGAATAATTCCTGAAGGAACAAGATTTAATTTATATTCTTTCTGATTTGAGTTTTGACCTATAACAAGCGTATGGCCAGCATTATGCCCACCTTGAAATCTTGCTACAGCGGAAGCATGATCTGTTAACCAATCAACGATTTTTCCCTTACCTTCATCGCCCCATTGGGTTCCAATGACAACAACATTTTTAGTCATAATTTTTTTTCTTAAGTTAAGAGATTGTTGATGATAAACCTTAAATCAATAGAAAATCCAGTTGCCGGTCTCATTTGCATATCTAGTTTATTCATATTGTCATAACGGCCGCCCTGTGCAACGGATGTGTTAAATTTTTGTGCATAAGCCGAATACACAATACCCGTATGATATTGGTAACCTCTAATGTCAGAAAAATCAAAGCTAATTTCAACATTTAATTTTTTCAAAGAATCGCAAATACTTGTTAAAGACTTATAAATACTATTTGCAATAGCTTTGTCAGGCAGAAGTGTTTTTAACTCTTCAAGGATTGACTCATCACCATATAAATCTGTGAGTGATACGATTCTTTTTATTGCATCAGTATTATTTTTTTTATCAAGTATCTTTTCTATTTCACCTTTATCTTTTATCATCATCGCATTACCAAGTTTGATTGACTCGTTGGGCGTGAGGTCAATTTGACTTTTTAATGAATCATAAATATCGAGGTGATTAATATCAAAAACGATATCCTTGATATCAAGAATATTTAAGGACTCAATAAGAAGTTTTTGAATCTCTAAATCTGCATTGATACTTGAGTCTCCAAAATACTCTGCTCCGACTTGGAATAACTCACGAGGTTGTTTGCTTGAAGGGTTAGCTCTTAAAACTGGTCCTGCATAACATAATTTATTAACACCTGTACTCTTCATTTGAGAATCAATTCTGAATGCTTGGGTGGTAAGGTCAGAGGTTATGCCCATCATTTTCCCTGTCATTTGATCAACAACCTTGTAAGTTTCAAGATCAAGATCCTTTCCATATGCATTTAAAGAATCAGAAAATTCGAGCATAGATGGGTAAATAAGTTGATAACCGTTTTTTAAAAAAAGGTCGACTAAGAGTCTTTTTTTTGTTTCTATGGCAAGAGCTTTTTTTGGGAAAATATCTTCTGCATTTTCAGGGAGAAGCCATTGGTTCATTTTAATTGATTCCAAAAAATATTATTATTATGCCAATAATCACTGACAAAAGTCCATAGAACTTTATCTGGCCGTTTTTTTGATTTGTTATTTTAATGAAAGCATCCTTCCAAATTTGAGTAAAAAATAAAGGAAGAAGTCCCTCTAATACTAAAACCAAGCCGATGGCTAAGACAATAGTGTCTCTCAATTATTTACTGTCAGGACTTTTCAAAAACTTAAAAAAATCAGAATCAGGATCAAGCACTAAAATATCATCTTTTCCTTTAAAGCTTTTTCTATAAGCCTCTAAACTTCTAAAAAAATCATAGAATTCTTTATTTTTTGAAAATGCTTCAGCATATATTTTGGTTGCTGAGGCATCGCCTTCACCCTTAATTTTTTGGGCATTTTTGTATGCTTCGGTGATAATAATATCTCTTTCTTTTTCTGCATTTGCTCTAATCTTTTCTGAATCAGCAAAACCTTGTGATCTTAACTCATTCGCCACTGATTTCCTCTCTGCGTTCATTCTTTGGTAAACAGATTGGCTAACCTCCTCTGGTAGATCTACTCGCCTCAATCTCACATCTAAAATCTCAACCCCTATCAATCTAGATTCTTTATCTGCTCTTTCCTGTAAAATGCCCATGATCTCAGATCTTTGACCTGAAACAACTTCTTGAATAGTTCTCTTACCAAACTCGGCACGAAGACCATCATTAACAGTCTGGGTTAATCTTCTCTCGGCTTGTCTTTCATCTCCATTGACTGATACATAATATTTGGATGGGTCAGTTATTCTCCATTTAATATAGGAATCCACTAATACGTTTTTCTTTTCACTGGTAATAAATCTATCTGGTTGATCTGATTCATAAGTTAAAATCCTTTTATCAAAAAATTTAACATTCTCAACAATTGGAGTTTTAAAGTACAGGCCAGGCTCTTTTTTGACCGAAACAATCTCACCAAGCCTAAACACTAATGCATACTCTCTTTGATCAACAGTGAAAGTTGATAAACTTAGTAAAATTAGTAGAACAATGATCGATACAAGTATTCTTGATAGTTTTCCCATGATATTTACCTTACGTCTCTTTCGCGGGCTCTAAAAGCACCTCTAGAGCGGTCTGTTAATGAATTAATAACATCTGATGCTGATGATGCACCAGGGTTAGTTTGATTAGATGCTTTATTTGGATCATTATCTTCCTCATCATTCTTGCTTGAATTTTGAATAATTTTATCAAGTGGAAGATAGAGAAGACTGTTTGAACCCTTTTGATCAACAATAACCTTACTTACATTAGACATTATTTGCTCCTGTGTTTCGAGGAACAATCTTTTTTTGGTTACCTCTGGAGCTCTGATGTACTCAGCTAGAATTTGTTTAAACCGACTCGCGTTACCCAACGCTTCATTTTCTATTGAGATCTTATATCCATTTGCTTCAGCCGTTAATCTTGACGCCGTACCTCTGGCTTTTGGAACAATATCATTAGCATATGCTTGGCCTTCATTTTTTTGTCTCTCAAGGTCCTGTTTAGCCTTCACCGCATCATCAAAAGCCGCTTGAACTTGTTGAGGGGGTTGGGCGTTTTGCATTGTAACGCTGGTAATGTTAATACCAGTTTGATAAAGATCTAGGATCGATTGCATTAGCGATTTGGTTTTAAAAGCGATCTCTTCTCTTCCTTCATATAAAACAAAGTCCATCTCGCTCTTTCCAACAACTTCTCTAATGGCAGTTTCTGCGGCGCCCCTAACAGAGCCTTCAACAGATCGATTGTTAAAAAGGAAATCTTCCACTGACTTTAAGTTGTATTGGACAGCAAACTGAAGATCAATAATATTTTCATCGCCAGTAAGCATTAATGACTCTTTAAGCTGTTGTGTGGCGCCCTCTCCTAAAGAGCGATAACCTACTTCAATCGTTCTTACTTGTTCTTGATTAACAATTTCTACTGTTTCAATGGGGTAAGGAATATGCCATCTCGGTCCTGGTTGTGTAACACCAGTATTTTCTCCAAAGGTTAATACTATTCCCCGCGAGCCTTGATCAACAATATAAAACCCGGTAGCCATCCAAACAAGGAAAATTACAATAATAATAGGTAGAGGTTTTATCAGACCAGAATCACCAGATCCGCCTGAGGGAGGCTGGGTTCCATTGCCGTTATTTGAATTTTTGGGTTTCAATTTAAATACATTGTTCATCTTTGATTTGAGATCTTTTACAAGTTCATCTAAATCTGGTGGGCCATCGTTATTAGCACTTTTGATTACTTTTGAAATTTTGTTACCAACAAATCCGAATAATTTATGCATATTTTCCATTTCTTTGATTGATGAATTCTAGACTTCTTTCGACAATTGCCTTCTTTAAAAATTCAATCCCATCCCCTTTAATTGCAGACATTTGAATTCGACTGATTTTACCATATTCGTCTCTGTCATATCCAGGATTAAGATTAATTTTATCAATTTGATTTAAAACCAACAGTTGTTCTATATTATCTGCACCAATTTCTTGCAAAATTCTATTTACTTGAGAAATTTGTTCGCTTTTATTGTTATTACTTATATCTACTATATGAAGCAATAAATCTGCATCTGACGCCTCTTCTAAAGTTGATTTAAATGCTTCAATTAATGTTGTTGGGAGTTTTTTTATAAATCCTACTGTGTCTGAAATCACAAGATCATGACCAGGTTCAATGAATAATTTGCGCGAGGTTGTATCTAACGTTGCAAATAGTTTGTTTTCAGCTAATATTTTTTCGTTGGTTAAATAATTAAAAAGAGTAGATTTTCCAGCATTTGTATAACCAACAATTGCTATAGTGAAAACTTTTGATCGTCTTCTAGCGCTTCTTTGGTTAGCTCTCTGCTTTTCTAGCTTCGATAGCTTGATTTTAAGCTGCTTAATCCTTTGTCTAAGCATTCTTCTATCTAATTCAATCTGTTTCTCACCTGGGCCACCCCTAACACCAATACCTCCTTTTTGCCTCTCTAAATGGCTCCAACCCTTTGTTAATCTTGATGTTAGATGATTAAGATGTGCTAGCTCAACTTGCATTTTACCTTCATGACTTTTAGCTCTCATTGCAAATATAAATAAAATTAGGGCTGTTCGATCATAAACACGCATAGAGGTTACTTTTTCAATATTCCTCTCTTGTGATGGTGTTAATTCATGGTTAAAGATAATTGTTGTTATGTTTTTTTGAGCTTTTATTTGGACTAATTCTTTGAGCTTCCCAGATCCGATAAAAAATTTAGCATCTGGAAACTTTCTCTGACTATCAACTAATTCAACCGTTTTAAAACCTGCGCTTGATGCGAGTAGCTTAAATTCATTGGTATTTTCATCATGATCAATATCATCAATATTAAGACTCACTAATATTGCATTCTCCCCATTGGTAGGCCTTTCAAACATATTTATGATTGGGTGAGACTCACTTTCTTAGTAGGAACAATTGTTGAGACTGAATGTTTATAAATAAGTTGTGGAGCTTGGCCATTTAAAACAATGACAGATTGGTCAAAAGAATGAATATTACCTTGAAGTTTGATGCCATTAAGCAAATAAATTGAAACAGAAATATTTTCTTCAATCAATTTATTTAAAAAGTTATCTTGTAATTGCATTTTTATTCTTAATGTATTTTTATTATAGGCAGTCGTTTACTCTTCTTTTAACTTCATCCATACCCAATATAAATATTATACTCCCAATGTTAGGTGTGTTTGTATTGCCTGCTAATTTTACCCTCAGTGGCATTGCAATTTCTGGAAACTTAAGGTTATTATTTTTCACGTATGATTTGATACATTCGTTGATTTCAGCTTCTTCCCAATTTAATTTTTCTAATTCCTGTATTAAAGCCTTTATATTTTTTTTTGATTCAGTATTAATGAATTTAGATACTAAATCTTTATCCGGGTCAGGCTTACTTATAAAATAAGAAATATTGTCACAAAACTGATTAATATTGACTTCTCTATCCTGATATAAATTTACGGCCTTATAAATTAGATCTTTATTATCTAAAATGACATTCTTTTCATTAAATTTATCAATAATAATTTCAGAAAGTTTTTTTAAATCCATTGATTTAATATATTCACCGTTTAACCAATCAAGTTTTGCTTTATCAAACTGTGCTGACGACGAAGTCACATGTTCGAAATCGAACCACTTACAAAAGTCATCCATAGAAAACTTTTCATCATCTCCATGAGACCAGCCCAATCTCGAGAGGTAGTTATTCAAAGCCTCTGGAAGATATCCCTCCTCTTGGTATTGCATTACGTTTACAGAGCCATGTCTTTTTGATAGTTTTTGTCCATCAGGACCGTGGATCATTGATAAGTGTGCATAATTGGGTAAAGGTGCTTTTAAAGCATTTAACAGATTAATCTGTTTAGGTGTATTGTTAATATGATCATCTCCTCTAATGACATGGGAGATAGCCATATCCCAATCGTCAATTACTACACAAAAATTATACGTGGGTGTTCCATCTGCTCTGGCAATTATAAAATCATCTAATTCTTCATTACTAACGTTAATTTCACCTTTGACTAAATCAATCCATCTCACATCACCAGATAATGGATTTTTAAATCTAATTACTGGCATTATATCCTTAGGAATTTTTGGTAAAGTTTTACCTTCTTCTGGTCTCCAACGCCCATCATATCTAGGTTTAGAACCATCCTTAATTTGCATTTCTCTCATTTTTTCAAGTTCTTCTTTAGAGGCGTAACAATAATATGCATTACCATTTTCAAGGAGTTGCTTTAAATATTTTTTATATAAATCTAAACGTTCTGTCTGGTATTTAATTTCTCCATCATGCTCTAGACCTAACCACTGCATACCATCAAGGATTGCACTTACAGCATCTTTGGAAGATCGGTCGATATCTGTATCCTCAATTCTAAGCAAGAAATCCCCATTATTTTTTTTTGCAAAAGCATATGAAAAAAGCGCGGTTCTTACACCGCCCACATGAAGGAATCCTGTTGGACTTGGTGCAAAACGGGTAATCACTTTCATAACAAATTTCCTACTCTAATGAACATGGACTGAAGCATGAATGAAATAAATGAGTGATACACCAATTAAAATAAGTAAGATTTGTTTAACTGAATCTTTCGTATCAGTTTTTTCATGGAGATTTGGAATTAAATCTGAAATAGCAACGTAAATCATACTTGAAGCAGCAATTGCTAAAACATAAGGGACAAGGTTTTCCATAATAGTTAAAACAAAGAAAGACAAAAGACCACCAAACAACGTCGCAAAACTTGATGCTATATTCCACATATAGGCTTTAAATTTTGATAAACCAGAATGTAAGAGCACAGAAAAAATACTCATCTCTTGGGGTAGACAATGAAGCAACATTGATAAAGCTGTAATCAATCCAAGTTTAACATCGACCAAAAATGCACTAGCAATCAAAATTCCATCAACAAAGTTGTGAAATAAATCACCTATAACAATAATACCGCTATTACCGTTAGATTCCTTTTCTTTTGTGTTTGAATCACACTCGCTATGTTTGTGACAATGTGGTCCATGACAATGACGCCAAATTAAAAGTTTTTCCAAAATAAATAAGATGAGAATTCCAATTAATACAACAAAACTTATATCGTAGTAATTATTATTCGAGGCTTCCATCGCATGAGGAATTATTTCTAAAAAGGAAGCGGCTAAAAGTGTACCGACAGCCAAACTAACCAAATTATTTGTTAATGTTGCATTTGTATTTTTAAAAATTATACTCGCTAGTAAAAGACTGACTAATCCCCCAGCAAAAGAAACAGCAATAATCCAGTATAAGGCCATCATTTATCCAAAAAAAAGATTAAACATTATAGTTTGAAGTTGCTAAAGTTGAAATAAATTTATTTATTTATCCAAACTAAAGAACTCATTCTTTCATTTATATCTCCCCTTCTGTAAGAAAAAAAAATATCAGAATTCGCATATGTACAAAAATTATCCATACAGTAAATATTTTTAATACCCATTTTATTAAATTTTATTTCCACGACCGTTTTTAATGATAGTAAATATTTTTTATTTTCCCTTCGATCAAAAGCAACCGTATTTGCGGAGTCATTATCAAGAAAAATTTTTTTAACCTCAGCGCCTACTTCAAAATATTTTTGACTAATATGAGGGCCAATCCATACAATTAAATTACTCAAAGATTTAATATTTCTAACTGTATTTTCAATAATCCCACTTGAGAGACCTCGCCATCCGGCATGAATGGCTGAAACAAAACTACCTTCCTCATTTGTTACAAGGATTGGCATGCAATCTGCTGTTTTAACTACACAAACCGTATTTTTTTGGTAAGTGTAAGATGCGTCTGC
>Ga0255771_1000510_pt1 | contig 45028 bp, 38 predicted proteins | sample 011ome_19_FD_179969 | JGI IMG/M metagenome (GOLD analysis project Ga0255771, IMG submission 179969) | Coastal salt marsh microbial communities from the Groves Creek Marsh, Skidaway Island, Georgia - 011510BT metaG (version 2) | ecosystem: Environmental > Aquatic > Marine > Intertidal zone > Salt...
GAAATCGAAATTCGAAATATGATTTTAAGGCGGATTTCTGAAAGTGATGCGGGGATCTGGTCCGCAATGCTGGATTTGTCTAAAAATTATATGGCGTTTTCGACCATCTTGTTTACCATGTATGTGATCCCGAAGTTTGCCCTTGTGGTCGGCCGGCGTTCTTTTGTGCGAGAAATGGGCCATGTATACAAAACCATACTGCCCATTTTTGGCTTAGGAATGATCGGGGTTTATTTATTTAGAGACTTTATTATCGCCCTGATTTTTCCGGGATTTGATGCCATGTCTTCCTTGTTTCAATGGCAATTGTTAGGGGATTTTGTTCGTCTGATTTCTATGGTCGTTTCCTATTATTTTATTGCTAAAAAATTAGTGTACCACTTTGTGTTTACAGAAATCTTATCGGTAGGTTTATTCTACTTATTTGCCCATTATTTTATTGATATATATGGAGTTGAGGGGGTGGTTATCGGTCATCTCATTCGGTATTTTATGTATTTGATAGTTGTCTTTGTTTTAGTTTGGCAATACGTGCGTAAGCAAGAACAACATAACTCAGAACGCGTTTAGCCTTAATTCAATGGATTCAAAAAAGTCTTATCAAAGTATGCTCAAGGCCACGACCCTTTTTGGTGGGGTTCAGGTTGCCAATATTTTGATGGCACTTTTGCGCTCTAAGTTCATCGCTTTGTTCATAGGGCCGGCGGGGATGGGTATTGCTAGTTTACTTATGGCCACACTCAATGTGGTCTTAGCCATTACCAACTTGGGTTTGGATCGAAGTGGGGTGAAAGAAATTGCGGCCCACGAGAGTCTTGGGGACAAGGATCAAAAAAATATACTCAGTGTTTTAAAAACACTTTTTCTTATAACAGCGATTTTTGGGGTATTACTGCTTTTAATCACGGCTCCTTGGATTAGCGTTGTGACCTTCGGGGACAATCACTATGCCACCCATATACGGGCACTTTCTTTAGCCTTGCTGTTCAAGCAACTCACCCAATCTACATTGACCCGATTACAGGGCTTACGCAAGTTAAAGGGCTTGGCCAAAGCCAACGTTTGGGGTAATTTTTTAGCCCTTTTGGTGACGATCCCCCTTTACTATTATTGGCGGATTGATGCCATCGTTCCTGCGATTGTACTTTCTGCATTGATCAGCCTCGCCGTGGCGCAGTTCGTCGATGCGCGGAATAAGCAGACGACAGTTTTTACTGCACCACTGAAGGCGTGGCAGGAGGGAACCGCAATGGTGCGCTTAGGGCTTATGCTCAGCGTGAGTTCTATCGTGACCCTACTGGTGGGTTATGGGATGCAATTATTTATTTCGGGAATAGGTGGACTAGAACAGGTAGGTCTATACAACGCCGGGTTTTTAATTCTAAACACTTATGTCGGGCTGATATTTACGGCCATGGGAACCGATTATTTCCCTCGTTTGTCCTCTGTGGGGGAGGACTTGGATAAAACCAAGATGATTGTCGGCAATCAAGCCGAAATGGCGACACTCCTCATGCTTCCGATTATCGTGATTTTTTTGGCCTTAGCCCCTTGGATCATCACCTTGCTCTATACCCCTGAATTTGAGGCGGTCGTGCCTCTTGTGCGTTGGGGAATATTAGGAATGCTTTTTAAAGCCGTGTCCTTTTCTCTGGGTTATGTTATTATTGCGCGTGGCGATTCAAAATTGTTTTTAAGGACAACCTTGAGTTTTAACCTCATCTTATTTACCTTAAATGCTTTGGGTTATTATTATTGGGGGCTTTTAGGTTTAGGTCTGAGTTTTTTTGGCTACTATATCATTCATTTTTTGAGTCTCATCTTGATTGTTCGCTGGCGTTATGCGTTGAGGCTTCCTAGGACTCTTTACGCCATGTTTTTCTTAGGTTTAATCCTTTGTATTTTGGTTTTTGTGCTCAGTAGCCTCTCAGGATCGGTGCTGCAAATTGCCTTAACCGCTATTCTAATTGCGATAACTTGCCTATTTTCGTTGTATCGATTAAATCAACGCATTGATTTAGTTCAAATACTGCGCAGTAAAAAAGACCAAGATTCCGATGAGCATTAGACCCTTGTACCGGAAGTTAAAAGAGCGTTGTCGGTTGTTTCTAAAAATCAACTGGTGTAAGTCTTTATACTTTAACTTCAAGTACTTTTCATTTTCAACAGCGCGCAAACTCCCTGTTTTGTTTTACGGAAGGGTGCATTTTGGAAAACTAAAAGGGCGCATTATTTTGCCGGAGGAAATCCACATGGGCATGGTTGGATTTGGACAACCTTATGAATTGGTCACCCAGGCCCGCGGTATTGCTCAAATACATATTGAGGGCCAGCTCATTTTTAAGGGGTATGTGCAATTTGGTTTGGATTATCTGCTGCATCTAGGTCCAGAAGGAATCTTAACCATGGGCCATATGTCCAGTGTGGCTTCTCTCAGTAAAGTTATTTGTCATCAATCCATTAGTTTTGGAGACTACGCCCGCTTAGGATCTGAGGCCCAAGTGATCGACACTAACTTTCACGCTATGCGTACCGTCAGTACCAATACTCCGATGCCTATGCGCGGTCCGATCAGTATTGGGGCTTATAATTTTGTGAGTAACCGGGTTACGTTTCTCCAAGGAGCCAAAACCCCGAATCACTGCACTGTCGCCTCGAACAGCCTTTGTACCAAAGATATTACCGCCTTGGGAGAAAACATTTTGGTTGGAGGAATTCCCGTAAAGTTACTGCGTGAAGATATTGACCGCGATTGGACCGGCGAACAGTCTATGCTCGACAAATATCTTAAGCTATTTTAAGTTCCAGAGGTTGACGCCGCGTCGCGCCCTGTTGACCAAAGTTCGAGGTACTTCTGGCTGACCTTTTTATAATCGTGATGCTCCACTACAAAGGTTCGCGCTTGTTCCCCTAACACAACTCTTTGAGCCGGATGATCGATAAGTTCTATGATCAGGTTTGCGATTTTTTGTGCGTCAGGTAGTGCATTTAAAGCGACACAATGCTCGGGAATATTATAATGTTCACGCCATTCTTTTTCGGCGCAGGTCAATAGTACTTTTCCTTGGGCCATAGCCTCGAGCGCATTATAACCCTGGTCATACCCTAAGACTTGATCGAGTACGATGTCACTTTGGGTGAGCTTCGCCCTATACTCGTGATAGGGCAAGTCTTGGGTGCGAATGATTGTGCAGGAATTGGGTCGTTCTTTGGTTACAATTTCTAAGGCTTGATCAAAATAATCACTGCCCTTTTTGTAATAATTTTTTGTATTCACCCCGTGAAATATGATGGGCCTTGTATCTTCTTGTTGAGGGATAAATTTTATATCCTCCACATTGATCGGATTGGGAATCAGGCCCAAATACTTACTTAATCCACGGTAGGGCAAGGCATAATCCAAATCGCTTGCGATATATCCATGACACAACTCGAAAACCGAATTGTGCAGGGCTAAATGCCCTGGGCTGAGGTATTTCAGAATTGCTGCGTAATCTTTCTTACTGACTTTCCCTTGAAATAGCGGTTCTAAAATGGAGTAGCGAAAGTTTTTGTCCATGGCAAATTTAACGCTGACATAATCGGTTCCGCAGGCCATAACAAACAATTTGTCGTTGTGCGCGGCGAGCCATTGGATGAGTTTTAGCTCGTGTTTGGGCATAATGCCCAGAGGACTCTCATTAATGAGTTGAACGATATCATGCCCCTGTAACGCCTGCTTATAGCGCAGAGCAGAGCGCAGCATGAGCCAAGAAGAAATATCAAAACCGATCAAGCGGAAAATTAAGTTCTTGACTCGCTTCAAAACTCCTTTTTGAAATCGGCGATTGAGTTTAATATCGACGGGATAATTTTTAAAATAATCGCCATCTCCCATCAGAATAACTTGATGGCCCAATGCATTTAGACCTTCTTTGAGGGAATTGTGCAATCTACTGTATTCGCCTACTAAAAGTATCTTCATATCTTTGTGAGAGACCACTAAGTTAGCCTATTTGAGCGAAGTTAAAAATATTCATGTTTGCCTGGTCGCCATCTCGCTCGGTACTGGTGGTGCACAGCGCGTTGTCGCCGCACATAGCCAGATGTTTACCGCCCTAGGCTACAGGGTCACTTTAGCCATTCTTCGCGATCCAATAGATTACGTCTACAGCGGGGAATTATTGCATTTGGGTGGTAGAAATCCTGTTCAAAACGTCCAAAATAAAGTCGATTCAAAATTAAATAACGTCCCTCCGAGAGCGACACAAACCTGGCAGCGCCTATGGCGATTGTATCGCTATATCAAGGTGAATCGCCCTGAGGTGGTTGTCGATCATCGCTCGAGAACCAGTATATTCAAAGAATGGGTTTATCGAAAACTCATTTACGGAACAACGCGCGTGATTTATGTTTGCCACAGTGCCCATGCGCCGATTTATCTCACGGACAATCCTCACAGGTTTGGAATCATTACAGCAAAACATTCTCAGCATGTTGGAGTGTCTCGATATATAACCCAAAATTTAATGCTAAAATACGGCCTGAAACACCGTAATTATATCCCAAATTTTGTGTCCGCTCAATGGCTAGCTCAGGCTGATCAATCGCATGCTAAGACTAAAACGGAATCCCCGATAAAGTCGCCATACCTTCTTTGGTTTGGTCGCCTTGATGAAACCGTCAAAGATGTTCGGCTATTGCTTGAGGCTTTTGCCCACAGCACCGCCAAGAAGCAGGGTTACAAACTGATTATTTTAGGTTCTGGACCAGACGCCTTGGCGCTTAAAAACCGAGCCAAGGATTTGAGGGTAGAGTCCTCTGTGGAATTTCTTTCGTTTGATCCAAACCCTCAAGGTTTAATCCAAGGTGCCCGTTGTGTTTGTTTGACAAGTCACTATGAGGGATTCCCCATGGCCTTACTCGAAGCCTTGTCTTTAGGAACACCTGTTATTTCATTGGATATTTTATCAGGGCCTGATGAATTGATTCACGATGGGGTTAACGGCCTGCTGGTGCGTGAGCGAAATAGTCGTATTTTTGGTAAGGCTATAGATACCTTGTGTCTGGATGAGTCGTTTTATATAGGGATTAAGTCAAAGACAAAGTCCTCGGTAGCGGGGTATAGTGCCGATAAAGTATCCCAACAATGGAAAGAATTGATTGAGCAAACTTATGACCACAATTGAAGACTTAAAGATTATTCAAATCCCAAAAATTCACGACCCTCGAGGTAATCTGTCGGTTATCGAGGGCGATGTTTTGCCGTATCGCATAGAGCGGGTGTATTATCTTTATGACGTGCCCTCTGATGCAGCGCGGGGGGGACATGCGCATAAAGAGCAACTCGAATGCCTAATTGCGTTAAGCGGAAGTTTTTCAGTGCTTTTGGATGATGGGGCTAATCAAACAAGAGTGGTGCTCAATAAACCCAACCAAGGCTTACTCATCCCGACAGGAATTTGGCGCTCGTTAGATGATTTTTCATCCGGGGCGGTATGTTTGGTCCTTTCCTCTGGTCGCTTCGAAGAGGCGGACTACATTCGAGAATACAGCGATTTTTTAACGGCCAAAGGCCGATAATCTTAAACCAAAACCCGCAAGAAATCTTTGGGTCGAAAGTCCAAAACGCAAAACTCCTCCAGGAAGTCTTACGAGTATGCGCTGCAGGGCGTTGAGCGATGATTGGTCCAAAGCGTTAAAATAGGTTTTTGCTCGTGATGGGTCTCCAGCCATTTGATACTTCAGGCCAATTGAATAGCGATTTAAGTCTAAATATATTTTTAGGGATTTGTGATTTTGAGCGAGATGTTCATATTTATCTAAATCGATAAAATGGCGTTTTAGGGTGGGCGCATGTGAAACCCGATTACTGCTAAACTGCAGATGTTGCGCACTAATAGAGTTAATCCAATACATGGGCTGGGTTAACGCCGCCCGAATCCACAAATCTGTATCCTCTCCGGCCCCCATAGTAATGGATGGATCAAAACCCCCGAGCTTTTGAAAAAAATCCTTTGAAAAACACATGGCAGAGGTCCAAGCAGGAGCGTCCTTTTTTGCTATGGCAAAAAAGTCTGGGACTTCACCTTGCCACCCTTGCTCAAATGAACGTAAAGGCGTGTCTACAGGTTTAATGAGTTTTGGGGTAAAGGCTTTTTCATAGGCTGTGGCCATCCACTGGGCTTGCGGAAAACGATCGATCAGCTCATTGAGGTATTCCAGATGCTCGGGATACCAATAATCATCTGCATCGAGAAAGGCAATGAAGGGGGATTCGGCCTCGCTAACACCCTTATTTCTGGCAGGTCCGACCCCTTGATTTTCTTGGCGAATCAATCGAAGTCTTGTATCTGTAAATTCTTCGACAATTTTGACGCTATGATCTGTAGAACCATCGTCAATGACGATGACTTTAAAATCAGAAAATGTTTGCGCAAAGACTGAGTTTAAGGTGGCCCGAATTTCGGCAGCCTTGTTATATAAGGGGATCACTACAGTGAATTGCGCCATTATGCTTTGTATTTGTATGTCGAAAAGTAATAAAACTTATAAAGGTCTAATACACGAACACTGGGGAATTTTGAGGCCAGTTGTGTGCGCATAATGGGCAACCAAAGGGTTAAACTTATTCTTAGAAGGCCAGCAAGTCCAAAAGTTTTTAGTGAATTGTAAAATTTTTGAATACTGGTAAAGTTCTCTGAGATCATATCATTTTTCTCCGCCCAAACTAAAGTAGACATCGCTTGCTGGACTTTGCTGAGGTAACTCTCACAAGGCTCTAGACCCAGGTGAATGACGGCATTGTCGATATGATGTACCGTTATACCCTGGCGATACAATTGAAAGGAAAACACATTATCCCAGCCGTAACGTTTAATTTCAGGGGTATTGACGGCCAAAAATACATCCTTGTCAATCATTAAATTTTGAGAAATGATGTAATAGGGGTTACGCTGCCTTTCTTGCGCTAATTTCGCCTCTCTTTCTTTTCCATAAACCCAACGCAGAAGCATGGCTTGTTCCGGCTTTTCTTTTGTGTACTGCACTCCACCAAAGACTACTTGGGGTTTCCCTATAGCTGACAAATATTTCTTAATGAAATCACTTTGAGCGGGCAGGACATCAGCGTCCAAAAAAAGGAGCGTATTATACCTTGCTTTTCTTGCCAAAAGATCACGCGTCGCGGTACGTCCAAGATTTTCAGAATTTCTAAAAAACACGACAGAATCTAGATTCTGAAATGTGTTTAATGAAGCTTCACGGGTGGAATGATCATCTCCAATAATGATTTCAATGGGCGTTTCTATGCGCTCAATTTCGTGCCATAGTCGCTCAACTAATGGCGTGATATCATAATTAAAAGTGGGGATCAGTATCGAAAGCATCTTGGCGTAATCATGGCTAATTTACGATTTTCGTCATGTACTGACACGACTTTTTATTACATTCGATTATGCTATTGCTTAACGCCGTGTCGCGACAATATTATATTTCACTGTTGTTTTTTTTGCTTTGTCAAGGTGTGTCTGGTCAAAACCCTGCAAAGAAAAATTTCTTACCTAATGATTTTTACTTTTTGCGCGATGCTGCGGGTCAGATTATAGACACCATTGATTTGAGTTATTACAAAGCCATCGGGGTTACTCAGGCCTGGCAACGCACCACCGGAAGTCCAAAAGTTATTGTCGGACTCTCGGATGCCCGGGTAGACCCACTTCAAAAGGATTTTGCCGGAAAGACTCGGGTTCTTAGAGCAGTCGACTTTCAAAATGGCCATGGAATGGGGGTCGCTGCTATAGCCGTGGCGCAGGGGGATAATAATTTTGGTATTCCAGGGGTATGCTATGATTGTGGTCTGGTGACCACGAATTACGGTAACCCCAATATGGAAATGTTACTGGAACTTGCTGATGCTGGGGCAAAAGTCATCAATTGCAGTTGGGTCAGTTCAATCGCCACAGAGCGGGGTCAAGAAGTAATTAACCTTCTACTCGAACGCGGTGTGGTGGTGGTGGCTGGCGCGGGCAATCAAAACTGGGGAATCAATAAAGGTCAAAAAAAATATTATCCTGCATCATATGATGGAGTGATTTCGGTTTCGTCGGTAATGTATCAACACCATGATTGGCAAAAGGCGCTCAAGTATGAAGAAAGCGGCAAGCCTTACGTCGAAAATATGTGGGGTATGGTCGGGCGTACCGCCGAAATTAATCATAAAAAATCAGGTCCTGAATTTCGAATTTATCCCCAATCCACTGCGACCTTAAATAGTGCAGTAGATCTACTCGCACCAACAGTTGGGGTGATGCGTTATAGCCAATGGGTAACCCAGGGTATTTTGAGTTATAACACCTATCAAGGCACTTCCACCGCTGCTCCTTTGGTTACGGGAACCATAGGCTTGATGTTTTCTTTACGCCCAGAGTTGAGGGCCGAAGAGGTAGAAACTATTTTAAAATTGACGGCAAAAAGTATTGATTATATCCAGGCCAATGTTCCATTTAAGGGCCATTACGGGGCAGGGATGCTTCAAAGCGGTGCCGCGTTAGACTTGGTCTCGACGCTTTATGACGCGGAAGGGGTTTCTGTTTTAAAGGATCAAAAATTTAGTCGATGGAGACAAAAGCTTACCGCCTATAATCGAGTCGTTATTTTAAAGGACATTCAATTTAAAGAGCAATCGGAATTTACTTTGCGTGCCAAAAAACAAATCATACTTAAACCTGGAACACTCTTGGCCCCTGAAAACAATCAGGGCATCAAGTTGTCCATTGATCCTAGCTTGACGTTAAGACCCTAGTTATGCCGTAGGCTTTTTTTGCACAACCTCAAAAACCCTACCGTCCTCGCATTTTAATGTTCGAGACGGGTGCTTTAATAATAGGGCGTAATCGTGGGTGGCCATAAGAATACTTCTGCCATTTTTGTTGAGGTCCTTGAGCAAAGTCATGACCTCCATACTGGTTTGGGGGTCGAGATTTCCTGTGGGCTCATCCGCAACAATCAGTTCCGGATCATTGAGTAAGGCTCGAGCGATAGCAATTCTTTGCTGCTCTCCGCCCGACATTTGATAAGGGAGTTTGCGCCCTTGATCATTCATGCCAACCCTGCTCAGGACTTCCTCGATGCGCTGGCTAATTTGGGCTTCTTGTGTCCATCCGGTTGCCTTAAGCACAAACCGCAAATTTTCGTAGATGTTTCGGTCGTTGAGTAATTGAAAATCTTGAAAAACAATCCCAAGCTTTCTTCGTAAGTCGGGGATTTGACGCTCCTTTAATCCAAGTAGATTGAACCCGGCAACCTGACCTGTCCCTGAATTTAATGGTAATTCCCCATAAAGGGTTTTTAATAAACTACTTTTTCCGCTTCCAGTTTTTCCAATTAAATAAACGAACTCTCCTTTAGCGATTTTTAAGTCTATAGCCTCAAAAATTACTTGATCGCGTTGAACGATTTTAGCTTTATTGAAATCAACTACAGTACTTGACATCGATTGGATTTTTATAAGGGTTAAAGGTACAAATTTCGAGCGCGCTGTTTTTTAATTCTCTATTTTTTCCACTGAATTATCTTTGGATTTTTCGGTCGAATTGAATGATGGGGATTGGGCCTTTACTTCCAAGGTGTTTTGCAAAATTTTGATTTGATTTTGCTGCTCGATCAAGTAAAGCGTGAGCTCCTCTATTTTTTCCAATAAGGTTAAAGAAAACTTCTTTAAATCCATGCCATTGCTACTGAGCGCCTCATGGGTCGGCACCCCCGGCAAGTGACCGTGCTTTTGAACATAAGCCTGAAGTTCTTCGATCGGCATGCGGCTGTAATTTGGATGTGTCGCCGCTCCATTATATTGATCAAAAACATAATCAGGGGCCAGTGCTCCATCGAGATCCACTCGAACCTCTTTAGCATGAACACTTCCATTGACTGTGAGCAATTCATCAGGATTTTTGGTGTCGATGCCAATTTTTTGATCTTTTACCGTGATAAGGCTTGATATGGATTCAGAGGAGCCACATCCACTGATCAAAACGCCCAAAAATATAGCTAAAATTTTTTTCATAAAACTGAGGATTACTGAGCCAATCCATCAAATTTAAGTTAATTTTCCCTCATGGAGTAATCCCATGATACGAGAACAAAAAAACAAACGTTATCTCTGATATGGTTCGAAAATTAGCAATGTTTTATCCGAAATTTTCCTTACTGCTGTTCTTATTTATTTCCATTTCAGGAAATCTTTATGGGCAAGGTCAAGCCCTAGAAATGGCTTATTACCAGGTGCTTCAAAAAGCGGAGCGATTGGAAAACAGTGGAAATTACGAGGCGGCTTATCAAAGTTGGAATGAACTCGATGCCAGTGACTTAAGTTTAGATCAAAACGCACAAAGAGCATTTAAAATGGCCTATTTAGGCCTCGTTGTGGGCTATAAGAAAGGCCCAGGAGCCATGAAACGATTTGTTCGGGAATATCCTAGCGCACCAGAAGTCAAGCGTGCCTATACCACCGTGGGTCATTATTATTTTACTAAAGGCCAATATGCTAATGCACTTGCATGGTATAAAGAGGCTGAGGGTTTTCAGGCGCTTACAGAGCAACACGAATTTGAAATCGCTTATGCTCATTTCAAACTCGGTAATTACTCAGAAGCAAAACGTTTTTTTGAGCCATTAGAAAGTAGTCCTAATTATGGTTCCAGAGCACTGTATTACAGTGCTTATATTGATTACCAGAATAAAAAATGGCAACAGGCCCTGGAAAAATTGGATCGAATTGCCCTTGAGCAGCGAGACGAGCTCGAAGTTTGGGGGCTGATGGCCGACCTTTCGTTTCGCACCAGTAATTTCGAACAAGCTGCCGCATGGGGGATTCGCGCTTTGGACGCAGTCCAGATTTCTGGAGACAAAAGAAATATCAATCAAGGTTCTTTAAATGGGATTGTGGGTCGCGCATATGCACAAATGGGCGCCCATGCCATTGCAGTAAATTACCTGGAAAAGGCGGTGGATAAACCATCGCGACAAAAACAGAGTGAGGAACACCTCGAAAATCAGTTTTATTTGGGGCAATCCTATGCAACCCTTGGACAGAATGAAAAGGCTATCGCCGTCTTGTCCAATGTTCAAGCCGAGGGGCCACTCGCTCAAGAGGTGGCTTATGTCTTGGCCGGGGCTTATCTCGCTCTTGATCAAAAAACGGAGGCGTTAAATGCTTATAAAAAGGCCTGTGAAACCCTAGATGAGCGACCATTTACAGCCAAGGCGTATTACCAATATGCAAAGCTCACTTATGACTTAAGATTGAGTTATACTTCTGTTCCAGATGTTCTTGAGTCTTTTATAAACAGATATCATCAGGACCCTAAGCGCGGTGAAGTTGAGCAATGGTGGCTGAGTACACTGTTAGAGAGTGAGGATTACGATCAGGTTATTTCCTATCTCAGCGCCCCTTCACTTTTATCGGACAAAGTAATGGTTGAGGAACGTCAAAGTGCTTTGCAGCGGGCGTATTTTTTGAAAGGTCGTCAACAGTACGATCAAGGTCTTTCTTTAGCCGCGCAAAACTCATTTCAACAAGCCCAAAAAATTAAATCCAATTCTTTGATTGGCGGTCAAGCCATGTTCTGGTCTGGCGTCATTTTTGGGGAGTCCGGTGCCTTTGAAAGTGCCCTTTCAACGTTCGATAAATTAATGGATTCTAAGGCGTTTAAAAAAGCTCCTGAATGGTCTATTTTCCATTATGAACAGGCCTTTGCATACATGGCATTAAAAAATTATTCCCGTGCTCAAGAGGGCTTTTTAAATTATCTCAAACAACCAAAGCCCATTGCCAAGGAAAATGAAGCGCGGCTTAATCTGGCCGATTGTTATTTTGCGTCAAAGGATTATAAGCAAGCTTTAGCCCAGTATAATAGGGTTCTTGATAATGGAGGGGTAAACGAGGATTACGCTGATTTTCAGGCTGCGATGTGCCTTTCTTTCACTCAAGGGTTAGAGGCAAAGACCGAGCGATTAGTCAAATTTTTAAAGACTTATCCCAATTCAGTTTATCGTGATCGGGTGTATTTAAGTTTGGGCAGTGCTTATGTCAGTTTGGATAAAATTGCAGAGGCTAAAGCCCAGTACACTCAGCTCATTTCAGAACAAAAAAATAGTCCGCTGGTGGCTTCAGCTTACTTAAACCTCGGGTTAATTGCGGATAACAATAGTGAATTTGAACCGGCTTTAAATTATTTTAAGTCTGTGGTGAATTTATATCCTGGAACGCAGGAGGCAATCTCTGCGGTGCAGTCTGCGAGAAATACATTTATTTCTCTGGGGCGCGTTCAGGAATATGGGGCATGGGTCGATGAACTCGATTTTATTTCAATTGATCAGGCCGCAATGGATCAGGCTTCATTTGAGTCCGCTAAACAAGCTTATGCTGCGCAAAATGATGTCTTGTCTGTTGAACGATTTGAAGCGTATTTGGAAAATTATACCCAAGGACGATATGCCTTGGAGGCACATTATATTTTATCAGAGATTTATTGGCGACAACAAGAGGTTACAAAAGCACTTTTACATGCCGATTTTGTAATCGCCGCTGATGAAAATCCATCTTTTATTATTCCCACCTTAATTCGCGTCTCCCGCCATTATCTTTCAAATCAAGAATTTGCCGAGGCGGAATCGTCACTGATCAAACTTTTGACTCAACCCTTAGATGCGGATCAGCGCACATTTGCCTTGAGTAATTTAATGCAATTGATGAGTGATCAATCGCGGTGGCAACAGGCCATACATTATGCGAATGAACTGACCACGCATTTGTCCAATAACACCCAAGACCCATTGCATGTTCAGGCGCGTCTGATCAGTGCGTGGAGTTATTTTGAATTGAAAGAATTTGATCTGGCTCGTGAGCAATACAAGGATATGGACGATTTTGCAAAAGGGCAATATGGGGCTCAATTGAATTTTGCCCAGGCCTATTTTGCTCATTTGGATCAAGACTATTCAAGGTCCAATGAACAGATTCAAAATCTGGCTCAGAATTATGCGAATTATATGGTATATGGTGCTCGTGGATTGATGCTTATGGCCAAGAATTTTGAAGCCCTATCCGATCCATTTCAGGCGCGATTTATTTTAGAAAATATTCGGGACAATATGCAGGACTTTCCAGAGCTGCAGCAAGAGGCTGCGGAGCGCTTGGAAAAAATGGATCAATCAAAAAACGCTCAGGAACCTGAAAATAGTGCAGGGGCCTCAGAAATGGATAGCACCAAAGAGCCTTCGTCAAATGATCCAAAGGATAATAATCAAAAAGAACAAAATGAATAAGGCGCTGACAGATCAAATTATTCAAGGTATTGTACGCAGACACAATTTGACCTTAACCCTTATTTTGTTTGCATTTGTAAGCAGTGAAGTACAGGCACAGAATACTGCAGACAGCACAGGCGTTGCTACAGAGGTCGTTGATGTCGTTAAATCCTATACGCCCTCAATTAATTTACGCCCGAAAACCAAATGGGACTTGGCGAGAGAAGAAGTACAGGAATCCAGACAAGAGTTTGCCTATAATCATGAAAATTTTGATTTAAGTCCTTCTGAGTTACCTGCTGTATTGCGCGCTCAGGGGCCTGAAAAAGAAATTACACCCAGACCGTTGCCCAATTATTTGCGGGTTTGGCTGGGCACGCGCTCCTCAGCTGGATTAGAAGGTTTTGTAAATCGGGAATTCAGTCGTGCGTCCAATTTGAACCTTGCTTTTGACCATCAACAACTCAATGGAGCGATTAAGGGCGTCACTTTACCTACGGATTGGGCTAAAAGTGGTTTGAGGACTCAATGGCGGACCGAGTTACAAGATCGCCCGTCAACCCTGACACTATCGTTAAATCGTTCGGCCGTGCAATGGTATGGGGTTCCGGATACCTTGAGCCTGGATCAATCATTGAATAATGACTATGGACAAACGTATCAGAAGGCAGCTTTGCGTCATCGGATAGGTTCTAATGGGGGCTGGTTTACTGGCTTTCATAGTGAGCTCTCATTTTTTTCCGATCGTTATGGGGTCAATGAATGGAGTGTTGCGTCATCCTCAAACGCAGAATTAATTTGGGCTAAGCGAATTATATCGTTTTCGGGGAATATTTCCTATTTGAGCACGAGGTTCAGTTTTGATGATCCCCAAATTACCGCTCAAGATTACAATGCGCTCAACGCTGAATTGGGGGTCCAGACAGAATTGGATTTTGGCGATTTGATGGTCAATGTGGGCGCTAAAGGTTGGGGACACAATGGAACAAGCAACAATACTTTGCGGCTTTTTCCAAAGATCGAATTAAATTACCCTTTATTGGGACGAAGTCTTGAAGCCAGTTTGAGTTTCAGTGGCCAGTACAAACAATACGAGACAAATTCTTTGGTCAATATCCAAGCTTTTCTCGCTCCGGGTGCGGGACTGCAGCCGCAAATTGACAAACAGATTATTCGTTTGGGAATTAATGGAGCGATAACTGACTTGTGGCAGTACAACCTCGATGCTGAATTCCGAAATTTTGAAAATCAGGCTTATTTTATCAGTCGACCATGGTCTGGTGAACAAAGTTCGTTTGCTTATGATAACGGCAATAGTTTTGCTGTGAATTATGACCGTGGAAATGAATTAAAAATTACCGCAAAAATTAATGGACGACTGTCACAGCAATGGGATATTGCCTTAGATGCCGCAATGATTGATAACCGTCCTAAAAATAATGCAGAGCCTTGGAATATTTCAGGATTCAGCTTTGGCGGTTCTGGGACTTTTCACGTGAACCATCAGTTATTACTCACCGCCAAATTATTAGGTTATGGCCCAAGAAAAGAACAGTTCATGTGGGCTGATCAAATTTCTGCAGAAACGGTCGAAGGCTTTATTGATACCCAATTACATTTGAATTACGCGCTCACAAAAAATTTCAGCGCCACGATTTCAGGGATTAACCTTTTGAATCAAAGTAACGGCCTATGGGCCAATTATCCGATACAGGGCGTGCGCGTTAATCTTGGGCTCCAATATAATTTTAATGCCTTTTAGACGCAACCAAATGGAACCTTGAACGTCTTTTTAATGACTTAAAAAAGTGATTCGTTAAGTTTAGGGTTTAATAACTAAAGCACCTCATGAAAGTGGGGTGCTTTTTTTATCTTTAGTTCAAAATTGGCTTATGATTATTCGAATTTTAGGAATTTGTATTGCGTCGCTTGTAGTTTTTGGATGTCAAAAAAAACAGGAGGTTGATTTAATTGTCTTTAATGCTCATGTCATCACCTTAGACGATAATGCTCCGGAGGCGCAAGCCTTTGCAGTTGATCAAGGAAAGATTCTTTATGCCGGGTCAGACGAGCAAGTATTTAATCGATATGAGTCCAGTAAGCTTTTAAATGCCCAAACCAAAGTGATTGTGCCCGGGATCATTGATGCCCATGCGCATTTTTATCAGTTGGGCTTGGGACTTCAAGAGGTCGATCTCAGGGGAACAAGGTCTAAAGAGGAGGTCATAAAGCGAATTTCTGATTTTGTGCCTTATCAAAACGCTGAGTTTATTGTGGCGCGCGGCTGGGATCAAAATGACTGGATCGATCAGTCTTATCCCACAAAAGAGGATTTGGACGCCGTATTTCCCGAGGTACCTGTAGCCTTGCAACGTGTCGATGGCCATGCCCTGTGGGTCAATTCAAAGGCATTGAACATGGCAGGTATTAATCGATCTGGACCGGTTCCAGGAGGTATGATTATGGGTGATGCGGGAGGAAATCCTACTGGAATCTTAGTAGATGCCCCTTGTGACCGCGTCCTTGAATTAGTTCCTGAACCAACCATTGAGATTTCTGCCCTGGCTTTAAAGTCGGCTCAGGAGTATTGTTTTTCTATGGGACTTACGGGCGTTCATGATGCAGGACTCAGAAGACCAGTTATCGAACTTATTGATAGTTTGCAGCAGGCAGGAGAATTTAAAATGAAAATAGATGCCATGGTTTCTAACATCGAGCCTGATGTAAGTTATTATTTGGATCAAGGACCGATGGTGAAACACCGATTAAGAGTAGGCGCCATCAAAGTGTATGCAGACGGGGCCTTGGGGTCTCGCGGAGCAGCCCTTAGAGCCCCATACAGTGATGATCCTGATCATTTGGGGGCAATTATCACCCCAATGGATGAATTAGAGGCTTTGGCTGATCGCGCACTTAGAGCGGGCTTTCAGGTAAATACCCACGCGATAGGGGACTCAGCCAATGTTTCAGTGCTTCGGGTTTATCAAGAGGCTCTGGCCACGCATACAAAGGCTCAGGGAGAAAATGTTCGTTGGCGCATTGAACACGCTCAAGTTGTTCCCCCTGAATATTTTAAGGTATTTTCAAAAAATATCATTCCATCAGTGCAACCGACCCATGCCACTAGTGATATGTATTGGGTCCAAGAGCGCTTGGGGGAAGGTAGGATGAAAGGGGCTTATGCATATAATTCGCTGCTGGCACACGCTGGAATACTTGCTCTTGGCACTGATTTTCCAGTTGAATTTGTCAATCCTATGCTAACCTTATCCTCAGCAGTTTACCGCAGAGACACCTCAGGGTACCCAGAATCAGGATTTTATCCAGATGAGGGGATTACTCGAGAACAAGCCCTAAAAGGAATGACCCTTTGGGCGGCTTATGCTAATTTTAGTGAAAATCTAAGAGGAAGTCTTCAATCTGGGAAGGATGCAGATTTTATCCTTTTAGATCGAAATCCATTGAAGTGTCCCTTAGAGGAACTTGCGGAAATTAAGGTGCTAAAAACCTATATTGACGGAGAGAACGTCTATGAATTATAGGGCCCCTTTGGCTTGTAAGTCCTGTAAACACTGGACTTCGAGTTGCGGTACGGCGCGCAATTGAGTCCATCGGTTTAACATTTGTCGCCCGACATTTGTAGCATCGTAATACATTAAACAATCTTCATGTAAACAGTGTTTTTCACTATTGGGGTCTTCGTGGACTTGATGAATATCGTCGTTCTGAATATTGACGAGCCCCATAAGGTGACCCATCTCGTGATTCAGGGTTGTTTGTTCCAAGATTGGTAGAACATCCGGATCTGTTTGGGTGATAAACTCCAACGTTTTTTGATAGATCACTATCGATGTATTTCGATAGGCTGTGCCCAAAGTCACGGAGTTGTTTGTGTCATTTTCAGAGGCGCCATTGGAGAAAAAGACATACACTCCAAGGTTGTTCCCTTCTGTGTAGACCGTACGATTGGCCTCTTCAATCGCTCTAACCTCCTCGATGGAAAAAGGTGCTCCAGGCTGATTCGGAATGACGCGTTCAATAAATTGTACGCCTTCCGGTTTGTTGGCTAGGCCCAATACAAAGTTCTTAAACCCAAGAATACTTGAGGGTTCAGGACGAAAAGAATTCGTGTACACCAATTCTATGGTCAACGAGCCGTATTCATTTGGCCCGAGGATATCCGCGGCAGAAGTGCCTAACGGACGATTATTTTCAATGTTTGGGTCGTTTGGCGTATTTGATTCGTCACTGCTGCAACTATGGATGAGTATGGCAAGAAATAATAATAGGGAAAATGACCCGATATAGCGCATTGATTGTTTTTTTGGTAACTTAGACAAACTTAGTTTAATTGTCATGATTAGAAAAATGCGCGCTTTTATTTTAACGGTATTTTGTATTTCCCAAGGGGTTTTATGGGGCCAAACGGACGATTTTCATAGTGAAATTATAGATATGATGGCGTTGAAAGGAGATGAGGTTGCGGCTAGTGTTAGCTTTCACGATGTATTTCCAAAGCTTCAACGGAATTTTGCCAATAAAAAAATTGAGCCTGAGGTTTGGCAAGAGCTCCGACAAGATGAAGCAGAGCAAGTACAGGAATATGTCACTCAAGGAGCGTTTGCTTATCGTCAGTTTTTAAATCGAGAAGATGTGGCCGCTTTGAGTACTTTTTATGCCAGCGATGCCGGTCAGAAATATGTTATGCAGCAAGACTTAAGTGATAAAGATCAAAAAGCGGTAGATCAATTTTTTAAAACACAGGCTGGTCAAAAATTGATTGAAAAAAGGGATTCAATTGCGTTAGCACTAGATCAAATAAAAAAGGATTGGTCTGAGACCTTGTTTAAGAAAAAAATGCGCCAACTCATAAAAGGAGGACATTTGAAAAATTGATTCTCTAGGGCATCAGCTGAGCGAGATAGTCATAATGGTCACCTTCACAAACCATTTCAAAGGTCCAGCCATTAGATTCTGCTAAATGAGCGAAAAGATTTTTATCCATAAATAACCAAGGGAATTTTTCACTGAATTCTTTTTTATAACGCAATCTGAACTCTAGCTCACCATAGTAACGGTCTGCCGGAACCCATATGGACTTCTCGTCACCGGTGTCGTACATATAGCGCAAATCACTAGAATCAATTAAAAGCATCCCTTTTGGATTTAAAAGGGTTTTGAGTTTGTTGAGGTACATCGGAACGCTATCGAGCGATTCAAAAATTCCAGTACCATTCATCAGCATAATAATGGTGTCGAAGCCTTCCCCGTCGTAATCCAAAAGAGAGGTTTCGGTGACTTGAGCCACGCCCCGTGATTGTGCGATTTGGGCCGCTCCTTTGGATAAATCTATAGAGTGAACTTCCAGACCTAGGTTTTGAAGATAGAGACTATGACTGCCTGCCCCACAACCCACGTCCAAAATCTTTCCTTTTGCAAGGGATAAAGCTTGGCGCTCAATTTCGGGCATTTGGTCAAAGTCCCGAAATAAATGCGTCAAGGGATACTCATCCCAATGACTGATATCACTTTCGCTATAAAGTTTCGCTGGGTCTTTTTTAAAATAGAATTGACTCAGGGCATGACCAAAAAGGTCTTTGTTTACATTCATTATTGCTTAGATTTGTAATCAATCTACAGTTCATGGAACAGCGTATTAAAGCATTACCGGCACTGGCCAAAGATAAGGAGAACGTGCACAAAAAATTCTTTAGCTTACTTAAAAGAAAGCCCCCAAAACAGCTTGACCGAATAATGGTTGCGTTACATGAGCGTGAATTCAAAAAGACGGATTGCCTGGCCTGTGCCAATTGTTGCAAGACCACGGGGCCCTTGTTTACAGAAAAAGATATCGTGCGTATTTCAAAGCATTTGCGAATGAAACCTCAGGCCTTTACAGAGCAATATTTGCGTATCGACGAGGATCGCGATTGGGTATTGCAAGAACTCCCTTGTAGTTTTCTCGGCGCGGATAATCGATGTTCCATATACGAGGTTAGGCCCAAAGCGTGTCGCGAGTTTCCTCACACGGACCGAAAAAAATTTCAACAAATTACCAATTTAACGCTCAAAAACGTTGCGATTTGCCCGGCGGCATTTAATATTGTTGAGGACCTGCGTAGCGAATTAGATCCAGGGCGGGTGAAGTAGACTAAATTATTTTGATCGAGTCTTCTGGGTCCGATCAATCCGTATACAAAAGATATTTTGCTCTTATTTGCTCAAAATCCTCTAGTTCTTTGGTCCAGCGCGCATAAATTTCTTCTTTATTCAACCCTGCCTGGATGTCCTTTTTTAATTGATCCGTTCCGGCAAGTTTATCGAAAAAGGGATTGAAAAAATTTTCTTTGTCTGCTGCTTCATTATAAGTGTCGATAAGCCATCCTAATTCCAAATGTTCCCCAGGGGTAATTTGTCCTAGATCAAGCCCATGACAAATCTCGTCCTTGAATTTGGCCCATTTGGCCCCCTGTCTGGCCACGGGACGGAATTCAAAAGGGTAGCGCTCGACATTTAAATTGGGCGCTCCAAAAATTTCAAATGGACGATTCGTACCCCGTCCAGCGCTTATAGGGGTCCCTTCAAAAAAACACAAACTTGGATAGAGCGCAATGGCTTGTTTACTGCGTAAATTGGGTGATGGAGCGATGGGTAGGGCGTAAGGCGTGTGATGAGTGTAATTTTCTACAGAAATCACCGTTAAATCCGTTTTTATTTGCCCTTGAAGCCAAGACTCTCCGTTGATCATTTTAGCATATTCTCCGATAGTCATGCCGTAAACTACCGGCACGGGATGCATGCCTACGAAGCTTTTAAAATCATCTTTTAATAAAGGTCCATCAATATAATGTGCGTTAGGATTTGGACGATCTAGAACAATCAAAGGAATATTTTGCTCTGCACAGGCCTCCATAACGTAATGCAGCGTCGATACATAGGTATAAAACCTTACGCCCACATCTTGGATATCAAAAATCATAAGGTCGATATCTGCTAAGTCTTCAACGCGCGGCTTTTTGTTGGCGCCGTAAAGTGAAATAACTTCGAGCCCCGTCTTTTGATCGACACCACTTGATATATGCGCTCCAGCGTCCGCCGTTCCTCTGAAACCGTGTTCTGGGGCGAAAACTTTTTTTAGTGAAATCCCGAGTGATCTAAGTGTATCGGCTAGATGTGTAAAGCTTTCAGTTTCTATGGTGCTGTTTTTAACCACCGAAGTTTGGTTGGCGACAAGGCCAATCTGTTTGCCTTGGAGCAGTGGCAGGTATCGACCCATATTTTGAGCTGCTGGAATTGGTTGCAATGGGCTCTGATCTCCTTGGCTTTTGCATGAAAAAGGCATCAATAGTCCGAGGGTAAGCACAATTTTTAGTGTATTTTTGGTCCAAACATGCCAAATCATCACGCGTGAATTTTGAATGGTTTACAGTTCGTCGGATACTTTCCTCAGATAAAGATAAAGGTAGTGTTTCGGCCCCAATAATTAAAATAGCCATTGCTGCTATTGCTGCAGGAATGACTATTATGATTTTATCTGTTGCGACGGGGGTGGGTCTGCAACAAAAGATCCGTCAAAAGGTCGAATCATTTAACGGCGCGGTAACTTTAGTCCATTTAGAAAATCAAGGACAAATTGAAGATTTAGTGCCTTGGCAATTGACTGAAGAAACCAAAGCGCTTTTGTCTGAGGTAAACGGGGTGGCTCATCTACAAGTAACAGCGCATAAGCCCGGATTAATTCTAACCGACGAAGATTTTGAGGGAATTGTATTAAAAGGCGTAGGCGCAGATTATAATTGGGATCGCCTTTCTGAATTCCTTACTCAAGGTCAATTTATCGAAACGGATACTCTTTTAACCAACCAAATGATCATTTCGGAAACGATCGCTCAGCGTTTGGGCTTGACGCTTGGTGCGACGCTTAATACCTATTTTCTCGATCAGCAGGATGCCGATCAAATCAGTCCAAAAACGCGGGCCCGTGGATTTACAGTTGTGGGTATTTATGATAGCGGTTTTGATGATTTTGACCGCCAAATGGTTTTTGTCGATTTACGTCATATCCAGCGTTTAAATCGATGGGATTCACAAGAAATAGGCCGATTAGAGGTCTTGTCAAACGATCATGCCGATATCGAGGCGCTCACCCGTGCGCTTTATGATTTGGCCCCGGTTACCGTAGACGCCATAAGTATGTACGCCTCGTTTTATAATATATTTGAGTGGTTGTCTTTATTTGATTTCAACATTTATCTGATCATCTTTATCATGATTTTAGTGGCCACGATCAATATGGTCACTGCCTTAATTGTCTTGATTTTAGAGCGAACGCGAATGATTGGTGTTTTTCAAGTTATGGGCGCTGGAAATTGGCGCTTACAAAAAATCTTTCTCTTTCAAGCGGCTTACATTATTCTTTGGGGTCTCTTTTGGGGAAATCTTTTAGGGCTGGGATGTGTTTGGGTTCAAGAGGTATGGCAAATAATTGAACTCGATCCAAAGACCTATTACGTGCACAGCGCCCCGGTAAGTCTGCCCTTTGGAGCATGGGGATTACTCAATTTAAGCACTTTTGTTTTGTGTTTACTTTTTTTATTGATTCCGTCCTATTTAGTGGCCCAGATCAGTCCAGTGCGCGCTTTGCGCTTTGATGGATAAATTCAAATGGGTTCCACCTGTGTTTTGTATTTTTGCCTCAATCATTAGAGGATTCGACATTGATGAACTACGCAAATAATATTTTGGAAACCATAGGGAACACCCCGATGGTAAAAATCAACAAACTAACCGCGTCTTTACCTTGTTTGGTTTTGGCCAAATACGAAACATTTAATCCGGGCAATTCAGTAAAAGACCGCATGGCGCTAAAAATGATTGAAGATGCCGAGGCGGATGGACGCTTGAAACCAGGAGGGACAATTGTTGAGGGGACGAGTGGTAATACTGGAATGGGATTGGCTTTGGCAGCTATCGTAAAAGGGTATAAGATGATTTGTGTGACCACGGACAAGCAGAGTAAAGAAAAGGTAGACATTTTAAGAGCCGTGGGAAGTGAAGTGTACGTTTGTCCAACCGATGTCGCTCCCGAAGATCCCAGATCATACTATAGCACGGCAGCACGACTCGGGAAAGAAACACCAAATTCATGGTATGTAAACCAATATGATAATCCGAGTAACGCTCAAGCCCATTACGAGAGTACTGGTCCCGAAATATGGCAGCAGACCGATGGAAAAATAACCCATTTTATTGTGGGTGTGGGCACAGGAGGAACCATAAGTGGTGTGGGACGATATCTTAAAGAGAAAAATCCTGAGATCAAGATATGGGGCATAGATACTTACGGCAGTGTGTTTAAGAAATATCATGAAACGGGTATTTTTGATCAAAACGAAATCTACCCATACGTTACAGAAGGTATTGGAGAAGACATACTTCCGGCAAATGTCAATTTTGGCATCATCGATGGCTTCACTAAGGTTACCGATAAAGATGCTGCAGTTTATACCCAAAAGTTAGCTAAAGAAGAGGGGATGTTTGTGGGCAATTCTGCCGGTGCAGCCATTAAAGGGGTATTACAATTATCGGAGCACTTTACCAAAGACGATGTTGTTGTCGTATTATTCCATGACCATGGAAGTCGCTACGTAGGAAAAATGTATAATCCCGAGTGGATGAAAAAAATGGGCTATATCGAATAATATGCTGAAAACGCTACGACATTATCTTGAGCGCCATGGATTTTATGTAAGTGCGCGATTGGCAGATCGTTTGGGCATGCGCGCAAAGACGGTTCGCCTATCCTTTATTTATGTCACATTCGCTACGCTCGGTGTAGGATTTGCGGTTTATTTAGTTTTGGCCTTTTGGATGAAGATGAAAGATCTTATCTTCACAAAAAGAAGTTCTGTCTTCGATTTATGAAACAATTCAAAAGTTCAAAAATACAGACGGCGGTATTCGGGTTTTTACTCATTTTTATTGGAGGCGTATTGGGTTTCAAAGCCTTTTATGAGTATACCTGGGTCGATGCTTTGTACATGACCGTAATCACCATTACTACGGTTGGATTTGGAGAAGTGCATCCCATGAGTGCTTCAGAAAAAATTTATACCTCGGTATTAATTGTATCGAGTATTTTTATAGTTGGATATTCAATTAAAGTGGTTTCGGAATATCTTTTGAGTCAAACCAATATCGGAAATTTAAGACCTAAGAAAGTGCAAGAAAAAATCGATAAACTATCCGGTCATGTCATTGTTTGTGGGTATGGCCGCAACGGAATGCAAGCGACCCAAAAACTAGAAGCCTATAATAAGTCTTATGTGGTAGTGGAGCACAATGAAGAAATTGTGGAGCGACTCTACGAGCACAATCAACTCGCAGTATTGGGTAACGCCAATGATGATGAGGTGCTTATAAAAGCAGGGGTGGAGCGCGCTTCATCGCTTATAAGTGCTTTGCCGAGCGATGCGGATAATTTGTTTGTAGTCTTATCTGCACGCCAGATAAATAAGGACCTCAAGATTATTTCAAGAGCATCTGAGGAAACGTCCTATAAAAAATTAAAACTGGCCGGAGCAGATAATGTTATTTTGCCCGATAAGATTGGGGGAGATCATATGGCCTCTTTAGTGGTTGTCCCAGATTTGGTAGAGTTTTTAGATAATTTAACCGTTTCAGGAGACCAAGACAGTTATTATGTTGAACAGGTACCCTTTGATAAAGTTTGCCCAGACGGGCGAGCCCAACAAATACGTGAACTCGATTTGCGAAAAAAAACGGGCTGCTCCATTATAGGTTACAAGTCTAGATCAGGTGAATACATTGTCAATCCTGAAGCCGATATGGTCCTTGAACCCGGCTCTAAACTCATTCTAATAGGTCGTCCTGACCAGATCGAAAATTTAAAGCAACACTACAGGGTTTAAAATTAGAATTATCTCAGATAAAAATTTGTCAGGCCCTTAATTTTTTGCCATCTTGCTGTTTCTTTTAATATAACCAAACAGCACGATATGAAATATTTACTCACGGCATTTTTTACTTTTTTGGCGCCCTTGATTACGAGTGCTCAAGAGGTTGCGGAATTAGGTATTGACAAGCAAATTGACCAGGCGTTTAAACCTGTTTCAGACTTTTTTAGCGCGCTAATTTTCTTTGAAATTGCAGGAACACCATTTGTATTAATTTTGTTGGTCTGCAGTGCTGCTTTCTTTACGCTTTATTTTGGATTTCCGAACATCCGTTATTTTGGAAAGGCTATAAATACGGTCCGTGGCAAATATGATGAGATAGAACATCGTGTTGGAGCTTCAGATCAGGCAACGTCTGAAGATGAGAAAGATGAAGGAGAAGTAAGTCACTTTCAAGCACTGGCTACCGCTGTTTCTGGAACTGTTGGAAATGGAAATATCGCCGGGGTCGCTTTGGCTATCGCCTTAGGAGGGCCGGGGGCCATGTTCTGGATGATTATTTGTGGTTTGCTAGGAATGTCGACAAAATTTGTCGAATGTACCCTTGGGGTTCATTATCGCGACGTGGGTGAGGATGGAACTGTTTACGGCGGGCCAATGTATTACTTGACTAAGGGGCTCAAAGAAAGAGGCTGGGCGACTTTAGGTAAAGTTTCTGCAGTATTGTTTGCTATTTTCTGTATTGGTGGTTCCTTCGGGGGTGGTAATGCGGCACAAAGTAATCAGGCCACTATTGTGATAAAAGAGCTTTTGGGACTTGAAAGTACAGGAGCAGGATTTTGGATCGGTGTGGTTATCGCATTTTTTGTGGGTATCGTCATTATCGGTGGAATCAAACGGATTGCTTCTGTAACAGAGAAAATTGTTCCATTCATGGCGCTGCTCTACATTATCTGCTGTTTGTATATTATCATTGCCAATTTCGGTTTGGTAGATGATGCTTTTGGTTTAATCTTATCGGAGGCTTTTAATCCGCAAGCCGTTGGTGTGGGTGGTGTTATTGGGGTGCTTCTCGTTGGATTTCGTCGTGCTGCCTTTTCAAATGAGGCTGGTGCAGGGTCCGCATCGATCGCGCATTCAGCTGTTCGCACAAAATATTCTGCAAGTGAGGGTCTTGTAGCACTGCTAGAACCCTTTATTGATACAGTAGTCATTTGTACGATGACCGCCTTAGTGATTATCATTTTTAATTTCGAGGGATATTTTGTTTACGGTGGAGATGGTTCAGGATCAGTTATGATTGAAGGCGTCTCTTATGAAGGTGCTGGAATCACCTCAAAGGCGTTTGCAGCATACATACCCTACTCGCATATTTTCTTGACTATTGCCGTCGTGTTATTCGCGATTTCTACCATGATTTCGTGGTCATACTACGGATTGCAATCATGGAAATTCTTGTTTGGCCGCGGTAAAAAGGCGGACTTAGCCTACAAATTTTTGTTTCTTGGATTTATTATCATCGGCGCTGCTGCCTCGATGGATTCAATTTGGGCGTTTTCTGATGCTATGATTTTTGCTATGGTATTCCCCAATATGCTGGGACTTTATTTCTTGTTCCCAGTGGTTAAAGAGCAGCTTAAAAGATTCTTGGTTGCAATAAAGGAGTCTTAGTTTCGTTGAAATAGGTGATTCCCCGTGATTAAAATATATGGGGATTCCAAGATTAAAATACAGCCACTTGCGTCTCACTAAAGTTGAACGCGGTGGCTTTTTTATTACGTTATTGCTATTTACGATACTGTTGATCATAGATCATCTGCCGAAATCAGCTGATTCTTTTATGATTGACTTAGATTCTAAAGAGGTTGCTGCTTGGTTAGCCTCATATGATTCGGTGATTGAGGCCAATGCTCAGCGCGCTTTACGCATTTATCCCTTTAACCCCAATTTTATTACCCCAGCAAAGGCGGATCGCCTAGGTCTAACTGCGGAGGAGTATCGGCGTTTTCAGGAATTTCGTCAGTCAGGGAATTGGATTAATAGTGTCGATGACTTTAAACGGGTGACCAAAGTACCCGATAACTGGTTAAGCGAATTTTCCTCCTTGTTTAGATTTCCAGAATTTGTAAATAAGCCCAAATTTGAGCAACCGGTTAAAGGAAAAAAGACACCCTTTTCTTTAGCCACTAAGGAGCAGCTTATGCGTGTTCATGGCATAGGTCCGGCCATGGCAAAGCGCATCATTGATGCTGGCGAAAAATGGGGCGGTATTGCTTATGAACAAGAACTTCATATGATTTATGGTATTACCCCTAAATTAAAGGATGAGCTGTTGAGGTCCTTTGTATTTGATGAAAAAGTGATAGTACCCCGAAACATTAATACAATCTATTCTTCAGATCTTACTGAGATCCCTGGGATTAATTTCTCTTTGGCCAAATCTATTTGGGAATTTGTTCGTCTTCGTCAAGGGTTAAACGCCCTCGAAGAATTGCACGCGCTTGAGGAAATGCAACCGCTGTTATTTGAGGTAATTCAGTTATATTTGTATGCTATGAAAAATGAACCTGAGGGTATTTAAGTCCTTGGGGATTAAATTGTCTTTGATGAATCAATCGTATTTTACCGAAGAGCATGAAGCTTTTCGAAATTCCTTTCGCGCATTTTTGAACAAAGAAGTGGTGCCCCATATTGATAAATGGGAAAAAGAAGGGACGATAGAACCCTTTATTTGGAAAAAGTTTGCCGAAATGGGCTATTTGGGATTGTCTTATCCCGAGGCTTATGGAGGTTTAGGACTCGATTTTTTCTACACCGTAATCTTTTTAGAGGAATTGCAGCGGGTCAATAGTGGCGGTTTTGCTGCGGCAATATGGGCCCATGTTTATCTCGCAATGACTCATCTCAATGCAGAGGGTAATGAAGTTCAAAAAAGTAAATACCTAGCGGCGAGTATCAATGGAGATAAAATCGGGGCGCTTTGTATTACAGAGCCTTTCGGAGGAAGTGATGTAAGTGGAATGCGCACTACGGCAGTACTTGAAGGGGATCACTACATCATTAACGGCTCAAAGACTTTTATAACCAATGGCGTTTATAGTGACTATTTAATCGTCGCGGCAAAAACAAGTCTAGAAAAAGGAAACAAGGGCATCAGCCTCTTTATCTTAGACCGAAATATGGAAGGGCTCAGCGCAACCAAACTTGATAAGTTAGGATGGCGCGCTTCAGATACTGCAGAATTAGCTTTTGATCAGGTAAAAGTTCATAAAGATCAGATGCTTGGGAATGAAGGTCAGGGATTTGCTTATATCATGCAACATTTTGCCTCTGAGCGACTCATTATGGGGATTAATGCTCATGCTCGAAGTGAGTGGGCGCTCGAGTATACGATCGCTTACATGAAGGATCGTACTGCATTTGGAAAATGTATTGCAGAATTTCAAGCCTTACGTCATCGACTGGCCGAGTTGAGTACAGAAGTTACGGTCTGTAAGACCTTTAATTATGCTATAGCAGATGCCATGAACCGTGGGTCCTATGTGGTTAAAGAGGCCACAATGTCTAAGCTCATGTCGACTAAAGTTTCCGATAAAGTGGCCTACGAGTGCATTCAATTTCTAGGGGGCTATGGCTACATGGAAGAATATCCCATGGCGCGCCATTTTAGAGACAGCAGGCTGGGGCCAATAGGGGGCGGTACTTCTGAAATCCTCAAGGAAATCATCGCGAAGATGGTGGTCGATGGGAAGTCCTATAAGCCGGTCACTTAATTTCGACGAAAAGACATTTTTATTTTATAGAAAAATTTTATATTTGCCGTCCTAAAGAGAGGAGGTGATGACACTATGTTAATTATACCAGTAAAAGACGGAGAAAATATCGACAGAGCCCTAAAGCGTTTCAAGCGTAAGTTTGACAAGACAGGGACGATGCGTCAATTGCGTTCAAGACAGCAATTTACCAAGCCTTCTGTGAAAAGACGTGCTCAAGTTCAGAAAGCACAATACATTCAGCATTTGCGTGATCAAGAGGAAATCTAGATCGAGCTCATATAATTGCAAAAAATCCGCCGAGTTTCTCGGCGGATTTTTTTTTGAATAAATAAGAGCGCAAAATGTGAAAGAAAAAACTTCGACTCGACAGATTTTCGTAACTTGATTACGTTCATTTTGAATTATGAAAAACTCTGGTTTTCAAGATTTTGTCGATTATTTGGGTTTAGAGAAAAATTATTCTAAGCATACGGTTACGGCCTATTTAAAAGACCTTAATTTTTTCAAGGATTTTCTTTTGGAGCAATACGAGACACAGGATTTTGTCCAAGTGAGCTATCCAATGATTCGAAGTTGGATTGTCATTTTGGTAGAACAGGGTAAGACTAACAGAACGATTAATCGAAAAATATCTTCACTCAAGGCCTATTTTAAATTTTTACTTAAAACGCATCAAATTGAAATCGATCCAATGGTTAAACATCGGGCGTTAAAAACCTCTACCAAGGTGCAGGTGCCCTTTTCAATGGACGAAATTAATCAGGTGATGGAATTGTTGGCGCAAGAGGAGGGGTTCCAAGGCACTAGAGATCGTCTAATTGTGTTGCTTTTTTATGCCACAGGTATGCGTCGCGCGGAATTGGTGGATTTAAAACTCTCGGATTTTGATTGGTCTTCAAACGTGGTTAAGGTTCTTGGCAAGCGACAAAAGGAACGATTAATTCCTTTACTTGAGTCGCTTGAGCCTGTGTATAGAGGTTATATTCAAGAACGGTTCAAGCTAGATCATATCGTCGATCAAAAGTATTTGTTGCTGTCCCAAAAAGGCGTTAAAATTTATCCAGAGCTTGTTTACCGTGTGATAAATGGTTATTTTAGTAAGGTGTCCAAAAAAATAAAGCGGAGCCCGCATATTTTGCGTCATTCTTTTGCTACACATCTTTTGGACGAAGGCGCTGATCTTAATGCGGTCAAAGAATTGCTTGGTCATGCGAGTTTGTCCTCCACACAGGTGTATACGCATAACAGTATTGCAAAATTAAAACAGGCTCATGCACGGGCGCATCCCAGAAATAATAAATCTTAACCGCAAAATTCAATTGTTATGAAAGTAACTATTCAATCTCCGCAACATTCCGTGAGTCTCAAACTAAACAATTTCATTCAAAAAAAACTCGATAAATTGGAGTTGTTTTACGATCGTATCATAAGGGCAGAAGTCTTCCTAAAAGTGGTTAACAGTTCCGAGAAGTCGAATAAAATATCAGAGATTCTATTGCACTTGCCCGGGGAGCAATTAGTCATTAAAAAAGAGGCGGCGTCATTCGAGGCGGCAATAGATTTAAGCGTTCACTCTTTGGAGCGCGGACTGAAGAAAACAAAGGCGAAACAGAGGGCCCATATCTAGTCCATTTTTTTTCAAAAATATTTTTTTGATACAAATATTTATATACATTTGCAGTCCGTTAGAAATAGCGGACTTTTTTATGCGTTTAGCACGCCAAAAAAAGTGGCTTTTTGCCGATGTAGCTCAGTTGGCTAGAGCACGTGATTTGTAATCTCGGGGTCGGGGGTTCGAGTCCCTTCATCGGCTCATAAAACGTTCTAAAACAAGCACTTATTTTGTGCATCGGGGAGATACTCAAGCGGCCAACGAGGACAGACTGTAAATCTGTTGGTTTTACCTTCGCAGGTTCGAATCCTGCTCTCCCCACTTTATTGGATTAAACCGAATGCTCAATATGTCTTGAGTACGGTGCATTCAAAAATATTGAGAGACGATCCTAAACGAGTGTGCTCTTGATAAAGGAAATGAGGTTTGTGTGCGGAATGAATATCAGTGTTACAAAATGCGGTATTCATTTTTTGTAAATGACTCATTTTTAATTATCTTTGCACGCCTTTTGTGGAGGCTGCTTTAGAAAAGGAACATTGACATATTGAATTTTACCCAAGATTGTTTGGGTTATTGCGGGAGTAGCTCAGTTGGTAGAGCGTCAGCCTTCCAAGCTGAATGTCGCCGGTTCGAACCCGGTCTCCCGCTCAAATCTCACAAGCGTAATACGCCTGTGGTTGCAGCCATTGTCTGATGTGAAACGGTTTTGGGTGTAACAACACAAGCCGGTGTAGCTCAGGGGTAGAGCGTTTCCTTGGTAAGGAAGAGGTCATGGGTTCAATTCCCATCATTGGCTCTAAATTGGAATTAAATTTGAACACTAATAAATAACTAAGTTAAATTAATACACAATGGCAAAAGAAACTTTCGACCGGTCAAAACCACACTTGAACGTTGGGACAATCGGTCACGTTGATCACGGAAAGACTACTTTGACCGCTGCGATTACTAAGGTAATGGCCGAAAAAGGTTATTCTGAAGCTCGATCTTTCGATCAAATTGACAACGCTCCTGAAGAAAAAGAGCGTGGGATTACAATCAACTCGTCACACGTTGAGTATCAAACAGCAAACCGTCACTACGCTCACGTAGACTGTCCAGGTCACGCGGATTACGTAAAGAACATGGTTACTGGTGCGGCTCAAATGGATGGTGCAATTCTTGTGGTTGCGGCTACCGATGGTCCAATGCCACAAACTCGTGAGCACATCCTTTTAGGACGTCAGGTTGGTATTCCACGTATCGTTGTTTTCATGAACAAAGTTGACATGGTAGATGATCCAGAATTGTTAGAACTCGTTGAAATGGAAATTCGCGATTTGTTGAGTTTCTACGAATACGACGGTGACAATGGCCCAGTAGTTCAAGGTTCAGCACTTGGTGCATTGAACGGTGAAGAAAAATGGGTAAATACTGTTGTTGAATTAATGGAGGCTGTCGATTCTTGGATCGAAGAGCCACTTCGTGAAGTTGACAAGCCTTTCTTGTTGCCAATCGAAGATGTATTCTCTATTACTGGTCGTGGTACTGTTGCTACTGGTCGTATCGAAACAGGGGTTGCTAACACTGGTGATGCTGTTGAAATCATCGGTATGGGTGAGGAAAAATTGACTTCTACAATTACTGGAGTTGAGATGTTCCGTAAGATCCTTGACCGTGGTGAAGCTGGAGATAACGTGGGGATCCTATTGCGTGGTATTGAGAAAACTGATATCAAAAGAGGTATGGTTATCGTGAAGCCAGGATCTGTTAAGCCACACGCTAAATTCAAAGCTGAGGTTTATATCTTGAAAAAAGAAGAAGGTGGTCGTCACACACCATTCCATAACAACTATCGTCCACAGTTTTACGTACGTACAACTGACGTAACAGGTAACATTAACTTACCTGATGGAGTTGAAATGGTAATGCCAGGTGATAACTTGACCATTACAGTTGATTTGATCCAGCCAATCGCTATGAGCCTTGGTCTACGTTTCGCTATCCGTGAAGGTGGTAGAACAGTAGGTGCTGGTCAGGTAACTGAAATTTTAGACTAATTAAAGTTTAGATAAAAAGTCATAAGGTGTCCTGCTGATGCAGGATGCCTTGACTTTTGTTACGGGTTTAGCTCAGTTGGTAGAGCACTGGTCTCCAAAACCAGGTGTCGGGAGTTCGAGTCTCTCAACCCGTGCTGGAGCCCTGCCCAAAGCAGTGAAAAAAATAATAGGCCATGATAAACTATATCAAAGAATCATATAACGAACTCAAGAATCACGTGACTTGGACCCCATGGTCTGAGGCGCAAAAACTTACTGTGGTAGTTGCTGCATTTTCTGTTATTCTTGCGTTAGCCATATGGGGTGTAGACACCGTTTTTAGCGGTGTAGTTGGTCAGTACTTCCAATGGATTAAAGCCTAATTAGGATTATGTCAGAGACCAAAAGCGATAAGAAGTGGTATGTAGTCCGATCTGTAAGTGGGCAAGAGAATAAAATCAAGTCCTATATAGAAACGGAAATCAGTCGTTTGAACTTGGAGGAGTACATCGAACAAGTTTTGGTGCCTACCGAAAAGGTGATTCAAATTCGCAATGGAAAAAAGATTAACAAGGAACGTGTTTATTTCCCTGGCTATATCATGATCCTAGCAAATTTGTCAGGCGAAATACCGCACATTATTCGCGCCATTAATGGTGTAATTGGGTTTTTAGGTGAAGTTAAAGGAGGAGAGCCAGTGCCCTTAAGACAAAGCGAAGTGAATCGAATGTTAGGTAAAGTGGATGAATTAGCTGTCCAAGATGAAAGTATAAATATACCGTTCATTATAGGTGAAACGGTCAAAGTAATTGATGGTCCATTCAATGGTTTCAATGGAAACGTCGAAAAGATCAATGAAGAAAAACGCAAGCTTGAAGTCATGGTGAAAATTTTCGGAAGAAAAACACCACTCGAATTAAGCTATATGCAAGTAGAGAAAGTTTAATTGTTACGCTATAATAGGTTTTTTCTAAGCTTCCAAAAATAGAAAAACCGGTTTTTAAATTTTAAAAAATGGCAAAAGAAGTAGGTAAAATTGTAAAGTTGCAAGTCCGTGGAGGAGCGGCTAATCCGTCTCCACCAGTAGGACCCGCTTTAGGTGCTGCAGGAGTTAATATCATGGAGTTCTGCAAGCAATTCAATGCCAGAACGCAGGATAAACAAGGTAAAGTATTACCAGTAGCGATTACGGTTTATAAAGACAAGTCTTTTGACTTTGTCATTAAAACCCCACCAGCTGCTGTGCAAATCCTTGAAGCTGCTAAGGTAAAGAAAGGCTCTGGAGAACCGCATATTAAAAAAGTGGCCACCATTTCTTGGGATCAAATCAAGGTAATCGCCGAAGATAAGATGCCAGATTTGAACGCTTTTACCATCGAGTCTGCTATGAAAATGGTAGCCGGTACTGCGCGTTCTATGGGAGTTAAAGTGAGAGGTACTGCACCTTTTTAATTAAGAAAAATAATCTATACAATGGCAAGATTAACAAAAAAGCAAAAAGAAGCTGCGGCAAAGATTGAGCCCAATAAGGCTTACTCTCTTTCTGAGGCTTCTGCTTTAGTAAAGGAAATTACAAACGCTAATTTTGACGCGTCTGTAGACCTTGCTGTCCGCCTAAACGTCGATCCACGTAAAGCAAACCAAATGGTGCGCGGTGTGGTAACTCTTCCTCACGGAACAGGTAAAGACGTCAAGGTTTTGGCTTTAGTAACTCCAGATAAGGAAGCTGAGGCTAAGGAGGCAGGAGCAGACTTCGTCGGATTAGACGAATACCTCGATAAAATTAAAGGAGGATGGACCGATGTCGATGTGATCGTGACCATGCCAAGTGTTATGGGCAAATTGGGCCCACTCGGACGTATTTTAGGTCCACGTGGTTTAATGCCAAACCCCAAGACCGGTACGGTAACCATGGATGTCGCTAAGGCAGTTTCTGATGTGAAGTCAGGTAAAATCGATTTTAAAGTTGACAAAACCGGAATCGTTCACGCTGCAATTGGAAAAGCATCTTTTGATGCCGATAAAATTGCCGGAAACGCAAAAGAATTAATTACAACCCTTGTGAAGCTTAAGCCTCAAGCAGCAAAAGGTGTTTACATCAAGAGTATATTCATGTCAAGTACTATGAGTCCTGGTGTATCTATCGATGCTAAGAGATTTGCTGAGTAGTAAAACCGTAAGAAATGACTAGAGAAGAAAAATCATTAGTAATTGAACAGTTGACTGCCCAGCTCGCCGATAATTCAACCATTTATCTGGCTGATATTTCGGGACTTGATGCTACGGCAACGTCCAACTTACGTCGCGCTTGTTTTAAGGCCGGTGTAAAATTGAATGTAGTAAAGAATACACTTTTGGCGAAAGCCATGGAGTCTTCGGATAAGGACTTTGGAGATTTACCATCAGTTCTTAAGGGTAATACATCAATAATGATTGCAGAAGTAAATAATGCTCCTGCAAAAGTAATCAAGGATTTTCGTAAGAAGTCAGATCGTCCAATCTTAAAAGGAGCTTTTGTTGAAGAAGCCGTTTACTTAGGCGATGGTCAACTCGATGCCTTGGTTGACATTAAGTCTAAAGACCAGCTTATTGGTGAGATCGTTGGCTTACTTCAATCTCCTGCCAAAAATGTTATTTCAGCCCTTAAAAGCGGTGGAAATACTATTGCTGGTGTGGTTAAGACACTTTCTGAGCGTTAATACGCCCAATTATTGCACTAATTAAACTAGATAAATTAAAAATTACATTAAAAACGATAGAAAATGGCAGATTTAAAAGATTTCGCAGAACAATTGGTTAACTTGACTGTAAAAGAAGTTAATGAGTTAGCTACAATCCTAAAGGATGAATACGGTATTGAGCCAGCAGCGGCTGCAGCAGTAGCTGTTGCAGGTCCAGCTGCAGGAGGAGACGATGCTGCTGAGGAAAAGTCAGAATTTGACGTAATCCTTAAAGCCGCTGGAGCTTCTAAGCTAGCTGTGGTTAAACTCGTAAAAGAGTTGACTGGTGCTGGATTGAAAGATGCAAAAGATTTAGTTGATAATGCACCATCTCCGATCAAAGAAGGTGTTGCTAAAGACGAAGCAGAAGCCCTTAAAGCCCAACTAGAAGAGGCTGGAGCTGAGGTTGAGCTTAAGTAAGCCCAACAGCTTTAAACCTTAAGGTTTAGGTCTTTACTCGAGTGAGTATAGGCCTAAACCATTTTGCGTATATATAGGTTTTGAAATTTTTCATGTACACGCAAATCTAATTTTTTAATTAAAATTCTATCTATAGATGTCAGCAACGCAAACTGAACGATTGAATTTTTCCTCTGTAGCGAACAGACCGGATTACCCGGACTTTTTGGATATCCAAATTAAATCCTTTCAGGATTTTTTCCAGCTGGAAACCAAATCAGAAGAAAGAGGCAATGAGGGTCTTTATAAGACTTTCTTGGAAAACTTTCCAATTACCGATACCCGCAATCAATTTGTCCTAGAGTTTTTGGACTATTTTGTTGATCCACCACGATACAGCATTCAAGAGTGTATCGAACGTGGTTTGACGTATAGTGTACCGCTTAAGGCACGTCTTAAGTTGTATTGTACTGATGAGGAACACGAAGATTTTGAGACCATAGTTCAGGATGTTTATTTGGGAACCATTCCATATATGACGCCAAGTGGAACTTTTGTCATCAATGGTGCTGAACGCGTCGTGGTTTCTCAGTTACACCGTTCTCCTGGGGTTTTCTTTGGACAGTCTTTCCACGCTAACGGAACCAAGTTGTATTCGGCGCGTGTAATTCCATTCAAAGGTTCTTGGATTGAATTTGCAACAGACATCAATTCTGTAATGTATGCCTACATCGACAGAAAGAAAAAATTACCTGTGACCACACTTTTCCGTGCGATTGGGTTTGAGCGTGATAAGGATATTTTAGAAATATTTGATCTTGCCGAGGAAGTAAAAGCCTCTAAAACGGGATTGAAAAAGTATCTTGGGCGAAAGCTCGCAGCACGCGTATTGAAAACCTGGCACGAAGATTTCGTGGATGAGGATACTGGTGAGGTCGTCTCTATAGAACGTAACGAGATTATTCTTGATCGCGATACAGTGCTCGAAAAAGAGCACCTTGACGAAATCCTCGACTCAGGAAGCAAAACTATTTTGCTGCATAAAGAGGATAACCAACAGGCGGATTATGCCATTATTCACAATACTCTTCAAAAGGATCCTACAAATTCTGAGAAAGAAGCTGTTGAGCATATCTACCGTCAATTACGTAATGCCGAACCGCCAGATGAGGAAACTGCACGAGGCATCATCCACAAGTTGTTCTTTAGTGATCAGCGTTATAACTTGGGTGAGGTAGGGCGTTACCGAATGAATAAAAAATTAGGTCTTGATATCGAAATGGACAAGCAAGTTTTGACCAAAGAAGACATCATTACCATCGTAAAATTCTTGATTCAATTAATCAATTCCAAAGCGGAGATTGATGATATTGATCACTTGAGCAATCGTCGTGTCCGAACCGTTGGGGAGCAATTATCTTCTCAATTTGGTGTTGGTTTAGCGCGTATGGCACGAACCATTCGTGAACGAATGAATGTTCGCGACAATGAGGTGTTTACACCGATTGACTTGATCAATGCTAAGACCTTGTCGTCTGTAATCAATTCATTCTTTGGGACCAATCAGTTGTCTCAATTTATGGATCAAACCAACCCACTAGCAGAGATTACGCACAAGCGACGTCTTTCTGCACTAGGGCCTGGGGGACTTTCTCGTGAGCGTGCTGGATTTGAGGTTCGAGACGTTCACTATACACATTATGGACGTCTTTGTCCTATTGAAACTCCTGAAGGGCCAAACATTGGTTTGATTTCTTCACTTTCAGTATTTGCCAAAGTAAATAACCTTGGGTTTATTGAAACGCCTTACCGAAAGGTGGAAAATGGAAAAGTTGATTTAACCTCTGAACCGATTTATCTATCGGCTGAAGAAGAAGAAGAAAAATTGATCACTCAAGCGAATATTCCGACTAAAAAGGATGGAACAATCGATGCAGATCGCGTTATTGCGCGGATGGAGGGTGATTTCCCTGTAGTCGAGCCGAGCCAGGTCCATTACACCGATGTCGCGCCGAATCAAATTTCTTCAATTTCTGCATCATTAATCCCATTTTTGGAGCATGATGATGCAAACCGCGCGTTGATGGGATCAAACATGATGCGTCAGGCAGTGCCACTTTTACGTGCTGAATCGCCAATCGTTGGAACCGGTTTAGAGCGTCAAGTCGCGTCTGATTCTCGTTTATTGATCAATGCAGAAGGCGATGGGGTCATTGAATATGTAGACGCTCAAAAAGTCACGATTAAATATGACCGCAGCGAAGAAGATCGTATGGTTAGCTTTGATAGTGATGAAAAGACGTATAATCTTATTAAATTCAGAAAGACCAACCAAAGTACTTCGATTAACCTAAAGCCGATTGTTAAGAAAGGCGATCGTGTTAAAAAAGGACAAGTATTGTGTCAAGGTTATGCTACTGAAAAAGGAGAATTGGCTCTTGGACGTAATATGAAGGTTGCCTTCATGCCTTGGAAAGGGTATAACTTCGAGGATGCGATTGTGATTTCTGAAAAAGTAGTTCGAGATGACATTTTCACCTCGATTCATATCGACGAATACTCTTTGGATGTTCGTGATACTAAGTTAGGGAATGAAGAATTAACTAACGATATTCCAAACGTGTCTGAAGAGGCGACTAAAGATTTGGACGAACACGGAATGATCCGCATCGGAGCTGAGGTAAAACCTGGTGATATTTTAATTGGTAAGATCACCCCAAAAGGTGAAAGCGACCCAACTCCAGAAGAAAAACTTTTGCGCGCGATTTTTGGTGATAAGGCCGGCGATGTTAAAGACGCCTCTTTAAAGGCTTCTCCTTCGTTGAGTGGTGTTGTTATCGATAAAAAATTATTCGCGAGAGCCGTTAAGGATAAACGTAAGCGCGCTCAGGATAAAGAGGATATCGCAGAATTGGAAGCAGCCTATGAGGTGAAGTTCCAAGAATTGAAAGAGGTCTTAGTTGAAAAGTTATTTGCTATTGTAGGCGGTAAAACGGCACAAGGCGTGACTAATGATTTAGGCGAAGTTGTTTTCCCAAAAGGAAAGAAATTCACACTAAAAATGTTAAGCGCAGTAGATGACTATACCCACCTTGTCGGTGGAACTTGGACTACTGATGATCACGCCAATACTTTGGTTCGTGATTTGATGCACAACTATAAAATCAAAGAAAACGATCTTCAAGGAAACCTCAGACGTGAGAAATTTACGATCTCTGTAGGGGATGAACTTCCTGCAGGTATCTTGAAATTAGCCAAAGTATATATTGCCAAAAAACGAAAGTTAAAGGTAGGAGATAAAATGGCTGGTCGTCATGGAAATAAAGGTATCGTTGCGCGTATTGTACGTGAAGAAGATATGCCGTTCTTAGAGGATGGAACACCTGTGGACATTGTATTGAATCCACTTGGGGTACCTTCTCGTATGAATATCGGACAGATTTATGAAACGGTTCTTGGTTGGGCTGGAATGAAATTAGGCGAGAAATATGCGACGCCTATTTTTGACGGAGCGACCATTGATCAAATTAATGAGTTGACCGATAAGGCTGGAATCCCGCGATTTGGACACACTTATCTTTACGATGGTGGAACTGGAAAGCGTTTTGATCAACCAGCAACAGTTGGTGTGATTTATATGTTGAAACTCGGTCACATGGTCGATGACAAAATGCACTCACGCTCTATTGGTCCATACTCACTAATCACTCAGCAGCCTCTAGGAGGTAAAGCTCAATTTGGTGGTCAGCGATTTGGAGAGATGGAGGTATGGGCACTTCAGGCTTATGGAGCTTCAAGTACCCTAAGAGAGATTTTGACAGTTAAATCGGATGACGTGATTGGTCGCGCTAAAACTTATGAAGCTATTGTTAAAGGAGAAACCATGCCTGAACCAGGTTTGCCAGAATCCTTTAATGTATTGATGCACGAACTCAAGGGATTGGGTCTGGACATCAGATTAGAAGAATAGTTTTAGGGCTTTTGCCCAAGAGCGTGACGAAATTGGTGTCGAGGACACACAACTAACAAATTAAAGATTATTTTAAGCAATATGTCAAGAAATAAAGAAAACACAGTACAGAGATTTAACAAGATTTCTATTGGTTTGGCATCGCCAGAATCTATTTTGGCAGAGTCTCGTGGAGAAGTGTTAAAGCCTGAGACAATCAACTACCGCACACACAAGCCAGAGCGTGACGGACTGTTTTGCGAGCGTATCTTTGGTCCTGTAAAGGATTATGAGTGCGCCTGTGGAAAGTACAAGAGAATCCGCTACAAAGGCATTGTATGTGATCGATGTGGTGTTGAGGTAACTGAGAAAAAAGTACGACGGGACCGCGTTGGACACATTAATCTTGTGGTTCCAGTAGCGCACATTTGGTATTTCAGATCCTTACCGAACAAAATCGGATATCTGCTTGGTCTTCCATCCAAGAAATTGGACATGATCATTTATTATGAACGCTATGTTGTTATTCAACCGGGTATCGCGACTAATGAGGAAGGTGAGCCTGTTCAAAAAATGGATTTCTTGACAGAGGAAGAGTATTTGAATATTCTAGACTCGTTGCCTCAAGAGAATATGTATTTAGACGATAGTGATCCAAACAAATTTATCGCCAAAATGGGTGCTGAATGTTTGGAAGAATTATTGAATCGTATTGATCTTGATACCTTGTCTTTTGAATTACGACATAAGGCTAATCACGAAACTTCGAAACAACGTAAGACAGAAGCATTAAAGCGTCTTCAGGTTGTTGAGTCCTTCCGTGAGGCTTCATTGAACCGTGAAAATCGCCCAGAATGGATGATCATGAAGGTTGTTCCTGTGATTCCACCGGAATTACGTCCTCTTGTGCCACTCGATGGCGGACGTTTCGCTACGTCGGATTTGAACGATTTATATCGCCGTGTCATTATCCGAAACAATCGTCTTAAGCGCTTGATGGAGATCAAGGCGCCAGAAGTGATTCTGCGAAATGAAAAGCGTATGTTGCAAGAATCCGTTGATTCGTTGTTTGACAATACGCGTAAAGCATCAGCGGTAAAGACAGACAGTAACCGTCCACTTAAATCACTTTCGGATTCATTGAAAGGTAAACAAGGTCGATTCCGTCAAAACTTACTTGGAAAACGTGTGGATTATTCAGCACGTTCGGTGATTGTCGTGGGACCTGAATTGAAATTATTCGAATGTGGTCTTCCAAAAAATATGGCGGCTGAGCTCTATAAGCCATTTGTGATTCGCAAACTCATTGAGCGAGGAATTGTAAAAACGGTTAAGTCAGCCAAGAAAATTATCGACAAGAAGGAACCTGTAGTATGGGATATTTTAGAGAACGTACTTAAAGGACATCCTGTATTATTGAACCGTGCCCCCACATTGCACAGACTTGGAATTCAAGCATTCCAGCCCAAGTTAATCGAAGGGAAAGCGATTCAGTTACACCCACTTGTGTGTACCGCATTTAACGCAGATTTCGATGGTGATCAAATGGCAGTGCATTTGCCTTTAGGTCCTGAAGCCATTTTGGAAGCACAGCTTTTGATGTTGGCGTCTCATAATATTCTAAACCCGGCCAATGGTTCGCCGGTGGCAGTACCTTCTCAAGACATGGTACTTGGTCTTTACTATATGACCAAGTTACGCAAGTCCACTGAAGACCATAAGGTTACAGGTGAAGGATTGACGTTCTATTCGCCTGAAGAGGTCTTTATTGCATACAATGAAGGGAAAGTTGATCTGAATGCCGAAATTAAAGTACGTACTAAAGACTTTAATCAAGACGGTGTTCTCGTGAACCAAATTATAACGACCACTACGGGACGTGTTATTTTTAACGATTCAGTTCCTGAAGAGGCAGGTTATATTAATGAGGTCTTGACCAAAAAATCTTTACGTGATATTATCGGTGGTATTTTGTCCGTAACCTCAGTGCCAAAGACCGCTGCCTTTTTAGATCAAATTAAAAACCTCGGTTATAAGTTTGCCTTTGAAGGTGGATTGTCCTTTAGTTTGGGTGATATCATCATCCCTGCTGAAAAACAGGGTATGATTGATGCTGCTAATACACAGGTCGACAACATTATCATGAACTATAACATGGGGCTTATTACGAATAATGAGCGTTATAATCAGGTTATTGATATTTGGACTGCCACGAACGCCGAATTGACCGAATTGTCTATGAAGCGTATTCGTGAAGATCAGCAAGGATTTAACTCGGTTTATATGATGTTGGATTCTGGAGCGCGTGGTTCTAAAGAACAGATTCGCCAGTTGACAGGTATGCGTGGATTGATGGCTAAGCCAAAGAAATCTAACTCAGGAGGTGGTGAAATTATTGAGAACCCAATTTTATCGAACTTTAAAGAAGGACTCTCAATTTTAGAGTACTTTATCTCAACTCACGGTGCGCGAAAAGGACTTGCAGATACGGCACTTAAAACTGCGGATGCGGGTTATCTTACACGTCGATTGGTGGATGTCTCTCAAGATGTAATTATCAATTCTGAAGATTGCGGAACCCTTCGTGGTATTGAGGTTACTCCTTTGAAAAAGAATGAGGAAATTGTTGAGTCACTTGCCGAGCGCATTAAAGGGCGTACCTCTTTAAACGATGTATACAACCCTTTAACTTCTGAACTTCTGGTTGAGGCAGGCGGTCATATAAGTGATGCTATCGCCGCTAAGATTGGTGCTTCGCCTATTGAAAGTGTTGAAGTGCGTTCTGCCTTGACTTGTGAAGCCAAAAAAGGTATTTGTGCACAATGTTATGGACGAAATCTTGCCACTAATAAAATGGTTCAACGCGGAGAGGCTGTTGGTGTAGTTGCAGCACAGTCCATTGGTGAGCCTGGAACTCAGTTGACCCTGAGAACCTTCCACGTTGGGGGTATTGCCGGTAACATTTCTGAAGACAATAAATTGGTGGTCAAATTTGATGGTCGTATTGAGATCGAAGATTTGAAAACAGTTAAAGGAGAAGATAGTGAAGGGAATTCAGAGGATATTGTAATTTCACGTACGTCTGAAGCCAAATTAATCGATGAGAAATCAGGGATTACCTTAAGCACCAATAACATTCCTTATGGTTCGACCTTATTGGTTAAAAATGGCCAGAAGGTTAAAAAGGGTGATGTGGTATGCCAGTGGGATCCATATAACGGAGTTATCATTTCTGAATTCGCAGGTAAAATCAAGTTTGAGAATATCGAGCAAGGAATTACCTTCCAGGTGGAAATTGATGAACAAACAGGATTCCAAGAAAAAGTAATTTCTGAATCTCGTGATAAAAAGAAGATACCAACCCTTCATATTGTCGATGGTAAGAGCAATATCATACGTTCGTACAACCTTCCAGTTGGCGCGCATTTGATGGTTGATGACCAAGAGAAAATTAAAGTGGGTAAAATTCTTGTTAAGATTCCACGTAAATCGGCCAAGGCTGGTGATATCACGGGAGGTCTTCCGAGGGTTACCGAATTGTTCGAAGCGCGTAATCCATCGAATCCTGCAGTAGTCAGTGAAATCGATGGAGTAGTTTCTTTTGGTAAAATCAAACGTGGTAATCGTGAGATTATCGTGGAATCTAAACTTGGAGAAGTCAAAAGATATTTGGTAAAATTATCCAATCAGATTTTGGTCCAAGAGAATGATTACGTTCGTGCAGGTATGCCGCTTTCTGATGGTTCTATTACCCCAGATGACATTTTGAATATCAAAGGACCTTCTGCCGTACAGCAGTATTTGGTAAATGAAGTTCAAGAAGTTTATCGACTACAAGGTGTAAAGATTAATGACAAACACTTTGAAGTTGTTGTACGTCAGATGATGCGTAAGGTTCAAATTGTGGATCCAGGAGATACTTTTTTCTTAGAAGATCAATTGGTTCATAAAGATGACTTTATCGAAGAAAATGATAAGATTTTCGGAATGAAAGTTGTTGAGAATGCAGGTGATTCAAGTACTTTGAAAGAGGGGCAGATTATTTCTTCTCGTGAATTGCGCGATGAGAATTCATTGCTCAAGCGTGAAGATAAAGCGCTAGTTGTTGCGCGCGATGCTGTAGCAGCCACGGCGACCCCGATCTTACAAGGGATTACCAGAGCATCTCTACAGACTAAATCGTTTATCTCAGCGGCTTCTTTCCAGGAGACGACCAAAGTACTCAACGAGGCTGCGGTAAGTGGTAAAGTGGATGGCTTAGAAGGACTCAAAGAAAATGTAATTGTAGGTCATAAGATACCGGCAGGAACAGGTATGCGAGACTACGATACAATAATCGTAGGTTCAAAGGAGGAACTTGAAGCCATGACTCGTGAACCCCAAGAGGAGGTAAACTATAATTAAGATTTAATTATTTGCGCTCCTGATTACAGGAGCGCAAGTTTTTTATAATCATAACATCAGAAGAATTATGTCGGACAACAAAACACAAAAGCCCAATCAAATTAATATTGAGTTAGATGAAAATATCGCTCAGGGCATTTATAGCAACCTCGCCATTATCAATCATTCCCAATCAGAATTTGTTCTTGATTTTGTCTCAGTAATGCCGGGGGTGCCAAAAAGTAAAGTGAAGTCTCGAATCGTTCTGACACCGCAGCACGCCAAGCGCTTGTTAAAAGCTATCGCTGATAACGTGCAACGCTTTGAGTCCATGCACGGTGAAATCAAAGATTATCAACAATCGACTATGCCTATTAATTTCGGACCTACAGGCGAGGCTTAATTAAATTCACTAACAAAGTGAAATTTAATACTTGGATAATTTTGCTGAGTCATCTGTAGGGTAAAGGCAGAGTCCGCGAAAAACACTTGTTGGCCCGATTTATCCCGAGCCAAGAATTTTGACTTTACCCGCTTAAAATCGGTGTATTCAGTGTTTTTAGGATCATTTGGGGCGACCCAACACGCTTTGTGAACATTGAGTGGTTCGTAGCTACATTTAGCCCCATATTCATGTTCCAGACGATATTGGATTACTTCAAATTGCAAAGCGCCAACTGTTCCAATGACCTTACGTCCATTTAAATCTAAAGTAAAGAGCTGAGCTACGCCTTCGTCCATAAGCTGATCAATGCCTTTTTCAAGTTGCTTGCTTTTCATAGGGTCGGCATTGTTGATATACTTAAAATGTTCTGGTGAAAAACTCGGAATACCCTTATATTCCATTGCTTCACCTTCAGTCAGAGTATCCCCAATTTTAAAATTACCCGTGTCATGTAATCCAACGATGTCCCCTGGGTAACTGATGTCCACAATTTCTTTCTTCTCAGCAAAAAAAGCATTAGGACTCGAGAATTTCATTTTCTTGCCCGAACGAACATGCCAATATGGGGTATTGCGCTCAAAGGTTCCTGAAACAATTTTTACAAATGCCAGACGATCCCTATGCTTAGGATCCATGTTAGCGTGTATTTTAAAGACAAATCCCGAAAACTTGCTTTCGTCTGGTTTAACTAATCTTGTGCTACTCTCTTTTGGTTTTGGTTCTGGAGCAATTGTGATAAAGGCATCAAGGAGTTCTCTAACCCCAAAATTATTAAGTGCCGAACCAAAGAAAACAGGGTGGAGGTGACTTTCCAAATACGCCTCTTGGTCAAAATCGGGATAAACTTCTCGAACTAATTCCAAATTATCACGAAGTGCAGCGGCTGAGCGCGCACCCACTAGATTATCGAGTTGAGGATTGTCGATATCTTCAATTTTAATGGTCTCTTCGATATTTTTACGAGAGTCACCACTAAATAGGTTGACATTCTTTTCCCAGATGTTATAGATCCCTTTGAAGTCATACCCCATTCCTATAGGAAAGGACAAGGGCGTTACAGTGAGTTGCAGTTTTTGTTCTATTTCATCGAGCAGGTCAAAGGCATCTTTTCCTTCACGATCTAACTTATTGATGAAAACAATAATCGGTATTCGCCGCATACGACAGACTTCAACAAGTTTCTCTGTTTGTTCCTCAACCCCTTTTGCCACATCAATGACCACAATGACACTATCCACTGCGGTTAGCGTCCGGAAAGTATCCTCGGCAAAATCCTTGTGACCTGGGGTGTCCAGAATATTTATTTTTAGGCCTTTATATTCAAAGGCCAGAACAGAGGTGGCAACGGATATTCCCCGTTGACGCTCGATTTCCATGAAATCTGAGGTAGCACTTTTTTTTATCTTATTGTTTTTGACGGCACCAGCTTCTTGTATCGCACCCCCAAATAAGAGTAGCTTTTCAGTTAAAGTGGTTTTACCGGCATCAGGATGGGAAATAATGCCAAAAGTTTTTCTCCT
>Ga0255771_1000518_pt1 | contig 44727 bp, 44 predicted proteins | sample 011ome_19_FD_179969 | JGI IMG/M metagenome (GOLD analysis project Ga0255771, IMG submission 179969) | Coastal salt marsh microbial communities from the Groves Creek Marsh, Skidaway Island, Georgia - 011510BT metaG (version 2) | ecosystem: Environmental > Aquatic > Marine > Intertidal zone > Salt...
AAGGCGGAATTCGTCCGGTGCCTGAGCAATGCCTAAAAGGTCTGCGTGATCTGTGCGACAAGACAGGCACGGTGCTGATCTTTGATGAGGTGCAATGTGGCATGGGCCGCACGGGGCGGCTGTTCGCCCATGAATGGGCAGGCGTAACCCCTGATATCATGATGGTCGCCAAGGGCATTGGCGGCGGCTTTCCACTGGGTGCAGTTCTGGCCACCGAAGACGCGGGCAGCGGCATGGTTGCAGGCAGCCATGGGTCAACCTATGGCGGCAATCCTTTGGCCTGTGCGGTTGGCACCGCCGTCATAGAGGCCATGCTAGAGGATGGGTTTTTTGATCATGTCTCTCGGGTCAGCGGTATGTTGCGTCAGGGCTTGGAGGGTTTGATCGCACAATTCCCCAACCATCTAGAGGAGGTGCGCGGCAAGGGTCTGATGCTCGGTCTGAAGTGCAAAATCAGCAACCTTGACCTTGTGCGCGCCGCGCAAACGCAATTGATGCTCAGCGTGCCTGCCGCGGATAATGTGGTGCGCCTGCTGCCCCCCCTCACCTTGACCGAAAACGAAGCGCAAGAGGCTGTGTCTCGCCTGTCACATGCGCTTGAAACCCTTGACGCAGGCGCGTGATCGCTGCCGCGAATGAAAGAAAAAACAATGAACCATTTTCTCGATATCCATAAAACAACGCCAAGCGATTTACGGGCTATGATTGACCAGGCGGCCGCGGTGAAACAAGCACGGGCAGGCAGGCCCAAAGGGGCAGCCGATGACGCGCAGCCGCTTGCGGGGCATATGGTGGCGCTGATCTTTGAAAAACCCTCGACCCGAACCCGCGTCTCTTTCGATGTGGGCGTGCGCCAGATGGGCGGTCAATCCATGGTGCTTTCTGGCAGCGAAATGCAGCTTGGCCATGGCGAAACAATTGCAGATACGGCGCGGGTGTTGTCTCGCTATGTTGATCTGATCATGATCCGCACCTTCGAGGAGGATGTGCTGTTGGAATTGGCAGAGAATGCCACCGTGCCTGTCATCAACGGGCTGACCAACCGCACCCACCCCTGCCAGATCATGGCCGATATCCTGACCTATGAGGAACATCGCGGGCCGATTGCAGGCAAAAAAGTGGTCTGGTCGGGAGACGGGAACAATGTCTGCGCCTCAATGATCCATGCCGCAGGGCAGTTTGGGTTTGACCTGACCTTCACCGGCCCCGAAACCCTTGATCCTGAGCGCGCCTTCATCGAAGAAGCCCGCGCCAAAGGCTCGAAAATCGAAATTGTGCGCGATCCTGCGCGTGCTGTGGAAGGTGCGGATTTGGTTGTGACAGATACATGGGTGTCGATGCATGACAGCCAAACCACCAAGGAACGCCGCCACAATCAATTGCGCCCCTATCAGATCAATGCCGCGCTGATGGCACAGGCCAAGGAAGATGCGTTATTCATGCATTGCCTGCCCGCGCATCGCGGCGAAGAAGTCACCAATGAGGTGATGGATGGCCCACAATCCGTGATCTTTGACGAGGCCGAAAACCGCCTGCACGCCCAAAAAGCCGTGATGCGGTGGTGTCTTGGTCTTTAACTTTTGAGGCGATAGCCTGAACGAAACATCGCCCAAGCCACAAAGGCAACGGCAACCGTGGCGCCACCTGCGACAGCGAGCCCCAAAACGGGGCTGCTGTCCGACACACCCAAGACTGAATAGCGCAAACCATCAATCAGGTAGAAAACTGGGTTAACGTGGCTCACCACATAAAGCCAATTGGGCAGCCCCTCGATCGAATAGAATGTGCCTGAAAGAAAGCTCAGCGGGGTCACAATGAAATTTGTGATCGCGGCAATCTGGTCGAATTTCTGCGCGATGATCCCCGCGACAACGCCCACAAGCCCCAAAAAACCCGCGCCAAGGATCACAAAGACAAGCGCCCAAAGGGGATGCGTGACCCCAAGCCCAATGAAGGGGAAAATCACCGCCATCGTGCAAAGCGCCACCAAAATCCCACGCGCGATGCCGCCCGCCATATACCCCACAACCAATTCAAGCGGGCTAAGGGGTGGCATCAATGTATCAACGATATTGCCCTGCACCTTTGAAATCACGAGGGAGGAGGACGTGTTGGCAAAGGCGTTCTGGATGACTGTCATCATCAATATCCCCGGCGCAATGAAATGCACAAACGGCACCCCCATCACATCCCCGCGCTTTGCACCAATGGCGAGTGAGAAAATCGCAATGAATAAGGCGGCCGTGACCAATGGCGCGAGAATTGTTTGGCTCCATACCGTGGCAAAGCGCATCACCTCGCGCCAGATCAAGGTATAAAGGCCCAACCAATTCATCCGACCAAATCGGCGCGCGCCCATCTCTGCTGACATTGCCTGCTCTCCGCCCTTTATCGATGCTCCAACAAGTAGAGCAGCCCCTGCCGCATCTCAACCCCCCATGCTTTGACAAGGTCAGCGCCCACCTTGACCTTTCGCCACCGCTTCGCCTCTTGTCTTGGCGAGTGGGACAGTTAGAATAGGGCTTCACTTTCGGGTGTAAAACGCCCATATCCCTATCTTTATGACGGGCGCAATTGCGCTGTGTAAGGATGGGCCGCAAGGGCCACAAAGCCATATCTGATGCAGGAGGGACGTGATGTCCTGGACCGATGAGCGCGTAGAGCTACTCAAGAAAATGTGGGCCGAAGGGCAATCCGCAAGCCAAATCGCTAAAGAGTTGGGCGGGGTGACGCGCAATGCCGTCATCGGCAAAGTGCATCGCTTGGGTTTGTCGAACCGCTCGACCACCACCCCTGCAAACACGGCCAAAGCCCCCAAAGAGACGAAGGCCCCTGCCGAGCCAAACGCCGCTACGGCGCGCGCCAATGCAAAGCGCGACACAGCCGCAGAGACGAAACCAAGCCCCAAGCCGCGTCCCGCGGCAGAAGCCAAGCCCGCGGCACAAGCCCCTGCCGCAGCCCCTGTGCCACGCGCAAATAATGTCACGCCTTTGCGCAAGCCGATTGTCCCCGCAGGTCAACCATTACCGCCGCAGCCTTCGGCAAATGAAATCAGCCCCGAGGCCTTGGCGAAGGTGAAAGAAGTGGAAAACCACGCCAAGCGGATCAGCCTGATGGAATTGACCGAGCGCACCTGCAAATGGCCCATTGGCGACCCCGCCACAGAGAATTTTTATTTCTGCGGCCTGCCTGTGCAACAGGGTAAACCCTATTGCGAGGCCCATGTTGGTGTTGCCTTCCAACCCATGAGCACCAGACGCGACCGCCGCCGTTAAAGCGCGGCCGCGATCTCATCCACGATTTGGGCTATCTCTGCGGGGCCAAGGCTGTCTTTTGTGATGCGCATCATCTGCGACCCTTCTGCCTCTGTGCTGCGCAAGCGCGCATAGGCAGGGTCATAATGATGCTTGATCAACTCAAGCGCCAAATCGGGCCACGCCCCTTGGCGGATCATATCTTGCCACTGATCAAGCCGTTCGTTGCTTTGCAGCCCGCGCAAATGCTCAAGTCGCGCGGCAAATTCCGCCTGATCTGCGGTTAAATCTGCATAGGCTTTGGCCAGATAGGTGGCGCGGACAGCAGGGCTGATATCTAGCATGATACGCGGGCTGTCGCGCATCGCGACCCACAGCATGGGCGGTATGCGCAACATGCCAATACGCGCGGATTCTGCCTCAACCAAAACAGGGCGGGACGGGTCAAAGCGACCCAGTTTTGCGGCAATCGCAGATTCATAGGCTTTTTGGCTCGGCTGCGCCCCTGCCATTTGACCCAAGCTCGAACCGCGATGGCGCGCCATGCCTTCAAGATCCAAAACCTGCACCCCGCGCGCCTCAAGGCGGTTCAAGATTTCCGTCTTGGCGCTGCCCGTATTGCCATCAAGGCGAATGATCCGCAGCCCCAAAGGCTGTTCGTAAAGCCGTGCCACGACCAATCTGCGATAGGCGCGATAGCCCCCCTCAACCACTTCTGCCCGCCATCCGATTTGGCGCAATATGGTTGCGAAAGAATTGGATCTCTGCCCCCCGCGCCAACAGTAAACCAGGGGCCGCCATGCGCCGTCATGATGGGACAGTTGGGTTTCAATGTGATGCGCCGCGTTCCGCGCAACTAAGGCCGCCCCGATCTTGCGCGCGGCAAAGGGGCTGTCTTGTTTGTAAACCGTGCCAACCCGCGCGCGCTCCTCATCGGACAGCACGGGGCAACTGATGGCATTGGGCATATGATCTTCTGCAAATTCAGACGGGCTGCGCACATCCAAAATCGCGTCAAATTCGGAAAGGGCCGTAAAATTCAGACCATCAAGGGCAATCATAGCGCGGCATCCGCAGGGATCAGGATGGCCCGAAAATCATTCACGTTGGTATGGGTTGGGCCAGTGGTGACAACACCATCTGCCATCTCGAAAAACTGCAATGCATCATGGGCAGCAAGAAAGGCGCGTTTGTCGAGATCTGCGCCTTGGCGGGCCACGCGCGGCGACCAGATCGCGCCCGCATTGGTGCCTGCCCCATCTATCCCATCCGTATCACAGGCCAAAGCATAAACCCCTTCGGGGGCATGGGTGGCAAAAGACAAAAGAAACTCGGAATTGCGGCCACCCCGCCCGGGCTTGGTCTGCCCAATGGTGACAGTGGTTTCACCGCCCGACAAGAGCAACACAGGCGCCGAAAATGGTGCGCCGTGACGCAAGATGGATTGCGTGATCCCTGCCGTGGCTTGGCCCAAATCGCGCGCTTCCCCCTCCAAAGCGTCACCCAAGATCACCACGCTCAGATCAGGCCAAAGCGCCTTCGCACAGGCTTGCGCGGCGCGTAACGCCGCCATGGGCGTTGCGATCATATGGGTCTGTGCGGCCCCGAATACAGGGTGATCCGCGGACGGCGTGCCCTGCCCTGACGCAAGGCGCGCCGATACGCTTGGCGGCAGATCAAGGGCGTAGCGCCCCACGATGGCGCGCGCCTCATCTATGGTTGATGGGTCAGGGACAGTCGGCCCTGATGCAATAATCGCGGGGTCATCGCCTGGCACATCCGAGATCAAGAGGGTCACCACCTGCGCGGGATGGGCCGCCACAGCCAGATGGCCGCCTTTGATCGCAGAGAGTTGCTTTCGCAAAATATTCATTTGCGAAATGGACGCGCCCGAGCGCAAAAGCGCGCGATGCACCGCCTGCTTATCAGCGAGACTAACCCCTTGGGCAGGGGCGGCCAACAGCGCCGATCCCCCACCAGAGATGAGAAACAGCGCAAGATCATCCGCGCCTAGGCCTTGCGCCAGTTCAAGCAGACGCACGGCCGTGGCTTCACTGGCCGCATCAGGCACGGGGTGGGCGGTTTCCACCACCTCGATCCCCTGCAAAGGCAGGCTTGCGCCATGGGGCACGGCAATAAGCCCCTCGCATGGCCCCCATGTGGCCTCAACCGCCTGCGCCATCCGCGCTGTGGCCTTACCCGCCCCCATAACCACCACGCGTCCCTTTGGGCGTTGAGGCAAATAAGGGGCAAGGATTGCACGCGGATCAACGGCGGCAATCGCCGCGTCAAAGATATCCCGCAAAAACCCCTCAAGATCTGTGGGGGCCGCCGACTGTTCCATGCGTTAGATATCCATATCATGCAATTTGCGGAAGCGTTGGATCAGGCTAGACGTATCCCAACGTCCGCCCCCCAAAGCCTGCACATCGCCGTAATATTGATCCACCATGGCAGTCACAGGCAGTGAAATGCCCAATTCCTTGGCCTGCCCCAAGGCAATGGCGAGGTCTTTGCGCATCCAATCCACCGCAAACCCGTGATTGAACTTGTTGTCCACCATTGTCTCGGCGCGGTTGGCCAATTGCCATGACCCGCCCGCCCCTTGCGACACAAGGGCTGCCACTTTTTTCGCATCAAGACCTGCCTGCATCGCGAAGAACAGCCCTTCAGAAACGGCTTGAATAGCGCCTGCGATGCAGACTTGATTGATCATTTTGGTGATTTGGCCATTGCCCAATTCCCCGAAATGGACTGTCGCCTTGGAATAGGCGGCAACGATGCTCTCTGCACGGGCGAAATCGGCATCCGCGCCACCGCACATGATGGCAAGCTGTCCATTTTCTGCGCCTGCCTGCCCCCCTGAGACGGGGGCATCAACCCAACCCACACCAGACGCGGCGGCGCTTGCGCCAAGCTCACGCGTGACAATCGCGGAAACTGTCGTGTGATCCACGTAAAGCGCGCCCTTGGCCATACCCGCCAAAGCGCCCTCATCCCCTAGCACAACAGCCCGCAAATCATCGTCATTGCCCACGCAAGACAAAACCACATCTGCGCCCTCGGCGGCAGTGCGCGGGGTGGTGGCGAAGCCGCCCCCATACTCTGCCGCCCATTTCTCTGCCTTGGCGGTGGTGCGGTTATAGACTGTCACCTCGTGACCCGCTTTTTGCAGATGGCCCGCCATCGGATAGCCCATCACACCCAAGCCCAAAAATGCAAGTTTTGCCATTGCCGTCTCTCTCCCTGCCGAAGTTTTTCAGATTTCTGCTATCCTAGCCCGCAGCGCGGCACGAGCAAGGCTTAGATCAGCCAGATCAAAGTGATCGCAGGAAAGGCCACCAATAAGGCCACGCGCAAGAGATCACTGGTGACAAAATAAAGAACCGCCCTATAGGTGGCCGAGACAGGCGTGTCGCGATCCATTGCGGAAATCACAAAGAGGTTCATCCCAACAGGTGGCGTAATCAACCCTGTTTCCACCACAATCAGCACAAGGATGCCGAACCAAATAGCCACCAATTCGGCCTCCATCCACGCGACACGCGCCTCGGTCAAAGTGATCCCCAATGCCCGCGCCGTATCTTGCGCAAGGGGGAGGCCTGCATCAAAGGCGGCCCGCGCCTCGGCCAATTGATCTGCTGCAAAGCCAGAGAGATCACCGCGCAGAACCTCGGCCACAGCCTCGAGCTGTAGCGAGGTGAAATCCAACAAGCCAAAATCAAGGGATAAGATGACAGGGAAAAAAATCGGTATCGTGAGAAGGATCATCGACAAGCTGTCCATGAAACAGCCAAATAGCAGGTAAAGGCACAGGATCAGCAAGAGGATCACATAGGGGTTCCATCCCAGCCCCCCAACCCATTCGGCCAAGCCTTGCGGCACTTGGGTGAGGGCAAGAAATCCATTAAAATACGCAGCGCCTAGAATGATAAAAAATATCATCGCGGTCGAACTGGCCGTTTGCAGCAGGCTTTGCGCGAGGGTTTCGCGCGTCAACCCGCCCTGCGCCCAAGCCACACCACCAGCCCCAAGCGCACCGATTGCAGCGCCCTCCGTGGGGGTAAAGATGCCCCCATAAATACCGCCCACCACCACCAAAAACACCGCCAACACGGGCCAAGTTGCGCGCAAAGCCCGCGCGCGCATCGCCCAAGGGGCACGCGGGCTCAGCCTGCCTTCCTGAGGGTGGCGGCGCATATAAATCGCAATGGCCGCCATATACCCAAGGGCCGCCAAAACCCCAGGGATGAGCGCGGCGGCAAAAAGCTTAGCAATATTTTGTTCCGTAAGGATCGCATAGATCACCAAAACGATGGAGGGGGGGATCAAAATGCCCAAGGTGCCCCCTGCCGCCAATGTGGCGGTGGCAAGCCCCCCCGAATAGCCCTTGGCGCGCAGTTCGGGCAAGGCGACCCGCCCCATCGTGGCCGCTGTGGCCAGAGAGGAGCCACAAATGGCCCCGAAGCCCGCACAGGCCCCAATCGCAGCCATCGCCACCCCGCCCCGCCGATGCCCTAAGAAAGAGGCCGCCGCATCAAAAAGCGCACGGCTCATTCCACCCAAAGTGGCGAAATGGCCCATCAATAGAAACATCGGGATGATAGAAAGCGCATAATTTGAGAATGTCGTGTAGCTTTCACTGCGCAGCCGCCCTAAGGCCAAACTGGCATCCCCCTGCACGGCGCACAGGCCCAAAAAGCCAACCCCAAACATCGCCAACCCAATCGGAATGCGCAGAAAAATCAGCGCAAGCAAGGTCGGAAAAGACAGGATGCCGATCCAAAGATCACTCATCTTGCGACCCTTGCCCAAATTGGCGCATCGCCACATAGAGTGCGACTATGGCCGCCACCCAAGCCGCCCCGACAGCCGCCGCTTGCGGCATCCATACGGGAATGGCGAGGATGAACGAGGTCTGACCTGATTGATATTTGGACCATGTTCCCACCGACAACATAGCCGCCATGACCGCAAATGCGATGGCAAATCCGCATGCGCTCAAATGATCGCTTCCCCTCTTTACGCTGCGGGGCAGATAGGGAGTCAAGAGGTCAACCCGTGCATGCGCGCGCTGCAAAGACGCAAGGGGCATGAAGGCGAAAATGACAAACCCTAGGGCCGCTTCGACCAATTCAAAATCACCACGAATAGCCCCAAGGCCCAGATCAATCGGCACTTGTGAGAAAGGTAGGCTATCGCGCAGGCCATGAGCAAGGTCGCTAGAGGCGCGCCCTAAAACGGACAGGCCCACCATCACAATCACAGCGCATAAAACAATGCCCCCCGCGAGGGCCATTCCAATCGCCACGCGATGAATGAACCTGTCCAACATGGGGCGCATATCCCCTTCCACTTGGGCTTAGGGGTTTGCGGCCTCATATTCGGCCATCAAGGCGCGCGCCTCGTCAATCAGAGCCGCGCCATCACGCCCCTGCGCCGCCATATCGGCCACCCATGCCTCGTATACGGGCGCGGCAAGATCGCGCCATTGGGCTGCATCCGCCTCTGGGATCGTGATGATCTCATTTCCCAAATCAACGGCAATATCGCGTGCAGGCGCATCGGCGGCTTGCTGTGTGCGTCCTGCAAAAACGGAGAACTCTAGCCCTGAATTTGCGTCAATGACCGCCTTCAGATCATCGGGCAGCCCCGCGTAAACATCCTTATTCATCGCCATAACGAAGGTCAGGTTGTAGACAGCAGGCCCTTCGAATTCGGTGTGATAAGAGATCAACTCAGCCACGCGCACAGAGGATGTAACCTCCCACGGGAAGGTCGCACCATCAATCACGCCGCGCGAGAGTGCCTCGGGAACAGCGGGGGCAGGCATACCAACTGGTTCGGCCCCCAATTGCTCTAGCAATTGGTTCACAAGTCGCGAGCCACCACGGATTTTCATCCCCTCAAGGTCACTGGGCACCGAAATGGGCGCATTGGCATGGAACACGCCCGGGCCGTGAACCCAAGTCCCCAAAACATGATAATCTGCAAATTCACCTTGCGCCATGTGCCGCTCGAACATCGTCCAATAGGCGTATGAGGCCGCTGCCGCATCTTCGACCATGAAGGGCAGCTCAAAAACCTCAGTGGTTGGGAAGCGGCCGGGCGTATAGCCCACCACAGTCCAAACAATATCCGCCACACCATCGCGGAGTTGGTCAATCAATTCAGGCGGCGTGCCGCCAAGCTGCATCGATGGATAGCGTTCAATCTCAATCCGACCGCCAGAGGCAGCTTCGACAGTATCGGCCCAGACATCCAAAATCTGCGCAGGCACAACGGATTGTGCGGGCAAGAATTGGTGAAGTCGTAACGTCACTTCTTGCGCCAGAGACATCGAGGGGAGCGCGGCAAAGCCAACGGCCGCCGCTATCAAGCTGCGCCGTGTCAGCCCAGTGAGTTTATTTGAAAGTCCTGAAAAAGAGGTCATCACCAACCATCCCCCAAAATCATAGCCCAAGGTTCATATCCGCAAGATAGGCGCGGCCAATTGCGTTTGCTATCACGCTGATAAATCCTGCCATGAGGCATGTGAAACACCTATTTCACCAATCTGCGCCCTCAATGCTGCGACACTGCGCCTGCCAAAGGCGACTTGCGGCGCAGTTCAGGGTGCATTTTGGCTTAGGCTTGCTCTTTCATCAAGCGAGTGCGAAGCGCAAAGTAGTTCTCGACCTCTGCCTTCAGGCTGTTGGACAAGGTCAGGGTTTTGCGGCTTTTCTTGGCGCCAAATTGCACCTCCAAAGCGCCATTCGAAATTTGCGCGCGCAGGAAATTGGACAGCGTCAATCGGGTCACACTGCCCGTTTTGCACATGTCGATATAGTCATTGATGCCATAGGTTTCATCGCCATCTAGGACATAGATATTGCACAGCAATTCCCAATGCGCTGGCGAACGCATGAAACCTTTCAAAACTGGAAATCGGCTTGTTTCGGCCAATAGATTAAGATCGACCAGCGCCATCTGCTTTGACATCAAACTACCCTCACTAACTAACATACGAAACCAAAACGCCGCCCCAAACTACTAAATGGGCAGCGCTGCTTAAGACGAGCCTATAAAATTACTACCTATCATAAAAGATCAAAATGATAATATTTTTGATTTGCCAAATTTCCGCTTTTAACCATCAAAACGAAAACGGAGTATGGGGTGACTTTCCCACTTCGTACGCCGTCACACGCCCCGTCCTATTTACTGGATCACCTTGATAACGCGCTTAGTTCAGACCCATGCTCAAAAGAAACGCACAGCACCCAAAACAGTGGTCGCCAAAACGATGTATCGACCAAATTTGGCGATGCCGACAACCAATACAAACCGCCAAAGAGGCTCGCGCAGCACCCCTGCAGCAAGGGTAATGGGATCACCAATAATCGGCACCCATGAGGCCAGAAGGCTGATCCAACCCCAACGCTGATAGCGTTCTTGCGCGCGGGTTAAGTTGGCGCGGGATATCGGAAACCAGCGTTTATCGGCTTGGGTTGCCGCAACGCACCCCAAACCCCAATTGACACAAGAGCCCAGAACATTGCCAATCCCAGCGACCAAGACCAACAGCCAGACGGGATAGGTCTGGCCAAGGATTAGACCAACCAAGACCGCCTCAGATTGCGCGGGGATTAGGCTTGCCGCAAGGAAAGCCGCCCCAAAAAGAAGCCACAGACCCCCCATCATACAGCTTGGTGCACCTCGATCACATTGCCCTCGGGATCATGGAAAAAGACCTGATGCCATTCTTTCGCAAAGGCAGTGCCGTAATCAGAATAGGGAATGTTATGTTGGTCAAGCAGCGCCATAAAGGCTGCAATGTCATCTGTGCGAAAGGCAATATGCCCGCGTTCGACAGGGTTGATCACCTCGCCATTGCGAAAGGCGACAGACAAATCCTTTGTGGCAAGATGCATTTGCATCTGCCCATCCGTGGCAAAACGAATTTTACCATCATACCCGCTTTGCGATGTTGCCTCAGGGCGCGGGAAAGATTGGATTGGGATGTCGTCCAACCCCAAAACACCCGTGTAGAACGCGTGCAACCGATCCACATCTTCGGAGACGAAATTGATATGGTGAAATTCTAGCTTCATGCTGCGGGCCTTTGTTGTCGAAGATATGTGCCCCGACTATAGGCGCAAAGACCCTGCAAATGCCAAGGGCTTAATCCGCCGCCACATAGGCGCGCAAAGCAGCGCGCAACCCTTGCGACCAAATCAAAGTCAACCAATCGCAAAAGGCTGTCGCAAAGCGCGGATCATCGGCCAGATCACCATAGATCCGCGACATAGAAAGCCATGCCATTGGATCAGATTTTGCGACAAGCGCCGTCTGATGCAAATCAGACCAATTAGGGTCATTCGCTTCAATCACTGTTCCATCTTCGCGGGTAGCGGCACACATGCGCGCCCATGCGGCCTCGACCAAAGCGAGCCCTGAAATTGAGCTGCCCTTTTCCAAACCATCGCGCAACGAAGGCAGCACAAAACCTGGATGACGGGACGAGCCATCAAACGCCACGCGGCGCGTTGTGTCGACAATCATCTCATTGCCAAAGCGCCGTTCAATCAGCGTCACATAATCGGCGGGGGTCATATCTGGCACGGGCTGCACATGGGGCGCGATTTCCTCGCGCACCACTTTTGCAAAAAAGGGCGCAACATCCGCATCCCCCATCGCAGCAGAGATTGTGGCAAGTGACAGAACCTCACCTGCATTGGCCAACACCTGATGTCCGCCGTTTAGAATGCGAATTTTCATCGCCTCGAACGCGTGAACGTGATCCGAGAAGGTCGCACCTGCCAAATCCCAATCGGGGCGGCCCGCACAAAAATCATCTTCGATCACCCATTGGCGAAAGGCCTCGTGGGTGACGGGCACTTGATCATGCAGACCAAACTCCTCGACCAAGGCCAATTCATTCGGCCCTGTCGCAGGGACGATGCAATCCACCATCGAATTGGGAAAGCTGCAGGCGGTGTTGATCCAATCGGCCAAATCAGCATCCATCAGACGCGCAAGCGACACAATCGTCTGACGCAGAACCGCGCCATTGCCCTGTAGGTTATCGCAAGATTGCAACGTGATTGGCCCCTGCCCCTTGGCACGGCGCAGCCGCAAGGCCGCAACAATCGCGCCAAAGGCCGTGCGCGGCTGGTCAGGATGAGCCACATCATGCACAATATCAGGATGGGCCGCATCAAACCCGAGCGTAACAGGGTCGATATAATAGCCACCTTCGGTCACAGTCAGGGCGACAATCCGAATATCCGCCTCAGCCATGCGCGCGATCAGCGGGCCATTACCCTCAACCACAGGGATGTAATCAATCATCGACCCGACCACTTCGGCAGAGACACCTTCGGGATCAAGTTTGATCAATGTCGTCAGACAATCCTGTGCCAGCATTTTTTGACGCTGCACGTCATCGTAAGGGCGCACGCCTGCACCGATAATGGCCCAATCATGCGCCAGACCCTGCTCCATCAGGCGATGCAAATACCACGATTGGTGCGCTCGATGGAAATTCCCAAGACCAATATGAACAATTCCCGTCGAAAGCACACTTCGATCATAACTGGGCCGCGCAATCTTTGAAGGCAGGCTTGAAAGGTTATCTTGGCTAAGGGCAATCATCGGCACGTCTCGCATCAGCTCATCCAATTCCCGCCATCGACATTATATGTCTGGGCCAGGATGTAATCGGCATCCGCGCTTGCCAGAAACACGGCCATGCCTGTTAAATCTTCAGCTTGCCCCATGCGCCCGAAAGGCACGGCTTCGCCGACTTCGCGCTTTTTCTGGCCAAGCGGCTTGCCCTCATATTTTGCAAAAAACGCATCCACCCCGTCCCAATGCTCGCCATCCACCACACCAGGCGCGATCGCATTCACATTGATCCCATGGGAAATGAGGTTCAGCCCTGCGGATTGGGTCAGACTGATCACAGCCGCCTTAGAGGCACAGTAGACCCCCACCAAGGCCTCACCGCGCCGCCCTGCTTGGCTGGCCATATTGATAATCTTGCCCCCCTGCCCGCGGGCAATCATCTTCTTGGCGACAGCCTGCATGGTAAACAGAACGCCCGCCACGTTGATCGCAAAGACCTTGTCAAAATCGGCGCGCGTGATTTCGACAATGGGGGCAGCGGTGAAAAGCGCCGCATTGTTGATCAAGATATCAATCCCACCAAGGCTGGCTTCAACTTGATCCACGGCTGCTTCGATACTGGCTTGGTCTGTCACATCCATTTCAACCGCGCACGCCTTGAGGCCAAGCGCCGCTGCCGCCTCTCGGGCGCGGGTGATGTTAATGTCGCCAATCGCAACCTCTGCGCCTTCTGCAATGTAGCGCTGCGCAAACGCGTATCCGATGCCGCGCGCAGCCCCCGTGATCAGCGCCTTTTTCCCAAGAAGCCGTGTCATGACTGGCGGAGCCCCTTTGCATCAAAGCGGTGGATGTGATCGGGGTTTGGCGTCAAATGCACAGTCGCGCCGTAATCTACGTCCATCTCACCCGAGATCCGCACGGTGATCGGTTCGGCATGGCCCTCGATTTGAACGTGCAAAAACGTGTCAGACCCCAAATGTTCAGACACACCAACCTGTCCTGACCATGTGCCTTTGCTTGTGGAAATTTCCAAATGCTCGGGGCGGATGCCAATCGTATGGGCGCCATAAGGTGTAGCCAGATCACCGCCTAACAGGTTCATCTTGGGTGATCCGATAAAGCCTGCGACAAAGGTGTTGCAAGGGCGCTGATACAGCTCCAACGGGCTGCCCACCTGTTCGATAACGCCTGCACGCAAGACCACGATCTTATCGGCCATGGTCATCGCTTCGACCTGATCATGGGTCACATAGATCATCGTGGTCTTCAGGCGCTTGTGCAATTCACTGATTTCAAGGCGCATCCCAACCCGCAACGCCGCATCTAGGTTTGACAAAGGCTCGTCAAATAAGAATGCGGCAGGCTCGCGCACGATGGCACGGCCAATGGCCACGCGCTGGCGCTGACCACCCGATAATTGCCCTGGCTTACGGTCGAGATAATCCGTTAGATTCAAAACCTCTGCCGCTTGCGCAACACGGGCGTCTTGTTCCGATTTGCTCAGCCCCGCCATACGCAGCGGAAACGCGATATTCTTGCGCACCGACATATGCGGATAAAGCGCGTAAGACTGGAACACCATCGCCAGACCGCGCTTGGCTGGGGCAATGTCAGTTGCATTCACCCCGTCAATCATCACCGCGCCATCGCTGACATCCTCAAGCCCTGCGATCAAACGCAAAAGCGTGGATTTCCCGCAGCCTGATGGGCCAACAAAGACGACAAACTCGCCATCATTAATGTCCAAATCCAGCGGCGGAATAACTTCGACATCCCCGAATTTCTTGGACACTTTGTTTAATGTGATCTGTCCCATTTCCGCTCCGCTTATTTAACCGCGCCAAAGGTCAGGCCGCGCACAAGTTGTTTCTGGCTGAACCACCCCATCACAAGAATGGGCGCAATCGCCATGGTCGAAGCTGCCGATAGCTTCGCGTAAAACAGCCCTTCTGGACTAGAATAACTGGCGATGAAGGCCGTCAGCGGGGCCGCATTGGCCGCTGTGAGGTTCAATGTCCAAAACGCCTCGTTCCACGCCAAAATGACATTTAGCAAAATGGTTGAGGCAATTCCTGGAATGGCCATTGGTGTCAGCACATACAGGATTTCCTCGCGCAAGCTCGCGCCATCCATCCGTGCGGCCTCTAGGATCTCGCTCGGGATTTCCTTGAAATAGGTATAGAGCATCCAGACAATGATCGGCAGATTGATGAGCATCATCACCACAACCAAACCAAAGCGGCTGTCGAGAAGGCCAAGCTCAATGAAGAGCAGGTAAATGGGATAAAGCACCCCTACCGCAGGCAACATTTTGGTGGACAACATCCAAAGCAAAATATCCTTGGTGCGTTTGGAAGGCACAAAGGCCATAGCCCAAGCGGCAGGGATCGCCACCAACAGGCCAAGCGCGGTTGAACCAAACGCGATGATGATCGAATTCCACAGATAGCGGGTGTAGTCCGACCGCTCCTGCACAACGCCATAATTCTCTAGCGTCCAATCAAAGAACAAGAATAAAGGCGGGTCATTGATCGCTTGCGCCTCGGTTTTGAAGCTTGTCAGGATCGTCCATAAGATCGGGAAGAAGATCAAAAAGCCAATCGTCCATGCAACCAAAGTATTGATGAGCTTACGGTTTGGGGTGACTGCGCGGGCCATAGCGTTTCCTCCTCACGCGTCCAAATTCTTGCCAACGATGCGCATCAAAAAGACGGCAACAATATTGGCAAGGATGATGGCGTAGACCCCACCCGCAGACCCCAGACCCACATTCTGGCTTTCCAACACGCGTTGGAAGATCAGGTAGGTCAGCGTCCGCGTGCCAAAGGCCCCGCCCGTGGTCACAAAAATTTCGGCGAAAATAGACAGTAAGAAAATCGTCTGGATCAAGATCACAATCGTGATCGCCCGCGCCAAATGCGGCAGCACCAGATTGAAAAACCGTGCAACAGGGCCTGCGCCATCCATTTCGGCGGCCTCTAGTTGCTCACCATCCAAAGATTGGATCGCGGTTAGCAAAATCAGCGTGGCAAAAGGCAGCCATTGCCACGAGACAATCATGATCAGCGATGTAATCGGCACATCCGACAACCACACAACAGGTTCGGCCCCAAAGGCGCGCCACAAATGCGCGAACAGGCCGTTGACGGGATCCATAAAGATATTCTTCCACACCAAGGCCGATACAGTGGGCATAACGAAAAAGGGCGCGATGACCATGATACGCACGACACCCTGCCCCCAAATGGGCTGATCCAACAGCATGGCGAGGAAGATCCCAAGGATAACAGTGATGGCCAAAACCCCCAGCACGATCACAAGGGTGGTTTGAACCGCAGGCCAAAACGAACTTGAGCTGATAAAGCGGATGTAATTCTCAAACCCGATAAAGCCTTGGTCGCCACCGCGCAGCGGCAGATATTGCCGAAACGAAAACCACAAGGTCATGGTCAACGGAACTAGCATCCAACCAAGCAGCAAGATCACGGCAGGGGCCATCATCACACGCGCAGCGGATCGTGAATGTTGGGTGGCCATCGGCAAATCCTTCACAGGACAGACATCGGGTCTGGTCAATATATATATTAACAAATACGGGGGCGATGTCGGAAAATGTGGGAGGCGACCTTGAGACGCCTCCCACGTTCTTGGGGAGGTGGGTTACCGCTTAGCGATAGCCCGCTGCTTCCATTGCTTCATTGGTGATGGCTTGTGCTTTTTCCAAAGCCTCATCAATGGACTGCTGGCCTGCATAAACTGCCGAGAATTCTTGGCTCACTTCAGATGCGATGCCCGCAAATTCTGGGATCGCTGCGAACTGAATGCCGACATAGGGGCTTGGCTCAACAGTCGAGTCGTTCGGGTCTGCGGACAAGATCGAACGAAGTGTCATGTCTGCAAATGGAACGTCTGCGTAGTTGGGGTTCTCATAGAGCGAGGTGCGTGCGCCTGGAGGCACGTTTGCCCAACCTTCATTGGCGGCAACCAATTCGATATACTCTTTGGAAGTTGCCCATTCGATGAACTGCTTGGCTGCATCTGCTTGCTGTGTGCCCGCAGGGATAGCCAAGGCCCAAGCCCAGAGCCAGTTGGAACGCTTGCCAAGGCCATTATCAGGTGCCAGAGCAAAACCTACGTGATCTGCAACGGTCGAGTCATTGGGGTTGGTGACGAAGGATGCCGCAACAGTAGCGTCAATCCACATACCGCACTTGCCCTGCTGGAACAGCGATAGGTTCTCGTTGAAGCCGTTGGTGGCATAGCCCGCAGGGCCCGATTCATTCATCATGCCAACAAAGAATTCCAACGTGTCACGCCATGGCTGTGTGTCGAACTGTGCGTTCCAGTCCATGTCAAACCAACGTGCGCCAAACGAGTTGGACATTGCAGTGATGAAAGCGCCGCCTTCACCCCAGCCTGCCTTACCACGCAGACAAACGCCGTTGATGTCATTTGCGCGATCTGTCATCGCTGCCGCCGCCTCGCGGATGAAGGCCCAAGTTGGCGCTTCTGGCATTTCCAGACCTGCTGCTTCCATCAGGTCTGTGCGATACATCACCATCGAGCTTTCGCCGTAGAACGGTGCAGCGTAAAGCGTGCCATCATGGCTCAAACCGCCTGCCATTGCAGGCAGAAGGTCAGCCACATCGTATTCGGCGCTGAGGTCGTCCAAAGGCACAAGCCAGTCATTAGAACCCCAGATCGGCGCCTCATACATGCCGATGGTCATGATGTCGAACTGGCCACCATTTGTGGTGATGTCAGTGGTCACGCGCTGACGCAGCACGTTTTCCTCAAGGGTCACCCATTCAACATTGATACCAGTTTGTTCTGTGAATGTATCCGTATAGCCCTGCATACGGATCATATCGCCATTGTTTACGGTTGCGATTGTGATGGTCTGCGCCATCGCAGCGCCAGCAGTCAGCACAGACAAAGCTGTCGCTGCAAGCAACGAGCGTTTCATAGTCATCCTACTCCTCCCAAGGATTCTATTCAGTGACCAGACGATACTGACAAGACTTGTTTCCCGTCAATAAAAAAATTTACGCGTGTAAATTTTTATCTTAGCCCTTGATAACCTTGGATTATGCCGAAGCGCGCATAATCAACTCGCCATCAAACAGCGTCACTTGTCGGGTATCGCCGCGTTCGCCCGACTCGATCAAAGCCATCATTGTCTCAACGCTTTTCGTGGCAATACGCGCGTAATCATGCGAGATCGTGGTCAAGGTCGGGCAGGTAAACCGCGCCACGGGGTGGTTGTCATGCCCCGCCACCCGAAGCGCGCAATCCGCCTCACGCCCCACGCGCAAACCCAATTCATAAGCCGCCGCCAAAAAGCCAATGGCCAAGCGGTCATTACTGCAGAAAATCGTATTGCTTGAAAAGGCGCGTTCCATAATCACCCGCCGACCTTCGTTATAGCCGATCTCCTCGAGCGCCCACCCTTCCCCATGGGCCTGCACGACCTGTGGTGCGAACCCCAATCTTTCCATCGCGCCGATATAGGCTAAGCGGCGCTTATTCGCATTTGGGTTGGGCGGCGTGCGCATCTCGAAAAATACGGGCGGCTCGCCTGTGCGGGTCAGATATTCGACCATCTTATCGGTTGCTTGTTCGTTGTTGTGACCCACAAAGGCCTCGCCGATCCCCTCAATATTGGCATCAAAATTCACTGTAGGCACATCAGCGCAAAAGCTTTCCAACGCCGCCCGATCAGAGGCGCGCCCAAGTGGGGCCAATAAAACAGCCGCAGGCTTAATCGCACGTAGTGCGTCCAAATTGCCAACCTCAAGCTGCGGATCGCCATGCGAGCTAAGCAAAATTGGACGAAACCCCTGCGCAATCACCAATGTCTCGATCCGCCTTGCGATTTCGGCAAAAAACGGGTCTGCCAGATAGGGCAAAACAATGCCGATATTCTTCGTCAGTTTGCGGTTCTGGTTCACCGCAAAGATGTTGGGACGATAATTGCTTTCCTCCAACGCCTGCTCAATTTTGGCGCGGGTGGCGGGGCGGACGCTTTCGGGGTCGTGAAAATATTTTGACACAGTCGGACGCGACACCCCGCAAAAGGCGGCAAACTCCTCCATATTGCGCACGGGCCGATCTTCCATTTGTCTCACTTTCGATTTTTTACCAAGCTTTACGTTTTCTTATCGCGCGGAAAAAATCAAGACTTGAGAAAATCTCCGATACGGCCCGCAGCTTAACCTTACGCCTTGCCTTTCGCGCCACTGCACTAAGTCAGCGAAACTGACATGATTTAGGAGGCGAGAATGAATGACCAATCAATGACCCGTGACATGGCGCAAAAAGGCCAAATTGATCTAAAAGCGCGTTATGCCCAGTCACAGGTATCAATCAAACAACAACAGCTGAAACGCGAAGCAGCAGGCTATGCAGTCGGTGCGTTTTTGGGATGGTTTGGTGAAATGACCAGCGGCAAAGGCCCGTTGGCCTGCGCCGTGTGCCTGTCCAAAGCGGCCTGTGCGACTTTTGCAATCGCGGCCCCAATCTATTTTTTGTCGCAAATGATGTGATCATGCGTGAGAAAAAAGCGATGCGAAAGAGGGGCCAGAGATGGCCTCCTTTCCATTTAATTCAACCACGCCCATATCCGCTCTTGCAGAGAGCCGCCATCCAACGGGAAATCATAGAAATCATTGAAAAGCATTCCATGAACCCAGTCGGCATAGTCAGGATGTAACTCTTCGCCGTTCTGTATGGATAGGCCTTGCCCGTAGTGAGCGAGATCACTTTCTATGCTCGCTCGATTGGCGTTAGTATCGCCTCTCATGTAGGGATCGCCCATATTCCAGATGAAGAAGACGTTCTCGAATCCATATCGGTCGAAATGTGTTCTCTGTGGAAAACAACTGGCCCACTGTGATCCACAGTGTTGTGGCATGTTGGCATATACAAACTGTTCAATTGCATCCCAATTAGGCCCACTCCAACTATCTCGGACAGCTCTGGATTCAGTATCAAGCCAAAAACTGTCTACTAGCAGGTATGGGTTTTCAAATTGAGCGATTAAGTCAGCATTGTAGCCTAGTCCAATGGCTCCAGCACTTGATCCACCAAATACTAAGCGCGAAGCAGTTGATAAGTCGGTAGCCAATTGGTCGATAACATCTTCGACAATTGCTCGCCCTCTGAAATACGCAGTTTCACCACGGATAGTGTGCGTGTGGGAGCCTTGGTATAGGTCATTGGAACAATATGGAATTACTGCCACATTGTAGCCTTTGTTAAGAAAATCTTTGACGGCAGGCATGTCTTGAAGATAGCCGGGTTGGGTGCGGGGTGTTGTCCAGGTAGGTATTCGAGACAAATACTCTTCAGCGTTTGATGCTAGACCACCACCCTGCAAGTATACGAACCATTGATCAGAGCCAGTTCGATAAACATGGAATGCTGCCGGTTCACCGTTACTGCAAACTGCTTCGGCAGAGTTTGTGTAGAAAACCGAGCTTGATGTTTCGTCTGAACCGGACTGAACGTTGCCCTCTTCCACCTCGATGCTTTGTTCATTGCCAAGCATATCTACAACTTGGCCACCTACGGCAGTGAGAACTTCATTGCGCTGCTCATTGGTTAGCATTGGCATTTTGACGATCAACTCTAGACCAACTTCTTGACGGTTTAGATCGTTTAAAACGGCATCCAAGCCGGTCACAGAAATGGCAGGGTCCGCTTCCCAGGCGCCGACAGCGACACGACCTTGATAGAATGCGCAAGAGTTTGTTGCGAATTGCGCCAATTGATCAAAGCCACCGAAACCCCGATCCGCGCCTAAAACCAGTCGGTTCGCAAGAAAGTCATACTGAGGGTAATATTCTTGGCACAACGTAGCGACCAACTCTCGTCCGGCCCACTCAATGATTACATCGTATTTGCCAGCCAGAACACGATCATGGATCTCTAAATTGCCCATTGCTGTGATGATAGCACCAGACGTTGGCAACTCGATTGGCGCGTCCAAAATGGAGAAATCATCAAGAGAAAATGGCCGGCTGGAGTAGCCACTCACAAAGTCATCAAATGCTGCAGCATGGATATTCCCGAACGGAATATCTGCATTTCGCAGAATTCTGCCCTGGCTACCGGACCCATCAAACAGGCTCTCAGGAACACGAAGCACATGGTTGGCGGGATCACTTGCCGGAATATGTGAAAACGCCAATCCACCAAGATTTTTGAGATACGCCCCTCTGACCATGTGAGCGTTTTGTTGATCATCGCCCCCACCGCCAATGAATGCCACGTCGACAAGGCCATCCGCATCGACATCATGAAAGCGGAAGTTTTCAATGAAATTGTTCCATTCATTGCCTTCATGTTCTGCAACATATCCAGCTGGCGCAGTAACGATTGGATAGAATGAGGAGTCATAAGAACCATCTCCGAGGTTCTCGATAACTTGCACACCGGTGCCAACGTATAGGATACCCGCACGTGATAAGACGATGTCGAGATCACCATCTGTATCTAGGTCCCATAGGCTCAGTTCGGGAACTGTTCCCCAAGCTTCAACAACAGGCAGCCGCACAGAGCGAATAAAATTGCCTCGGCCATCATTTAAAGCGATGCCTGTTGGCGATGAGCCTCCATATTCATGACCAGAATGAACCAAATCCAGGTCACCATCTCCATCCATGTCGCCTAGTTCAATCGCGAAGGCATTAATATCGCCACATGTCCGCCTAGACATGAATCCAGAACCATCATTGATCCAACAAGTCAGCCTGTTTGCTAGTTCAGTGAGAACAACGTCTACGTCTCCATCAGCGTCTATGTCGCCGACAGCACCACCGTGATCGAAAATTTGGTAGCTTGGATCACTCAGGTGCGTGTTTGAGCTTTCAAGCCATGACCCATCGGGTTGGCTAAGAAAATAACTGTCCCGGATACCGTCATGATGACCGATTGCATGATCAGCAATGAACAGGTCTGGAATATCATCACCGTTAAAGTCAGCGACTAAGTTTTGTCTTGCTAAAGACTGGCCAGGAACACTTCGCAAATCTACAAAGAGGTCACTTCGGTCGATGAATGCTCCGTTTTGATCTTGCAAGAAAAGCGTTGGACCGGGCATGTCGCCCTCGCAATCACGGCCGCCGCACAGTCCTGCAGTATCTTCGCCCGTCACCTCAACGTTGTCGGGGTTCATGGTTCCCGTATAGACAAAATCGAGTAGCCCATCGTTGTTGAAGTCGTAGTTCGACCAGAAATGCCCGAACCAATATCGCTCTCTAGTGATTGCCGGACTAATAGGCGGATAGAGGAATTCAGAATTAGAATTCTCATTTTCAAAGCCAGAGAAAGGGAAGGTTCTTAGCCCTGCGTCTTCCGCAACACTGATCAGAGCAAGCAAGTCGAAGGTATCAACCACAGAAGGGTCGTCATCATCGAGATTTGTTTGCTGATAAAATTCAGAAATTGCGGCAGCTGTTCTAGGGCCATAAGCGCCATCGACACGACCAGCGTCATATCCAAGCTGGTTCAAGATGAATTGAGCTGTAAAAATTGGATGTTGTTCAAAATCTGCAGCTTCTTCTTGTTGCGCATCTAATGTTTGCGATGACGCCATAAAGGCTACTGCACAAAAAATGACAAACTTTTGCATGACTACTCCCATGATCCGATGGGAGTATTATTTCGGAAAAGTGAAAGTTCAACTTTTTTGAAAATTAGGGTCAGGACACATAGCCAGTAAATGACGAGTGCTGCGAGGGCCCATCTTTCGTTTCGGCAAGTTTAGGTGGCGGAGACGATGGGATTCGAACCCACGAGACGGTTTCCCGTCTACTCCCTTAGCAGGGGAGCGCCTTCGACCACTCGGCCACGTCTCCGTCGACCCGTCTAACGACATGGGCGCGCAGGGGCAAGGGGGGAATTTGTGGCGTGGCGGGATTAGGCGTTGAAGAGGAAATGCAGCACATCACCATCTTTGACGATGTAGTTTTTCCCCTCGACCCGCATTTTTCCTACGTCTTTGGCTGCGACCTCGCCGCCCAAGGTGACGTAATCCTCATAGGCGATGGTTTCGGCGCGGATGAAGCCGCGCTCAAAATCGCCATGGATCACGCCTGCGGCCTGTGGCGCGGCGGTGCCGTGACGGATCGTCCATGCGCGAGCCTCTTTCGGGCCAACGGTGAAATAGGTTTCCAATGCCAGAAGGTCATAGCCCGCGCGAATAAGGCGGTCGAGACCTGCCTCCTCTAACCCCATTTCGCCCAAGAACACGGCGGCATCCTCAGTGGGCAATTGGCTGATTTCTTCCTCAATCGCGGCAGAGATGACGACCGAAGCCGCCCCTTGCGCCTTGGCCATCTCCTCAACCCGCGCGGAGAGGTCATTGCCCGTGGCGGCGGAGGCCTCGTCCACATTGCAAACATATAGCACGGGCTTGGTGGTCAGAAGTTGCAACATCTTCCACGCTTTCGCGTCATCCTCTGCCACCTCGACCATGCGGGCGGGTTTGCCCTGCTCTAGCATCGCCTGCGCCTCTTTCAAAAGGCGCTCTTGCTGCACCGCCTCTTTGTCGCCACCGCGCACTTTTCGGGTCAGGTTTTGCAGGCGTTTCTCGATGCTTTCGAGATCAGCGAGCATCAATTCGGTTTCGATGGTTTCAGCATCGGCCACAGGGTCAACACGGCCTTCCACATGGGTCACATCATCATCAATGAAGCAGCGCAACACTTGGGCGATGGCATCAGTCTCGCGGATATTGGCTAGGAATTGGTTGCCCAACCCCTCGCCCTTAGAGGCCCCGCGCACGAGGCCCGCAATATCGACAAAGGTCATGCGGGTTGGAATGATCTGTTTTGAGCCAGCTATCGCGGCCAATTTCTCAAGGCGCGGGTCAGGCACGGCTACATCGCCCACATTCGGCTCGATGGTGCAAAAGGGGAAGTTCGCGGCCTGTGCGGCTGCGGTTTTGGTCAAGGCGTTGAACAGCGTGGATTTCCCAACATTGGGCAGACCCACGATTCCCATTTTGAAACCCATTGCAAGCGACCTCCGTGATGCGCGTTGGCTGCCTTCTAGGGCCAAGTGCGCGGCGGGGCAATGGCCCGAAGCCGTCAGGCCCCATTGATTTCCGCCGCTATTTGCCGCAAACCCCAACCGAACGATTTCGCGGGAGGCATCTATGACACGGATCGACACCACTTTTGCGCGGCTGGCCCAAGAGGGCAAGAAGGCCTTTGTCGCCTATGTCATGGCGGGCGATCCTGATTACGACACCTCGCTTGAGTTGATCAAAGCCCTGCCTGCGGCGGGTGTGGATATCATCGAATTGGGCCTGCCCTTTACCGATCCAATGGCGGATGGCTCGACCATCCAACTTGCGGGGCAGCGCGCGCTTGAAGGGGGGCAGACCCTCGACAAAACGCTGCAAATGGCGCGTGAGTTGCGCAAAACCGATAATGACACACCGATTGTGATGATGGGATATTACAACCCGATTTACAGCCGCGGTGTGGATCGCTTTTTGGAGCAAGCCAAGGAGGCGGGCATTGACGGCTTGATCATCGTTGATTTGCCCCCCGAAGAAGACAGCGAGCTGTGCATTCCGGCGCAAAACGCAGGGTTGAATTTCATCCGTCTGGCGACACCGACCAGTGATGACAAACGCCTGCCCAAGCTGTTGGAAAATACATCGGGCTTTATCTACTATGTTTCGATCACGGGCATCACAGGGGCCGCCAATGCGCAGGCGGGTGATGTTGGGCCAGAAGTGGCACGGATCAAATCCCAGACCGATCTGCCCGTGATTGTGGGCTTTGGCATCAAAACGCCTGAGGCCGCCGAAGCGATTGCTGGCGTTGCCGATGGGGCGGTCGTGGGGTCAGCGATTGTCAGCCTGATTGAGCAGGGAAAAACCGTGCCAGAGATCACCGCCTTTGTGAAATCCTTGGCCGATGGGGCGCATCGCGCCAAATGATTGCGGGCCTTCGCAAGAATTGGTAAGACTTCCTTACCAGCCTTGCGGAGGAGTGCCACCATGCCCGTCATCACCGAAATCGAAGACCTGCGCCGCTTGCATCAAAAGCGCACGCCAAAGATGTTTTACGATTACGCAGAATCGGGCAGCTGGACAGAGCAGACCTTCCGCGAAAACTCATCCGATTTTGACCTGATACGCCTCCGCCAACGGGTGGCGGTCGATATGTCAAACCGCAGCACAGCCTCGACCATGATTGGCCATGATGTGGCGATGCCCGTGGCCTTGGCCCCTGTTGGGCTGACGGGTATGCAGCGCGCTGATGGCGAGATCAAAGCGGCGCAGGCCGCAGAAAAATTTGGCGTGCCCTTCACCCTCTCGACTATGTCGATCTGCTCCATCGAAGATGTGGCGGAACATACCAGAAAACCCTTCTGGTTTCAGGTCTACACGCTCAAAGACGATGATTTCATGACGCGGCTGTTTCAGCGCGCGAAAGACGCCAAATGCTCGGCCATCGTGATTACAGTAGATTTGCAGCTTTTGGGTCAACGTCACAAAGACCTTAAAAACGGGCTGTCAGCCCCGCCCAAATTCACTGTGAAATCCGTGGCTGATATGATGACCAAAGTGCAATGGGGCCTTGAGATGCTCGGCACCAAGCGGCGCTTCTTTGGTAATATTGTGGGTCATGTCGATGGGATTGATGACCCCTCCTCGCTGAGTTCATGGACGGCGCAAGCCTTTGATCAAAGCCTTGATTGGGAACGCATTAAACAATTCCGCAAAATGTGGGATGGCCCCGTGATCATTAAGGGCATTTTGGATGCCGAAGATGCAAAAATGGCCGCAAAGGTCGGCGCGGATGCCATCGTTGTGTCCAACCATGGCGGGCGTCAATTGGATGGGGCCTTGTCCTCAATCCGTATGTTGGAGCCGATTTTGGATGCAGTGGGTGACAAGATCGAAGTGCATCTCGACAGTGGCATTCGCTCTGGTCAAGATGTGCTAAAGGCTTTGGCCATGGGGGCAAAGGGCACCTATATCGGGCGCGCCTTCGTCAACGGGCTGGGCGCCATGGGGGAAGCGGGCGTTACCCGCGCCTTGGAAGTGATCCATAAGGAACTGGACAGCACGATGGCGCTGTGCGGCGAGCGTGATGTGAAGGCCCTTGGACGTCATAACCTGCTTGTTCCGAAAAACTTTAGCGGCGAGTGGGGCTAAACCCCGCTGATGCGCCCCTCTTGCCCGCCGCACGCAGGTGAGAGGGGGCGCAGCGCACGCGCGCAGATCAGCGGGATGATGAGCAAAATCACCGCGATCATGCCAAAAGCCACCCGCAGGCTGGCCAATTCTGCCATCCATCCCATTGTTGCGGGGGCGAGCAAAAAGCCCGCAAAACCAATGACTGAAACGCGGGCAATGATCCGTGTTCGTTCCCCAGACCCTGCGAGTTGCCCCGCCAAACCAAGCGCCAAAGGCGCGATGATCGAGACGCCCAATCCTTGGATTGCAAATCCTGTATAGGCCATCTCGGGCGTCACTGCGAAAGCGGCGATCACCGCCCCCGCCGCCGAAACCAACGCCGCGCGCGAAACCATGCGCAGCGTATCATGCGCTTGCGTGAGAAAATGCCCTGCAAGACGGCCAATCCCCATCGTTAAGCCCAAAATGAAGGGGCCAATCGCCCCTTCGACAGCCCGCCCGCCGAGCGAGCGTTCAATGTGCAAGGCAGACCAACTTTCCATCGCGGCCTCTGACATGAAGCCAAACATCACCACCAATCCAGGCCAGATCACCAAACCTGACCAGAAGGGGGCCAAATCAACACCCTGCTCTGTTGCGCCATCCTGCGAAGCACCGACCAAAAAAGATGGGCTGCGTAAGATGGGAAGTGCCAAAGCAACGATGCCCCCTAACCCCAAAAATACCTGTAAGGCTGAGGCATCAAATTCCCGCGCCGTGCCTGCGCTCAATGCAGCAAGCGCATAGGCGAAAGAAAACATGGCATGATTAAGTGACATAAGCGGACGCTTATAGGCGGCCTCTGCCTCTGAGACGCGGGCATTGATAATAACATCCGTCAGCCCCGAAGCCGCCCCCGCTAAAACCATCCCAATGCCAAACTCCAAGGGTCGGCTTGCCGCACCCAAAACCGCAAACGACAAGCCCAATAGACCTGCGCCAAGGGGCAGCCCCCATTTGCCCAAATGCCGATCCACCCGCGGCGCCAACCACATTGCGGTAACAAGCCCCAAAGCGGACATCAGCAAAAGCGTGCCGAAGAGCCCATCACCTGCACCGATCTGGGCCTTTATCTGCGGGGCAAGCGCCGCATAAGAGCCCCAAAAGATGCCCAAAACCATAAAGCCAAAGACGGGCCTGATGGTCAGCGAAAGATCCTGTCTAATTTTGGCGAGCGCATGCATGTTGAAATCGCTACCCCGCCGATTGGAATGGCTCAAGCGATATATGAGAAAAATGACAGATTTAGCTCTGGTCAAAGGCGGAAAATGCTTGTAAGAGCGCGGCTTCACGGGCCCGACACCCTTGGAGGCGGCCCATAACATATGGAGATATAGCTATGGCTGGTGAGATTCCTGATCTTATCGCCGAGGCACGGACGGGGACAGGCAAGGGGGCCGCTCGTCAAGCTCGCCGTGAAGGCAAAGTGCCCGGTATTGTGTATGGCGGTGGGGCTGACCCTCTTGCGATTCAAATCCCCTTTAACCAATTGCTCAAGCGCCTGAAAGAAGGCCGCTTCCTCTCGACTCTGTTCAACCTCAAGGTTGAAGGTCAAGAAGATGTGCGCGTCATTTGCCGTGGCGTGCAGCGCGATGTGGTAAAAGATCTGCCGACCCATGTTGATTTGATGCGCTTGCGCCGCACCTCGCGTGTGAAGCTGTTCATCCCTGTCAACTTCATCAACCACGAAGCCGCACCTGGCATCAAACGCGGTGGCGTCTTGACAGTCGTGCGCGCCGAGGTTGAGCTTTCGGTGATTGCAGGTGACATCCCTGAAGGGATCACTGTTGATCTGACAGGCCGCGGCATTGGCGATGTGATCCACATCTCTGACGTCACCCTGCCAGAAGGCGTTAAGCCAACAATCGACCGCGATTTCGTGATCGCAAATATCACCGCCCCGTCGGGTCTGGTAAGTGCAGATAACGAAGCCGCTGCTGAAGGCGAAGAAGAAGAAGCCTAATAATCAGGCCGATCTTCTGACGAATTGATAAAGGCGCGAAGAATTCTTCGCGCCTTTATTTTATCATACACCACCCTTTCACGGGACGGGCAATCGGGGTATCACAGCAGCTATGAAACTTTGGGTTGGTCTTGGAAATCCCGGCGCGAAATATAGCCAGAACCGTCACAATATCGGGTTCATGGCCTTGGATCATATTGCTGCAGATCATGGGTTCTCTCCGTGGCGCAGCAAATTTCAAGGCCAAATCTGCGAAGGGGTTTTGGGCGGCCAAAAGGTGATCTTGCTCAAGCCAGAAACCTATATGAACCGCTCGGGGCAATCCGTGGGCGACGCAATGCGGTTTTTTAAACTGACCGCGCAAGATGTCACAGTTTTTCATGACGAGCTTGACCTTGCCCCATCGAAACTTCGGCTTAAGTCGTCCGGGGGGCATGCAGGGCATAATGGTCTGCGGTCGCTACATGAACATATTGGTGAGGCTTATCACCGTGTGCGGCTTGGTATTGGTCATCCAGGCCACAAGGATCGGGTCGCGGCCTATGTTCTGTCTGATTTTTCCAAGGCCGATCAGTCTTGGCTCGAGCTGATGTTGCGGGGCATTTCGAATGGGGCCAAAGCCCTTGCCGAGGATAATGGCGCGCTGTTCCAAAATGCTGTGGCCTTACAAACCACCACACCCGCCAGCGAAACAGCGCCGAGGCGCAAATCACGCGACACGGCCCCATCCCCCGCAGAGGCCGTAGAGACACCGCAAGACAGCCGAAGCCCGTTACAAAAGCTGGTTGATCGGTTTCGATAAACTTTTAGCGCCTTGGGTGTTCCTATCCCTCTCTCGCAACACCTTTGGCGCCTATGAGGATAGACCATGGATGAAAGCGTAAATGTATTTGGTGCGCCGCTGCAAAGCTGCGGCCGCGATCCAATGACGGGCTTCTTTCGCAACGGGTGCTGCGACACCAGCGATGATGATTTCGGCGCGCATACTGTCTGCGCGGTCATGACCCGCGAATTTCTGGCCTTTTCAAAATATGTGGGCAATGACTTAACCACGCCCCGCCCCGAATATGGATTTCTTGGCTTAAAGGAGGGCGATCGCTGGTGCCTTTGCGCCTCGCGGTTCCTACAGGCTCATGAAGAGGGCGTTGCACCAAAGGTGAACCTACACGCAACCCATATGCGTGCGCTCGAAATCATTCCGCTGACCGTATTGGAATTGCACCAGATCGAGTGACACCCGAACCGATGGTTTAGGCGCAGAGCGGGCATAAATGGGGAGAGATGCGGGGATTAGCCCTGCATCTCCCATCCCAAGGCACGGGCCACTGTGAAGATATCTTTATCACCGCGACCACACATATTCATGCAGATCAAATGATCCTTTGGCAGGGTCGGCGCGATTTTCATCACATGGGCCAAAGCATGGCTTGGCTCTAGCGCGGGAATGATGCCCTCTTGGTGGCAGCACAGCTGAAACGCCTCCAAAGCTTCGCTATCGGTGATCGAGACATATTCAGCACGGCCAATATCGTGCAGCCATGAATGCTCAGGCCCGATGCCAGGGTAATCGAGCCCCGCCGAAATCGAATGACCCTCAAGGATTTGTCCATCTTCGTCTTGCAGCAAATAGGTGCGGTTACCATGCAGCACACCCGGACGCCCCCCTGTCAAGCTTGCGCAATGCTCCATCTTGTCATTGACGCCTTTGCCACCTGCCTCAACGCCAATGATCTGCACATCCTTGTCATCCAAGAAGGGGTAAAACAGCCCCATCGCATTTGAACCGCCGCCAATGGCCGCAATGATCGTATCTGGCAAACGGCCTTCGGCGGCCAACATCTGTTCGCGGGCCTCTTTGCCAATGATCGCTTGGAAATCACGCACCATCGCAGGATATGGGTGCGGGCCTGCGACCGTGCCGATGCAGTAGAATGTATCACGCACATTCGTCACCCAGTCGCGCAAGGCATCGTTCATCGCGTCTTTCAAAGTGCCACGCCCTGACGTCACAGGCACAACCTCGGCCCCAAGCAGTTTCATGCGGAACACATTGGGCGCTTGGCGTTCAACATCATGCGCGCCCATATAGACCACGCATTTCAAGCCAAATTTTGCACAGACTGTCGCCGTGGCCACGCCATGCTGGCCCGCACCTGTTTCCGCAATAATCCGTGTCTTACCCATGCGGCGGGCCAAAATGATCTGACCCAACACATTGTTGATTTTATGCGCGCCCGTATGGTTTAGCTCATCTCGCTTGAGATAGATTTTCGCGCCACCCAAATGCTCGGTCAGGCGCTCTGCGAAATAGAGGGGGCTCGGACGGCCGACATAATGCGTCCACAAATCATGCATTTCATCCCAGAAGGATTGATCTGTTTTGGCGCGTTCATATTGGGCTTCCAATTCCAAAATCAGCGGCATCAGGGTTTCTGACACAAACCGCCCGCCGAATTGGCCAAAGCGGCCGCTTTCATCAGGGCCAGTCATAAAGCTGTTCAAGATATCATCGGGCATGGAGGCACCTTTTTTCACATTCGACCCACTGCCTAACGCGGGCGCAAGAATTGAGCAAGAGAAAGGGGCAAGGTTTAGCCCCCGTTCACCGCATCGGCAAAAGCATGGATCAGCATAGGGTCTTTTACCCCTGCCCGACTTTCCACGCCTGATGAAACATCAACCTGCTGCGCGCCTGTCATTTGCACGGCAAGCCGCACATTGTAAGGCGTCAATCCACCCGCCAGCATCCATGGCACAGGCCATCTGCGTCCGGCTAACAACCGCCAGTCAAAAGAAAGACCATTCCCCCCAGGAAGATCAGCATTTTTCGGCGGCTTGGCATCAATCAGCAATTGATCACTGACCGCCGCGTAATCCGTAATCTGCCCCAAATCATCCGCATCTGCGATACCAATGGCCTTCATCACAGGCAGGCCCATGCGCGCACGGATTTCCGCCACACGGGTAGGTTTTTCATGGCCGTGCAATTGCAAAATATCCAGCGGCACTTCGGCCAGAAGTTGATCTAGAAAACCATCCTCTGGATCGACCACCAAACCCACCTTTGCCACGCCTACGGGAACGGCAAGCGCCAAGTCACGGGCCTGTGTCAGGCTAACCGCGCGGGGTGATTTCGGGAAAAATACAAAACCCACATAGCGCGCACCCGCCTCAGCCGCAGCCGCAATATCGGCAGGCTGAGAAAGGCCACAAAATTTAATGGAAACGCTCATCGGGGATCAACCAAGCCGCAAGGGCTTATCATCCTCCAACAAGGCAAGAATATCATCCTGACCCTCTTTCGCCCGTGCCTCGCTCTTGAGGGTTTCCAATTCCCGCGACAGGCGTGTCGCATCACGCTTCGCGCGCGATGCATCCGCACGATGTCGATGTTCGCGTAGCCATTCCCAAACAAAGCCTAGGACCAAACCTGCGGTAATCGCGCCGAAAATGATCAAGAACAGAGGGAGGGATATAGACAAATCCATCCGCAGCCACAGCGCCAAATCGGCAGGCAACAGATGAATCACCACCGGATCGCGATTGGCAATCGCCAGAACAATCAGAACTACCGCGACACAGAGAATGAAACTCAGCTTTATTATTCGGATCACGCCTTACCCTCGCGCAGTTCTCGTTACGAATTCAATCGGTCACGCAGCAATTTGCCCGCCTTGAAGAAGGGAACATGTTTTTCTTCGACTGAAACAGTCTCGCCCGTCCGCGGATTACGGCCCACGCGTGCATCACGCTTTTTTACCGAAAACGCGCCAAAGCCGCGCAATTCGACCCGATCTCCTCGCGCCATGGCTTCGATGATTTCGTCAAAAATTGCTGCCACAATCCGCTCAATATCGCGCTGATAAAGATGCGGATTTTCCTCCGCGAGTTTTTGCACAAGTTCTGATCTTATCATGTCATGCCTCCCCGCAAGCGCATGTGTGTTGCAAAACTGTATAAGCCTTTCATACGCGCCTAGGAACCGAAAAGCAGGATTTTTTTAAGGTTTGGCCGCCAGATGCGCGGATATCAGCCCGCGGGCGAGGAAATTCAGCATATCGCAGAGATGTCACATAGACCGCGCCCTGTGCCCCCATGACGGACGCAAGAAGCATTAGCTCAATAAACTTTTGCATCTACAAACCCAGTCAGTTCTACTGTGTACAATGAAACACGAGCCAACTTTGGAAGCAATGAAAACAACAAACCTTACATCTACATAACTGCTAGGATTGTATAATTGACCGTTTTCCAACTCTTTAATGCCGCACTAGTCAGCTTGGTGTTCGGATATACAACAAGCGTTGTTCACGCTCACTCCGGAGGATTGAACGGTGATGGGTGCCATGCGGGCTCGCGGCCTTATCATTGCCATAGGGCACAGACCCAGATGCCAGCCGCTTCACTTGAAGGCATTGAAGCTGTGAACCCCCAACAAGTAATTACTGGCTATGTTACTCACGTACGCGACGTGGACACAGTTGAGTTAGGTGGTATTGCCGTACGGCTCAACGGCATCGACGGGCCAGAACTTTCAACGCGGATCGGACAAGAAGCAAAACTTTTTATGGCTGAGCTTGTGTTGAATAGAGAGGTCGCCTGCAACTTAACAGGCGAACGGAGTCACGACCGCCTAATAGGCACCTGTTATCTCAATGGAGAAGATATCGGGGCCATAGCAATCAGAAATGGTTTTGCGCTTGATTGCCGGAGATATTCAGGCGGCCGATATGCAGGGCTTGAGACAAGCGCCGCCATCGCGTCTATTGAACGTGCATCCTACTGCTGACCAATAGGGTTGCACGCCAAGTGCTATCCAACGAAAAAGCCATTCAATGAAAATACCAACACATGACCAAGGCCCGAGGTCCGAGGCGCACGATCCGATCTAGGGGACCCTTACTTTTCACAGTTACAGAATGAGCTAAAGCAATCCTACTTTGGCGCACAAATGTCTTTGTATTCGTCCGGTTGTCGGTGAAGTGAAAAGTTGAAAACGTTCTCGCGCAGTTCTTTACACCGATCCAAATTGATCTTAGCGATTACCAGTTCGTCCCCGACGCCCTGTGCTTTAGCCACAATTTCTCCAGTTGGCGCAATGATGCAGCTACCACCAATCAAATCACAATTTTCTTCGAGACCTGCTTTTGCAGTCCCAATCACCCAACATCCATTAGCGTAGGCACTTGCCTGCATGCACAGGTGATTATGGAAATCCTGCAAATGATCATGCTCAGGAGCAAGGGGATAATGTCGCGGTGTGTTGTAGCCGAGCATAACTAACTCTGCTCCTCGCAAACCCATAACACGGAAGGTCTCTGGCCAGCGCCGGTCATTGCATATGCACATACCGACTTTGCCACCAAAGGCGTCAAAAACCGGAAACCCTAAGTCTCCTTTTTCAAAATAACACTTTTCGAGATGTTGAAATGGGCGCCATGGTTCATGTTCAAAATGGCCGGGCAAATGGATTTTACGGTATTTCCCAACAATCTTCCCAGAACCGTCTACAATTATTGATGTGTTGAACCGTTGCTTCTTCCCATTTTGCACAACCAACTCAGCATAGCCTAGGTAAAAACCAACATTAAGTTTTGCGGCTGCGTCAAATAAAGGCTGCACCTCAGCATTCGGCATCTGAGTTTCAAACCATGCATCCAACTCAGCATCATCCTCAGTATACCATCTCGGGAAAAATGTGGTCAGCGCCAATTCTGGAAACACTACCACTTCAACGCCACGCGCTTTTGCTTCATGTAGCAATGAAACCATCCGAGACACAGCCGAACTGCGCGGTTCATCCTTAGCTATTGGCCCCAATTGGGCCGCTGCAGCCATATATTCACGCTTCATTTTTTTACTCTCATTAAGAGGCCAATTCGGCCTGGCCTAATACAACTCTCAGCAGCACATCGACACCGGGAGCAATATGCTCCGGAGCTGTAAATTCTTTGATGTTGTGGCTTAATCCGTCTTTCGAAGGCACAAAGACCATAGCGGTGGGGCAATTTGGCGCGAACATCTGTGCATCGTGACCCGCGCCCGAGGGCATTAAGCGCACTGAATAACCCAAAGATTTTGCATGAGATTCAATCTCACCGACGAGACCTAAATCAAATTCAACAGGTGCAAACCTAGCAAGACTACGACGATCAACTTTACACCCCTGTGCCACAGCGAAATCTTCAGCCGCTCGATTGAGGCGCTCCTCAGCTTTTTTGAGCGTCTCATCGCAGGTGTTGCGCAAATCAACGGTCAATACTGCACGCTCAGGCACGACATTTACCAGACCAGGTGAAACGTCAAACATGCCAACGGTGGCCACTTGAGGCGGCCCAAAATCATTTGCAATAGCGCGAGCTTCAACGGCAATTTGTGAGGCAACCAGCCCCGCATCATGTCGCATCACCATTGGAGTAGTGCCCGCGTGGCAGGACTGCCCTTCAATTACATATTCGGTCCAAGAAATACCCTGCACGCCTGTCACCGCACCAATGGCCAAACTTTCGGCTTCAAGAACTGGCCCTTGTTCAATATGCAGTTCCAGAAAACAGTGAGGACGGAGAGCAAGCACTGAGGCTTTGCCTGCATAACCAATACGTAGAAGCTCTTCCCTTACCGTTTTGCCATCAATTCCCTGAACTGAGAGCATTTCATCCAAATCCAGCGCACCCTGGGCAACGCCCGAACCCATCATGTCGGGGGCAAACCGAGCGCCTTCTTCATTTGTAAAAAAAGCAACTCCCACTGGCCGGCAGGTCACTGCCCCTGCGTCATTCAAGGCCTGAATAATTTCAAGCCCCGCCAAAACGCCCAAGGCTCCGTCATACAAACCTCCAGTGGCGACAGTGTCTATATGAGACCCAATGATCACGGGTGCTGCATCTTTAGAGCCTGCGCGCACGCCCCAAGTGTTGCCAATAACATCAGTGGTAATTTGCAGGCCGGCCTCTTCCATCCACTGAATGACAAGGTCACGCCCTGCCCTGTCCTCATCACTCAGAGCAAGACGCTTCACACCGCCACCCCGCAGCGCACCAATTTCACCCAAGGCAAAAATACGGCCCATCAAACGGTCTAAGTTGATCTGAACGTTCATTTGATTTTCCGCACTTCTTCAGCACTGCGCCCGATCAATTTTAAATATAGATCAGGATCCGTGTCACTTTCTGTACCGAATATGAGAACTCTAGAATTAGCATCCAAACTCAATTCTTTGCGCGCCTGGGAATGATCCGCGGCGGCCATCAGTGCAGCCAAGCCTGCCACGGCCGACTCCCCAGCAACGATTGGTAGGTCATCTACTGTTGGATTAGCCAAAACCTGCATCATCATTACTGCGTCATCATCCGTAACTGACATAACGGCATCAGCAGTTTGACGTAGGATTTCCCAAGCGATCACACTAATTTCACCACAGGCTAGGCCCGCCATTAACGTGTCTAAATCGCCATGCACTGGAGTAGGAGTTCCGTGCCTGATGGATTCAAGCCAACAAGCAGACTGATCAGGATCAGCCAACACAATCATTGGCCGATCATTGCCATATCTGCGTTTGGTGTAGGCAGCCACTGCTGCCGCCATACCACCAACGCCAGTTTGTAAAAAAATATGCGTGGGCGCAGCGTCCAATTGGTCACAGGCTTCGGCAGCCATTAGTTCATAACCCTGCATCACGTCCTTTGGTATGTCTGTGTACCCTGGGTATGAGGTGTCGGAGACAACGAACCATCCCTCTCGTGTCGCAGACTCTTGAGCCTCACGTACGCTGTCATCGTAATTGCCCTTGGTGCGAATTACAGTGGCCCCATAGGCTTCGATAGCATGCTTGCGGCCCTCACTGACCGTCGAGTGGATTAAGATTACACACTTGCAGCCAAATGTCTGCGCACCCCACGCAACAGAACGGCCATGGTTGCCATCCGTTGCGCAGCACACAGTCACCTGAGATATCAAATCGCTATGCGTGCCGTCCAACAGCGAACTGATTTTGGGCATTTCAATGCCTTTGATCCTTGCAATTTCACGACGCAACAACTGTGAAACGGCATATGCTCCGCCTAACGCCTTAAAACTGCCGAGACCAAACCGCGGACCCTCATCCTTATAGTGTATGCTCTCAACATGTGCTTTTGCGGCAAGGGACTTTAGCGGAATGAGGGGTGTTGGCGCATATCCAGGCCAGGCAGAAATAGTGGACTTAGCAATAGCAAATGCGTCATCGTTCAACACTGCCGATTGTTCCGGCCCATATACGGCCCCCTTGCTTGCCATAGAATTGAGCAAGAGTTCGTTGTCTTTCTGTAGGCCGAGAGTGTTAGTAAAGCGCACTGTCAAAGCTCCTCTCAAAATGGGCGATGAAAAGCCCAGAACGCATCCTGCTCGCACATTAATGCTTTGCGACGGACGCTGAAATTTATCTTAGAATCTTTTAATTCAAAGTTGATAATGATATGAAAATTTCATAATATCAAGATATATGAAAAATATTTTTCGTAACTGATACGGTGAGCTGAGTGACAAAAAACTACAATAAAACAAGTGAACCTAGTTCGAATAATACCATCGTGGAAACACTACACAGGATTTATCAAGACTTCAGCAAACAAGAAAAAAGAGTGGCCGATGTCATCCTAGATGCCCCAGGTGAACTAGGACTGTACTCAGCCTCTGAGTTGGCTGAACGCGCCAATGTGTCCAACGCCACAATCACACGCTTCGTGAGGCGCGCCCAATTTTCTAGCTATGAAGAACTGCGGCTCGCTGCACGTGAGGCTCGCAGCTGGGGCTCACCCTTGTTCCAAACAGGACCGGTCACTAGCACCGGAGACAACGATTTTCTGTCGGAGTTTTTAAAGGCGGAAACGCATAATCTTGCCCAAGCCCTCAACAGCTTGGTACCTTCTGAAATTGATGAGATGGCCGAAGCCTTGATTGCAGCGCGCAACTTAGTGTTCATGGGATTTCGTAACAGCCATTTTCTAGCCAGCTATGCTCGCAATCAATTTCTACAATTTAGAAATGGAACGCGCATTTCGCCCGGACCAGGCGAAACTATCACTGAGAGCACCGCGGACCTGACGAGTGAAGATGTGGTTTTGGTTGTCGGCTTGCGCCGTATCCTCAGCTCGTTAAAAAATGAAATGGAGGCACTCCATGATCGTGGCGTCCCAATCCTATTACTCACAGATCCCTCCGCGCGTGTAGTGCCAGCATTTGCGAGATGGACTCTTACATGCCCAGTTGAGTCTCCCTACCTTTTTGACAGCTATTCAGGTGTTCAATCAGTGTTACGGATATTGGCATACAAAAGTTTTCAAAAATCAGGAAAGCGGGGACGCGCTTACATGCAAGCCATTGAGGCGCGGCATGCCGAGACTGGTGCGTTCGAATAGCTTGAACGGCAAAAATATTACGAAATCCTAATCGCCGATTGGTTGATGCCGAATAGTGCCATGAAGAGCCCGCAGGGTGTTGCGCATTGCCTGTAAATTAGCAGCGGCATCGGGCATTCGCGCCGCAATTGTTCCCATCAAGCAATCAATAGTAAAAAGCTGGGCATAGCGTGTCTGTGCTGGCAACATATAAAACGTGTGATCGTTGAAAAATTCAACCGGCAAGACAATTTCGCTCACCCTGGCCAGGGGACTATCAACTTGCGTAATCGCTAACGTCATTGCGCCGTTCGATCGAGCCAATTCGATAGATTGCACCACTGGCGCAGGGACGCCGGTAGACGAAATAGCAACGAACATATCGCCCTTCTTCGCCACGGCTGCTGCCATTCGTTGACGATAGGAATCCAGGATTGATTGGACGGGAAGACCAAGTCGAAACATGCGGTTTTCGAGTTCTTCACACAACACACTTGATGACCCGCCCACGCCAATGCAGTAGGTGATCCGTGATTTAACAACCGCGGCTGCAGCCTTATCCAACACTTTGACGTCAGTTGCCTGCGCGGCGCCGCGCAATGCTCCCATTGATGAGTCAAGCATCACCTTAACCAATTCACTAGGGAATGCATCACCGTCCTCCACGTGCGGCGTGTTTAATACCTGCGTCAGAATTAAATCTTGAGCGAGACGGTGCTTTAGGGCCTTAAAGCCTTCTAGGCCAATTCGACGGCACATACGTAAGACAGTTGGTTCGGAAACGGCCGCCCTATCCGCCACTGCCTTTATTGATGCATGTGAGACCCATTCGGTGTTTGCCAAAATGATACGCGCCACCTTGGCCTCGCCGTTGTTCAAATCAGGCACCGACCTGCGCAAGATATCTAGCAAATTGCCAGAACCACGGCTCGGTAATTTAGATTTGCCTGATGAGGATAGCGGTGGAGTACGTTTCGTCATGTTGCACTGCTTTCGTCAGTTGCGCGTTGGCATTTAAGTGGACTTAGGTCCACAATTCTCATTCATCAAACTTACAATCGCCTCAGGATGGGCAAACGAAATCAGGCGTTCGCGACAAGATAAGCAACTCGGTAAGCGGCGATGATCAGTTGACTTTTAGGGCCTGCATCGCCGCGATCTGATTTTATGGGGCAACCTGGCCAAGGTCATCAACCACTGCCTTTAAACGCCTCACCACCTCCTCTGTTATCTTGTTTCCCTGCTCGACGCTCGCAGCATCAGGCTGGCCCACGACACCACTACCACCGGAAATGCTGTGCATTGAGCGATAAAGGGTGCCTCCACTCTTATAAAGCATTGAACCGTCGGCCCAGGCGTAACTTTTGACAAAGAACTCCCCTGCCGGCAAATCGATACTTGGCGCAACCGCTCCCGCTGCCATCATCAAGGACGTCTCAAATTCACACGCATGGCCTGTCCCAAACTGCCCGGTCTCGCTGACTTCTGCGAGCGCATCCCGAGCCAAAGTCCACCACGTCACTAATGCAATTCGACACTCTGGGTGGGCGGCCCCGAAATCCTCTAAGATGACCTGACCAATAGCCTGATTTCCGCCGTGCGAATTAAACAAAAGAATATTCCTAAAGCCAGCGCCACAGACCGAATTTAAAATTGAAATGACATATTCCATCATCACTCGATGAGGCACACTTAACGTTCCGCAAAAATCAAGATGATGCGCCGAGCACCCTACTTTCACTGTTGGAAGAATTAGTTGGCCCCCCGGATCATCCTGATCGAGCTTAGACAAAAAATGAGACCCGATGACTACGTCAGTATCGACAGGAAGATGAGGGCCATGCTGCTCTATGGCCGCCAAGTTCAAAATAACTGGTGTACTGCGCTCAACCTCCTCAATTCGAGCTGATGTCATCTTCTCCCAATACATGGCGCCCTCTACGTGTACAGACACAATTAAATACGTAGCGAAATTACTTAATGATCAAAAAATTGCAAAAGAAATAGTTTTACTATCCAAAAATAAATTTCGTGTTACGGTTGAATCCTAACGATTCTTTTTTGCTAGAGCCGATCACGGAGAACTGAGTGACCGACACACCGCCCGAAAAAGATTATCCTGGATGGGAGTTTGCGGCCTTATGGAGCGACCGGATTAACCGTGTGGTGGAACTCATATTAGCCATTTTAATGACGTTGCTGGTTCTGGATGTCTGGCTAGGTGTGATTGACCGCTACTATTTCCGTTGGCAACTCGACTGGCCGGAAGCATTTGCGCGATACCTAATGATTTGGGCTGCACTTCTTGCAATCTCTGCAGGAATTGCTCGCCGCGACCATATCGGCCTTATGAGTTTCGTTGGGCGACTGCCTATGGGTATCCGTCGTGGATTGCTGATCTTTGCCGACTTAGTCACGCTCGCATTATTTATCTATCTTTTCGTGACGGGCATCCCATTCGCGGCAGGCGGCTTCGGTAGAGAAGCAATGATCTTTGGGGCAAGCATGGGTCCCTTCTTCACGGCCGTTCCCGCGGCCGCATTCTTAGCCTCAGTTCAAATGTTTCTGACACTGCTGCGCGATTTAGGATCGCATGTAGACAGGCCCAAACGAGAAGAAAGTTTGACATGATTGTAGCTGTCGTTTTCGTCGGACTGATTTTAATTGGAATGCCAATTGGCTTTGTCATTGGAGCCGCTGGCGTAGTTGGATTAATCTCGCTCGGAGGGACATCATTCCTCGCCATTTCACCATCTCGGATCTTCGCCGGGCTCGATCTTTTCCCATTTCTGGCTATGCCATTTTTCATACTTGCCGGCGAGATTATGAATGCGGTTGGCATTACACAGCGTCTCGTTGCCTTTGCGCAAGCTCTAGTCGGGCGGTTTCGGGGGGGATTGGCTCATTCCAATATGCTAGCCTCTGTATTTTTTGCCGGGCTCACTGGGTCGGCAACGGCTGATGCGGCAGCATTCGGGCGGACATTGGTTCCCGCAATGGTTAAGGCCGGATATCGTCGTGACTATGCCTGTGCGGTTACGGCAGCAGGGTCGATTATAGGACCCACGATCCCACCTTCTGGCTTAATGGTGATTTACGGGTCACTGATGGGCGTTTCGATCGCAGGACTTTTCGCGGCAGGTATCTTGCCTGGCCTGGCGATAGCCGTGGTCTGCATGGGCATTATTGTTATTGGAGGAAAACGCGAGAACTTGCCTGTCGCAGAACGCGGCGCCACTTTCGCGGAAATTTGGGCAACTTTCAAACATTCGCTAACCGCCCTATTCATGCCCGTAATTATTCTTGGCGGCATATTGGGTGGCATCGTAACCCCTACCGAGGCCGCATCCATTGCGGTGGCATATGCCCTGTTTCTTGGAGCGGTCATATACCGGACGTTGATATGGCGAGATCTCTATCAAATGCTTATCCGTACGGCGCGGATTACGGGTGTAATTTTCGTCATTATCGCCTTTGCAAACATCTTAGGCTTTTGGCTGACCTTTGAGCGTATTCCGCAGGCTGTCGCACAGGCCGTGCTAAACCTTAGTGAGAACCCGTATGTCATTATCGCAATAATCGTTGCGCTACTCTTAGTGGTAGGTATGATTATGGACATTACAGCAATTCTAATTCTGCTGGCTCCAGTTCTTACGCCGCTGACTGCAAGCATAGGTCTAGAGCCAATTCACGCAGGAATAATCTTTGTCCTAGCCCTAAACATCTCACTAATGACGCCGCCGGTCGGGGCATGTCTGTTCGTCTTGTCATCGGTGACAGGCGAAACAGTTGAACGGATTTCCATCAAGCTTTTCCCATTCCTGTTGGCGCAAATCGCAGTCCTATTTGCGTTCGCCTTTATGGAAGACGTCGCGCTAGCCCTGCCTCGTGCTTTCGGGTTTGCAAACTAAACTAAACCAACCAAGGAGGATCTAGGATGACCAAACTTCGTACAATGACGGCAACACTTGCGCTGTGCGCAGTGGCAGCTACGGCTAATGCCGAACAAACACTAAGATTTGGAACCGACAATAACCCTGACGTTTTTGATAACCCGCAGCACGCCTGTGCAGGCGTATTCAGCAATATCATGGAATCAGCAACAAACGGAGAAATTAACGTCGAAATTTTTGGCAATAACCAACTCGGCAACGCATCTGAGCACGTGCAGCAAGTTCGTGACGGCATTATCCACGCGACACTTTCCTCAACGGGCGCCATGGCGAGCTATTACCCGCGGATTGACGTGTTGAACATGCCATTCGCATTTGCCAACAACGCGGCGACATATCATGTGTTTGATGGCGCCTTTGGCCAAGCCTTGGCTGCGGATATCGAAGAAACGCTCGGCGACGTCGTCGTTCTTGGTTTCCCAGATACCGGCGGTTTCTTTGCCATTACCAATTCCAAACAAGAAATCGCGTCACTGGATGACATGGAAGGCGTACGTATCCGTACGATGACCCTTCCTTCTCACCAGGTCATTATTCAAGCACTCGGTGCTGAAGCTTACCCACTGGCCTGGGGCGAAGTATATTCTGGCCTCCAAACCGGCGTAATTGATGGGCAGATGAACCCCATCCCAATTATTTCGTTCTCGAACTTCAATGAAGTTCAGCAGTACATGACACTGACAAACCACCTGTTTTCACCATATACGTTCTTGGTGAACCGAGCGATGTATGAGGGTCTCACACCTGCGCAGCAGGCTACCATGCGCCTGGCTGCGGAAGAGTGTGTGGCCGCCAGCCGCGGGTTGGCTCGAATAATCGAGGCCTCTGATCGTGGTTTGGCCGGCTTGATGGAGACTATGACAGTCACAGCACTAAACGATGAAACTCGACAGGGGTTTGTCGATGCAGCTCAACCGGCATTTGAAGCACACATCGCAAACAACCTAGACGCAAAGGCAACCGAACTCCTCGACTTGATGAAGTCGGAGCTCGGGGCAGCAAATTCTCAACTTTATATGATGGATTAAGAAATAAGGGCGGCGGCGTTCGCGCCGCCGCCTCTACCGCCATAGATCGGGCATTGAATACAATAATGAATGACGAAAATTGAAAGAGTTTCGAATGTTGGACAATCTGCCCCCGGCTATGTTTGCTACGCTCGATACGCCTTCCGTCCTAGTAGACTTAGATATTGCGGAACGAAATATTGATCGGTTTCAGAGCTTTGCAAATAAAGCGCAAATAACCGTTAGACCTCACATTAAAACTCATAAGTTACCAGACCTCGCGAAGGCTCAAATCAAAGCGGGTGCAGTGGGCATAACATGCCAGAAAATCAGTGAAGCAGAGGTAATGGCAAACGCTGGTCTGGATGACATTCTCATTACATACAATATTCTCAGCGCATCAAAACTCGACCGACTAAATCGTTTGGCTAGTAAGATTAAATTAACGGTAGTCGCAGACAATCTCACTGTGATTGAAGGCTTGTCAGCAGCCTTTTCTAAAACAACTCCGCTAAGGGTCCTTGTTGAGTGTGACACTGGTGCAGGACGATGTGGTGTCCAAACGCCTGAAGCAGCTTGCGAGATTGCGCAGCGCATCAACAACACAGCTGGATTAATGTTTGGCGGCTTGATGACCTATCCTCCTACTGACAGGGAAAGAGAGGTCCAACAGTGGCTGACAGATGCTCAGCATGCTTGCCTCAACGCAGGGCTTCAAGTTGATACAATATCAACCGGCGGAACTCCTGGTATGTGGAAGGCGGATCATGTGCCCGTTGCAACTGAGTATCGTCCGGGAACATACATTTATAACGACCGATCACTTGTCACTCGAGGAACTGCCAAGTGGGATGATTGTGCACTTACCGTTCTAGCCACTGTTATTTCAACACCCACTGAAAAAAGAGCAATCATTGATGCAGGCTCAAAAGTTTTAACCTCTGATTTGTTGGGTATGGATGGCTATGGCTATGTCGTTGACCATCCTGATCTTACCATCAACGCATTGTCAGAGGAGCATGGAATAATGCTTTCTAAAACACCCCACCAACTATCGGTGGGCCAACGTGTGCGCATCATTCCCAATCACGCCTGTGTGGTCACTAACATGATGGATCGTATTACGCTGTTGCGTGGTAAAAAAATAGAAGGGGAAGAGATTGTAGCAGCTCGAGGCTGCGTCACTTGATCCTTAGTTAAATGGCTTTCGTCGTACTCAGGTCAAACCCTCAAAAACCACCCAAATAAAATAGGAAGGCTCTTAAATGACTAAAAAGCAAACCTTAGGCTCCTCCCATGTGCCACTGTCGCCCGCTGTACGTGCGGGAGATTTCGTTTTTGTCTCTGGTCAGGTGCCCGTCGGTGAGGATGGGGCTATCGTTCCAGGCGGGATCGGACCTGAAACTGACCAAGTACTGGCAAATGTGGCTAAAGCATTAGCCCTCGCTGGGTGTACACTAGCCGACGTCGTCAAAACGACAGTGTGGTTGAGGGACAGAGATGATTTTTCTGCATTCAATGAAGCTTATGGAAAACATTTCCCATCAGATCCTCCCGCACGTTCAACAGCGGAGTCGCGATTGATGATCGATATCGCTGTCGAAATCGAAGCAATCGCCTATAAACCGCTATGACAGGGTCGGTTGTATTACGCGGTGGCCGAGTAATTGACCCGGCTAATGGCGTTGACCGGGTCGCTGACCTGGTCCTCGGCAAGGATAAAATATTGGGTCTCGACGTGCCAGAACCCGATGGGGCTCATGTTATTGATTGCAAGGGCAGCATTGTAACCCCGGGCATGATCGACCTTCACGTACATGTTTATTGGGGCGGCACTTCTCTTGGAGTTAAGCCTGAAAACTTTGCGGATAAATCTGCTTGTACAACACTCGTAGATGCAGGCAGTGCTGGCCCAGGAAATTTTACGGGCTTTAGGGAGCATGTGATTGAGCAATCCAGGGTTCGTATCCTAGCCTATCTCCATGTGTCGTTCGCAGGGATCTACGGCTTTGGCGGTAGGATTATGGTGGGTGAGAGTCACGATATGCGCCTGATGGCTGCACGTGAAGCCGCTGCGGTAGCCTCTGCTCACCCAGGCGTTATCGTTGGAATCAAAGTGCGAATAGGGGCTCACGCTTCTGGTCCATCCGGCATTGCTCCTCTGGACGTGGCGCAGGATGTGGCTGATCGAACAGGCTTGCCGTTAATGGTGCACATCGATGAACCGCCTCCATCTTATTCAGACGTTGTAGCGCGTCTACGCAAAGGGGATGTCCTAACTCATTGTTTCCGACCCTTCCCCAATGCACCCTGTCATGGTGACGGCCGCGTGAGAGATGCTGTTTTGGCAGCTCGGGAGCGTGGTG
>Ga0255771_1000523_pt1 | contig 44486 bp, 38 predicted proteins | sample 011ome_19_FD_179969 | JGI IMG/M metagenome (GOLD analysis project Ga0255771, IMG submission 179969) | Coastal salt marsh microbial communities from the Groves Creek Marsh, Skidaway Island, Georgia - 011510BT metaG (version 2) | ecosystem: Environmental > Aquatic > Marine > Intertidal zone > Salt...
AAATGAGCCAACGTGCGGATGTAATCTTGAGCCTCCTTCTGTTGGGCAGTCAATCCTTCACCCGTGAAGGCGTTCACAGCATCTCCTTCCCAACCGCCAGGAAAATCGGAACGAATCACACCGTGATCTTCCGTACCTGGATTGTTCATTAAGATTTCTGTACCATAGTAAAACTGCAGGGTACCGCGAGTGGTAAAGAACAAGGTCATCGCCATTTTCCACTTGTCGAAATCCTCATCAAGACGAGTGTAAATACGGCTCATATCATGGTTATCCGGGAAGATCATGATGTTATTGAGGTCCCCGTACATATAATCATTGGCCAAGCTTTCGTAAATCTTGGTCATACTGCTGCGCCAAGTCGCTTCGCCCATCAACCCATCAACCACGGCACTTTGCAATGGGAAGTCCATGATGCTCGGCAAATAGGTGGTGTAGTCGTCCATCTTGGCCGTTCCTGCCTGCCAATAGCTGATCAACGATGGATCGCTGACCCATTCCTCCCCGACAATGTTGAAGTTCGGGTATTCGTCGAGTATAGCCTTGGTCCAATCCGCCAAGAATTGCTTGTCCGGATAAGGCCAGGTATCCATTCGAATGCCGTGCAGTCCTAAATATTCCACCCACCAAATGGAATTTTGAATAAGGTATCGGGCCAATTTCTCGTTGCGCTGATTCAAATCCGGCATGGTCTCTACAAACCATCCGTCTGTGAATTGCTTGCGGTCGACCTCGGCTCCGTGAGGATCGAACCTGCTGACTTTCATGTGATTCGTCTGTGTGAACTCCGGCCATTGATTCACCCAGTCCTCGCTAGGTAAATCACTCATCCACGGGTGCAAGCTTCCGATGTGGTTCGCCACTTGGTCCATAATAATCCCAATACCTTTTTCCTTGGCCTTATCGGCCAATTCCTTGTATTGTTCATTCGTCCCATAGCGTGGATCCACATTGTACAAATCCGTCATCGCATACCCATGGTAGCTGTAGGTCTCCATATTATTCTCGAGTACAGGATTCAACCACAAGCTAGAAATCCCCATCTTCTCGAAATAATCCAAGCTCTCAATGATTCCTGCCAAATCACCTCCGTGTCTTCCGCCGATGAATTCACGGTTCGGCCCCTCCAGCATACCTTTTACTTGGTCATTGGAAGGATCGCCATTTCTGAAACGATCTGGGGTGATCAGGTAAATGAAATCCGCAGAGGTGAATCCTTTGCGTTTTGCAGAACCTTCCTCGCGCTCCAACACCTCAATGGCCAAGGTTCCCTTGTGACGGCCCTTTTGGTCTTTAAAGAGCAACTTGTGTGTTCCAATGCGGGTATCATCTGAAATGACAACCTCCACAAACAAATAATTTGGGCTTTCCAATGCCGTAGAACCAAGGACCATTAATTCCTTTCCAACGGCGGTAAGCTCGGAAATATCTTTACCATAGACCATAAACTCTACGGTATCGAGTTCCATGCCACGCCACCAAGAGGCCGGTTCAATCTTGGTTAATTTCTGACCTACTGCAGGTAGGGCGACAATGAGTGTGAGTACGACAAAAATCTTTTTCATGTTCAAAAGTTTGAAGCATCAATTTACAATCCGCCCATTGATTATCCTTGCATTTGTTAAGTAGCCCTTAGTTTTGCATAAAACTTGAGCAAATGGCCAAACTCAAACTACAACAAGAAGTATTGGAAGCGTTAGAAGCTGCAGAGCTCCTGCCTTTTAACAAGGCACAGCGCACGTTGGTCAGCAGCCTCAAGAGCGGTCAGAACCACTGGCACTTACACGAAAATGCTGCCGAACTTCGTATTGCTGTGGCTGCAACCATCATTCACAGCTTAAAAGAGAGCTACGAAGATGTTGCACGCGCCTTGATTCTTGTTGCTACGGCTGAGATTGCCGATGCTTATTTTGAGCTCTTTGAAAACCTGGGTGGACATACTGACTTGAGAGTTTGGACCGCCTATGAAGGTCCGAAAATCCAGCAACAGAAAGAAGATATTTATTTCGGCGCAGATGTAGTCATTGCCACACCCAAACGCCTAAATGAATTATTAAATATAGAGGGCTTTAATAGTGCTTCCGTACAAACCCTGGTGTTAGACGAGGCCGATCAACTCTTGAAAGTCGGAGCCATTGCCTTCACACAGCGCATCAGCGATAGCATCCCTCCTAAGCAACGTATTGCCTTGAGTAGTTCGGAAAAATCAGTGGCCGCCTACATGAATAGATTTGCCTTCCCATTTACGAAGGGGAAGTTAGGCGAGTAGCCAGAGAAAAATCTCTTTCATCCGGCCAATAGCCTAAATGGCGCGCTGGATGCGCGGTGGCAGTACGACGTAATTCCTCATCCCACCAACGACTGGCTTCTGCAATAAGTGCATCTCCTTCGTCCATACAAAGAGGTTCTTGACGAATGGTCACATAGGCATTGATTTTGGGTTCAGAACATACGGCCCATAGGTGGTTAATAAAACCTATGCCTGGAGGATAGCCGGTTTTGGCTGAATCAAAGTGAATACTCCACTGGTAAATGCTAAAACCATTTCGAGCTGCCTCGTAGAACATGGCAGGCTTTAACGGCAAGAGTAACGGCCCCTCTCCTGAAGTGCCTTCTGGAAACAATACAATAGTCTTACCATCTTTAATGGCCTTGACAATATCCTGACGCGTTTGATTTCTACTCTCTTTGTTTTCCCTTTTAACCCATATAGGATCTAGCGCGCGTGCAGCCCATCCGATCAGGGGCCAAGAGCGTACCTCTGCCTTCCCAACAATGGTAAAAAGGTCGGATGTAGGAACAAACAACACATCCAAATACGAGCGGTGGTTAGCCATGAGAATGCCAGGGCCTATTTCATCGAATTTAGGTCCATGCACCTTAACACCAACGATCCAAAGCAAGGCCCAGCGAATGCTCATGAAGATTTTATGTGCAATTACACGTCCTCCAAAGGGAAATGTCAACGCAAGACCTAATACGCCTACGATGATGGTGGTCAAAACACCTATGACTCTAATAATGCCTAAAATGTATCTCATACTACGAACCTATAATACGCCGACTTGAAGGTAAATGTTCATATTGTTCAAAAAACGTTTATATCAACCGTTAATTCCTAAATCAGTCACAGGCTCACCATCCAAACAATTCATTTTTGAGACTAGAAATTCCATCGATCCAAGAAGGTGTCTTTGAAATCCATCCCAATCTTCAAACGGTACCCCGGATTCATATCATTGGGCAATAAACCGTAATACATTCCCCAGCGCACCGGTTGGTCCCAAAGTTTCATCTTGCGCTCTGCCCCAATGTAGGTTTCGAGGTGCATCAGGCCACGAGAAGGGATCGATAACATAGAAGCTCCCATCGCCACATTAAGCTTTAATCTCCGAATCAAAGGCACTCTGTTCAATAAGAATCCTTCGAAATGATGGGTAGCATTGGCCATGAAATAAACCTCAGGTGTAGCAAAGGTCTCCGGTAGATTCTGGAAGGTATATAGCGGGTGTGTATATAAGAAATAATCGCCACCTCGGAACCATTTGTATTCGATGAATCTAACGGTCGATGGATCATTCAAGAATCCTCCTGAAGCCACACGATAATGGCTGAAGCCTAAACGATTCGAAGGCACGTAGTCTTCTACAATAAACTCATATTTACTGTAACGCACATCAGAATTAAGCAACTTTGGTATGCCCTGTTTGAAGACTATTCTGAAATCTGGCCATTTGGAGCTCAACACTATCTTTTGTCTGCCTTTCAGATAATACCGCTGATACGGTCGGATGAGGATTTCAGCACTCACCTGTCCTACGGTATAGTTTTCGAACGGCTGCGGCGGCGTTAGTGAGCCAAAAATATCATTGCCTAGATCCAGGTTTTCAATGCTCTCCCTTTTGCTGTATTCAAAACCCAAACGAGTATAGAACCCATTAAACCATTCAAACCGGTGGTAAACTTCCGTAAAGGTTTTTTCTATAAAGTTGCTTCTCGCAAATAGGCCTGTGAGGTCGACGCTTTGAGTAATCTGTTGGTAATCATTGCCGATGTTCACCGTCCAAGAGGCATTCCGTAGAGGTGCATAGGTATAAGTTGCGCCGAGGGTTCCTTTGGTATCTGCATTCGTGAGCCCATAGTTTAATCGGCCCGTAATGCTTAGCATTTGCTCGTTCTCGAATCTTTTCGTGCCAAAAGCGAATGGAGTCCAGCGCCAGCCCCCTACTCCAAAAGCATTGAATTGCCCTATTAATGGGCTGTAGAAGAAATGTGTTCCGGCACTGCGTTTTCTATATCCCACTCCGCTGACCAACGGCTCGTACCAATGAAACTCATTATAGACGACATCGGCGCTATCCAAATATTCATCTGAGTTTAAGTAGCGGATAATACTATCCTGGCGGGTGGTCCATGCATCTAGTTTATCATCCTTGGGACGGTACTGGGCCCAAAAGTCTGTGCCTAGTAACTGCTGATCTGGGATTACCGCGACTAAATTTCTTGGCTTATCTGGCATTGCTGGCAAAGTATTGACCTCAGAAGCCCAATATTCAACATTCACCGCACCATTAGACCACGATATTTTTTGATGTTCAACAAAAAAAAGATTGGAAGTGCTAAAGTGCTGTAATACCTCCATTTCCCCAATGGCACCTTCAAACTCTGTAATTCTTGTATCGCGGACATCCACTTGAATTTGGCCAGTCCACCCCACTCTATTCGCGCGAGGTGTGAAAAATAATGTAGCATGTTCACTGCTATCACTTTCCCATTTCGCTATAATCTGAAATTCGTAATGGTTGATCGCATTTCGGTCCATCACACCAGCGATTGGCGACGGAGCGTATTCCACATCCACCATTCGGTTTAAAGGTCGAATGCATAGCTTTTCAAACTTAGAATAAGGATACTTTGAAAAGGTCCCATTATCCGATCCTTCACTAAAGTCGTAATTACCGTCAAAACTAAACGTAGCCCCAGCACTAAAACTGCTCCCAAAATCAACTGTAGGCCTATCGTAATCCTTAAACCCAATAACCTCTTGATACCAAGAATCTTGGCTTCTATAGACATTAGAGACTTGTTCAAATTCGACGGCATTAGAAACGGTAGATTGACGACTATAAATCTTGGCACTTTCGTATGATTGCTTCTCGTATAGGGGCCAATTCTCTGAGAGCCTGCGCCATAATAATAGGGCCTCATCCTCCTCATACAGTACCGTCACGGAAGGCAACAACACAGTAGTATCCGAAACTTGTGCTTGGAGTAAGAACGCTGGGATGAAGAATAAAAGAATTAGGCGCACTTTCATGGTTCCGAAAATACGCATCAATCCGACGCTGAGTGTTTTAAAATTGTGATTTCCCTGTTTTATCAAAAGCCCGATATAAGCTCGCTCGACTCACGCCGATATACTGTGCTAATGTCACGCGATCCATAATCTTGTAAAGGTCTCCCCGTTGTTCGCGTACCCAATCTATTCTATCCTGGGTATTCGACATACGCAGCATAATCAACCTGGACCTTCTGTTCTTTTGGATTTCCGCAGTACCGCTCAAATAGAGTTTTATGATCGCCGGATATTTACTCTTGAGTTCTTGAAACTTCTCGTTGCTCAATGAAGCAATCACAACATCGGTATAGGCCTTGTAGTAGTGTTGTGGACGCTTATTGTAAAACAAACTATCCTCGTTTACGAATACAGATGCAGGCGGAATAAAATTGAACAGTGCATCTTCGTTCTGAAAGGGATTCTTGTAAATCTCCTTCAAAAATCCATCGCAAAGGAACCAGAAGTCTTTATTTGGCGGGGCCAATTCCGTGATAATTGCCCCCTTTTTCTTCAATACTGGCGAATTAAAATTCTCGATAATCGCGTGTACCGTTTCTTCCATATCTGTAGTGTAGGCCGGCAAGCCCCTGAAGAAACTTAAAATACTTTGCTCGATTGCTTTAGACATTTTCAATCTGTTTTAACGAGCGAAACAAAGAGGCGCGCGAGATACCAAGGTAATCGGCTAATTCCTTTCTAGGGATCAAATCCAACACTTCAGGAAACTGCTCCATTGCAGCGTGAATACGATGAATACCACTGGTTTGTAGCATCTCGTACGTAGTATTTCTATACTCAGTCATACTCAATTCGATAAGACTGGTCAGTAACTGATTACCTAATTTCTCGTTCATTAAGTACTCCTCTAAAACATTAGCAGGGATGGAAGCCACTCTTGCCTCTACCAAGCATTTTACAAACGTTGCAGGCCGTGAAGAGTAAAGAATTAAATCTTCGGAATAAGCAAATCTATTCTTGGAGTAAAATCTAAGAAGATGTGGAGTTCTGCCCTCTTGGAGGTATTCCGCAAAAGCACCTGTAAGAATGAAATGCAGCTGGCCTAAACTAGTGCCTAATTCCCAGAGATCATCGCCTTCCTTGTAAGTCCTGATGGTAAAGCGACGGGCAAGGCTTTTTAAGGCTTCATGATCTATGCTATCAACATGCTGTATATGCAAGGATAGACCCTCGTAAATAGTATCGTAGTCCTTGTCGTAAGACATGGCTTGGTTTTTTGGTAATTGGTTACCTCTAATGTAACAAAGTTTTGCGCTGAAAAAAAAAACATGCATTCATGTTATTTACGAGAGCGAATTTTCTCAACAATGTGTTGATAACTAAAATATTAACATCTAAATAAATGTTACTACCTTACAACCAGTGTTAATACAAAACCGAACGTTATGCGAAAAGTTTGCAGTATTAACCAAGCCATTAAGCTGTTCAAAGGCGACCTGTCGAGGGTAAAACAGTATTGCAAAGACAAGGGAATTTCGATTTCCGAGAAGGCGCTACAAGCGCGATTGAAGTCATTGTAAAAAAGTTATAGGGCTGCAGAAATGCGGCCCTTTTTTTGCAATATTTTTGACCTTATAATCACACCTACGATGAAGCGAATTCTAGCCATACTGTCTGTTTTGTTCCTTGTTTCTTGTGCGAGCCCACAGCGTGCCTTGTACGATACTGCGAATACGTTATACGGTCAGAATTGGACCTATCTAGGAACTATCGCAGTATATCCAGATGTGATTTATAGCGACAACATCACCGCGGCGAATAAAACGCGTGAACTAGTACTTCACGACGGTCTCATCACCTACGATAAGATGTTGTACGAAGCACGCAGACAATACGGAGATAGCGTAACCATTGCCAACATACGCGTGTACACCGAAGAGTTTAAAACTCAATGGTTCGGAAAAAATGCGGAAGTTCAAGCCTTGGTTGATGTCATCTACGTGACCAAATAATTCTTCCGGTTGAAAGATTTTGACCAATACCAAAGCTTCAACAACATTCATGATCTCATCGCAGAAGGTGAGCATGAAAATCAAGACTTCAAATACAAGATTTCGGACGCACGAAAAATAGCGCGTACGCTTAGTGCATTTTCCAACACCACAGGTGGGCGCCTATTGATAGGCGTTCGAGACAATGGAGTAATAGGCGGCGTGAAAGATGAAGATGATATTTATCTCCTAGAAAGCGCGGCTCGAGTCTTTACGGCACCCGAAGTTCAGCTCGAAGTGTTCGCCCATGATGTGGACGGTAAACGCGTTTGGGAAATCGAAATTCCGGAGGGCAAACACAAGCCTTACCGCGTGGATGAAAAGGAAGGTAAATTAGCCTATGTCCGAATCCACGATGAAAACAAAGTGGCGGGAGCAGTTTTGGCGGAAGTCTGGAAACAAGAGTTGAGCGATCAAAGCAAGCGTCCCGTGGCTTTTTCTGAAAAAGAACAGCGACTCATTCAATACCTCAAAGATTACGATACTGTCACTACAAGTAAAGCCGCAAAGGTGATGCAAATGCCGCGTCAGAAAGCCATATCAACGCTCGCCAGACTCATTCGTTGGGAAGTCATTGATTGGGAGATTACCGACGGTACGTTCTTGTTGCGCTTGGACTAAAGAAATCTATGAGGATTGGGGATGGTTCTAAGGGCCCAATTAATCAATGTATCCAGCTCATCCTCGGGCGACAATCCTCTCTGAATTCCTGCTTTTTCCATTCCTAATGTCAGGTGATGAAGTACAATCCCGCAACTCACCGAAACGTTAAAACTCTCTACGAATCCCCGCATAGGTATGTAGATGCGTTCGTCGGCTAAGTCCTGGATTAATGGAGATGCTCCCTCTTGCTCATTGCCAAATAATATAGTTGCTGGCACTGCTGGATCAATAGCATCGATGGGTAGCGCCCCCTCGTCCAGAGCGGTGACGTAGAGTTTGCGCCCCGAGGCTTTTAATTGGTCCGCCCATTCCTTCGTGCCTCCTTCATTGTACGTATTGAAAAAACTTGCATCTAGCCACTTTTCAACCCCTTTTGAAATACCGCTACTGACATTAAAGCGCTCGTTCTTATCATAAACGTCCACCTTATGTATTCCAAAGGCATCGGCGGTGCGCATCAATGCAGAAGCATTCTGGGATTTCATCATATCCTCCAGAGCCAAAGAAAAATGCCGGGTGCGCTGGGCAACTTTATCTTGGAACAATTGGCGTTTGTGGTCGGTTAATTCCAAACTCAACTTCGCATAGAATGCTCTTTTTGCCTCCATATCCCAATTCTTCCAATCCGATGTGCCCATTTCTTTGTTTCTTTGCGTTGCTCAAAAATAATAGAGATGTTCAGTAAAATCATTCGACTCGGACTAACAGCTGCAATCTTTGCTTGGTCAATCTATCAATTCGCCGATGGAGAAATAGGAAATGGTATCGCGTTGCTCTTCCCTATGGGACTTGTATTGTTCACCTATTTCCGCAACGAGCGCATTTTACTTTCTCTATGGCACATGAGAAAAAACGATGTTGCCAAAGCTGAAAAAGCATTGGCCAGCATTCGCAATCCGGAGAAAAGTTTAATCAAAGGACAACTGGCTTATTACTACCTGCTCATGGGTATGATCGAAAGCCAGCGCAAAGTGGGTAAGGCAGAGACCTTGCTCAAAAGAGCACTCAACACTGGATTGAGATTGGACCAAGACAAAGCATTGGCAAAACTGAATCTCGCCGGAATCGCATTGACAAAACGTCGCAAGAAGGAAGCACAAATTCTTTTGACCGAGGTAAAAAAGCTTGATAAAAACGGTGCGCTTGCAGAGCAAACCAAATACATCAAGCAACAAATGAAGCGAATCTAAGGCTTCAAGCGAACCTCTTTAGTATTGTAGCGTTAATGGGATACTCAAACCCCCATTATGTACACTATTGAGAGCATTCAAAGAGTTCCTATTTCCATAGAAGAAGCCTGGGATTTTTTTCAAAACCCAAGCAATCTGGCCACCATCACCCCAGATGGTCTAGGATTCGATATCCTTTCTGAGGTACCCGAAAAAATGTACCCAGGACTATTCATCAACTACAGAGTGAGTCCACTTTTTGGAATAAAAATGAATTGGACCACAGAAATCACCTATGTGGATGCACCAAATTATTTTGTGGACGAGCAGCGAGTAGGTCCATATGCAATCTGGCATCACGAGCACCATTTCAAAGCCATACCCGGCGGTGTGGAAATGCTCGATCGAGTAAACTATAAAGTACCGCTCGGCATCTTAGGCAAGATCGCACACCCTATTATCGTGCGTCCAAAGCTGGAAGAGATTTTTGATTATCGTTATAAAAAAGTGGAAGAACTCTTTGGTGTATGGCAAAAGTCGTAGGCATAGATTACGGCTCGAAGCTAGCAGGGACGACAGTTCTAGCAATTTTCGATACGGATACGAAGCGGATTTTTCTGCAACAAAGCCAGAAAAAACAAGATGCAGATGCCTTTGTCCTGTCAGTACTTCGTGAGCATCCAGCGGATATCGTAGGCCTAGATGCTCCCCTTTCCCTACCTGGTGTTTACATAGGACTTAAGGGCCACCATGATTTCCATTATCGCGCGGCTGATCGGCAGGCAAAGGCGATGAGCCCTATGTTTCTCGGTGGATTAACCGCAAGGGCAATGAAATTGGCCTCGGAAATGGATTGGACGACCATTGAGGTGTACCCAAAGCTTGGTGCGGAACGTCATAAACTTCAAGAACTTGGTTACAAAGGCGATAAGGAGGCGATCGCACCTTGTCTCAGGGCATTAGTCCAACGAACTGAATTGCCCGTTCAGGGGTTATCTATTGAGAATTGGCACCAATTCGATGCCTTACTGGCCTTAGAAATTACCTGGCGCTACCACAACAACCTTGCAGACCATTATGGGGATGCGAAGGAAGGAATACTTTATTTTTGACCCATGGCTAAGGACAAACGTACCCACAACCCTATCGATCCGGATAAAATCGCTGAAAATGCGAATATCCTCCCCTATGGCTCTAGTGTAAGCGCGCCTGCGTTCAAGGCCGTAGATGCCGTGAAGAACAAAAGTCTTGATCTCAATGCCATGGAGTTGCAGACCGACATGCAACTGGACCAAATACGTGCACAAATTGAATTATTGGCCGAACAGGCCCGTAAGATTCATGAACGCAAAGCATTGAGTGAAGAAATTTACAAGGCACAGATGGGGTTCAAGCCAGAAATTAATCACGTGTATTACCTGTACCGCAAAAACGAAGATCAGAATGTGTTGAGTATGATTGCACCGCATGAATGGCGCAATTGTCCGCATGAGTTTATGTATCAAATACGACTGCTTGCGGACCATACATGGGACATTCTCGATTACCGCCAATAATGCTCTCTTACATCCATCACATCTCTGACCCCAAGCATCCAACACTAGTATTATTACACGGTTACGGATCTAACAAGGAAGACCTTTATGGTCTCAAACCCTATTTACCAGATCTTAATATTGTGTGCTTCCAAGCCCCTATTTCATTGGGTATGGGAGGTTATGCTTGGTATCCCATTGAATGGGAAAACGGCGCCAAGATGATCGATGGAGATGCTGTTGAGGAGGCAGCCCAGCTCGTACTGGAATCCTTGAAGACTTGGCAAGAGCAACATGTAGAAAGTAACGAGGTGTTTATTGGTGGATTTTCCCAAGGGGCGATCACATCACTTCAAATTCTATTACAAGGATTCAGGGCTAAAGGTTTCGTTTTGATGAGCGGCTATGCGCTTCCAGAATGGCACGAAGCTTTGAAATCAATATCGACTGAAGCTCCTGTTTTTCAGAGCCACGGTACGATGGACCCGGTTATCCCATATACTTGGGCACAGGCTACGGCAGAAGGCCTCTCCCATTTAAGTGATTATACCTTCCGTTCTTACCCCATGGCACACAGCCTGAATGCCCAGTGTTTACAGGATATTCATGAGTTTTTAACTCCCTTGCTCGAGTAGAAATTGGGCGATTTGTATTGCCGCATCACCTCTTCCATAAGGAGTTTCTTCCGCTAGCGGTTGATTCAACATACTACGGACTTTCTGACTCAACGGTTCGGTACTTCCTAGTGGATGTAACACGTTCGCCGCGATATCCACTAATTCTACCCATTCTGTTTCATTTCTCAGGGTGATACAATGTTTCCTTAAGAAATAGGCCTCTTTCTGTAGACCTCCGCTGTCGGTGATCACGATAGCACATTGCTGAATGACCCAAAGCATTTCTAAATATCCCACCGGGGGTGAAGTATTAAACGCTACCTCTACCCCTGCCTTTTCCACCTCATTTCGTGTGGACGGATGTAATGGCATCCAAACCGGAATACCATGTAGATGTAATTCATTCAGACTTGAGATTCGTTCCTTTAAACGTTCTGTATGCCTCACGTTCTCCATGCGGTGTAAGGTCGCCAAAGCAAAAGGCTTTTGAAACCACTCTAATGCCCCCATAGCCTTGCGATGACGAGCAAAGGGGGAGAACATCTGAACCGCATCGAACATGGTATCTCCTACGTTTACGAGACGCTGGTATGGTAAAATGCCTTCGTCTTCAATGTTTCGATCGGCAGCAACAGATGGAGTAAATAGGATGTGTGAAAGCTCATCGGTTTGAATCCTGTTCCATTCTTCGGGCATTTCATCGTTAAAGGAACGAAGCCCAGCTTCGACATGAATGATAGGAACCCCTTCTTTAACGGCAGCTAATGCACCTGCTAAGGTTGAATTCGTATCCCCGAAAACCAGAACATATTGAGGAGCAATCTCTGCAATGATGGGACGTAAATCTGCAACGATTTTATCGATCATCGCATCCCGCTGTAAACCACCACATTCTAAAATTGCATAAGGTTTTGGCAAGTCTAATTCTTCGAAAAACACGGCACTCATTTCAGGATCGTAATGCTGTCCAGTATGCACTACAAACTCTTGAATACCAGCATCTTTAAAAGCTCTACTTACAGGGGCGCTTTTAATGAACTGAGGACGTGCGCCGACGATGGTTAGAATGCGAATACTCACGATACAGCGCGTACTTTTCCATCCACTAATTCGTAGGCATCGCCTAGTTCAGGACATTGTGCATGACCCTGAGCATCAAAGGACAATCTTCGACCCGCTTTACTAACCCAGCCAATTCTTTTGGCCGGTACACCGACATATAAGCCAAAGGGCTCCACTTCTGTGTTGATAACTGCTCCGGCTCCAACAAAAGCATATTCGCCGAGTGTATTCCCGCAAACGATCGTGGCATTCGCACCAATGCTTACACCTCTGCCCACCTTGGTGCCGAGATAGTCCTTACGCTCAATAAAGGCGCGGGGTACATCTACATTGGTAAAAACCATGGAAGGCCCTAGGAATACATCTTCCTCTAGCTCTACCCCTTCATATACACTCACGTTGTTCTGAATCTTGGCGCCTTTTCCGATGCGAACGTTGTTCGCAATGAAGACGTTCTGACCAATAGTACACCCCTCTCCTATACTAGCTTGAGGCATGATATGACTGTAATGCCAAATCTTAGTGCCACCGCCAATGGTAGCACCTTCGTCCACAGTTGCGGTAGGATGAATGAAGATATCGGTCATGATAAAAATGCTTTAATGGTATCTACAACGAGTTTGACTTCTTCCGTTTCCATGGCCTCATGAATAGGTAAACTCAACACTTCGTGTGATAACCGTTCAGAAACCTGCAGAGACACCTTTGGAGTCCAATGTTTATAGGCCTCCTGTTGATGCAGTCCCATCGGATAATATACCATAGAGTCTATTCCATGTTCCTTCAAAAATGCTTGAAGACCCTCTCTTTTTCCGTCGAGAATACGAATGGTGAATTGGTGAAGGATATGACCGTCCACTATATCGGGGAGAATTAGACCATCCACTCCGCTCAACGCATCGAGATACATTGAGGCGAGTCTTTTTTTACTTTCAACGCTCTGATTGAAATATTTCAATTTCACACCCAAAACAGCTGCCTGCATTGGGTCTAATCGAGAGTTCACACCGATGCATTGATGATGGTATTTCTTGGATTGGCCGTGACTCGCGATGCGCTTGGCTCGTGCAAGAAGGTCTGAATTTCGACTGCTTATAGCTCCACCGTCGCCCATCCCCCCCAATGATTTCGTAGGGAAAAAACTAAAGGTTCCCAATGCCCCAACAGTACCTGCATATTGCCCGGCATAGGGCCCTGAGGTCCATTGAGCCCCAAAGGCTTGGGCTGTATCTTCTACAATAGCAACACCCGGCAATTCCTGTTCAACGGCAGCAACATCCGCACAACGACCGTACAAATGGACCACTATGATCGCCTTGGTTTGTGGGGTATGTAGAGTGGATAATTGGTCAATAGCGAGATTAAACGTTCCCTCATCTACATCACACCAAACGGCCCTTGCTCCTAATAATCCAATGACCTCAGCACTTGCTGCATAGGTGAAGGCCGGGACAATTACTTCATCGCCAGGCCCTATTCCTAAGGCCATTAATGCGACTTGAAGAGCATCTGTACCGTTGGCGACCCCAATGGTTTGTGCACCTAGGTAGTTGGATAAATCTGCCTCTAAAGCAGCAGATTCCGGTCCCCCAATGTATTGACCACTGTGCATAACGCGCTCCAATGCAGCAGAAAGCTCATCCTGGTAAGGACGATGAATTCTCTGAAAATCAAGCATTTTTATTGTGGACACGGCTCAGTTGTTTACACATGCAAAATAGCGAAGTTCCTATATATATCAGTTAACGACCATCCACTTCAAAGCGTGTGTTTGTTCACCATGAATAAATTGGACCGTGTAAGCACCTTTTACCAAAGGCCGTTCAATCATTATTGTTCGTATTCCTGCCTTGACCTCTCGCTCCAAGACTAATGCACCTTGGGACGAAATTAATCGTACCGTACCGCCGTGAAAAGGTGATGGCAGAAATAGTATTCCCGTTCCAGAACTACTAGGGTTAGGCGCTATGCGAAGCGATCCCTCATAGGCGTTCGAAAATGAAGAAGGATCTTCAGGAGGTGCGATGTCTTTTGGACATAAGTGCGGGCTTATACTTTGGGTAGGGTTATACTTCAAGTAAATGGGATCCCTATGCTGTCTGAGCTCTGTGCTCCCATTAAAGCTGAAGGCATTGTACGGTGCCGCAATTTGTAACATACCATTACTCCTCGAAATGGCTGCCGCTGCATCTACTGTTCCATATAGATCATAGCCTACATTCCCTTGAAACCTATTGTGACCATGAGCCAAGTCTAAACCTTTTACCTCTCGCAAGTAAACTGCAGTATCATTGTTGATCCAAGTAGTGCTCGCATGTCGCGCCAAATCCAGCGTACCTTCATCAACCAGGAGCCCTACCTTGTTAAACTGAAAAGAGGAACACGTGATTCTAAGGTGGGCATTTGAAACGGTCAATCCAACGTTCTTACAATACTTAAAATTGCTTCTGCTGATCGCTGCACCACCGCCTGTGGCCTCTATTTCAGCTCCAATCACACACGATTCGAAGGTGTTGGATTCGAACGAAGTGGGTGTCGACAACGCTCTTAGTCCAACCTCACATCCATTGAAATAGGAATGCGTTAATGACCAGTTTGTAGAATCGGAGATGGTCACAGCTGCCATGCCCTTGATGAACCGACATTCGTCTATGTTTAATTCAGTGCCCATGGCCACCAAAGACAAATATGGTTTGGCATTTAAATGTTCAAAGCGACAATGTTTGAATTCACCGCTCGTCTCCAATGCTATGGTACCAAGGTTGTTTAACGAACAATGTACATCGGTCCAATGCATGTAGGCTATTCGCGAAGGAACCCGAACCGATCCATCCACCTTGATCTCCTGAGATGCTATGGCGATGGCTCCATTCCCTTCAAATACGGTGGACGAATGTAATTCTATCGTTCCTGATGCGAGCGGAGAAAAAATTGCCCCGGGTAAAATTTCCAGAATCCCTTGTTGGACCAAGGACCCTTCGTTGAGATGAAGTTCAGCTTTGGGGTGAACGACCAATTTTGCACCCTCCTCTACAATCAATCTACTGCCAGGACCGATAATCGTTTTACTCTTGGCAAAAAGGACCATCGTACTCCCCTTCTTAATATAAAGATCTGCCGTTCGATCCGGGTGGTCCCCAACATCTAATCTTCCCAAGACCTCAAGCACACTTCCCTGACATCCCGGCCCCACATAAAAACTCAATTGTTGTTGAGTGGCAGCAACCACGGAACTATTGGGCTTACCTACAGGACCTTGACAGGCAAGCTTCAAATGACCTCCCATCGCGATTTGGACATCGCTTAAATTCGATTGGTACCGCTGGCCATTGCCTATGGGCAATGCGTTATTAAATATCCCTGTAATAGGCTGATGGTAGGAATCGTATATAGAATGGAATTGGTTTAAAATGTATTCGATGATTTCCTCTGTGGTTTCAATATGCATCTGATTCTTCGCACTGTCTTGATCATTTGAAATGGGTGCGTAAAAAGACGAAAATGGAATTTCATGCAGACGCTGATCAATACGTAAGCTATCGTAGCGAAGGTCAAGTGCACTATAGCTGGGGATGAAGCAATGGGTTTGATTGAACACCTGAACAAAAGGATAATCGAACGACTCCGGTGTATCGGTAAGCGAGCCTGGAATATGATCAAAAGCATTAGAGTACTGAGATTTTGGCACTCTTATTCCTTGTTGCAAAGAAGCATTGTACAGGGACTGAAGCCTTTGATGGGTGACCAATTGTATGCGCTCCACCGCCGCATTTACCACATTCGCTGGGATGAAATTAGTGGCGTGTCCTGCACTGTAAATCAGTTGTGCCGAGGCTGCACCGCTCATTGAGGTCCATCTCATTTGGGCAACTCGCCAAATGTTCTTCAGTTTCGCAGACTCCATCAAAAAAGGCCGCTGTCCTGTATGGGCTTCACTTCTCGCCCCTACGACCTGCATGTTTTTACGTACGCCTTGTCTATTGAACTGTAGAGTGTCGGGCAGCGCTCCTACATGATGCCCCACAGGAACATTTCCTTCCCAGCCATAAGCAATGTAGCGATCCAAAGAATCCTCGGGCTCAGAATTCAGTCCCTCAATGCTGCCATTACAGACCCCGAACGAAAACATTCCAGAAGGGTGTCGATTTGATATGGTTCTTTGAAAGGCTTCAAAGGAAGCTTTGGCTACAGGATCATAATGAGAGACTAGCATTTGATGGGCAGCTTTCGAGGCCAATGTATAGTCCCACGGATTAGATAATACTTTAACCGCTGGAAACAACGCTGCCATGCGCTCTGTCTGTGCCTGAATACCCACCGGAATAAATGCTCCTCGGTGGGGAGAATCAAACGTAGCATATGCGCCTACGCCAACACAACAATCCTGTTCCTCTGCTTGTATTAAAGCGTACCGAGTAATAAGTCCTCCAAGTGACGCCCCAACCACGGTGGTAGGATACTCAGGACTTTGTTCTTTAATCCACTGTAGAACCTGTAGTAATGTCTCTGCGTTTTCCTCTACCGCCAGCTTTGATTCTTCAAAATCAATATAGACAATATCGTGATTCCGCAACAACAAACTGTCCATGAGCCAAGCGAGCTTCGACATATGTGCGTAGATTCTATCCCCATTGCTGTTGAACACATAGCCCGTAGAAACAGATTCGTAATGCAAATAGCCATAGGCTTGGGCCGTCCCCTCGAAGCCTTCTACGACCACCACAGGTTTTTGGAACCCCTTAGTGGAATCCGCAAAATCTACAGTAACCCAGGCCGGTTGGGCGGGCTTCGCATTGAGGCATTTTGAGGGTGGCAAGGAGGCACTGCTAAAAGCCGTATCCGCTCGCGGTGCGGCGAAAATCAGCTGCAATCGGAAGGCACATTCACGCCATGAGGTGCCTTGACGCGCACGAATGCGGATGAATTTTTCGGCCCATTCCACACCGCTAGCGAAGGCGTGGTATACGATAGCGATGGTTTGATTAGGGAGTAATTGGACAAATCCCTTACCATCGTCAAAATCCACCCAATAGGCATCGATCCCACCTACATTTTGTTGGATGAGCGTATCCGGTAGCACAAACTTTATGGTCGCAGAAGCGCCCGTAGCGAAGTGGGATAGCACATTACCTCCTGCCAAGAACACTTCCTTGGTCTGAACCGAGGCCAAGGCATTGGGGTGTACATTCTTATTGTGTAGTGCATAATTTCGGGCAGAATCCAAGGAGATGGTGGTCGGCGGCAACTTCCACTGGCCACCTTCGAAAAGGAAGCGTCCGGAGCGCAGCGACAACGTATCGAGCTCATTGTACCTCATCCAACACAAGTGCAAGGGACAATCTACCTTCTCAGCCTGTGCCTTATAGGCGGCCTTAAACGAATTGAAGGTCATCAAGTATGCAGGCTTGCCTCCTGCACGCCTTCCATTGGAATCTAGCCGTTGACTCATGTAGAGGTCTTCGTACATGATTTCAAAATCTGTGGGGCGAAGGATTCGACTTGGAATGGTTCCGTCGAACGAGTCGAGCGGATAGTAATCTCCCAATATTTGGTACAGGGCACTTTGATCGTGTAAAAACGAACTTTGAAATAGGGTATTCGGCAGCGGCGCAAAAGCGTGCTGGAAGGTATCGCGTAATTGGCCCTGGGTGCATAAGGGCAATACAAAAACCAGAAGGCGGGTGAAGCGGAAAAGTGTTTTCATAAGGGTTGAGGTTAAATCAATACCCTTATAAGTGAGCGCCCCTAGAGGTAATTTCCAAAGAAAGTGGAGAACTCGTTTTTACCAACAAAAAACCCCGAGCCTGCGGCTCGGGGTTCAAAATGCTTGGTCGCGGGCGGCCTACATGGCGCCATCAAGCTTGGCAGCGAGCACTTGCTTGCTCGTCGCACCAACTTGCTTATCAACGATCTCTCCGTTTTTGAAGACCAACAAGGTTGGGATGTTACGCACACCGAACTGCTGAGCAACGGCACCTTCAGAATCTACATTGAGTTTCCCTACTACCGCTTTGCCCTCATATTCCGTTGCCAATTCATCCACAACAGGGCCAACCATGCGGCAAGGACCACACCATTCTGCCCAGAAGTCAACCAATACAGGCTTATCTGATTTCATTACTACTTCTTCAAAATTCGCTTCGGTGATTTCGAGTGCCATAATCTTATGTGTTTTCTAATTGGATTATCAAAAGTAAGACCAATTTACCCTTTGAATTGATAGAGTGCGCCTATGTGCTTATCGATGTTATTCACACCTCTTGACGTCTAAGTGTTAACAATCTAAATCAGTACCAACTTGCGTACGCGACCGCCTAATCTGACCCAATACGTCCCCCGAGGCCAATGAGCCGTGGAAACGCGGGTATGATCCGACAACCTCTCTATATGTAAAATACGACCCAGCGCATCTATAACGACCAGCTCCTCATTGCCCTGAACTCCGGAGACGGTGAATTCATCCGTCGCGGGGTTCGGCTTCAACAGCCATTGATCTTCTGTCCGCTCCTCCATTCCTACAATGTAGGACAACCCAAAGGCGAAACTCCCCTCATATCCATTGGCCGTAGTATCCAATGGTATCCAACGTTCCGGAAAGTCCTTGGCCGGATCAGAGGCAATCAAAGAATCTCCCTTGAAATACAATTGAGTAACGATGGTATCGGTGAACCAAGCGTTAGTCAAAAAACCTTTCACGTGAATGTGTGATGGGCGCCACGGGTAAATACCCGGCAATTCTGTATACAGTGTGCTTGTTTTCCCAGAGAGCACCAAACGGCCTCGGTAAGCAAAATCATTAGGATTTCCATCTACATTGCTATACTCCCCTTGAGCATTGGCATGCCAAAGCTCAAGCGCATAAGGACTTGGCAACGTATCAAGGTCCACCGTATCGCAATCGTAGGAAACATAAAAGTTTAATTTCAAGGCCCTCGAAGAATCCTGAACTCCCGGCGCAAGTGTATCGTTGGTAATGAGCGGAGCGCCGTGTTTAAAGTATGGACCCAGCTGGTCCGGGGTAGTGATGCAATTTACCTGGGCACTCGCATGAAGCCCAAGCAAACACAATATGATTCCCCAGCGAATCATTTAAGAATTGATCTTAGGCATCAAATACGGATGCATCTCCAAATCCTTCAGCAAGCCCTTGTCGATAGCCACTTTGAAATCCTTCACCGGGAGTTTCACATCGAGCTCCTCTTCTGTATCCATCACATGCAGTTTCACGCGTTTCTTACCCGGGTACATCTTGAGGATATCGTGCAATTCATCGACGAGTTTAGTATCTAACTTGTCCAAGGCTAATTGCACGTCGAGGCTCTTGCTGCCCTTTTCTAGGACATCTGCTAATAAACTCACATCAGCCACATCTACGGACATTCGCTCCACAAAACCCTCTCCTTGACGCTGATTGTATTTACGTCCGCGGGCCTTGACATAGAGCAACTGCTCGTTTTCGAAGTAATGTTTGAATTTTAGGTAATCCTCTCCAAAGAGTCGGAATTCGTAATCACCCGTGAAATCCTCCATCCGAAAAATTCCCCAGCCTTTGCCCATCTTTGAAATGCGGTGCTGCGCGTCCGTCACAATACCCGCGACCATCACCTCTCGACCAATAACGCTTTCCACATTATTGAGCCTATTGAGTTCAGCCGTACAGAAGTACTTAATCTCCGCACGGTAATCGTCCAGCGGGTGTGAACTGAGGTACATCCCGTTGATTTCCTTCTCTTTTTTCAGGGCAATAATGGAAGGCCAAGGAATGATGTCCGGCATTTTTGGTGGCGGCAATTCTTCCGCAGAGCCTTCCCCAAAAAGCGAGGCTTGGGCACTTTCAGCATCGTTCTTTTTATTCTGCACGTATTTGATCGCCTTTTCAACGAAAGTCCTGCCACCATCCTCTTCAGAGAAATACATGGCACGGTGCGTATTGGCAAAATCATCCATGGCACCGCCTAGAATTAAGCATTCAATGGTTTTCCGGTTTGCTTGGCGCAGGTCAATGCGTTCGAGCAGGTCAAAGAGGTCTTTGTAGAGCCCTCCCTCCTCACGCTTGGCGATAATTTCTCGAACGGCATTTTCTCCTACACCCTTCATACCGCCCATTCCGAAACGAACCGCACCGTCATTATTCACGCTAAATCGCAAGAGACTTTCATTCACCGAAGGCCCCAATACAGATACACCAATACGACGGCATTCTTCCATGAAGAAGGTCACCGCTTTGAGGTCTGACATGTTATTCGAGAGTACTGAAGCCATGAATTCCGCGGGATAATGTGCTTTGAGATAGGCCGTCTGGTAAGCTACCCAAGCGTAACATGTAGAGTGTGATTTGTTGAAGGCATACGATGCAAAAGCTTCCCAATCCTTCCAAACCTTCTCGAGCACATCGCGCTGATGGCCGCGCTCTTCCCCACCATCGAGGAACATTGGCTTGAGCTTATCAATGATGTACTTCTGTTTCTTACCCATCCCTTTACGCAACATATCCGCCTGGCCCTTGGTAAAGCCCGCCAATTCTTGCGACAAGAGCATTACTTGCTCTTGATACACCGTAATTCCATAGGTCTCCTTGAGCTTGCCCTCCATGGCATCCAAATCGTAGGTAATCTCCTTCCGGCCGTGTTTACGATCGATGAATTCTGGTATATATTCCAATGGTCCCGGGCGATACAGCGCATTCATGGCAATTAAATCTGCAAACTCTGTAGGCTTGAGTTCCTTAAGGTATTTCTGCATTCCGGCACTTTCGTACTGGAAGATCCCAACGGTTTCTCCACGTTGGAACAGCTCATAGGTTTTGGTATCGTCAAGAGGGAAACTATCCGGGTCCAATGCTACCCCATGGCGTTGCTTGATCAACCTACATGCTTCCTTGATAATGGTCAATGTACGAAGGCCCAAGAAATCCATCTTGAGCAGCCCGGCATCTTCCACCACGGAGTTATCAAACTGCGTACACCACATCTCACTATCCTTGGCGCGCGCCACCGGTACGAGCTCGCGAATATCGCTTGGGGTGATGATTACCCCACAAGCATGAATGCCTGTATTTCTCAATGATCCTTCGAGAACTCTTGCTTGATTGATAGTTGTCGCTTCGAGTGAATCGCCATCCGCTATTTGCTTGAGCTGGGCGACTTGTTGCGCCTCGTCTGAAGAGAACTTTTTACTCAGTTCTTTATCACTGAGCTCCCACAGTTTCCTCAGCTTAGTCATGTCTGGGATGAGCTTCGCGATACGGTCTGTATCTGGTAGAGGCAATTCCAAAACCCTACCTGCATCGCGGATTGAACTTTTGGCTGCCATTGAACCATAAGTGATGATTTGTGCTACTTGGGAAGCACCGTATTTATCAATGACATACTGAATGACCTTATCTCGGCCTTCATCATCAAAGTCAATATCGATATCCGGAAGGGAAACACGCTCGGGATTCAAGAAACGCTCGAAAAGCAGATCGTACTTGATAGGATCCACATTCGTAATTCCCGTAGCATACGCCACCGCGGATCCCGCTGCCGAACCACGACCCGGCCCTACGCTCACGCCCATTTGTCGGGCTGCCTCACAGAAGTCTTGAACAATCAAGAAGTACCCAGGGTATCCCGTACGAGCAATGGTTTCTAATTCAAAGTCTAAACGTTCCTTGATATCATCGGTAAGTTCACCATAGCGTTTCTCCGCTCCCGCGTAAGTCAAATGGCGCAGATAAGCATTCTCCCCGCGCTGACCACCATCCACCTTATCTTGTGGATCCTGAAATTCCTCGGGAATATCAAAGGCAGGTAGAAGTACATTGCGCTCTAAGGGATACAGTTCTACCTTATCTAGGATTTCCTTCGTAGTATTCAAGGCCTCCGGTAAGTCAGCAAAAAGGTTGGCCATCTCTTGCTTGTCCTTGAAGTAGAATTCCTGGTTTGGGAAACCATAGCGGAATCCGCGACCGCGACCAATAGGCGTGCTCTTTTGTGCCCCCTCCTTTACACAAAGCAGGATATCGTGGGCATCCGCATTTTCTTGTGTCAGATAGAACGTGTTGTTCGCGGCGATGTATTTGATGCCATATTCTTCGGCATAGGCGAGCAACTGGGTATTGGCGTGGTTTTCCTCGTCCAAACCGTGTCTATTGAGCTCGAGATAAAAATCTTCTCCGAAGTGTTCGTGCCACCACAGCAAGGCTTCGCGGGCCTGTTGCTCCCCTACGTTCAGGTAGAGAGAAGGTATTTCCCCGCGCAGACCACCGCTGAGTACCATGAGGTCTTCTTTATGCTCGAGAAGGACCTGTTTATCAATACGCGGGACGTAATAATAACCATGCAACTGTCCTTCACTGCTGAGCTTGGCGAGATTGTGATACCCATTCTTATTCTTCGCGAGCAAGACAATCTGGTACCCGTCGTCTTTTTTGGTGCGGTCTAACCTGTCCTCACATACGTAAAACTCACAACCGATAACCCCCACGAATGGATAGGGCTTCAAGGGCTCATTGAGCGCTCCTTTTTTAACCTGTTCATTGTGCTCGTAAGCCTCACGGTTCCCCGGCACCGCCATCACGGCACGGTTGAAATGGAAAGCACCCATCATATTGCCGAGGTCCGTCAGCGCCACACCATCGTGGCCGTCGTCTACGGCCGCCTGAACCAAATCCGCGACTACGCTGGTGGCCTGCAGAATAGAGAACTGGCTGTGGTTGTGCAGATGTGCAAAATGTACATCATTTGCATCGAGGTCTTCCTCGGGTGATACGGTTTCCCCTGTACTTCCGGTCAATCCCTCTGCGCGTTTTGCTTTTGCATCTTCAACGGCAAGACCAATGGCCTGGATGGTCGTAGGGTTTTTCTCTTTGAAGCGCGCCACAAAAGCCTCATCACGTCCAATGGCGGCCGGAGTAAAGTTGCCAATACGCAGGAGCTCTAAAAAAACGCGCGCTGTGGCCTCCACGTCAAAAGCGGCATTGTGCGCCTCATCAAAGCCTTCTCCAAAGAGGTGCTGGTGCAGCTCCTCAAGTTTGGGAAGCTTATAGCGACCGCCACGTCCGCCCGGGATTTGGCAGAGCTCTGCCGTAATCTCCGTACAGGAATCCAACGATTTTTTGGAGGTAAATGGATTCTCACCTGTGGTGCGCAGATACTCACATCCGGTGACATTCAAGTCGAACCGGACATTGTGACCTATAATGAACTCGCACGTATCCATGGCCGCCTGAAAGGTGGCCAAAACTTCGGCAAGAGGCTTTCCTTCCGCCTTGGCGCGATCCGTGGAAATACCGTGGATTTTCGTGGCATTAAACGGGATATCATAACCCTCAGGGTAAATGATATGATCTTGAACATCGATCAACTCCCCTTCCGGTCCGTGAATTTGCCAAGCAATCTGAACGACCCGTGGCCAATTATCAAAGTCCGTCAAGGGTGCATTCCAATCCTTAGGAAAACCTGTAGTCTCTGTATCAAAGATTAAAAACATGCCCGTGTAGCGTAAAATGAGTGAAACTCAAATCTACCACAAAGCATGCGCAAATAAAACCAATGTGGATAACTATTGGTTACTTGCTAAAGTGCTGATAAAGAAGGTTTAGCGATTCTTTTTGAAGGGATGTGGAGCCAGTGGCAAGGCGGCCAATTCATGGGCTTCATTGTCCCATTCTAATAGTGGTAATTCCCTCATTTCGTGAACCATTGCAATGGCGTTTTGCGCATCAACTTCACTGAAGCCGCCGCCATTCAAAATATGGTCATAGGAGGCGGTGTGTAGGTCTGTAAATCCTTCTGAGAAATCAAACGACCATTGATCAAACGTCAATGAGCGGAAGGTCTTTTTACCGGCATCCTTGGCACCTTGAGGCAAGGTTTGGGCATTGATGCTTAAGAACCATCGAATGTTGGCATTGCTGAAGCGAATCGTGCCGGAGGCCCTATCGTGCGAGCGTACATAGACTTTCTGGACCTCAGGAGCGCCGAAAATCCATTGGAGCATATCAAAGAAATGCACGCCAATATTGGTGGCAATGCCTCCACTCTTTTCCTCATCCCCTTTCCATGAGGCGTAATACCAGTGGCCTCGCGAGGTGATGTAGGTGAGGTCCACGTCGAAAATATAATGAGGATCTGTGGCCAATTTTTCTTGCACCTTCTCCCTCAACGCAATGACTTGCTCGTGCAAACGCAGTTGAAGGATGGTGAAAATTTGCTTGCCGGTGGATTGAGCAGTGGCCGTGAGCCCTTCTACGTTCCAAGGACGCAAGGTGATGGGCTTCTCACAAATACAATGCGCTCCATTGCGCAAGGCATATCTAATGTGACTGTCGTGCAGGTAGTTAGGAGAACAAATGCTGATGTATTCCACGGCTTCACCGCTCTCAGCTAACTTGTTCAAATGGCGATCGAAGCGCTCAAATTCAGTGAAAAACGCAGCTTCTGGGAAGTACGCATCCAGATGTCCAACACTATCGCTCGGATCATAGGCTGCCACAAGGATGCCGCCCACTTCGTGGATGGCTTGAAGATGTCGTGGTGCGATATAACCCGCTGCACCAATTAGCGCGAAACGCTTCATTAGCCAATACGTTGATCGTAGGTATCTCCCATTGATGGGTTATCTCCCATTAATCGGGCCATCATTTGCTTTTTCACAATATTGAAGATGACCATGTGCACATCTTCGGTGACTTCCATATCCATGACTGGCGCATGCACGTTAATGGTGGCGATTTCTGAGATTTTTCCGCCTTTGAAACCGCTCATCGCGACCGTGGTAGCGCCTTGAGCGTTGGCGTATTCTAGGGCATTGACCACATTCTTGCTGTTTCCAGAACCACTAATTCCGATCACCAAATCATTCGGAGATAGGAAGTTCTTGAGCGGCTCTACGAAAATGCTCTCCCAACCGATATCATTGGCGATGGCCATCATTGAGGGTAGGTTGTCGTTCAAGCAAATCATTCTAAAACGCTTGTCTAGGCCGTAGCTGGCGCCTTTTAGGAAATCTCCGGCCGCATGGGAAGCTGAGGCACCGGAGCCGCCATTACCCATGGTGTAGATGTTTCCGCCCTTTTCATAGGTGGTGTGGAAAGCTTCCACTAAAGCCTCTAGGGCTTTAGGGTCAAGAGCGTCCAAGGTGGACTTTACAAGGTCGATATAGTGTTGTGCTTGCATGTGTTCTTTGTAGAATTGGCCACTAAAATAACTGATTTATTCTCGCCATCGTATAAATCCGATCACGCTCATGATAGAATATATAACCATCAAGGCTGCGTAGACCCAGAGTCCCTTCATGCCATAGAGCACGACGGAGGCAATATTCAACGGAATCCAGTAATGAAAAGCGGTGCGGATACGTCGGGTTTCTTGCCACGTCGCCCACAATCCAAAGACCGTAGTCAACGCGTCAAAATACGCATAACTCACGCCCGGAAGTTGGTTGAGCGACCATCCCAAAAGCGCTGCCATGGGAAGTCCTAACCACGCTAGACGCTGTATTTTCGGGTGGAGATTGACTAAATCAACTTGATCCGACGAAGCATGGGCGCTCCACTGGGTCCAGCCGTAAAAGCCCATTATTACATAGACTGTGTATAGCCCCATTTCCGCATAGAGGCCGATACGAAGGAATAGCGCGACGGAAAGTGCACTGCCTACGATACCGGCCGGCCATGCCCAAACTTTTCGCTGAATCAAGCCTACGAGAAAGGCGAGACTAAACAATGTGGCGCTCCACTCTAAAACAAAATTTACGGACATAAAAAACCCCGAGCATTGGTGCTCGGGGCTAATTTAAGATTATCTCTTTGGACTTATACCAACTCTTGAACCAAGTCAGCCGCTTCCTGCAATGCAATGGCGCTATGTACTTCTAGTCCACTTTCGTCGATCAATTTCTTCGCTTCTTCAGCGTTCGTTCCTTGAAGACGTACAATAATAGGCACATTAATATTGCCCATGTTCTTATACGCATCAACAACACCCTGTGCTACGCGGTCACAACGCACGATACCACCGAAAATGTTCACGAGGATCGCTTTCACATTTTCATCGCGCAAAATGATACGGAACGCCTGCTCAACACGTGCTGCATCCGCAGTACCACCTACATCGAGGAAGTTTGCTGGGTTACCGCCTGCCATCTTGATGATGTCCATAGTAGCCATTGCAAGACCTGCACCGTTTACCATACAACCTACGTTCCCGTCAAGTTTCACGAAGTTCAAACCAGCTTCGCCAGCTTCTACTTCTGTGGCATCCTCTTCGCGAGTATCGCGCATGGCAGCGATATCTTGATGACGGTACAACGCGTTGTCGTCGATGGTCACCTTTGCATCTACCGCTAAAATTTTATCGTCTGAAGTCTTTAGTACCGGGTTGATCTCGAATAATGATGCATCAGCACCTTCGTACGCGCGGTACAACGCCGTCACAAACTTGGTCATATCCTTGAACGCAGCACCACTCAAACCTAGGTTGAACGCTACTTTGCGTGCTTGGAATCCTGTCAAACCAACTTTAGGATCAATCTCCTCAGTGAAAATCAAATGTGGAGTTTCCTCTGCCACAGTCTCGATGTCCATCCCTCCTTCTGTAGAGTACATGATCATATTGCGCCCCGTAGAACGGTTCAACAATACTGACATGTAGAATTCAGAGGTTTCGCTTTCGCCTGGGTAGTATACGTCCTCAGCGATTAACACTTGGTGTACTTTCTTCCCTTCTGCAGAAGTTTGAGGAGTCACCAGTTGCATTCCAATGATGCTATCTGCTACCTCTTCCACTTTATCAATGCCTTTGGCAAGCTTTACACCACCACCTTTACCTCGGCCACCTGCATGTACCTGGGCTTTAACGACGTACCAAGAGGTACCTGTTTCTTCAGTGAGTTGTTTTGCTACTTCTACGGCCTCCGCTGGAGTTTGGGCAACTTTACCGCGTTGAATGCGTACGCCGTAACCGGCTAAAATTTCTTTTCCTTGGTATTCGTGGAGGTTCATAATCTTCCTTGATTTGCACGCAAATTTAGGGTACAGCCTTCGAACGATGAACCATTTTTATGGATTAAGTTGTTTAAATGATATATGCCTTTGATTGACGATATTTGCGTCCATGTCCAAATACCACCTAACTACACTCCTACTTTCGGCCGCCCTTGGCCTGAGTGCACAAAAAATCGAGAAAAAAAGTCTCGAAGTTCCCGAACTGAATGCTGAAAATGTCACTATTAATGGTGTGCTTGACGAGGCCGTTTGGGCGTCGAGTGCGCGCATCGCGGAAATGGACCAATATTTTCCAGAAGCTACACCGACACCTGAAAGCATACGAAGCGACGTACGCATTTTCTACACCCAAGAGGGCATTTACTTCGCGGGGACCTTTGAGGACGATCGAGCCCCCATTTTATCACAATTGACCCCTAGAGACCGCATTAATGCCAATACAGATTGGATACACATCATCCTGAACCCCTTCAATGACGGGGCTAATGACTTCAACTTCTACCTCAGTGCTGCTGGTGTGCAAGGAGATTCGCGGGCCACGAGCAGCAACGATGAAGACGGCAGTTGGAACGCCGTGTGGTGGAGCGCCGTGGTCAAAGAAGAACACCGCTGGTCATTTGAGATGTATATCCCCTACCAGGTACTCCGGATTCCACAGGGCGGTGCGGGAGCAAAAGCTCCAGCTTGGGGATTCAACATCAAGCGAAGCATAAGAAGCGACCGCACGATGTATAGTTGGAACCCCATCGATCGCAACTTTGATAATGAGAGCTTGCAAAGCGGACTCCTCACAGGTATTAATGTCATTAATCCACCCCTGCGCATCAGTTTACGTCCGAACACTACAGCTTCCTACTTGCAAAATGGCAGTGGTCAAGGCAGGTCTACCGGTGCTGCCGGAGCCGACATTAAGATAGGACTCAACAAAAGCTTTACACTGGACATGACCTTGCTCCCAGACTTTTCACAAGTCGCCTTCGATGAGCAGTTCGTGAATTTTGAAGCCTTCGAGCAGCAGTTCGACGAGAACCGCCAATTCTTCACGGAAGGCGTGAATCTGTTTAATAAGGCCGATCTCTTTTACAGCCGACGTATTGGGGGAAATCCGAAAAACTTCACCAATGCAAACCTCGGGGACTTGAGTAATACCACTCAGAGTTTCACGCGCATGCTCAATGCCACAAAACTCACGGGAACAACGGATAACAATCTCAGCATGGGATTCCTCAACGCCATTACGGCGGCCAACTACCTCAGTGGTACGGATAGCTTGGGGAATGCAGTAGAAATCCTTACCGAGCCCCTGACCAACTACAATGTATTTGCCGTCGATCAGCGGTTCAAAGGCAATAGTTCGGTGGGAATGATCAATACCAACACCACCAGATTTAATCAAGAAGGCAATGCCCGGGATGCCAATGTCACCGCACTCACGGCAAATTTGAATTTCTTAGAGAACCGCTATTTTTTTAATGGGGCGATGGGCCGATCAATGATCTACGATACAGAAGATGATTATTCGGGCAATGCATTGTATTGGGAGACTGGGAAACAAACCGGAGCTTGGCGTTGGGAGCATCAAATGGAACTCATCAGTCCCACCTTTGACCCGAACGATCTTGGCTTCCAACGTCGCGGAAATAAGGTGCACCAACGCGTAGAACTCAGTCATCAAATCCTTGAGCCCAACGACCTTTACCTCAGACGCAGTCACCAACTCCGCATGCAGTACAATAGACTCTATGCACCTTCGTCATTTGAACGCATACATGGAGAATATCGATTCTTTGGCTTGACAAAATCTTTTTTGGCCTATGGCTATAATCTCGAGGTACGTCCTAAAGAGTTTGATTACTTCGACCCAAGGGTTTGGGGTCGATATCGAGTGAATCCAGCCTCCTTTTGGCACAACGCATGGCTCAGTACAGATTTTCGCAAACCCCTCGCCTATGAATTGCGCGGTGGGCAATGGCGATGGGCAGATTGGGGTGCCCGCGGAAACTATGGTGAGGTGGAAATAATTGGACGCATCAATGACCAATTCAATCTTCGATTTGAAGTAGAAGTGGCTTCCCATCACCAAGTGGGCTGGGCACAAACCCTTAGTACGGACAGCATTGGAATGGCGCGAAGGCACCGCCGCAACGTAGAACAAACGCTCACGGGGCAATATTTATTTGGGCCCAATTCCTATTTGAGCCTCGACCTGCGCCACAGCTGGAATCGCATCGACAATGAAGCCACCTTCCACCTCAATGAAGATGGCTCCCTAACTCCTTCTTCAAGCTACACTGATCCAAACTTGCGCATCAACTTCTTCAACATCGACTTGAAGTATGTATTGTGGTTCGCACCAGGCCGCGAAATGAACCTCCTGTATCGAGCCTCTATTGCAAATTCTGATGATGCTACCGCCCTCGGATACATCCAAAATATGCAGAGCCTTACAGACCTGCCAGCGGACCAACTTCTTAGCCTTCGAATTGTCTATTTCCTAGATTATGCGCAAATGCGCAAATCCACTACCTTGCGTCGTAGATGATTATCCTAGAGAACATACACAAGAGCTTTGGACAAACGCACGTGCTGAAAGGCATCACCGCCTCCGTTTCGCAAGGTGATTTTATCACCATTTCCGGCGCCTCCGGCGCCGGTAAGAGTACGCTCTTGCACCTCATTGCAGGATTGGACCAATGTTCCGAAGGCAGCATCACCTTCGAAGGAAAGGAAATCAGCTCATTATCCAAAACCGCACGTAACCAGTGGCGCAACCAGCGTGTAGGTTTGGTCTTTCAGTTCCACAACCTGTTGCCGGAACTCAATGCCTTGGACAATGTCATGGTTCCCAGTTGGCTTGGGAAACAGAATAACGAACAGGTAGAAGCCCGCGCTAAAGAACTCTTGGAACGCCTAGGCGTAGGACACCGACTGCACCACTACCCCAGCGAGCTTTCGGGGGGAGAGCAACAGCGTGTGGCCATAGCAAGGGCATTGATGAATGCGCCAGATGTATTGTTGGCCGACGAACCGACGGGAAACTTGGACAGCAAAAACGCGGATGAGGTTCACGCCATTTTGAAAGAGCTCAACGAAAAACACGGCCAAACGGTGGTGGTAGTGACGCACAACAAAGCATTGGCGGCATTAGGCAAGACTAAGTGGACCATGCGCGACGGTATGCTGGCCTAATGGATCCCAAAGAATTAGCTTCTTTTCTCGTAGATAAAGCGACCCAATACGCGACCAAAAGTTTCGTAGAAGACGACCCCATTCAAATTCCCCATCGATTTACTTCCCAAGAGGATATAGAAATAAGCGGTTTGCTTGCCGCAACACTGAGCTGGGGCAATCGCAAGACCATTATCGCGAAAAGCACGGAACTTATGGACCGCATGGACCAAGATCCTGGAAATTTCATCAAGGAGGCCACGGCAGGTGATCTCAAGGCCTTTGAAGGTTTCAAGCACCGTACTTTCCAAGCCGTTGATGTACAAGGTATTGTGATGGGATTACAAGCGCTGTATAGGGAATATGGAAGTATTGGCCAATTCTTTGCGGCCCACCTCACTCCTCACAGCGAAAACCTAGGCCCCGCCTTTCATGCCTTCAAGAAATTTCTCTTGAGCAATGGTCTGCCCGCACGAGCTGCAAAGCACTTCGGAGATCCAGAAGGTGGAAGCGCCTGCAAGCGCATTGTGATGTTCAGCCGCTGGATGGCACGACCCAATACCGAAGGCATTGATTTCGGATTGTGGGAAGAGGTCAGTCCAAAACTTCTTTCCCTACCCTTAGATGTACATAGCGGTCGGGTGGCGCGCAGCTTGGGGCTTTTAGAGCGCAAACAAAACGATTGGAAGGCGGTACAGGAATTGGACACCCGTATACGAGCTATATCGCCAGAGGATCCGGCGAAACTCGACTATGCCCTTTTTGGATTGGGGGTATACGAAGGCTGGACCTAAAGGGCCATCAATCCTTCGATTTGTACTGCTTTTTCGTAGCGTGCGATGATGCTGTCGACATCCATCATCATTTCCTTCGCACTGACTGAGACAAACTTTCCTGTTTTGCTCTGACGCAATTCTACCTGGGCGACATTGCTGTCGAAAAGGGCTTCTGTTGCGGCGATGGACTTCGCATCTGCAGGTACGATGAATTTGAAGAGGTATAGGTTGGGCCAGGGACGCTCTTCCAGCTTTTCTCTGAGTCCTTTAAAGGGGTCTTGGCTCATGGGATGTCTTAGTTTGGGGACAAAAGTACGCTTTCTTCTACCAACGCCTCGGACTTCAAGAAGTTCGCTGCCGTGACCAATTCTGGATGGAGGTAGCGGTCATCACTGAGCGTAGGTACGCGCTGGCGGAATTGGTCCAATAAACCCTGTAACTCCGCCCCTACATCACAACCTCTGAGGTCAGCGGCCTGGGCGGCATTGATCAATTCAATTCCTAAAATGCTGTACAAATTGTCGACCACCTTGAGCAATTTCGTGGCTGCATTCGCTCCCATGCTCACATGATCCTCCTGTCCGTTCGAACTTTCAATACTATCAGCGGAGGCGGGCGTACAATATTGTTTGTTTTGACTAACAATACCTGCAGCCGTGTACTGCGCAATCATCAAGCCGCTGTTCAAACCAGGGTTTGGGGTGAGGAACGGCGGCAAGCCGCGACGCCCTGAAATTAATTGGTAGGTGCGACGCTCGGAAATACTGCCCAATTCGTGCAAGGCCAACGCCGCGTAATCCAACACCAAGGCCAACGGCTGCCCATGGAAATTACCGGCGCTAATCACGGCATCTTCCTCTTCCAACACTACCGGATTATCTGTCGCAGCATCCACCTCAGTACCAATGACCTGCATGGCGTGCATCAAGGCATTTTTAGAGGCGCCGTGTACCTGTGGCATACAGCGGAAACTGTAGGGATCCTGCACGTGGGTTTTTGGGCTGTGCATGACCGGCGCCTCTTTCAACCAATGGTGAATTCGACTTGCGGTCATGACCTGCCCAGGCTGCGGACGTGTGGCATTCACACCTGCCGTGAAGGGTTCTATTCTACCGTCATGGGCGGCCGTAGATAAGGCGCCTATTTTATCGGCGAAATAATCCAATCTTCTCGCATGTAGCATGGCGAACATGCCGTGTGCAGACATGAATTGGGTCCCATTCAGTAAGGCCAGCCCCTCTTTTGAGGCCAAGGTATGCGTGCGCCACGCGTTAGATCCAAGGGCGCTGAGGACAACCTCCGTCTCGACAATTTCTCCTTTCCACCACATCGATCCTTCTCCTAGTAAGGGCAAGCTCATATGTGCCAATGGCGCCAAATCCCCCGAAGCTCCTAAAGAGCCTTGACTGTAGATCACGGGCAGCGCGCCACTATTGTATAAATCCACCAGGCTTTGACACACTTCGAGTCGAATGCCGCTGACGCCCACCGCAAAACTTTTGAGCTTGAGGGCAATCATTAATCGAATGACCTGAGGGCACACATATTCCCCCATCCCACAAGCGTGAGAGCGGACCAAATTAGTTTGGAGTAATCCCAAATCCTCTTCGCTAATCTCTATGTTACAGAGGCTGCCAAATCCAGTATTGACCCCATAAATGGGTCTTTCGCTACGTGCGGTTTTATCTTCTAAAAAGGCACGTGATGCCTGGATCTTAGCTGCGGCATCATCGCTCAAGGCGAGCTGCACGGAACCTTCCGCAATGTGCTGGTACTCTGAATAGGACAGAGAATGGGAACCGATGGATAGGGTTTTCATGTATATGGGTTTAAAGTCCTAAAATACGGCGGGCTTGTGGGATTTTCATGCGGAATTGAACACAGTAGGTAAAATTGGGTTTGTACTCTTAGAACAAAGTACTAGAATGAAACACTATGTAATCGTAGGCGGTAGCAAAGGCATTGGCAAAGCGACCGCTGAACTCCTAGCCGCCGAAGGTCACTCAGTGACTGTTTTTAGCCGAACACCATATGAGGGACCTGCGCATACCATTGAATGGGAAGAATTTGATGTATTGACCGATTCTTGGGAAGACCGCATGCCCGAGCGTATCGACGGACTGATGTACAGCGTCGGCACCATCAACCTCAAGCCGTTCAAAGGCCTCAAGCCTGAGACTTTCGAAGAGGATTTCCAAATCCACGTGATGGGCGCAGTAAAAGCTCTACAAGCCGCTGCCGCCAATTTCAACCCTGATGCTATTCCCTCTTGCCTATTATTCTCCACCGTCGCCGTTCAACGAGGCATGCCCTTCCACGCTACGGTAAGTGCCTCGAAAGGTGCGATCGAAGGATTGGTCCGTGCCATTTCCTCAGAATGGGCACCGAAGGCCCGTATTAACGCAATTGCCCCGAGTTTGACCGATACTCCGCTGGCAGGCAGGCTTCTTTCTACACCAGAAAAGAAGGAAGCAATTGGCGCCAACAATCCAATGAAGCGCGTGGGTGAAGTGGAAGATATCGCCGAAATGGCAGCCTTCCTTTTGAGTGATAAAAGTTCTTGGATTACCGGCCAAATCCTACATGTAGACGGGGGACAAAGCACCATCTAAACATGGCCAAGCCCGCAATCAGTATTCTGTGGCTCAAGCGTGACCTGCGTTGGCAGGATCATGCCGCGCTACAATCTGCATTGCACGCCGGCTTACCCCTCCTTGCCATTTATCTAAAGGAGCCTACCCAATGGGATCAGATTCAATATTCGGACCGCCAGTGGCAATTCGTCTGGGATTCTGTGGCGGCTATGAATGAAGTCCTAGGGCAGCAAAAAGTACATGCCCTAGGCTGCGAAGCGATGGAATTCTTCGAGGCCTGCGAACAACTATTTGAGATTAAAGGCATCTTTAGTCATCAGGAAGTCGGCATTCAATGGACGTTCGACCGGGATCTCGCCCTTGCAGAGTGGTGCAAAGAGCGAAACATTGCCTGGCATGAATTCCCCACCTTCGGTGTGGCTCGAGGGTTGAGGCAACGCAAGTACTGGTTGAAGAATTGGTATACGAATATCCATGCGCCGATAGAGCCTCTTGATATGGAGCTCTGTAGGACGCTCCTCACCGCCAACCCCTTCCCGCACTGGTCCGCCCAAGCACCCGAGCTGGCCCAAAACCTCTACCAACGCGGCGGCATCATTCGTGCCCACAAGGTGCTGGATTCCTTTTTGTTGGATCGAATTACAGTGTACGCGCGCAGCATATCCAAACCGAGGGAAAGTCGACGTGGATGCAGTCGAGTATCGCCGCATTTGGCCTGGGGAAACCTCAGTGTACGCCAAGTATTTCAACGCTCGCGCGACCTCGAAGTACCGGGCAGTAAACGCAACCTCAAAGCCTTCCAGGACAGATTGCGCTGGCAAAGCCACTTCATGCAAAAATTCGAAAGCGAAATAGAATACGAGCAAGTCCCCATCAATCGGGGCTTCATCGCCGTGGATGCCACCAAAAAGATGGACCATGAAAAATTCGCCGCTTGGAAAATGGGACGCACAGGCGTGCCCTTGGTCGATGCTTGTATGCGCTGTTTGGACGCTACGGGTTACCTAAACTTTAGAATGCGCGCCATGGTCGTCAGTTTCTACAGCCAATACCTATGGTTGCCTTGGAAACCCGGGGCCGATTACCTCGCAAGTCTATTTACTGATTTCGAACCCGGCATCCACTACCCCCAGTTCCAGATGCAAAGCGGCTACACAGGTGTCAATACCATCCGCATCTACAATCCGATCAAACAGAGTCAGGACCACGACCCTAAAGGAATATTTATCAAGGAATGGATACCAGAATTGGCCCAAGTACCGGAAGAGTACATCCACGAGCCGTGGAACATTCCGCCTTTGCAATTAGCGATGGAAAACATCAGTTTCGGAGATTATCCAGCCGAACCGATCATCGATCTGTCCAAAGCTCGAAAGCACGCCAGCGATACGTTGTACGCGGCTAAAAAGTCCAAATCTGCTGCGGTAGAATCCAAGCGGATTCTCGCCAGACACACCAACCCAGGTCGGCGCGAACGCTAGCTTTCGTCTACCAATCTAAAGCCTTCGCCGTGCACATTCTCAATGCGCAACCGCTCGTCCGGACGCAAGTATTTACGGAGCTTCGCCACATATACATCCATGGAACGCCCCGTGAAATAGTTATCCTCTTTCCAAATCTTTAACAGCGCCTTGGAACGCGGCAATAATTGGTTGCGATGGGCGATCATCATCTTCAATAAGTCGCTTTCCTTAGGACTTAATCGCACGACATCGCCGTTCAGGTCTAGCTGACGAATCTTGGGGAAGAACGTAAATTTCCCAATAGTTAGCTCATCCGGCTCCTCCTCTACTTCCGCAGATTTACGGCCAATGATGGCTTGAATTTTATACAGCAACACATCAGTATCGAAGGGCTTGACCAAATAATCATCCGCTCCAGCCGAATATCCAGCAATAATATCCTCCTTCTGGCCTTTTGCAGTGAGGAAAATCAGCGGTTGACCGTTATCAATCTCCTTCACCTCTGTGGCTAGGGTGAGGCCGTCTTTCTTTGGCATCATGATGTCGAAAATACACAAGTCAAAAGTGCCTTGCTTAAAAGCACGAAGGCCTTGTACACCGTCGCGCTCGAGCGTGACTTCATAGTCGTTAAAGGTCAGTGTATCTCGCAATAGATTGCCGAAGTTGATATCATCTTCTACCAGTAGTATGTGCTGCTTATCCATATCTATTTTCTTGGTAATGCTAGGGTAAATGTGGTTCCTTCACCGGGCGCACTTTTTAAAGTAATCTGACCTCGGTGTTTTTCTACAATCTCTTTAACGAAGGAAAGGCCTAATCCGTGCCCTTTCACGTCGTGAATGTTTCCTTTGGTAGCGCGGAAGAATCGGTCAAAGACCTGCATCTGGGTTTCCTCATCCATGCCTATGCCTCGATCCTTGATGTGCACGAGATAATGTGCATTATTTAAGCCCAATTTTACGCTGATCTGAGGGGCAGAAGGACTGTATTTAATGGCATTGTCGATGAGGTTCGTCAAGGCGCTCTTTAACTGGATGCGGTCGCCGAGGAAATCAAAGCTCCCCTCTGCCATTTGGAGGTCAATCCAACCGCCACGGTCTTGCACATTCAAACGGAAATGATCGACGGCCTCCTCCACTAATTGGTCAAGTTTCATCCACTCCTTGTCCAGCGTGAGTTCCTCCTTATCCATCATGGACATTTGTAATACACTCTCCATCTGCGCATTCATCCGCTTATTTTCGGCCTTGATGATTTCAAAATAGCTACGCATTTGCTCGGGGTTCATCTTCTCTCCGTTCTTCATCAAAGAATCTACGGCCAGGTTGATGGTGGCCAACGGAGTTTTAAACTCGTGACTCATATTGTTAATGAAATCGCTCTTCACGGCAGCTAATCGCTTCTGACGACGGCCTTGGCGCTGCACTCCGAAGAAGGCAATAAGAATGACGGCCGCAAATAATAAAGCTGCTAATAAACTTAAATACACGCGTTTAGCGAGGAAAAATCCTTCACGGGGGAAGTACAAAAGGAATTGGCGCGTGGGACCGAAAAAGCTTTCGGCTAAAACATAGTTGAATTTGACCAATTGCGGATCGAATCCCTCCGTCGTCAATGTACTCAAGTAGCCATTTTCCACGACGCTCCACCTAGGCTCCACGGTGATGCCTTGTGCCCGCAACTCAGCCGTAACGATGCTGTCCATTTCACCATAAGACAACTGTGTTTCCCAAGGTAGATTGCTTTGGAAGTTGTCGAAAATACCGCCTAAGAAGTTAGTATCGATACCGCCCAGGCCGTATGGGTTTTGCACTTGACCGCTGGACCAACGCAACGTTGTGTTCCCCATGGGCGTGGAAATTGTAATAGTACTATCTCCAGTGGTGGTCGTTTTGAGCATTCCCATACTCTTGCGACGAATATGTAAGCGAACTCGATCGTTTAAACTTGTGGCCATCTGCCCCACATTGGTCTCGTACTGCTGACGTTGTAATTCTAATTCACCGGATAACAGACTCAACTGAAGGTAAAGAGCACCCAAAACAGCAGCCGTTAATATGGCCGTTGTAGAATGTTTCCGAAGTTTAGTGAGCAGTACTTTGAACATAGTACTAAGGTACGGGCTTCGCTAAGATCGCGGCTTTTTTTTAACGCGTATTAACAGCCTACAAGATTTGACGAATCAGAGCATCTACATCAAGACCCTCGCCTTTTGCCTTGTAATTGATGGCAATCCTATGGCGTAATACCGAAGGTGCCGCCTCACGAATGTGGGCCATAGAAGGACTACCCTCTCCACGCATCAAGGCGATGGCCTTGGCTGCGATGACCAAGCTTTGCGACGCCCTTGGCCCCGCTCCCCAACTGAAATAATCGTTGGCAATCGCATGGCTATCTGATTGTCCTGGACGTGTTTTTCTCACCAATGAAACCGCATAAGCAACAACATCATCGGCCACCGGCACTGCACGCAAGGCGTGCTGTAGATCCACAATATCTTGTGCGCTCATACAAGGGCGTAATTCGGGCTTATCATTGGTCGTCGTCGCTTGAACCACTGCAATTTCTTCCAAAGCAGAAGGGTAATCCATGCGAATATTAAACAAGAAGCGGTCGAGCTGTGCTTCAGGCAACGGGTAGGTTCCCTCTTGCTCAATAGGGTTCTGGGTAGCCAAGACAAAAAATGGATGCGGTAGATCCATCGTTTTTCCGGCAGCACTAACCTTGCGCTCCTGCATCGCTTCTAGCAATGCGGCTTGAGTTTTTGGCGGCGTTCTATTGATCTCATCGGCCAACACAATATTGGCAAAGACCGGTCCTTTATGAAACACAAACTCGCGCTGAGCATTGAGCATTTCAGTACCGGTAATATCTGAGGGCATGAGGTCAGGAGTGAATTGGATCCTAGAAAAGTCCAACCCCAATGCCTTTGATACCGATGTAATCAACAATGTTTTTGCTAATCCTGGCACACCAACCAACAAGCTGTGGCCTTGACACAGGATACTCATGACGATCAAATCTACCGCTTCTTCTTGTCCAATAATCACCTTAGCGATCTCCGCCTTAAAGGCTTTGATGCGCTCAGGAGCGGACTCGAGTATGGCTATAATTTGCTGATCAGTCATTATTTGAATTCCAACCTTCTAAGTATTCATCACAAGGATAGTAGCCTGAATTCACTCGAACGAAGGTCTCTTGAAGTTTTTCTTCCTTCCACTCGTCCACTGTGCGCGCCTGCTTTTCTTGAAGGGCAAATCCCTTGATTCGCGTAAAATCAAGATCTAGGTTCGCACGGTGCGGCTCATACTTTTTATCAAGTTTAATGATGCGGAATGCTTCACGCTGGTCATCCGATACAAAGAAAGAAGATTCTGAAATCTCGCCAGGTGCTAAGCTGTTTACCATACCGAACAATGTGCGATCTAACTGACTGATTTCAAATTTGTTATTTCCGTTTTGGAAATTGCTCATTTGTCCGCCATTGAAACGCGTATTTTCATCTTCACTGTATCGACGTGCGGCCTCTTCAAAGGTCAATTCGCCGGCAGAAATAGCGCTACTTACACTATCTAAGAAAGCCTTGGCTTCCTGGAGGTCTTCCTGGCTCAACTTAGGCTTAATCAAAATGTGACGAAGGTCCAATTCCTCTCCCCGCTTCTCTAATAATTGGACAATATGATACCCAAATTCCGTTTTAAATGGAACGCTGATTTCTCCTTTGCGAAGATTGAAAGCTACAGCCTCGAACTCCTTAACAAATACACCGCGTTGAATACCCTTGTATTCTCCTCCTTTTTTATTCGAACCTGGATCCTCACTGTACAGAATGGCCATGGACGAGAAGCTCGTTCCGTTCTCAATGCGCTGCTTGAGGTTTGCTAATTTATCAATGACCTCTTGCTCTGCCTCCTTTGAAACCTCAGGATATTTCACAATCTGGCTGATTTCCACCTCTGCGTTTATCAAAGGGACACTATCCGCCGGTAAGCTCTCATAAAAAGAACGCACTTCCGAAGGAGTAACCTCAATGCCCTCAACTACCGTCATTTGCATACGTTGAGCTACCAATTGATCCTTGATCAAATCACGCATCTCTTCCTTGATTTCTACCACAGACTTTTCGTAGAACTCTTCCAGCTTTTGCTGATCGCCCATCTGCATGATTAACTGCTGAATACGGCGGTCCATATTCGCCTCAACTTCATCCTCACCTACTGTTACAGAATCAATCTCTGCATGGTGGATCAATAATTTCTGAAACAGCAACTCTTCGAAGACCTCGCAATAGGTCACGGGTTGACCGAAATTCTGACGATTAAAAACCTCGTATTGTTCTTCTATTTCACTTTGGAGAATAATATCCCCTCCAACTATAGCAGCCACACCGTCCACTGTTTTTGGCTGTGCTTGTGCAAAAACAGTAAATCCTAGACAGAGACTAGTAAATAATAAGTGTGCCTTCTTCAATTGCATCATCAATGATATTTTCTTCAATACGCTCGATCAATTTCAATCTGCGCTTATTTAACAACACCTTGCGAACACGTTCTTCTACATATTCTAGTGGGCTGTAACTATCCTCTAAACGGACATCATTTACCTCTACAAAATACACCAGAACAGTGTCTTCACAGGTAAATTTTTTAATCCTATTAAAGTAGGTATATGGATTATTCACATCGATGGGAATCTCTGCAATAAAATCATCCAGAGGTACCCAAACAGAATCCTGGTAGTTGCTTTGTTTCGTGGCGAATACTTCGGCCCAGTCTAAGAATTTCTCTTGTTCACGCGTCGAGGAAAACCAACGCTTCGCATCACTCATTTTCTGAGCTCCTGCAGGCGCAGCAATGTATTTCGCTTGCACGATGCGCTCCTTCAGCTCAAAACTTGACTTGTTGGCTTCGTAATACTCCTTAACTTCCTCAGCTGTGATGGTTGTATCAAGGTGTTGATTGATATAGCGGTCGATGTACGCATGCTTCAACAAATCATTACGGTATTGCTCTACCAAATCCTCAAAGTCTTGTAATTCCGCACGTAGGTTAAACTCTGCCGCTTGCACTAAAAGTACATTCTTTGCCCAGCTCATAATCAGCAAATCAACATACCCTGCGCTGTCAGCAGCCTCCATCGATCCAGCGGACGGCAAGCGATCTTTAATATCCTCGAGATAGAGCTTTTCAGAGCCCAATTGTGCCAAAAGTGTTGGATCCTCTACCCTTGGGGCACAGGATATAGCCAGCGCACAAATTCCTATGTACAGGAGATTACGCACTATTTCAAAGCTTCAAAAACCTGAGCTTTAACCTCTTCGTTCACTTGAATATCAAACTTCTCGCGCAATGAGGCTACCCAAGTTTTTTCCAACTGGTCTTGGTAGCTCGCAATGACAAGTCCTTTGATCTCATTCAAGGCTTTCGGAGCTGAAGGATGGCTGTCCTCAACCAACAAAACTGCATATCCTCCAGTCGATAACTCTACAGGACCATTTACTCCCTGATCCATGCTCCAAATTTCTTGCAACACAGGCTCGTCTTTCTTCTGTGCCATCCCTGAAGCATAGGCAATACTCAAAGCTTCCTGGCTCTCAAGCAACTCGTCCACCTTATCACGACGGTCTTTCAGTAACCATTTCGCAATGCGCTTAGCATCCTTTGCTTCCTTACAAACCCAGTAATTGTATGTAATACGGTCGTCCCAACGGTAGTTTTCCTTGATGCGCTCGTACTCCATCGCAATGCCCGCGCTATCCTTGGCGGCCTTGTCCCAAACTTCGTCTTGAGTCAAATCGAACAGTAAAATGCCCTCTCGGTATTCACGTACTAAGTTTCTGAAATCTGCATACTTCGATTCTAGTTGGCTATCTTCATAGGCCACCACTTTGTCGTTACAAAGCGTGTTGAATTGCAGGCGTAGAAATTCTTCTCCCTTACCGCCAACCTCGGCTTGTTGATTCTGAGCCCAGAATGGAAGTACATCAGAAACTGTTACTTTTTGGTCGGCAAAGGTTGCTACCGTGCGATTCTGATATCTATTAGGAACTTCCCAAGTATGATTTTCAAAGGCATCCATGTTCACCAGCTTGAGCGCATATGCATAGCCCTTTTCATCAATTTTGAAATTGTAATCTTGCTTGAGTTGCTTGACAAAACGCTTGGCACCAATGGCATTTCTGCTGTCGCGCTTTACTTTCTTGCTCAACTCCTTTGCCATCGAGTCAAAAGAACCAATAGGCTTTTTCTCAATCAATTGGATCACGTGCCAACCAATGGTGGTTTGCACTGGCGCCGAATAATCTCCTGGATTTTCTAAGGCGAACGCAGCTTCTTCAAAGGCCGGCATCATTTTATTAATTCCGAACTCCGGCAACTCACCCATCTTATCCTTCGTACGACGGTCTTCGCTGTACTCCAACAAATCCAAAAATGACTCCCCATTCTGTAGACGAGTATAGATTTCTTGGGCACTTCGCTCTGCACGTTGCGCTTGAGCAGCTTCCGCGCCATTATTTGCCGCAAAGAAAATGTGACGAACACGCACTGTCCCGCTCGCCGGACGGCGGTCAGTAGTCTTGATCAAGTGATACCCGTATTGCGTACGAACAGGCAAACTAATCTCCCCCTGCTCCAACTCGTAAGAAGCTGACTCAAAGGGATATACCATACTAAAAGCGGTAAAAAAACCAAGATCGCCGCCCTGTTTTGCACTCCAAGTATCAGCACTTTGCGTGCGCGCTGCATTTTCAAAGGTCAACTTACCTTTCAAGATGGTGGCGCGTAAATCCATAAGCTGGTTGTACACCTTCAAGGTATCCTCCGGCAATGCATCACCATCTAGGGCAATCATGATATGAGAGGCACGAACTTCCTCTTGCATGCGCGCATAGGCCTCACTTAGAAGCTCTTGCTCTGCGCCTTGATCACTTAAATAAGGTTTGGCCAATTGTGCTCTGTATCCCCCAAATTCACTTAAAAACTGAGCAGCAGTATCGCGGTGTTGCGCATATGCTTCAGCAATTTTCAATTTAAAGGTGATGTACAAGTCCAAGTATTCCTCAGGGGTCTTGGGATCGATAGCCGCTCCGACGCCTTTGTTTTTCTGATACACAGCAGTGAACTCATCGGCCGTAACGACGACATCACCTACTTGGAATAAAACGGAATTCTCTTGAGCGTTTGCTCCTAACCCCATTGCCATGATGGCAAGGAGTACCAATCTAATCTTCTTCATTTATCTGCTGTAGTTAGGTGCTTCTCTTGTAATACTAACGTTATGCGGATGACTTTCCTGCATACCCGCTGAAGTAATCTGTACAAATCGTGCAGTTTCCTTAAGGGTTGGAATGTTTTTGGAGCCACAATAGCCCATTCCTGCGCGCAATCCTCCAATGAATTGGTACATCACCTCGCCTACTTCACCTTTGTAGGGAACACGCCCCACAATACCTTCAGGAACGAGCTTTTTCACATCATCCTCAACGTCTTGGAAATAACGGTCTTTCGAACCGTCAGACATGGCTTCCACAGAACCCATACCTCTATATGTTTTATACTTTCTTCCTTCGTAGATCACAGTTTCTCCTGGACTTTCCTTGGTTCCTGCGAACATAGAGCCCAACATCACACAATCAGCGCCGGCAGCAATAGCTTTTACAATATCTCCCGTAAATCTAATACCACCGTCTGCAATGACAGGGATTCGGTTATCAATGGCCTTGGCCACTTCCATTACCGCGCTTAATTGAGGATATCCTACGCCTGCGACAATACGTGTGGTACAAATAGAACCAGGACCAATACCCACTTTGACGGCATCGGCACCCGCCTCCATCAAATACAATGCTGCTTCAGCTGTAGCAATATTTCCGACCACTACATCCAAATCCGGGAACTTAGCTTTAACGCTCTTTAAGGCAGTCACTACACCCTTAGTATGTCCGTGAGCTGTATCAATAATTACAGCATCCACACCGCTTTCATTCAAGGCGGCAACTCGATCCACCACATCAGGCGTTACACCCACAGCAGCCGCAACGCGCAAACGTCCGTATTGGTCTTTATTTGCGTTTGGCTTTACTTTTATTTTAGTGATATCTCTATAGGTAATAAGCCCAACCAGTCTATTCTTTTCATCGACGACCGGTAGTTTTTCGATTTTATATTCCTGGAGGATGGCCTCAGCTTCATCCATTGTTCCATTTGGCTTGGTGGTGATTAAATTCTCTTTAGTCATCACATCATCAATCAAACGATCGTTGTCCTTTTCAAAACGCAAATCGCGATTGGTGATGATACCAATGAGTACTTTCTCATCATTAACTACCGGAATCCCGCCTATTTTAAATTCTGCCATCATTTCTTTGGCATCACGAACAGTGGCGTCTTTACTCAAGGTTACAGGGTCCAATATCATTCCGCTCTCTGCACGCTTCACCTTGCGAACCTCCATGGCCTGTTGCTCTATGGTCATGTTTTTGTGAATGACACCAATACCTCCCTCTTGGGCGATCGCGATGGCCATAGCACTTTCCGTAACCGTGTCCATGGCAGCAGAAACTATAGGTGTTTTCATCCCGATGTTACGGGTGAATTTTGAGGAAAGATCCACATCACGTGGCAAGACTTCAGAGTAATTCGGTACGAGCAAAACGTCGTCGTACGTCAATCCTGAACTGAGAACTTTATCGTTGTTATTTGGCATTGCAATTCCGATTTGAATTGCGCTCAAAGGTACGCAATTAATCTGAAAGAAAACGGGCGGCCAGCGGCCGCCCGTAAGGTTTCATATTCTTTTAACAATTAGTACAATAATGTAAAGTTTCCACGCTCTTCAATAGGCACGTCTTCAATACTTCTGTACTTGATATAATAGGTGTATACTCCCATCTTAGCTTCCTTTCCGCCTATCATACCGTCCCAACCTTCATTGAGGTCATTGGTACGGAAGACTTCTTGTCCCCAACGGTTCTGAATAAACATAGTATAGCTATCTGGACGCGCGAACACTCCTTGTGGTTTCCACACGCGGTTTTCAACTACATCAGATTTTGGGTTGAAAGCACTAGGCACCCATAGACGGGCTTTGTGCACGGCACAAG
>Ga0255771_1000527_pt1 | contig 44090 bp, 36 predicted proteins | sample 011ome_19_FD_179969 | JGI IMG/M metagenome (GOLD analysis project Ga0255771, IMG submission 179969) | Coastal salt marsh microbial communities from the Groves Creek Marsh, Skidaway Island, Georgia - 011510BT metaG (version 2) | ecosystem: Environmental > Aquatic > Marine > Intertidal zone > Salt...
ACCGGCAAGATTGTTCCTAGCCGCATTACTGGCACCAAGGCGAGATACCAGCGTCAGCTTGCAACCGCTATCAAGCGTGCACGCTATCTGGCTCTGATTCCGTATACAGATTCACACGAAGCTTAAACAGGAAAGGGTCCGCTTGGACCTGAAACCCGGGGGGAGTTCATGCGCGGGTTAGCAGAATATGTAATGCTAGGTCGCCGTCAGGCCATCATCATTGTTCTGTTATGCGGCTTCTTCCCCTTGCTGTACTTTTTCAGTGCAGCGATTGTTGCCCTGGTGACTTTACGCAAGGGTCGCAATGAAGGATTAATTGTCCTGCTATGGTCAATGTTACCGGCAGGCACGTTGTGGGCCATGGGAGACAGCTCTCCCATGTTCCTGATGCTGGGAACATTTGCCCTGGCAGCAGTACTCAGAAAGACCGAGTCCTGGCAGTTGGCCATATTAGCGGGCCTGGCTGTTGGTCTCGTTACCCAGCTAAGCCTGGTATTTCAACCGGAATACCTGGCCCTGGTGGAAAGTCTGGTTAACGACGGTTTACAAGAACAGTTGAACCAGAGTGGTCAGACAGAGTACACAGCACAGCAGATCGTTGATCTGCTAATGAGTTTTTACGGCGCCTATCACGCCATCATGGTTATCGTTTGTTTGATGATAGCAAGATGGTGCCAGGCAGCCTTGTACAACCCGGGCGGGTTCAGGCAGGAGTTTCATAACCTGCGCTTTGATCCAAGGGTAATGGTAGTACTGCTGGGGTTGATCCTGGTTGCATTGCTGGATATCCCGCCGCTTGATCTCTGGCTTCCGCTGTTTAGCATCGGACCAATGATTGCGGGGCTGGCAATAGCCCATTACACCGTGGCCAAAAAAGGTGGTGGTGTAGTCTGGCTGGTGATGGTTTACCTGACGCTGTTAATGATGGCGCCGGCAATCATCATGCTGGGACTAGCAGACAGTGTACTGGACTTGCGAAAACGCTTGGACAACTCCGGCAAGCCCGGAGCATAAAACGTAACAGACGGGTTTTAACAGAATTTTTCGAACAGAATTGAACAGGTATAACGAGGTATAAGATGGAAGTCATTTTATTAGAAAAGATGGGCAAAATCGGTGATGTGGGTGACCATGTGACTGTCAAGGCTGGCTATGCCCGCAATTATTTGTTTCCTTTTTCAAAAGCAATTCGTGCCACCAAGGCAAATATTGCCGATTTTGAAGTGCGCAGGGAAGAGCTGATGAAAGCTGCCACCGAAAAAATGAAAGGTGAAGAAAAGCGCGCTGCACAGCTTACCGGCGTCATGGTCACTATCGAAGTGAATGCCAGTGATGAGGGTAAACTTTATGGTTCTGTCGGCACACGCGAAATCGCTGATGCAGCCACTGCAGCTGGTTTTGAAATCGACAAGAGCGAAGTCGAGCTGCCTGAAGGTGCTCTGCAGCAGGTAGGTCAGTACGACGTTACCATTATGCTGAGCCCGGAAGTAAGCACTGAAATCAAACTGGCTATCGTAGCCATTGGTACTTCTCCTGACAGCATCATCGAAGCCGATGAAGACGACTCGGAAGAAGTGCCTGACTCACCAGAAGCTGACTAAAACAGCTCTGGTCCAGTTTTAGTATTAAAGCTATGGGAAAAATTGTTAGTAGTCCGGCATAACCGGATTAACGCAAGAACCCGGATTCAAAAGATCCGGGTTTTTTTTGTCTGGGATTTGAGAACACAGATATCGATCCTGCCAATACTCGCAAACCGCGTAGGTCAATAAGCCCGTAGGTCGGATAAGCGAAGCGCATCCGACAGCTATCGCCTGAGGTTTTAACCCCCTTTCGTCGGATGACGGCCTACAAACTACATTCTTGTGACTTGCAACTTGTAACTTGTAACTTGCGACTGGCTTACTGATTGATCAAGCGCGTTTCCCAGATAACCTGAGTATCCAGAGCATGGGAATAAATCAGTTCGCCACCAAAGTTGGTATTGTCAAAACCAAAGACCTCAAACAAGACCTCAAAACTGTTTGATTTTTCTTCCCCCAGAGTCTGCGTCAATGAGCGCAATACAGCCGGATCCGTCATCTGTTGGGAAGCATTGATAAGGCCTTCATCGCGCATCCCCGCCACCATCAAAAAATGATTGCCATTGGGGGCCGGAAAGGTAGATACCATCGCATAGTCCTGGAAACTGTCATCACCGGACAGGCCGGAACTGCCAATATAGTAATCATTGCTTTCCAGATTAATCAGCTCGTCGTAGGTAGCGCCAATGGAAAGCCCGGAATCGGCAAACACCAGATCAAATAGCGAATCTATTCCACTGAGATAACCCAGGTAGATGATATGGCTGCTGGCCAGGTCAGCGGTTTCCAGATCGGAGATCATTTTGACCCGTATGCTCCCTGCCTTGTCATGCAACATAGGCATAATTCGGGACATGGCATTGGCGATGCTGACCGGAATATACGTCAGATCCAGGTTGTAATACTGGCTGGCCTTATCTGGATTCTCGGACTGTAATCGCGCCAGATCATCGCGGGAGTTAATATCAAATTCGCGCACCATGCGCATCACATTGCCCGCCGCATCAGTCTCGCCAAAAATATAGTAATCACCGATCACCAACAGGATCGGCAAATCATCATCGAGCAAGGCTTGCCACGGTTGCATGGCCAGCACTGGCGCAGGTATTGATTGGGTTACGTTCTGCTCATCCTCGCCCGGCAGCAGGTTCAATAACAGTAGCGCAATAACCAGAACTGCCAACCAGGGCGTAAAAGACTGTCGATTGAGAACCTTGCCGGTGACGCTCAGGTCTGGCTCAACTTTCTTCTCGTTCAGGCTGGCCGTGATCATGTACTGACCTTTTGGAATATCGAGCCGGTATTTCTCTTTTAGCCCCAGGTCCGAGTAATACAACTCCAGCTTATTACGCAGATGGTAAATATGAACGCGAACGATGGAGTCTCTGGAGACATCAAAGTCAGCTTCCTTACCCAGCACATCCACAGCAATGGCGGCTTCCTTGGGCGACTTTCCGGCAATCGAGCATTCCACCAGATAACCCAGAATTGCCCCGTATTTTTTGGAACGACCCAATACACCGCTATTAATAATGCGGTCTGTCAGCGCCAGCAGTTCGTCGTTATCGATTTTGCTCATAGTTATTGATGCTTACTGATAGTTTCAGATAAGAAAATGGACTTTTTCTTTGTGGCTGGCATTTTCACGCATTCAGCAATTAATTCAAGTAAATTATTAACGTTAAAAAGGGTCTATGTCATAAAAATTAACAATCCTGTTAACGTATTTTAAACTTATATAAAACAGGGTATTACAATTAATGCTCGGTCGCCTCTATAAAGTCTTGATAAGCATTCCCTGTGACTTTTTACTATTGGCCGGCTTTTGCCTGTAGAGTCACACTCAAGTGCATTATTAACGTTAAAAAGCTCAGGGCCCGGCTGGAAAGAAAATCCTGAAAGCCACGCTTGCATATATCGACCCTGCAGGGTTCTCACTCCTGAACAGAGCTGACAATCTAAATTCACAGTTTTTACCGAGCTCTGGCAAGGATCGCAAAACTCATTATCTGGACAATTTATGTATAGGATGTGTATGAATTGTGGGTAAGTTGTAGATAAGATTTATGCGGTTTTTTCAGGAAAAATATCAAACTAATGAGGCTGAAAAATGATGTTCAGGTGTGTCTGATGGGTTAATATTGTCGGCCCGGTTGGTCATATGCCAGGGCCTGTTTTCGAGATATTTTTGGCAAACTTTATATTGTTTTATTACTTTTTTATTAGCTTTTTAAATTAACAACAGCTTCCAATAATCAGGACTTTTTCCAGACACTGGCATGGCAGAATCACCTTTCATCGATAACAAAAGAGCTGACGCTGGGGCACCTCGTGCAACCAGCCTGAAGCTGCCACCGCATTCCATCGATGCCGAACAGTCAGTGCTTGGTGCCCTGATGCTGGATAATTCTGCCTGGCATGATTTATCCGAAATTATTATTGCCGAGGATTTCTACCGCAAGGAACACTATCTGATATTTCAGGCCATGCAGCATCAGGCCGCAGCAGGCAATCCTGTTGACCTGGTGACTCTGTCAGAAGCACTGGATAACGCCAACCATCTGGACAAGGTAGGCGGTGTGGATTACCTCGGTGAACTGGTAGAAAACTCCCCCAGTTCAGCCAATATCCTCGCCTATGCCAACATCATTCGTGAACGTGCGATTTTGCGTAAACTGATCAGTGCCGCCAATGCTATCTCGGAAAATTCCTTCAATCCGGATGGACGCGACAGTGCAGAATTGCTTGATCTGGCTGAAAAGCATGTTTTCAGGATTGCTGACGAACGGCCTCGCAATGGTGGCCCCCAGATTGTCGGTCCGATCGTGGATTCTGCTCTGGCGCGAATTGACAAGCTGTTTGAGGCCAAGGGCAGCATTACCGGTATGACCACCGGATTCAAGGCATTGGATGAAATGACCTCCGGGATGCAAAAGTCCGACCTGGTGATCGTGGCAGGTCGACCCTCCATGGGTAAAACCAGTTTTGCCATGAACATGGTGGAAAGTGCCATCCTCAATACGGATAGCCCGATTGTGGTGTTCAGCCTCGAAATGCCGGCGGAAAGCTTGATCATGCGTATGTTGTCTTCCATTGGCAGGATCGATCAGACCCATATGCGCAACGGCCAACTGGAAGAAGGTGACTGGGACAAGCTCACCAGCGCTGTGCACAAAATAAAAAACAAACCCCTGTTTATTGATGACACTGCAGGCCTGAGTCCCATGGAAATGCGCTCGCGTGCCCGCCGTATCTGGCGCGAACACGGACACCTGGGCATGATCATGGTGGATTACCTGCAATTGATGCAGATAAAAGGTACGTCGGAAAGCCGTACTGGCGAAATCTCGGAGATCTCCCGCTCCCTGAAAACCATGGCACGTGAATTTGACTGCCCGGTAGTTGCCCTGTCGCAGCTTAACCGCTCCCTGGAGCAGCGTCCCAACAAGCGCCCGGTGATGTCGGACCTGCGTGAGTCAGGCGCCATCGAGCAGGACGCCGACGTCATTATGTTTGTCTATCGGGATGAAGTGTATAACGAAGACTCAGAACACAAAGGTGTCGCTGAAATCATTATCGGCAAACAACGTAACGGGCCTATCGGCACCAAGCTGCTGAGCTTTATCGGCAAGTACACCCGCTTTGAAAATTACATGCCGATGAATGACGATTTCGGTCATGGTGCCGGATCGGCGCCTTCAGGATCTTATGGTCAGGCTGCCATGGCACCCTCAAGTTCACCCAAACCCCCCACCAATATTCCCTACGATGCTTTTGATGACTCACCGTTTGATGAGGATGATTAAGCGTGTTGAACCGGGTTCAGGCCAGCATTGACCTCAAAGCACTGCAACACAATTTCTCCATAGCACGCAGTCATAGCAGTCATAAAAACGCAGCCAGTGTTGCCGCTGTTATCAAGGCCAATGCCTATGGTCATGGCCTGGAGCAGGCTGCCAATGCCCTTGATGATGCTGACCTGTTTGGGGTCACCGATGTGCGCGAAGCCCTGACCCTGAAAAACGCCCGTGCCGACAAGCCAATTCTGGTGTTGCAGGGATTAATCCACGAGGATGATCTGAAACTGGTGGCGCAGCACAATTTTCAATTGGTGGTGCATTCGGCCAGTCAACTGGCCCACATTGATGACACACTTGGTCAGCTTTCTTTGAAAGCGCCACTGACGCTGTGGCTGAAAATGGATTCGGGTATGGGGCGACTGGGCATAAGCCCGCAAGATTATGCTGCGACTTACCGGGCCTTAAAGAGTAAACCTTATATCGACTCCGTGGTAATGATGACGCATCTGGCCAACTCCAGCATGCCGGAGTCGATGCTCAACACCCAGCAGTTGCAGGAATTTCGGCAACAGCAAGACCAACTTCAGGTGCAACTTAAGGAAGATGAGTACATCACCAGCATTCCCAGTTCCTCCGGCATTCTTTCCAGCTTGCCGGTGGAGTGTGACTGGGCCCGTCCCGGCATCATGTTATATGGCAGTTCTCCGTTTAATTTCAGCGAAGAGAAATTACGTCGGGAGCAATTTGATCTGCAGGCGGTGATGACTCTGCAGGCGCGGATCATTGCCATCAAGGATTTGAAAAAAGGCGATAACGTGGGCTATTGCTCCCAGTTTATCTGCCCGAAAGATATGACTATAGGCATTGTCAGTATCGGCTATGCTGATGGCTATCCCAGCAATGCCCCCAATGGCACCCCGGTCATGGTAGGGGGCAAAAAAACCGGCACAGTGGGCCGTGTTTCCATGGATATGATTGGCGTCGATCTTAGCAATATTCCTGATGCAAAAGTGGGAGACCTGGCGACTCTTTGGGGAAAAGAATTATCACTGGATGAAGTGGCAGCGAAGACCGGCATCCTTTCCTATAATTTAACCTGCAGTGTCGCCAGACGTGTCAATTTTGAGTACAGCTAGATAATGGCCAAACAAAAAACAGCCTACGTCTGCAATGATTGCGGCGCCGAATACACCAAGTGGCAGGGGCAGTGTCTTGCCTGCCAGGAGTGGAATACGCTGACGCGTATTTTGCTGGGTCCGGCCAGCACCCCTTCAGCGCCAAAAAATTTCAAGCGCAAAGGTATTAGTGGTGATGCCGGTGGGCCATCGGCCAGCGTCCAGACACTCGATAAAATCAACCTGGAAGAACAACCCCGTTTCACCACCACCGTCGGTGAGTTTGATCGCGTGCTGGGCGGCGGACTGGTCCCGGGCTCTGCGGTTTTGATGGGCGGTAATCCCGGTGCCGGCAAAAGTACTCTGCTGCTACAAATCATGTGCCAGATGTCGCAGACCGTTGATGCCCTCTATGTGACCGGTGAGGAAAGCCTGCAGCAGGTAGGCATGCGTGCCAAACGCCTGGGCCTGCCCACTGACAAACTGAAAATGCTCACCGAAACCAATATCGAGGAAATCACTCGCGTCGCCGAAGAATGCCAACCAAAAGTTATCGTCATCGATTCTATCCAGGTGATGCATTCCTCTGATGTGGCCTCAGCCCCCGGCAGTGTCAGCCAGGTTCGCGAATGTGCGGCTTATCTGATCCAGTATGCCAAGCAAACCGGCACTGCCCTGTTTCTGGTGGGTCATGTCACCAAAGACGGTAACCTGGCCGGACCTAAAGTACTCGAACATATGATCGACTGTTTCATGATGCTGGAAGGCAACGACGATAGTCGCTTTCGTACCCTGAGAGGCCAGAAAAACCGCTTTGGCGCGGTTAATGAACTTGGCGTATTTGCCATGACTGAAACCGGCCTGAAGGAAGTGAAAAATCCTTCCGCCATTTTCCTGGCCCGTACCGAAGAAGTGTCACCGGGCAGTCTTGTTGTCGTGTTGTGGGAAGGTACGCGTCCGCTGCTGGTTGAAATCCAGGCTCTGGTGGATGCCAGCCAATATGGTAATCCGCGTCGCATTGCAGTGGGGCTGGATCAAAATCGTGTCGCCATGTTGCTGGCAGTACTGCATCGCCATGGCGGTTTATTTATGGCCGACCAGGATGTGTTTGTAAACGTGGTGGGCGGCGTCAAGGTTGCAGAAACCAGCGCCGACCTGGCTCTTATTCTCGCTATTGTTTCCAGTTTCAAGGACTCCGCCCTGCCGCGGGAACTGGTAGTGTTTGGCGAAGTAGGCCTGGCCGGAGAAATTCGTCCGGTGCCCAGTGGCCAGGAGCGACTGCAGGAAGCCGCCAAGCATGGTTTTACCCGTGCCATTGTGCCAAAAGCCAATGCGCCGAAGAAACCCATCCCGGGCATGAAAGTCATTGCCGTTAGCAAACTCAGTGAAGCAATCGAGGCCCTGTAAATGAGTTCTTCACTGATTCCAGAACGTCCTTTACTGATCTCTCCGACTCTGGCCGCCACCATTGGTCTGGAAGAAACCGTCATGCTGCATGTACTGAGCGAAATGAAACTGCGCTTCCCGGTTTCCTTGCGCGATAATCTGCGCTGGCTGGAGGTAAACCTGGAAACCCTTTCCGATGCCATGCCGTTCTGGAATATTGCCGACATCATGCGTATTCAGCAAAGCCTGCTGGAAAAAGGACTGGTCCAGGTGGATGGCGGTGACAGTCAAAAAGGCTATTTCAAGATTGCGATTAATGAAACCGGCCTCAGCAGGAAAGCCTCCGGCGTTGAAACCTCTGCAGCCCCGGCGGCGACAAAAAACCCGCCAAATAGTGCTGCTCATGCTTCACCCTCACATGCTTCAACGCCACAAGTTTCACTGGCACAAACAGCAGCATCTAAAGCACCACCGGCTAACCCTTTCCATCAGACACCGAGCAGCGGCAAGGCCTCGCAGATTCCAGATCACTGGCAGCCCAGTGAAGATCTTTACCAGCTTTGCAGCAGGCGAAATATTCCCAGAGATTTTATTGATGAGCATGTCAGACTGTTTGTCATCAGTCAGCAGGAAAGGCGCAAGGCACAGTATTCCTGGCACAACACTTTTTATAAATACATCCTGCGGGAATGGGAGCTCAGTCGCAGCCATCGTGGCCTGAAAGAACTGGAAGCCAACATGTCAGCCGATTGGCAACCCAGTGACGATGCCTTCAGCATTCTTGAGCATGCCGGCATCAGTCATCCTTTTATAGAAGATGCGGTACCGGAGTTTGTTCTTTACTGGCGCGAAACCGGCCTGAAAACCAGTACCTGGAATACCAAGTTCATCGCCCATGTGCGCAGACAATGGGCAAAATATGAAGCCGCACTGGAACACGACGCAACGCCAAAAATTATTCCAGATAATTATCAGCCCAGTGAAGAAGTGTATGAAGTGCTGGCCATGGCAAATATCGATGAAACCTTTGCCCGCGAACATATCCCTGAATTTATTTTGTACTGGAAAGAACGCAAGGAAGTTGCTGTCTCCTGGCATACGAAATTCCTGCAGCATATAAAGTACAAGTGGTCGCACCGGGAGAGCAATGAAGAAGATTTTATTGATCGGGTGACCGATCGATCCTGGGCTAATTAATAGTTTTAAACGGCAGCAGCAACAATCATTAGCGACGACCGGTCTTTAAAGCCCAAGCTCGGACAAGCCGGGATGATCCTTCGGCCTTGGACCGAATTCCCAGTGAAACAACCTGTCTGACTCTGCAATGGTCAGATCATTGATAGACGCACGCCTGACTTTCATCAGTCCGTTTTCATCGAACTCCCAATTCTCGTTGCCATAGGAGCGATACCACTGCCCGGCATCATCATGCCACTCATAGGCAAAACGCACCGCAATACGATTATCCGTAAACGCCCACAGCTCCTTGATCAAGCGATAGTCTTTTTCCGTTTCCCATTTGTGCGTGAGAAATTTTACGATTTCTTCGCGGCCATTGAGGAACTCGGCGCGGTTGCGCCACTGACTGTCCGCGGTGTAGGCCATGGACACTTTCTCAGGATTACGATTATTCCAGCCGTCTTCTGCCGCCTGAACTTTTTGTATAGCTGTGGCTTCAGTGAAGGGAGGTAATGGGGGGCGTTGTTCTGTCATTGTTATTTCCAGGAAAAATTCTTAATTTAAGTTTATAGATAAAGTTGCAAGTCTCAAGTCTCAAGTGGGCGACCAAGGGTCGCCCCGTCGGATGGCGTCCCTGCGGTCCTTATCCGACCTACAGAAACCATTGAAGCCTGAAAGTGTGGTTGCTTGCCTCTTGCCTCTTGCCTCTTATTCCCCTGCCGCCCACCTGCACCGCCCACCTTTATCCTTTATCTTTTATCTTTTCCTACTCGTTTCTTGTAACTTGAATCTATCATTCTAAGCGCCAACATGGATATTTAGGTATACTGCGCCGCTCTTATGAATGACAAAACAATTACACATTCCCGATTTCAGATCACCCTGGTGCTGGTGCTCGCTTTTCTCAGCGGCTTCATTATTATGGCGATTGAGCTTCTCGGTGGCCGCATTCTGGCACCCTATTTCGGCAGCTCTATTTTTGTCTGGGGCAGCATCATTACCGTGTTCATGCTGTCTTTGTCTATCGGTTATCTGTGCGGCGGAAAACTATCCCTGCTTAAACCTGACCTGAGACTTTATGGCAGCTTTTTTGTCTGTGCCGCCATATTACTCCTGCCGCTGGTGTTTGCCGGCAATGAAATAATGGAAGCGGTTTTTCTGCGTATTGAAGACCCCCGTTATGGCTCATTAGTGGTGTCCATGCTGCTGTTCTTTTTGCCCACTGCCATCATGGGCATGATTGCGCCCTATTCTGTCAGGCTGTTGGTGATCTCCACTGATGGCAGCGGTCATGTCGCTGGTAAACTGTATTTTATTTCCACCCTTGGCAGTGCACTGGGTACGCTGGCGACGTCTTTTTATCTGGTGCTTTGGTTCGAAGTGAATCAGATACTCGTTACCATGTGCCTGGCTCTGCTTTGCGCGGGCTTTGTTGCTATTATGACCGGTATTAGAAACAGGCAAATCTGATTGATGGACATGCAAGTAATCAAACCAAGGCGCAAACATTCGGCATGGCGAAACTTTAAGTCCGAAATTCTGTTTGTGCTGGTAATCGCTCTGGTTATTTTTGCCAATGACCTGCTGGCCCAGAGCGGTATTCGCTATATTCATCAGGAGCGTTCGCTCTATCGTAATATTCTGGTGACGGAAGATTCGCAACGTCGCTGTCTGCGTTTCACCATTACCAGCCGTAGCGGTCAGAACCAGAGTTGTCGTTATCTGGACAGACCTGTTGAGCTGGTGTTTCCCTATGCCAAGATGACACTCTCCAGTTTGCTGGTACAAAGCAATCCTCAGCGCATTCTTATAGTCGGACTTGGCGGCGGCACTTTATCCGATACCTACAGCCAGCTTTTTCCCGAAGCGGAAATTGTGATTTCAGAAATTGATGACGCCGTAGTGCGTGTCGCACGAGAATATTTTGGCTTTCAGGAAACCGACAAAATCAGTGTTGATGTGGGGGATGCCCGGGTCTTTATAAAACGCGCCGGACTGCGTGGCGAGAAATATGACCTGGTGATACTTGACGCCTTTAATGGCGAATATATTCCGGAGCATCTGATGACAGTGGAATTTCTGGAAGAGGTGAAACGCTTATTACCGGATGACGGCATGGTTGTCGCCAATACCTTTTCTACCAGCCGCCTGTATGCGGCAGAATCCAATACCTACCGTGAAGTGTTTGGAGAAATTTATAATCTGCGCATGAGCGGCACTGGCAATCGCGTTATCGTCGCCTCCATGCAATCGCTGCCGGATACCGCCGCACTGGAATCACGCGCACCGGCTTTCAGGGAAATGCTGAAACCTTTTGGCATGGATGTGACCGAGTACCCGCGGGTCATGAGCAAAGACGTCAGCTGGGACACCAGTGAACGCATTCTCACTGACCAGTATTCCCCTGCCAACCTGCTGAATAATTAAAAAAAGCCGTCGAACTGTTTCGCCTGAAAGGGATTGTTCCCGACGCGCTTACTTCTTTTTTCTGTTACTTTTACTGGTCGTCCCCCACAGCGTTGCCACCGCGCGGTCGCTGCCCAGCAAGCCAACAATAAGACAAACACCCCCTACTGCCAGAAACACAATAATTGGCAGAAAGGCTGAGGCATCGCCCTTGGCAATGGAGAAATACAGGGAGCCTGCGGAAAGGCCGGAGAATAATAAGCCCACTATCAGCAATATGGTGCGGCTTGAAGACTTGTAGGAATAAGGTCCGTCGCCCTTCTCAAAGCGTCCGAGCACAAACCAGAATAGTCGGGTAAAAAAATGTTTCATTTATTCTCTGCTTTTATTGTCTGCTTTCTATTGAACGGCATAAACAGGGCTCTGCAGAGCCGTTTTAGTTCTGTAATAAATTTATGAATTCTTGTAATCCAGCTCATCAGGTCACGCGTAGAAGATAACATAGACACCAACAAATCAACGTTAATAGCAAAGTGTAATATGATCTGAAGTTGATTTCTGGCTAAAGTTTATCCCTAGCACGTCCCCCCCAGCCCCGTACCCTATCGGGGCTTTTTTTTGCCCGACCAAAAAATGTCTTCAGCTGGACGGACGGGAAGTATTGAAGAAATGTTCACGGTAGTAGCGTAATTCATCAATAGAATCGCGAATATCTTCCAGCGCCTTGTGCGAACTCTCTTTTTTCAGGCCATCGGCAATATCCGGCCGCCAGCGTTTGGCCAGTTCCTTGATAGAGCTGACATCCAGGTTGCGATAATGAAAGAACGCTTCCAGTGTCGGCATATAGCGCGCAAGAAAGCGTCGATCCTGACAGATGCTGTTACCACACATGGGTGAAAATCCACGATCACAATACTCTGCAAGAAACTGGATAGTGGCCTGTTCCGCTTCACTTTCGTTATTGAGACTCAGACGTACCCGTTCTATCAAGCCGGAGGCACCATGGTGACGTTTATTCCAGTCATCCATGCCTTTGATATAACTCTCGGGTTGGTGAATGGCAAGCACAGGGCCTTCATCAATAATCTGAAGATCAGTATTGGTAACAATAGTGGCAATTTCGATGATCCGGTCACTTTCCGGGATCAGGCCCGTCATTTCCAGGTCAATCCAGATGAGATGCTTCTTTTTATCCATTATTTATTTAATGCAGGCCGTTAAAAGTTGAAGGATTGTAACAAAGGCCCTGATAATATGCCTTATGAAAAAGAAGCAGCTTAATCGCCGTCAATTGTGGCGAATTCAAAAAATGCAGGATGTGTATGCCCAGCGAGCTGCAAAAAAGCAGGCCAAAATTGAAGAGTCCCTCAATACCGCAGCCCTGGGCGAAGAACGCAAGGGCATCGTTATTTCCAACTTTGGTCAGCAACTGGATATCGAAGCCCTTGATGGCGAAAATCAGGGCGAGATTTATCGCTGCTTTCAACGCTCCAATATTGAATCCCTGGTCACAGGAGATTATGTTATCTGGCAGGAAGGGGATCCGGTGGGCGTCATTATCGCTGTTTTGCCACGCGAGAATTTTCTTGAACGTCCCTCCAGCCTCGGCGAGCTCAGACCCGTTGCAGCCAATATTGACCAGATCATTATTGTTATTGCCCCGCTGCCCGAGCCCCATGCCAACCTGATCGATCGCTACCTGGTTGCAGCAGAACATTACCAGCTGTCGCCGGTGTTACTGATGAACAAATCCGACCTGCTGGATGAAAACAATCGCAGCGAAATGCAAGAGCTGCTATCGATATACCGCGATATCGGTTATCCGGTACTTAGTGTTTCCTCCAAAACCGGCGCCCGCATGGATGAGCTGAAAACACTACTGGATGACAAGACTTCAGTTTTTGTCGGCCAGTCCGGAGTAGGCAAATCAGCCATGATCAACCGCTTGCTACCGGCAGCCAATACCGTGGTCGGGTCGCTCTCCGAAGCCCGGGATAAAGGCAGACATACCACCACCTCTGCACGTCTTTATCACTTCTCTGAAGGCGGTGACCTTATCGATTCACCGGGTATTCGCGAGTTTCATCTTGAGCACCTGGACAAGGAAACCCTGCTCAATGGCTTTCTCGAATTTCGTCCCTTCCTGGGTCACTGTAAATTTCGCGATTGCCAACATGACAAGGAACCCGGCTGCAGACTGAAGCAGGCGATCGAGGATCAGCAAATCAATCCACTGCGCATGAACAGCTTCCGCCATATCCTGCAAACACTCGACACTTAAACCTCATAGGTGAAAAGTAACAGCTTAAACGTTATAGCCGGAATGGGTATTTCAACTTTAAGCGCTGAATCAGTTAGAATTCAGTTTCCTTCCAATCAACCGTTGTAACTCATCGCCATGCCAACAGATTTAGACCTGATCATTGAACCGGACACCCTCGCTGCAGTTCTGGGCAATAAAAACCTGCTTATCATCGATGTCAGTCAAGCAAGCACCTATGCCCAGATTCATGTGCCGGGGGCAGTACATGTCAATCCAACAGAATTGGTCCGTGGTACGCCACCGGTACCGGGAAAACTGCCCGGTAAAGACCAGCTTGAGGCGCTTTTTTGCCGCATTGGCTATACGCCAGACAAACATATTGTTGTCTATGATGATGAAGGCGGCGGTTGGGCGGGGCGTTTTATCTGGACCCTGGACATCATTGGCCATGAGCATTATTCCTACCTCAATGGCGGTATTCATGCCTGGTATAAAGAAAGTCATCCGGTAGAGAGCGATCCTGTCAGCGTCGAGCCTGTGCCGGTTAATCTGACTCTGGATATGCGCTTTAATGCATCGCTGGATGAAGTGCTTGCTTCACTGGACGATGAACACAGTAAAGTGTGGGATGCCCGTAGTCACGAAGAGTACATAGGCACCAAAAAGTCCTCAGCCCGCGGCGGCCACATCCCCGGTGCCGTCAATCTGGACTGGCTCCATACCATGGACCGGACTCGAAACCTGCGCTTGCTGCCGCTGGAAAAACTGAAACAAATGCTGAGCGACCTGGGTATAGAGGCTGGTGACAGCATCATTACCCATTGCCAGACCCATCATCGTTCCGGACTGACCTACCTGATTGCCAAGGCACTGGGATATTCAGTCAGGGCCTATGATGGCTCCTGGTCAGAGTGGGGTAATTTACCCGACACCCCTATTGAGACCTGAGCCCACGGCAAAGCGGACAATCCATTCCCCATGAAATTTCTGTTCATTATGTTTCAGCACCTGGTGCCCCAGCATCTGCTGTCACGGCTGGTCGGTAGATTGGCCAACGCCACTACGCCCTGGCTGAAAAACATGATGATCAAACGCTTTATTCAGCACTATGGCGTCAATATGGCAGAAGCGCTGCAGTCAGAGCCCGAGGATTATGCCTGCTTTAATGATTTCTTCACCCGCGCCCTGAAACCCGGCGCAAGAATTATTGCTGATGCAGACAATGCGCTTGTCAGCCCTGCCGATGGCGTTGTCAGTGCGGCCGGTAATATCACCGGGGACCAGTTATTTCAGGCCAAGGGCAAAAATTTTTCCCTGACCGCGCTGCTGGGTGGCTCCGATGCCATGGCCAGCGCTTTTCTCGATGGCAATTTTGTGACGGTTTATCTTTCACCAAAGGACTACCATCGTGTCCATATGCCCTGCGGCGGCACTCTGCAAAAAATGCTCTATATTCCGGGCAAACTGTTTTCAGTTAATCAAACTACCAGCGAAAATATCGATGACCTGTTTGCCCGCAATGAACGCGTGGTTTGTCTGTTTGATACCGACGCCGGCCCGCTGGCAGTGATTCTGGTAGGCGCCATGATTGTGGCCGGCATTGAAACGGTCTGGTCGGGACAGGTGGCACCGGCTGCTCATGGTATTAGTGAAACTGATTACACCACTCAGCAACCGGCAATCCAGCTCGCCGGCGGCGAAGAAATGGGGCGTTTTAAACTGGGCTCAACCGTCATCCTGTTGTCAGGCCCGGGAGCAGTGAAATGGCAGCAGTCACTTGAAGAAAATACCGCGCTGCAGATGGGTGAAAAAATTGGTGACGTAGTTAGTTAAGTGAGTAAGAGGTGTAAAACCCGGTACGTAAAGACCCCCGTTTTCAACAGCAAACCAGCATCTACTCTTTCCAGGGATCGTGTTTTTCAGGGGCTGTAGCAGTATTCTCTGGCTGCTCTGTTGAGACACCGCCCGCAGCAGTACTTTCCACATTGTTACTTTCCAAACCCGCTTGCGCCTGTTGTTTGGCATCTGTTTTCAAGACCAGGGTGCCGGCAATCTTGTCGTGCCAGCCCTGTTTTCGTTTATCAATGCCAACCCAGATCAGCCCCAGCAGTAAGGGGATGGTGGATACGTAATAACCAATGTAGCGCAATACCAGCTTGCCGAAGGAAGGCTTGCCCAGCGTTTTGGCATCAACAATAACCAGGCCCATCATGATTTTTCCCGGGGTGGCCGAGCGGTACTGCCAGAACACCATTACGGCAATCAGAGGCAGCACATAATTGATCAGATCGTAGGCCAGACCCGGAGATTCCGTGGCAAATAATACTCCCGGCCCATAAAAAACCATGAGCAGTGGAACCATGACCATCAGTAGCAGCAATGAATCCAGCACTGCCGCCATCACCCTGATCCAGAACCCGGCATATGCCAGCGGTATGTTATTAGAGTCCACGTCTTCAGCAACGTTAATCGGAGCCTGCTGTGTTGATGATTCCATGAATTCTCTCCTTATTGGTTATAGGAAAATACCGTGTTATTCATCTTAGCATGATCAAGGAAAACTGCTCACTGAGCAGGTAAAGGCTGGCGTGTCTTTCAGGCGATATCGATGGGAAAACTGATAACCTCGCGAATATCTTTACTCGCAGTTTTCAACATGAGCAGGCGATCCACGCCAAGCGCAACGCCACTGCATTCCGGCAATGTGTGTTCGAGTGCGGCAAGGAGGTTAAGATCTAACGGATGCCGGGGCTTGCCTTCAAACTTGCGCAATGCCAGATCGCCGTCAAAACGACGCTTTTGTTCCGCGGCATCAGTAAGCTCATCGTAACCATTGGCCAGTTCCAGGCCGGCAACCACCAATTCAAAGCGTCTTGCCACCAAACGCCCGTGCTCATCTTTTTCCACTTTCGCCAGGGCGGCTTGGGAAACCGGGTAATTCATGATGAAAACCGGGGCCTGGAGTTGCGGCTGAATGCAGTGACTAAACAGCAGGTCCAGCCAGTGATCGGGGTTGCTGCTTTCCATAACAATATCAATATGCTCACCTGCGACCTGTTGCAAGGTATCCAGTGTGGCAGTGAATGGGTCAAGCTGCAGATGGCGCTGGAACAACTCTGCATAGCTAATCCGTTCAGTCTTTTCGAGTGCCAGTACCGCGCTTACCAGTGCTTCCACCTCATCCATTAACTCTGCCAGGGTAAAGTCGGGGCGATACCATTCCAGCATGGTGAATTCAGGGTTATGCTGACTACCGGCTTCATGGTGACGAAAGGATTTCGCTAACTGGTAAATTGCGCCACTGCCTGAGGCAAGCAGACGTTTCATGGCAAATTCCGGCGAGGTTTGCAGAAACAAAGGAGCATCGCCTTTGCCCTGAGGCTGTATGCAGAAAGGGGCGAGATTGGGATCAGTGCCGGCGGCGGCTGACAGAATCGGGGTGTCTACTTCAAGCACCTGGCGCTCAGCAAAGAACTCTCGAATCTGGCCAAGCAAGCTTGCCCGGGCTTCAAGCATGTTGCGGTCGGTCCTTGCTTGCCAGTCAGGATAGGTCATCTTCAGGTTCCGGCAATAGTGCTAATTAATAACGCTGTTGCCTGGCTTACACAGTGAATTACTTTTTCACCCGGTTCTGGTACTCGCCGGTGCGTGTATCGATACGCAGTACATCACCGATTTCCACAAACAAGGGCACCTTGACTACGGCGCCCGTTGTCAGTGTGGCGGGCTTGGTACCACCCTGGGCAGTATCACCTTTCAGTCCAGGATCGGTATCGGCGACTTCCAACTCGACAAAGTTGGCCGCCTGCACGGAAATTGGTGCTTCATTCCAGGAAATGATAGTGCACACATCCTGCTCCTTCATCCAGTCAAGAGCATCTTCTACCGCGCTCTTGTCTGCAGCGACCTGCTCAAAACTGCCGTCTGTTTTCATGAAATGCCAGAATTCGCCGTCGGTATAAAGGTATTCCATGTCCGTTTCCTGAACATCTGCGCCTTCCAGTGACTCGCCTGATTTGAAGGTGCGTTCCCAAACGCGGCCATTCAAGAGGTTCCTGAGTTTCACCCGGTTAAAGGCCTGCCCTTTACCCGGTTTTACAATTTCATTTTCCGTAATGGAGCAGGGATCACCGTCCAAAAGTACTTTCAAACCGGATTTAAATTCATTAGTAGAATAGCTTGCCATAATTGACCTCGACCAACTGCCTGAAAAGCTGGGCATGATACCTGTGCCAGCACAAGAGTGCTACTATTCGCAGCGTTAAACAAAACAGTCAATCCGGCTGCGTAGACGTCCTGAGGGGTCTCATTGTAGCCGGCATTTATACGGAAAAGTTCTTGTCACAACTGGCCTTACATCAGCAACTGAGCTGGCAGGAAGTTCTTGCAGCGACGCCAATGGATAGCGCTGAACTGTGCAATCTGCTGGCGCTGGAACTGGATTGCCTGCCTGCAGCACACCCCCTGTTAAAGCAATTTCCGCTGCGGGTTCCGGCGCCTTACCTGAAGCGCATAGAGAAAGGCAATCCTGCTGATCCCCTGTTACTGCAGATTTTTCCCGGAACGGAAGAAGCCCTCTCGACGCCGGGGTTTTCACTGGATCCAGTTGGCGAAAGCGAAGCAAACCCGAAGCCGGGGATTCTGCATAAATATAAAGGCCGCGCGTTATTACTGGTCACCTCCAGTTGCGCCATTCATTGCCGCTATTGTTTCAGACGACACTTTCCCTATGAAGATAACAATCCGGGTAAAGAACACTGGCGAGAGAGCCTTGCCTACCTGAAACAGGATAGCAGTATCACCGAGGTGATCTTAAGTGGTGGCGATCCGCTTACCCTGCCGGATAAATATCTGGCCTGGTTTATGGCTGAACTGGCAGATATCAGTCACATCCGTCGTATCCGTATTCACACCCGCTTACCCATCATGATTCCGCAACGGATAACGCCAGATCTTTGCAAGCTGCTGGCAAATCCGCGCTTTCAGACTATTCTGGTTATACACAGTAATCATGCACAGGAGTTTGATGATGAAGTAGATGCTGCCTGCCTGGCACTGAAAAAAGCTGGCATAACCCTGCTCAATCAAAGTGTCCTGTTGAAGCATATAAATGACTCCAGCGAAGCCCTGGTGGCATTGAGTGAGAGATTGTTTGAAGCAGGCGTACTACCTTATTACCTGCACTTGCTGGACCGCGTTAGTGGTGCAGCCCATTTTGATGTGCCAGCGGAAACCGGAATAGAACTGATAAGAGAACTGCGGGCCCAATTGCCAGGTTATCTGGTACCGAAACTGGTTAGAGAAATCCCCGGGCAAAAGGCGAAAACTCCCGTGGGATAAATAATTATAATATTTAACGCTATAAGATCTTTAAAACAAGGAAATGGATTTCCTGACATGAAAACACCTCCCCCATTTCACATGTTCGTGGTCAGCTCCAATAGCGACCTGCCAAACCAGCTGATTGCAGCATTACGTAAAGACCATGTCCCGGTCCGCGCCACCGGTGTAAAGAGCAAAACAGCTTTTAGCCAACACCTGCAACAAGGCCATACTGATCTGCTGCTGCTTGTCGAAAGCGATATCATCAGCCCCGAACACTGGCTTGAGCTCTATAGCAAAACTGGAAGCAAGACTCCCGTGTTGATTGCCAGTTCAGAGAAATCTTCACTGGAAAAAATACCAGTCATAAAGCTAGCCGGCTATGACGTCATTGCTGCCGCTAACACCACAGCCTTGTCCCGGGCGATTAAGAAACAGGCGGCTTATTCACGGGAAAAAATCAACAATCGTGTGATGGCAAACCGAATCAGGGAAATGGAAAAGCAGCAACGTTTGTTGCTTGATAGCTGTCAGGACGCACTGGCGGTTCTTGGCAAAAGACATCATCTCTACTGCAATGATCGCTATGTGGCAATTTTTTGCCGTCAACATAACAATGCATCCAGCGCTCTGGAAAGAAATAAACTTTTGTCTTGTTCACTACAGGATCTGCTCACTGCGGCAGACAGAAAATCTCTGGACAGAATACTGAACAGTGAAATCTCTAATTCGAAAACGCTTCAGGTCTGCAACAAGGTAACTTCAGAAAATCTGAGCCTGACCATTTCACCAATATTTTTCAACAATGAAAAATGTTTGCAGGTCATAGCCAAAGCGGCCAGCGGGAACAGCAATTACTCGCGGGACAAGCACTCTCTGGCTAACCAGGACCTGTTAACGCGCCTGATAAATCAGGAGAATTTTTCCAGCAAGGTTGAAGCTGCCATTGCCAGAGCAATAAACCAACAGGAATTCTGCACCCTGATGATTGTACAAATAGATGCCTTTCAGGAAATGCAGGCAACCATTGGCAGATCAGGTACCAACCAGTTACTTTACGAAATCAGCGAATTCCTCAATAACGCTATTAGCAAACCATTTATTGCGTCGAGAATGGCAGAGAATGAGTTCGGCCTGCTTTTGAATGACAGCAGTGCAGAGCAAGGTGTGACACTGGCTAACTATATACACCACAGGCTTAACAGTGCGTTTTCCGGTGGCGACAAACCCATGGCCATCAGCGCCTCGCTGGGCCTGACCTTCATCAATGAACTGGCGCTGGATGCACAGGATATGATTAACCGTGCCCGCATAAACCGAAATCTGGCGCTGACATATACAACCCGGCAAACTAGCTGTCATACAGACACCACGGTAATTCCTGAGCTGATAAGAAAGACTCTGGATTCCAGGCAATGGCATTTACGCTTTCAGCCCTTGCTCAGTTTCACCCCGGATAAGTTGAAGAGATATGAAGTACTTCTCTATCTGGAGGGTCGCGCTGGCGAAATTAACCCGGAAGAATTTCTCGCCCAGGCCAATATCCATAATCTGGCCGGGGAAATTGACAGGGAAGTGTTGAATTATCTAATCAAGCAGCAAAATCTTGAGGAAGACAAGAGCAAGCTGTTATTTATTCCTGTCAGCGGCAATACTTTGGTTAACAAGAGCATGCTGACCTGGTTAAGCAAGTCACTAAAGCGGCACCAGTCCTGTGCCGGGCAAATGGTTATTCAGATCAGTGAAATAGATCTCTATGGCAATAGTCAGCTTGCCCGGACTTTTTGTGACAAGCTCAGTGAGCTGGGCATTGGTATTGCCATATCCCGCTTTGGCAGTGCCATGGATCCCCTTTCCCTGGTGAACTCGGTGAAACCGGGTTTTGTCATGCTGGATAAGTCCCTGCACAGCGAGATTCTTTATAGTAAAAAACAGCAGCAATCTGTACGTAAACTCATCAGTGCTCTTCACCATAAAAATGTCAAAGTAGGAATATCAGGCATTGAGGAAATCGAGTTGCTGCCATTACTCTGGGAGTCAGGGCTTGATCTGATCCAGGGTAGCTGCATTGGTCAACCAGGCAACTCAATGGATTATGCTTTTCCTCAGGAGGATAAAATCAAACCTTGCATTTGTAGCAGCCAAAAGTTCTGAAGTAGCTGGGGCTTTTTTTCCCACGACAAGCTAAACTACGCTGTATTGCTGCAAAACCATGAGTTCATGTGTTGCAGAGAATAAAATTATCTGAAGAAACTGTTTACACTATCAGCTACACACAAATTCAATCCAACGGGGCGGCCTACGTGGGTAATATCAGGCTACAAACCAGTCACAAACTGGCACTCAGTTTTGCCATTCTGTTTATCGTGGTGACATCTGCATTCTGGTTACTTTTTCAGAATGAATTGAATCGCTCTTTACGGGAATACAGCGATATTCTCGGCACCTCCCTTGCTGAACAAACCGCCACATCGGTACGCGAGCTGGTACTGGTGAATGATCCACTGGGCTTGAATGTTGTGCTTACCCAACTGGTTAGAGACAGCAATATTGTTTATGCCGTTGTTTATGATGTTGATGACAGGCAATTGGCAAGCGCCGGCCAAGCCTCCATCAATACTGCAAACGCTTCTATCATTCCCGAGCAACAAGGATTTTACAGTGCAGATATCACTGTTCAGGATGCTATTGCCGGATCAATACAGCTGGAGCTGGACGGCATGGCTGTTGCCGGTTTTCAGTCTCGCATGCGCAATCTGTTTTTACTAGTTCTGACTATCTCCCTGATTCTTGTGGTCAGCACCGCTTTTGCTTTATCCGGTACAATTACCACCCCCATACTCGCCATGATCAATGCCATCACTCGCAAAACCGGCGAGGATGAGTTAAATGACAGTGAGCAAAGTGAAACTCAACGCTTGGAGCTTGCTGTAGAAAATCTGCTGACCAAATTCCAGGACATGGAAGAAAAGCTGCTGGAAACCGGAGTCTGGGAAAAAGCCGATGAAGAATCTGACAGTGCCCCGGTAAAAGTTAATGCCACTATGCTGGTAATCAAAGTGGTCAATATCAATACGGCAATAGAACTTTTGCACCCCCCTATTCTTGCCAACCTGTTACGGGAATATATTTTTTATTTAAAACAGGCAGCAAGCCTTTTTGGCGGTTCGTTCCAGCGTCAGAGCGGCGACTCGATACTTATCAGTTTCGACAGCATTGATTGTAAGGATAGACACAGCATTAATGCATTGCAGTGTGCCGGTCTGTTTCAACTAATCATGAACAGGATAAATCTGCGTCACAAGGAAAAAGGTGAGCAGATTCTTGAATTCAGGATGGCTATTCACAGTGGTGATATCTTTCTGGCACCAGGCCTTTTCAGTGACAATGTAAAAGAGTGTGGAATGCTTGGGAAAACCATAGATATCGCCTACTTCCTCTGCAAGCAAAGTGCTCCAAACCAATTGATCATCAGTGATTCAGCCTGCTCACAGGCTATGCAGTTTGAACAATTTGAAACCGCAGGACAAAATGAAATCAGCATGCCCGCTGACAATGTTTCATTTATGGCATATATTCTGTCAAACAACTTTGCAGGCGAAAAGGAATTGATCCGTAAACAATGCGATCACATACTTGATACAACAAAAATAACTGATCAAACAGACTGACCTGAACAGGGATCAGTTCCTAAGTTATCGCTATAAAAAGGACGGGCACGCAAGGAAAGCAGTATGGAAGAAACTATAAACGTCGGACACCCATTTTACTTCCCTACCCAGGTCATCATGGTAGATGACGATCGGGATTTTCTTGATGGTATCAGTTTGATGCTTGATAAAAATCTTAGCTATCGGCTATTTCAGTCAGCCTCTGAAGCGCTGGATTATGCGAATCATTCGCACAAAAAGGTAAGCTTGCAGGAACGCTGCTACAGTAATTACAAAACCGGACCACAGGATTCTGATTCTCTTTCCCACGTCGATATTGGCAGGCTTTATGAGGAAATCTATAACGGCGACCGATTTCAGACCAGTTCGACAGTGGTAGTTGATTACTCAATGCCGGAAATGAATGGCCTGGAGTTTTTAATGGAGCTGAAAAATCCTTTTATCAAAAAAGTACTTTTAACTGGTCAGGCAGATACAGAACTCGCAATCAAGGCATTTAACAAGCAGCTTATTCATCAGTATATCGACAAGCATGATCCACGCCTTAAGAAGGTCCTCAATTCTGCTATTTCTGTTTTTTCAGAGCAGTATTTTCGCAGCAGTTACAAGCTAATCACCGACCCTATTATTGCCTCTCATCATGATACATTTTTAACCGATGCAAATTTTCAGGAATACTTTCATGACTTGCGAGAGAAAACCCAATGCATGGAATACTATATGATCGATCATCCCCATACCGGCTATCTTATGGTCGACCGGAAAGGAAGAAAACGCGGTCTGATTGTTTATAGTGAAAACGCCATTTCAGAACATGTTGATGAACTTAAACAATGGCATGCACCGGACAAACTCATCCGCGAGGTAATCCAGAGAAACCTGCTTCCTGCTTTTGATAGAACCAACGAAGATCTCAATGCCGAGCATACTTACATAAGACAATGGGAACGTTATTATCATCCGGCAATCAAAATTAAATCGGCGAAAAATTATTTCGTGGCAATGCTGGCCGAGGAAGATCTTCCGCAATGCTATCAGGGGCACGTCATTCCTTACGCCGACTTTATCGAAAACAATTCCCTGAACCGGGAAATATTGCATTAGCGATTATGTGAAAAAGACTTGCTCAGGTTGCCGGCAAATCAATAGTGAATTCAGCAAACTCACCTGATTCTGCAAGACAGCTTATATCGCCATCAAAACTATGTATGGTACGTCTGCAAAATGCCAGCCCGACACCGGTGCCATCGCTACGGGTAGTGTAGAAACCATCGAATATTCGACCCACCACCTTTCTGTCGATGCCTTCTCCGGTATCGCGGAAAATTATACGATTGACTCCCTTGCCAGGTTTTAGCTCAATAGTAATCTGCCCTTTAAGCGCAGAATTAATCGAATACAGGGCATTTTTAAGAAGATTAAAAATAACAAAAATAAACAGGTTGTCCAGTCCGCGAAAATAGAAGTCATGGTCTATATGCACAGAGACCTTGTCGCGTTCCCCGCGTTTAAAGGGATAACGATCAAGAGCCTGATAAATCAGATCTGCTGCGGAATAGATGCTGTATTGTGACTTGTCTACCGTATTATCCCTGAGATTCATCAACAACATATCAATAACACTGTTTGCCTGATCAACCATGAGGGCAATTCTTTCCGGTGTTTTTTCCAGAGTATTCAAATGATCTTCGCGGATGGCCTGAACAGTTTCCGGGTTTTCACTCAATTGTTTACGGTAGGTTTGTACTAAAAGCGGCAAGTAGGATTCAATACCATCCATACTGGCTCTGACTCCCGATAAGGGGGTGCGCATTTCATGGGCGATATTGGCGCTCAAATCCTGCATCACCTGCATCTTATCTTCATAGTTTAATTCTGTTTGCTGCATGATGGCGTCAAAATCCTTGTCCTGATCAAGTATCGCAGACATTTGCAGAGCAAAATAATCAAGAATTCTGAAATCATATTCCTTAACGCTATGCTCAAGATCTCCCAGCATAAGCAGCATTTGATTGACGACAAAATAGTGCACCGGGACAAAACCAATACCCATAATCCACTGCAGAGATTCACTGCTTACCGGAATTCGAAGAAAAATATATTTGCAGTCAAAACCAAGGGCTCTTGCAAACACTGGTGAACATAAAAGAGGCGCACGAATTTTTTTGTATTGCTTGAGAACACCCAGGTCACGAATGCAGACAAGCTTTTCCTTGCCGCCGGCCTGAGCGAGCCACTCCACTGTCGCGTTTAAATTGTCCTTATTGCTTAATTTGGATGATGAAAAATGTGCCGCCAGATTACCGGGGTTATTTGCAGCAATAATAAAGGCCCAACAAAAACCAATAACTTCTTCGCCGCGAAATACCAGGCTGATTATATTTATTCGGTCTTCGTCAGCTTTAAAATACTTTTCCAGCTCTTCCCTGGCAGATTCTGCTGTCCAGTTTTCGTACCACTTTTCCCGAGCCAACTTGGCATAACAAGTTGCCAACGCAGCAAGTATAGAGTCATCCAGCTGGTTGACCTGTTCTCCGACATACAAGCTTATTCGGAATTCAGTGCCGGCCAGCCGTGACAGCATTTTATTGAGACGGGATAAATTAAGAACGGTACGGGGCGAGGACTTATTTTTAGATGCGTAAGCAGACTCACCCACGGACTCAAGGGCGTCCTCATTTTCAGTCAGGGTATCTTTACCCTGCTGATTCAGTTTTTCATCAATATCAGCCAAAAGAGCCTGACTCCGGGAACAAGTCATTAATTCGACCTGTTCCAATAATCATACTGGATGGCAAAGGATACTGAAAAAAGCAGAAATTAGCCAAAAGCCGAAATGAACACGGTTTATTTATCCTGCACTTCTACCTTGTCGACTTTCTGAAATCCTCGTGGAAGCTTGTTACCACGTCGACCTCTTTCACCACGATAATGCTCAAGATCCGACAATGGTAAATTGATGTAACGCTTACCGGAATGCACAGTCAATATTTGCCCGGGCTTGAGCACAGTTACAGCAACAACAAACTCAATCCTTTCTGCCACTCGTGCTGAAGGCACATTAATAATCTTGTTACCTTTGCCCTTGGCCAGTTCTGGCAGCTGGGATAACTTGAACATCAGCATTCTGCCTTCGTTGGTAATACTGACCACTTCACAGTTTTCCAGATCATCTACCGGTGCCGGTGATAATACCCTGGCGCCTTTAGGTAATGAAAGCAACTGCTTGCCAGCCTTGTTCTTGCTCACCAGATTTTCCAATTTGGTAATAAATCCATAGCCCGCATCTGAAGCAACCAGACAAAGTTCCGTTGGATCTCCAATCACCAGACCTTCAAAGTTTGCCCCGGAAGGCGGTTTTACCCGGCCAGATAGTGGTTCACCCATGCCTCTTGCGGAGGGCAAGGTGTGTGCCGCCAGGGTATAGGAACGTCCTGTAGAATCCAGGAACATGGCATTCTGATTACTCTTGCCTCGTGCACTGAGTTTTAATTTGTCCCCCGACTTATAGGCCAGAGTGGACGCATCTACATCATGGCCCTTGGCAGCACGCACCCAACCGCCCTCGGAAAGAATAACTGTTACCGGCTCGGTTGAAATCAGCTCTTCTTCCTTAAAGGCCTGGGCTTCTTCCCTGACCACAAGCTCAGAACGGCGATCATCACCATAGGTCTGAGCATCTTCCTTGATTTCTTTTTTGATCAGGGTTTTCAGCCGGCTTTTGGAACCCAGCAGGCTTTCCAACGACTTTCTTTCTTCGGCCAGTTCTTTTTGTTCGCCCCTGATTTTCATTTCTTCCAGCTTGGCAAGATTACGCAGGCGCAGATCAAGGATTGCTTCCGCCTGAATATCGCTGAGGCTGAAACGTTTCATCAACACTGGCTTGGGCTTGTCTTCAGTTCGAATAATCTCTATCACTTCATCTATATTCAGGAAGGCAATAAGTAAAGCATCGAGGATATGTAACCGGGCATTGATCTTGTCGAGTCGATATTGGAGACGCCTGGTGACTGTGGAAGTTCTGAACTCAAGCCATTCCTTGAGCAAACCAAGCAGACCTTTCACCTGCGGCTTACCGTTAATACCAATCATATTGAAATTAACGCGGTAGCTCTTTTCAAGGTCTGTGGTAGAAAACAAATGTGCCATAACAGCATCGACATCAATTCGATTAGAGCGTGGCACAATGACAATACGTGTTGGATTTTCGTGATCAGATTCATCACGCAGATCAACAATCATTGGCAGCTTTTTCTTCTGCATCTGCGCGGCGATTTGTTCCAGTATCTTGGTGCCGGATACCTGGTAAGGCAGCGCGGTGATAACGATATCACCATGCTCCTTCACATAAACGGCGCGGCCTTTAATCATGCCTCGCCCTGTTTCATAGAGCTGATGGATTTCTTCTTTCGGCGTTATTATTTCTGCACTGGTAGGGAAATCCGGTGCCTGCACAAACTGGCATAAATCCGCTACCGTTGACTTGGGGTTATCCAGCAGATGAATACAGGCTTGTGCTACTTCGCGTAAATTATGGGGTGGAATATCCGTTGCCATGCCCACCGCAATACCACTGCCGCCGTTTAGAAGCACATTAGGCAGACGTGCTGGAAGAATAATGGGTTCTTCCAGTTCACCATCGAAATTCAGTTTCCAGTCAACCGTATCCTGGCCAAGTTCCGCCAACAGGACATCAGCATAGGCACGCATTTTCGATTCTGTATAGCGCATTGCCGCAAATGATTTCGGGTCATCCGGGGAACCCCAGTTACCCTGGCCATCGATAATCGGATAACGATAGGAAAAGGGTTGCGCCATCAGCACCATGGCCTCATAACAGGCAGAGTCCCCATGGGGATGGTACTTACCAATAACATCACCAATAGTTCGGGCTGACTTCTTGTACTTTGCCGTGGATTTCAGACCCAGCTCAGACATCGCGTACACGATACGGCGCTGCACCGGCTTCAAGCCATCGCCAATATGTGGCAGAGCCCTGTCGTTAATGACATACATGGAATAATTCAGATAGGACTGCTCAACGAATGTTCGCAGTGCCATCTGTTCCTTGCCATCTTCGTTTAGAGTGATCAGGTCGGTCATAAACTTTTTTCTTCCTCTATTACTTACTGTAATAGTTAATCTTTCAAATTCCGAGCTTCAAGTTTTTAGTCACAAGTCGCAAACTCAACTCTTGTAACTTGAGACTTGCGACTGTTGTTATATTTCTGCCAGGTTGCCGTATTTCTCCAACCACTGTTTGCGATCCGGTGAGCGCTTCTTGGCCAGCAACATATCCATCAGCTCATCGGTTTTCTCCACCAGATCAACATTCAGCTGAACCAGTCTGCGCGTGTCTTTATTCATGGTCGTTTCGCGAAGCTGCAGCGGATTCATCTCACCCAGGCCTTTAAAACGCTGGACATTGGGTTTGCCTTTTTTCTTTTCAGCAGCGATTCGATCCAGCACCCCGTTTTTCTCATCCTCATCCAGTGCATAAAAAACTTCTTTACCCACATCGATGCGATACAAAGGCGGCATGGCAACATAGATATGGCCAGCATCTACGACCGGCCTGAAATGTTTCACGAACAATGCACTGAGCAGGGTCGCGATATGGAGACCATCAGAGTCAGCATCGGCCAGAATACATATTTTTCCATAGCGCAAACCTGTCAAATCATCAGAAGCAGGATCCACACCCATCGCAACGGAAATGTCATGCACTTCCTGTGAGGCCAGAATTTCTCCGGAATCCACTTCCCAGGTATTGAGTATCTTTCCCCGCAATGGCATGACTGCCTGGGTTTCTCTGTCCCTTGCCTGTTTCGCCGAGCCTCCGGCAGAGTCACCTTCAACCAGAAACAACTCCCCCGCTTCAACATCCTGGGTACTGCAATCTGCGAGTTTGCCAGGTAATGCCGGCCCGGACGTGATTTTTTTGCGCACCACTTTTTTGCCTTCGCGCATCCTGCTCTGCGCGTGGTGAATGCACATTTCGGCGATCTCCAGCCCTTCATCAGTATGCTGGTTTAACCACAGACCAAAGGAATCCTTAACCACACCGGAAATAAACACGGCACTCTGTCGGGAAGAAAGTTTTTCCTTGGTTTGACCCGCAAACTGCGGATCCGCCATCTTGGTAGACAGGATATAACAACAACGTTCCCAGATATCATCAGCACTGAGCTTCACGCCTCTGGGCAGAAGATTACGATACTCACAAAACTCCCTGATAGCTTCCAGCATGCCGGTTCTGAAACCATTAACGTGAGTGCCGCCGAGCATGGTGGGGATCAGGTTTACATAACTCTCGGTAATTAACTCGCCGCCATCGGGCAGCCATGACACAGCCCAGTCCACGGCCTCATCATTTCCCTGCATGGATCCGGTAAAGGGTTCCGCGGGGATACTCTCAAAACCCTTGGTGGATTGAATCAGGTAATCGGTAATGCCATCTTCGTAACACCATTCTTCACTTTGTGCCTTGTCTTCCTTCACCGTTAGATCTTCAAAGATCATATGAAGCCCAGGACACAGCACCGCCTTGGCCCTTAACACGTGAATCAGGCGTGGAATGGATATATTCGGGGAATCAAAATATTTCGGGTTCGGGAAAAATTTTATAGTAGTTCCGGTATTGCGCTGCCCCACCTTGTCGATAACTTTTAATGGCGTCTTTTTCTCACCATCGGCAAACGTCATCTGGTGTAAATTACCATCACGTTTAACAAGCACTTCCAGCTCACTGGAGAGTGCATTAACAACGGAGACGCCAACCCCGTGTAAGCCGCCGGAAAATTTATAATTTTCATTGTTGAATTTGCCACCCGCGTGGAGGCGGGAAAGTATCAGCTCAACACCGGAGACTTTCTCCTCAGGATGAACATCCACCGGCATGCCGCGGCCATCATCTGTAACCTCTACAGTGCCATCCTTGTGCAGGGTGACCTTGATATTACGGGCATGTCCCGCCAGCGCCTCATCGACACTGTTATCGACCACTTCCTGGACCAGGTGATTCGGCCGGGAGGTATCTGTATACATACCGGGCCGCCGTCTGACAGGGTCAAGCCCGGTCAGGACTTCGATGGAATCTGAGGTATAGTCTTTACTCATGCTTGTTATACTTTCCTGGACTGTGAATCAGTTAGTTAAATACTGCGCATCGCGGCCATTGTTTCCTGGCCAAGCGTGCCATTTTTGGCAAACTCCAGAATAGGCGCAATCATGTTGTCAAAGCCTTCAAAGCGATGGCTACCACCTTCCTGCACCACCTGCAGTGAGCCGGCATAGCGTTCCAGCGCCAGATGATGGTCAAGCACTTCATCACCGGTCTGCAGCAACAGCAGGTAGTTTTCCGGGTGCTGCAGAGGATCTACGTCCAATGTCGCCAGAAACATTCCATACTCTCGGGTGAACTCATACTTTTCGCCGCTATACAGATTCTTTTGTGGTCCGAGAAATCCCTCTCCCAAGTGTTTTACCGGGGATACCGCCGGATTGATCAGCGCCGCCCGGCAGGCATATTTTTCACCAAGGTAAGTGGCGTAATATCCCCCCAGTGAACTGCCCACCAACAGGTATGGCGTGCCTCCCCCATTGGAAATCAGCTTTTCCAGTTGCTCAATGGCAACTTCAGGGTTATGGGACAGTGCCGGCACTTGAAGATTGAACGCATTGAACTGTTTACAGTAGGCAATAAAATTCCGGGCTTTTTCAGAGGCAGGTGAGCTGTTAAATCCGTGAATATAGACAATAAGCGGCAGGCTCGAGTTCATCGCTTAATTATACGATGAATCACTCTTTTGGGTGGAAGGTTATTTAAATAAATAAGGACTTTTTTATATTTTATTACAGTGTTGAGGGGGCAAATTCCCTAAATGGATTTTATCAATATCCCGTACTGTCAAAATCAATGTTGTAAGCCTTGTCTTCGATTCGTTCAACCCTGGAGTTGATGGTGCCGTCCGGGTCGAGATCCAACCAGCGATAGCCCGGATTTTGATTGTCGATAGTAAATTCATTGTTGGTTGGGTGAAACTGAATACAGGTGGAGGGTGTTCCCATAATTCTGACCCCATTGCGTTCCGCCTCGAATTCCTGATGGATATGCCCGTATAGAATGCCTTTCACATGAGAATATTTATCCGTGATAGCGAACAGCTCATCACTGTTTTTCAGACTATGCTGTTGCAGCCAGGCGGCTTCAACTGGCAAGCAATTATGGTGCACGCAAATAAGTACATGGGAATTACTACGTTCGCTATCTGCCAGCTCAAGATCCAGATCAGCCAACTCTTTCTGGTCAAGTAGCCCATAGACCTGCCCTTCGACGCTGGAGTTCAGCATGATAATACGCCAGTCACCGAGCTGAGCAGAGCGACTTAGACGGATACTATTCTGATCCAGTACCTGCTGCATCTGGCTGCGAATATCATGGTTTCCAGGTATCCATAATTGGGGAGCTTCCAGTGACGACAAGGCATCAATAAAATGATGGTATGACTCAATGGAGGAGTCCTGGGTCAAATCGCCAGTACAAAGAAGACAATCAATGTTCTGCTGCTGGGCAGCAACAAGGGCGACGATATCTTTCAGGGTTTCAAACGTGTTAAGACCATCAAAAATAGTGCTCCGATCGGCAAATAAATGCGAATCGGTAATCTGAACCAGGCGAAAGATCTGATTATTGTTTTTTTCGAGGACTTCAGCCAACTTGATTTACTCTCACACACTTTCCCCAACGACCCAAACAGAACATATGAGAACATAGTTTGTGCTTATAACCGTTCCTGAATCAGGAGCAAGCAGTTATGAGCAGGTCAGTTTTTCCAAGTATAGTTCATCCGGATTACTCAAACCCTCATTAATGCAAAGGTTCAGCCATTCTGCCAGAAACAGATTGAGTTGTTCTTTTTCATCGCATTGGTACATATAAGGATTGGGTAGCGGATACACCGCTTTGAAATACTTGTGATTTTGGTAGCTTGTTACTTCCGCTGTTTTTGCATCATGGTAGACACGAATTATCATTTCAGGTGAACTGAAATGTGCGGCACTGCTACCATCCTCAGTTCCAACTATTTCATTTATTTTTTTTAATTGTTCTAATTGAGGCTCTTCTGTTTCCCTTAGCTCTTTTTTTGCCAGAGTGCCCACAGCACTTCCATATTTTAGAAAGTTATCCTGATTTGCAGCAGAACTTATCTGTCGAATAGAAATTGTGCTGGTGTACTTGAATTCTTCCAGCACATTCAGGCTAACCGATATTTTCTCACTTTTATCGGCAACACCAAGGCCAGGTAACTCAAAAATACGTTGATTCATTGAACGCGTATTACCAAGTAATTTAAGCAAGCGAATATAGTTGGCATCACAAACTGCCATCTGTTCACTTAAATCAATGGTGTAGCTTTTTATTTTCATTTTAACGTTCAACCAACTTTTATAGCTTTTGTGACTTACTATAACTTACTATAACTTTCTATAACTTTAAGTTGTATAGCCTGCAAATTACACTCAGGCAACCACCTTCACCCAAGCTGGCTGACCTCACCTTATCCAAATAAAGCCCATTTAACAAGAAGCGATTCAGCCGCTTCTGCAAGCGGGTTAAGGCGGTGTGAATCCGGCTCTGACAAGCAAAAAGGCTGACCCGTGCAATTAAATTCCTTGCCACTTTAGCGCTGCTGTAATCAGTTCCTATTATGCAGAATTTCTTTATTATTGATACTGATAATATCTTTCCTGCCAGCCGCTTTTCTGCAGATTGTCATATCAAAATCGGACATGCCGTCTTGTTTTATTGTTTGTTACAATAGCGCTTTTCATACCCGCTAAATACATACCGTTTTCTTCATATGCATGAGAAGCAGCAAATCTGATTTTTAACAGCAATCTGCCGCTACCTGCATCATGCAGTTTTATTCATAGCATATGATAAGCGTGTAAACGATACATTCTGATCAGACAATTGCATGAAAAGTAAAATTATCCCTAAACAGCAATGCATGCTTTACTGAGTGGAACCATGACAATTGTTGATCGAATTACACAGCGGTGCCGTAATGGCGCTTTTAACTGGCTTTTTCGATCACTTTTTAGCAGGCATTTCTATTAGAAGTTTACTGGTAATAGTTTAGTGGTTTTTTGAAGCACCGGCAGACCAGAACCCGGGTCCAAGCAGAACATGGGAATAGAGAGTGATCAAATGGCGGCAGTCTGACGTAAAAGGCTGTTTGACACTTGACAGCAAAGAGAAAAAAACAGAAACTGACTGACCAGTCAGTCAGATCTTTTGCTTTCTACAGGTTTGCAATTTTTACAGATTATTCATAGCGTTAACTTATTTGCTCGAGGGACGAGAAATGATGGGCGGCAACAAGAAGTCACAACAAGAATTCACACTGGCCAGAATAGCCACAGGTCTGGACAGACGCCTGGGGAAAGCCCTGGCATGCATGATACTGGTCCTGCCCTTCTCAAGCGTTCAGGCAGACGACCTGGCTCAGATATTTGAGCTGGCGGCGAATAACGATCCTGAAATTCGACAGGCAAGAGCCAGCTATAATGCTTCTCATACCACGATTGATCAGGGCCGCTCGTTCCTGCTACCGCGAGTAACTGTCGGCGGATCCACCAGCCGTGATACCGCAGGTCCAGCTGTGGACACCCCCTTTGGTCAAGCGCAAAGTTTTCAAAATGGCTTTAATACCAAAGGCTACAATCTCAGTATCAACCAGGCATTGCTTAATTTTGAAGCCTGGTACGCCTTTAAAGCGGCAAAAAACACCGATCGCCAGGCCGCTGCCAATCTCGCCCAGGCCGAACAGCAATTAATCCTGAAAGTGGCTACCGCCTATTTTAATGTTCTGCGCTCACAGGATAATCTTGCCTCATTCCAGGGTGAGGAAGATGCCGCAGCTCGTGTGCTTGAACAAACCCGCGAACGTTTTGAAGTTGGTCTGATAGCCATTACTGATGTCTATGATAGCCAGGCAAATTATGACCTGGCACGGGTAAACCGCCTGGTAGAAGAAAACAATCTGAATCAGACTCTTGAAGCATTGGAAGCCATTACCGGCCGCCCCCACAGCAATCTGGAAAGCCTCAGCAGTGAATTCCCAATTGAATCTATAAACCCGGATACGCTGGCAGCATGGGTAAATCTGGCAATGGACAATAATCTGGCAATCAAGGCCGCAGAATACGACTTTGCCGCCAGGCAGGAAGACGCCAAATCAGCACGTGCCTCGATGTTTCCTACTTTGGAAATTAATGCCGGTTATGGCTGGAATCAGTCTGCCAACCCATTCAGCTTTTTCCCTGCGATTGCCTCCGAACGTACCAATATCACGTTGAATTTTTCATACCCGCTCTATGCCGGCGGACTCAATGGTGCCCGCAAAAGGCAGGCCTACTACACACGCGATGCGAGCGAGGAAGCGTTGATGAAAACCCAGCGCGATAGTACTCAAAGCACTCGTAACAGCTACCGTAGTGTAGAAACCGACGTGCTTGCCGTTCAGGCTCGTGCCCAGGCAATAATTTCTGCTGAAAGTGCTCTGGAAGCTACTGAAGTTGGCGCCGAAGTCGGTACACGAAACGTTGTCGATGTGGTGTTAGCCCAACGCACACTGTTTCAGACTCGCCGCGATTTTGCCAATGCCCGCTACAATTATGTGATTAATACCCTGACCCTTAAACAGGCTGCTGGCATTCTCAGCCCGCAGGATGTTATCGATTTAAATAACTGGCTGGAGTAATAAGTACTGACTACTGACGGGTGGCTTTTTGTAAGGCCCGCAACAAAAGCAGCTCACTGATTACATTGAGATTTCTGTCGCTGGCGCCCTGATTTTTTTCAACCACCGCCAGCGCGGCTGCCGTCATCGCAGCCGCCTTTTCCTCATCAACCAGCAAGGCATCCACCACCTTGGCAAGCTCTTGCTCATCAGCGACACACATCATTCCACCTGCCTGCAGCAGTTGTTCGCTTACTGCCTGGAAATTAAAAAGAGAAGGCCCGGTAATCACTGGCAATCCCAGTGCCGCCGGTTCAATAATATTCTGGCATCCGGTAGGCACCAGAGAGCCACCCACAAAGGCGACATCGGCAAGGCTAAAGTAATACTGCATTTCCCCCATGGTATCGCCAAGCAAAATCTGATGAGAAGCCTCAGCAATACTTTCCCGGCTGCGTCGGGCGCAACTGAAACCCTGCCTGGTAGCCAGCTCCAATACGCCATCAAAGCGTTCAGGGTGCCGAGGGACCAGGATCAGCAACAGGTCCGGATGACTGCCAAGCAGGATTCTAAAAGCCTGCAAAACCTTGCTTTCTTCCATTTCCCCATCCAGCATTCGCGTACTGGCAGCAATAAGAACCGGTCTGTTCTGCAAGCTGATCTTATCCCCGAGCGCCTGGGCCACCTGGCTTGTGTTTATTGCCATGTCGTATTTCATACTACCGGCAACGGTAATTTTTTCTTCTGCGAGGCCCAATAACTGCAAGCGCTCACTGTCCTTTGATGACTGCGCTGTCACCCTGTCTAACTGGCCAAGCATGGTGGTGGCCAGAGACTTTATGCGCTGATAGTTCTGCAGGGATTTTTCCGAAAGCCGGGCATTGGCAAGTAATAATCGAATTTCCCTTTTTGAGCATCCATGAATCAGGTTTGGCCATAACTCAGTTTCCATTATTACCACCAAGCCGGGATTAAAAGTGTTTAAGAAGCGCTTGATAGCGCCGGGTAAATCATAGGGCAGATAGACATGGGTTACCTTATCCTTCAACAAAGCCATTACCCGGGCTGAACCGGTAGGCGTTGATGTGGTGACCACTACAGATAACTCAGGATTATTATCAAGAAGACGATTTATCAGTGGTACTGCAGCATGTACTTCGCCTACAGAAACCGCATGAAAAATGATGTCTGCTTTTTTAAACCCGCTAGAGGTGGAATAGAGAGCAAAACGTTCTGACCAGCGTTTCAGGTAAGCTGGCGAACGCAACGATCGCAAGAGCAATCTCAAAATGATGAGCGGTGTAGCCAGGTAAAATAAAAGGGAGTAAATAAACCGGTTCACGTTTTTTTAAAATTTATTCCATTGACGGAAATGAAAAAAATAGCCCGGTAAATTTCCGGTTTATCCTGCAACCTGTTTATACTGTCATGCTTTCCCGTTATGCACAAATTTCCCTATGACTGAAACCCTGAAAACCGATGTGCTGATTTTTGGAGGTGGTATTGCCGGACTATGGCTGTTGAACCGTCTCAGGAATGCCGGCTATCAAGCATGGCTTTTTGAACAGGATCGACTGGGCACTGGTCAGAGTATCGCAAGCCAGGGCATGATCCATGGCGGCATCAAATATGCTCTGGGCGGAAAGCTGACAACTGCAACCACCACTATCGCAGACATGCCTGCCCACTGGAAAAAATGTCTTGCCGGTGAAGGGGATGTAGATTTACGTGGCTGCAACCTGTTATCCAAAGACTACTATATGTGGCCACGCAACAGCATTCGATCCCGGCTCAATGCCTTTCTTGGCAGCAAGGCACTTGAAGCTAAAGTCAGCACGGTTGAAAAAGCCGACTATCCGGACTTTTTTAAAGACAGGATTTCCGGTCCTCTCTATCGTCTGCAGGATATTGTGCTGGATGTGCCCTCTCTACTCTCCACTCTAGGCAAAGCCCAGGCAGATAATATATTCAGCATCGACTGGCAGCAGGCCAGACTTGTCCCCGACACAAAAGGCGGTGTGGAGTGTCTGGAATTTGAAAATGGCCAGCGCATCCAGGCGCAGCAATATGTTTTCACATGTGGTGCAGGGACCGAAGTCTTGATGAAAAATTTCGATCTGCCAATCACCACCATGCAGCGTCGCCCCTTGCGCATGGTAATGGTCAGGCATGGCATTACCGAACCACTTTACGTTCATTGTGTCTCCGACCGGCTCAGCATGACCCCTGAGATGACGATCACCAGTCACACCAATGGCACCGGGCAACCGGTTTGGTACCTTGGCGGCGAAATAGCCGAACAGGGCGTGCATCAGACTGATGAAGAATTAATCAAGACGGCCCAAGGCAAGCTCAAGGAAATGTTTCCATGGTGTGATCTGGATAACGCCAGCTGGGCTACCCTGGCGATTGATCGGGCAGAAGAAAAACAGGCGAGCGGCAAACGCCCTGATGATATCAGCATCGCGCAAAACAAAAATTTGATGGTGTGCTGGCCAACCAAGCTGACCCTTGCTCCCAATCTGGCCAATCAGGTTCTGGCGAGAATGCTGGACTCGGGCCTGACCCCCCATTCTGAAACACCAGCACAGGCTCCGGCATATCTGCAGCATCCGCAAGTGGCTGCAACCCCCTGGGAGCAACTCTGAACATGGCGTTCCTGCGTCATATACCTGGCACTGAGCTGAAGGTTTCAGCACTTGGCCTGGGTACGGTGAAATTTGGCCGTGATCAATCAGTAAAATATCCGCAGCAATTCACGATCCCTGATGACAGCGAAGTCACCAATCTGCTGGCGCTGGCAAACAGCGAGGGCATAAATCTACTGGACACAGCACCGGCCTATGGCACCAGTGAGGAACGACTTGGTAAATTGCTGAGCAATCGTCAGGACTGGGTAATCGTTACAAAAACCGGGGAAGAGTTTGAACAGGGACAATCATCTTTTAATTTCAGTGGCGCTCATACCCGCGCCAGTATTGAAAGAAGCCTCAAGCGACTCAACACTGATTATCTCGACATAGTATTGATTCACTCCGATGGTAATGACGAAGACATACTCAAAAACACGGATTGTGTAGCGACACTCAAGCAGTGCCAGCAGGAGGGAATGATAAGAGCAATTGGCATGTCCACCAAAACCAGCAATGGCGGCTTACTGGCGGCCTCCATGCTGGATATCGTTATGATTACCTACAACCTGGAACAACAGGATCAGGCAGTACTTGATTACGCCCGAAATAATAATAAAGGGGTACTGGTTAAAAAAGGACTGATGAGCGGCCATGCCGGTTCCATTGCAGACAGCATGTCCCTGCTGTTTGGCAGTAACGGAATCAGCTCGGTGATTGTAGGGACTATTAACCCGGATCATCTGAAAGAAAATGTGAAACTGGCCAGGGCCGCTCTGGGTGAGATACCCGGGAGTTAGCGGAATAAAAGGAAAAAATGCAGCGCATTGATTCCAGTTACGATTTTATTTTTTGTCTTTCTTGATCTTTTCTACGATAGCCGAAGTAGAGCAGTTATCTAAAAAAGACAGCACTCTGACTTCGCCACCATATTGCTGAACAATCTCTGCGCCTACGACACCTTCTATGCCGTAATCACCGCCCTTCACCAGGCAGTCCGGTTTAACTTCTGTTAACAGGTTTTCCGGCGTGTCTTCTGCAAAAGACACTACCCAGTCGACGGATTCCAGGCCGGATACCACTGCCATACGTCGCTCGATGGGATTAATTGGCCGCCCTTCTCCCTTTAAACGCCTTACAGACTCATCGTCATTGATGGCGACGATCAGTCTATCGCCACATTTTCGGGCATCCTGTAAATAACCAACGTGGCCAGCATGAATTATGTCGAAACAGCCATTGGTAAAGGCGACCTTCTCGCCATGAGCCCGGGCATCCGCTACCACCAAAGCAAGCTGTTCACGGGTCATAACGCCACGATCAGATCCACCGTCACTCTGCACTTCCCTGCGCAACTCCGGCCCACTAACAGCAACAGTACCGACACGGGTAACAGCCAGTCCTGCTGCGATATTGGACAATGCAACGGCTTCGGGCAAGCCGGCTCCTGCTGCCAGGGCAGCACCCAGAACGGAGATCACGGTATCGCCAGCACCCGTCACATCAAAGACATCCCTTGCCCGCGCTGGAATATGCAACTCAGCTTCATTGGCACGAATCAGGCTCATTCCATGTTCGCCCCGGGTAACCAGCAAGGCTTCAAGTTCAAGTTCTTTTATTAACAGACGGCCTTTTGCTACCAGATCTTCTTCACTTTCACAGGCGCCCATTACCTGTTCAAATTCATGCAGATTGGGCGTCAGCAAGGTCGCGCCACGGTACTTGGTAAAGTCCTCACCTTTCGGATCAACCAGTACCCGAACTCCCTGTTTTCTTGCCTGGGTAATAAGCGCACTGACTGCGGCCAGGGCGCCCTTGTTGTAGTCTGAAACAATAACTACATCGGTGCCATCAAGCAGGGCTGCCACTTTGGCATTAACTGCCTGCGCGCTGCTGATATCAAAAGCTTCTTCAAAATCCAGTCGAATCAGTTGCTGATGACGACTGACAATGCGTAATTTGGTGATGGTAGGTTTGTCTGCCACTTTTTCGAAATCACAAAGCACCCCCGCCGCACGAAGCCGTGTTTCGAGCTCCTCACCGGCTTCATCCAGACCCACCAGGCCCACCAGAGTAGCTGCCGCACCTAGTGCCGCTAAATTAAGCGCCACGTTTCCTGCGCCACCCGGACTGTCCTCTGCATTACCGACTTTCACAACCGGCACCGGCGCTTCCGGAGAAATTCTGGAGGTAGCACCATGCCAGTAACGGTCGAGCATGACATCACCAACCACCAACACACGTGCAGTATCAAACTTTGGAATTTCGAGTTTCATTATTTCTTCAATTAACCCGTCTAAAATTGGCGCTAATCATATCATAGCCATTGCCAATTGCTGATTCTGATACAATGCCGCTGTATTTTTTTTACAAGTGATATATGCAGACACCTCCTCCTTTAAGTGCCTTTATTGGCATCAAGTACTGGCCCACCTGGCTGGGCCTGGGCCTGCTCTATATTCTGGTCTGGATGCCCTTTGCGGTGCGTATTAAAGTCGGTGAAATCCTTGGCCAATTAACCTACTGGCTCGGCAAAGAGCGTCGATATATCACTGCGACTAATATTGCTATTTGTTTTCCCGAGCTAAATGCCGCAGAACAAAATGCGCTTGTTCAAAAAAGTTTTCAGGAAAATGGCATTGGCCTGATTGAAACCATCACCAGCTGGGTGCGCGATAAAGACAGCTTCAAAAGTCAGGTCACAATGACAGGGCTCGACAAGCTTAAAGCTGCCGAGGCTGAAGGAAAAGGCGTTCTGTTAATAGGAGCGCATTATTCTACTCTGGATTTTGGCGCCATTCTGTTGTCCATATTTCATTCCTTTGGCGTGACCTATCGCCCTCATGGAAATGCATTATTCGATGCGTTCATGCTGCGCGGCAGAATATCCAATTGTAATGGCGTCTTTGATCGCAATGATATCCGCGGCGCCTACCGTCATCTAAAAGAGGGGAATACACTATGGTATGCGCCTGATCAGGATTATGGCCCCAAGCATGCTGTGTATGCGCCGTTCTTTGGTCACCCCGCTGCCACCATTACCGCGGCAAGCCGCTTCGCCAGAATAAACAATTCACCAACTTTTCTGGTACGTCATCACAGGATAGATCGCTCCCATCAGTATGAAATGGAGTTCATTCCCTTTCCTGACAGTTTTCCCGGGAATGATGAGCTCAACGATGCCAGCGTCATCAATACCATGGTGGAAAACGCGATTCGCCACTACCCGGCGCAATACCTGTGGATGCACAAACGCTTCAAAACCCAGCCCGGTGGCAAACCGATGAGTCCCTATATCGATATTGCCACCCCTAATCATCGCCTTACCGAGAAACAGTACTCTCAGGTCATTGAAGGCGCAGACAAGATCTCGGAATTGCAGGAGGTTTATGACTACAAACTTCCCAGTGGCCTGTGGCTGCGCCAATATCCTGGCACCATCAATAAACGCTCTTATCTTCCGCACCCGGCGAAACTATTTGATCGGCACGCTAAAAACCTGCGCATGCAGGGATTCCAGGCCATCACGGTAGATAATTTTTTCCGCATCCCGCCAATGAAGCTTTCTGCAGTCACTTATTTTGTTCCATCCGGACCGCTGCTCAGTCAGTTACCCCGCAACCTGGTTCCCCTGAAAGCCCTGGCACAATTTATAGCAGAACTCCATAACAAGGGATTTGATTGCAAGAATCCAGGACCCGATCACTTCATTGTCACGGAAGATTCATTTGCCATTCTTGATCCCACTGACTTTATTTTTGAAGGCAAATCCATCAGCCTGAAAAAAAGACGCAGTGCCGTCATTAATTTGCTGCAAAATCTTGCTCTGGAAAAACCTGAAGGAGATGAATTCTTTTCCTGGTATGCAAAAGCAGCAGGCCTCAAGGTAAGCGAAGCAGGCTGACGCTATGAACTCATTTACCCGAGCATTGCAGAGTGTCGATATCAGGCTGATTGCTATCGTCCTTAGCTGCTGCTTCTCCCTTATCATTATTGCCAGCAGCCCCATCCCAAACGATGATGCTTTCAGTTATCTCCGGGCAGCAGAAATATTTTCCCAGCAGGGCATGAATTCCACCCTCGCCAACTATGGTTGGTATTGGTATTCAGTACTGATTGCCTGCGTGGGAAGCCTGTTACCAATAAGCCTGATGAATGCGGCCCACCTGGTCAATATGCTTGCACTGGCTGTTCTGGTTTATGCCTTTATTACACTGGTCATGGAGTTTAATCAGAGCACATCAGTAAAACTTTTCGCCGCAGTGGTAATACTGTGTTATCCCACCATTAATGAGATGCGCTACTTTCTTATTCGTGATTTTGCCTATTGGGCTTTATGCCTGAGCGCGCTCACGCAATGTATTCGTTTTGGCAAAACCGGCAAACTGGCCAATGCCTGGGGCTGGACCCTGGCCATGTCAGTAGCGGTTTTATTCAGGCTGGAAGGTTTGATACTGCTGGCAATCACACCATTTTCACTGCTACTTCCCGGGGTTACCTCAGTAGAGAAAAAAACCGCCCGACTGTTCACGCTTTTATTCATCATGCTGGCTTCGGCGTTAGCAATATTGCTTGTCTTTGCATTGGCGGGTATCAACCTGTTTGAAGTATTCAATTTTACTTACCGCTGGTACTTACCCCTACTCAATGAATACCCGGACACCTTAAGCGGTGCAGCACAAAATGCAGCCCTGTCTTCACATATTTCCGAACAGGTCGAAATGTTCACCGGCAGGGGAATGATGGTACTTATATTTGGTTATGTTTATGCGCTGGCGAGTACTCTGGTAATGACAATTAGCCCGCCGATTTGTCTATTCCTTATTTATGGCTGGCTAGGTGGCAGACTCGAGATTTCATCTGAAAACAAATGGCCCTGGCTGTTTTTTCTCATTAGCGCATTACTGGTGTTGCTGACTTTTGTTTCCATCATGCAGTTTCTGACAACACGCTATGCCGTACTGGCAGCACTATTATTGCTAACGCTACTACCCGGGCTGATTGAAAATCTCTACCAGCTCTCCATCCGGGAACAAAGTGTTAAACGTTTTAAAATTGTCTTCGTCAGCCTGGCTTTATTTTTTGCAGCAGACAGCCTGGTAAGTTTCGGTTATTCAAAAAGCTATATCAGGCAAGCCGGTGACTGGACTCGAGAGAATATTGCCCAGGGCAGCAAGGTACAGACCAACAGTTTTGCTGTTGCTTATTACAGCGGTCTGGTAGCAGACTATGATGACATTGAAACTGATCCTGCAGAAAGCTTTTTGTTGTACGCCGAAAATGATTATCTCGTGCTGAACCTGCCTCATGATGATACTGATAGCAGAGAGATTCTTGGCACGATGAGCGGGATCACAGAAATAGCAAGATTTGCTAACAAGCGCGATGATGCCATTGTGATCTACCAGGTACTGCCCTGAACGAACGCCAGGAATAGTTGTATTAGCGCGCAGTAATCATTGCAGGAAAAGCCCTGTCAGGAGTGCCGGCTTTTTAGTTTTGTTGCGCGCTCAAACACCAGCTTCCAGAAATCACTTTCCCGAGTCAATGCATTTTTCAAAGACATCCCCGAGTACAGGCGAATAAACCGAAACAGGTCACGGCTTGTCAATCCAATATCCATCGCCGAGAAATACAGACTGCCAACATCCTTGATAATCCAGCGACGCTCCAGCTTTCGCTTAACAAGGGCGCGATGCAAATCGATCAAGGTAAGTGAATTGCCCTCCTCCTTATCCTGCTCAACATTGCCGGTGACCATGAAGTGGCAAATATAGTAGTCACGATGGCAGATGCCACTACTGTGCATACGGCGACTGATAGCGGCTACCTCCCTGATCAAGGCCAGCTTTCTGGCAAACGCTGGCGGCTTGCTCTGCCAGTCACGCGTCAGGTCTTCAAGATTCTCCTGAGTGCCTACATCATCGGTAACGATAAAGGATTCGCATGTCTGGGGTAGCAGACCACGCTTTCCATAGGCGGCTATTTGCGGAACGTTGATGCCCAGAACATCGAGGCGGGAAAGCGCAAGCCATTCATTGCGGGCACTCACCACCGGCAAGCGCAACTGTAAGAGGTTCTTCAGAATTTCTGCAGTAGCGGTACCGCGATGATATTTGACAAAATAACGTTTGCCATCCAGATCGACAGCAATAGTTCGCCTGGATTCCAGCGCACGGAATTCTTCGCCCTCCATCCCGGCGATAAACGCAAAGATATTTTCCTTCGGCAGATGTGGCTGCAGGTCTTCTCTGATAAAGACATCAGTTGCCATCATTGGCCTCCCCGATTGCGTTTAACAGCATTGATGCTACCGCATCTGGCATATCATAGAGATTCTCTTTTTGTCCGTAGGCTATACCATTAGTGCGCCAACGACTTTTATCTTTGCTCTTCAGCATTTTTTTCAGCGCTTCATTTAGTGCCTGCTGGCTGAATGGCTCAGTAATGACAACACCCGCCTGCGCCTGCCTGACATGAAAAGCATAGCCACAGGAAGCCGTTGTCAGGACTGGCAAGCCGGCAACGATGGCCTCAATTAACACCATGCCGGCACTTTCCTTTACCGAAGGGTGTAAAAGGAGATCGGCCCCCTGATAAAAGCGCGGCAAATCATCACGACTTTTAAAAAAGGTGACATTTGCTGCTATCCCCATTTTTTCAGCTATTTTTTCATAACGCTGAGAGTCGTCTCTACCAATAATAAATAATCTTGTCTGGTTTCCAGGTGCTTCGGGCAATGAGGCCAGCGCTGCCAGAGAACGCTCAACGCCTTTTACAGGGAATCCTGATCCGACCTGCAGTACCAGCAACTGATCGTCAGTTATACCAAATTCATGACGCAACGATTGCCTCAGCGCTGTCGCATCTTCCCCGGCCATACGATTTCTTTCGATACCGGGAGGAATATTTATCATGCGTTTACCAGCCTTGGGATAATAGGCCAGGTACTCGTCTTGCTGCCCCGGAGAGAGCATTAATATTTTTG
>Ga0255771_1000529_pt1 | contig 44076 bp, 39 predicted proteins | sample 011ome_19_FD_179969 | JGI IMG/M metagenome (GOLD analysis project Ga0255771, IMG submission 179969) | Coastal salt marsh microbial communities from the Groves Creek Marsh, Skidaway Island, Georgia - 011510BT metaG (version 2) | ecosystem: Environmental > Aquatic > Marine > Intertidal zone > Salt...
AGGCTGCACGCGCGATGCAAAACATCCGCAATCACCTCAACGCGGACCCGACCGCAAAGATCGCTGTGGTGGGGCATGGCAAAGGGATCGATTTCATGTTGGCCGATGCGAAGACCCCGAATGGCGGCGAGTTCGCCGCATTGATTTCTGGGCTTGCCGCGCAAAATGTCACGTTTTCTGCCTGCAACAACACCCTGGTAGGTCGAAAAATTGACCCTTCTCAACTCTTGCTCGAGACGCAGGTCGTGCCATCTGGTGTAGCCGAAGTCGCTCGCCTTCAGGCACGGGAAGGCTACGTTTACTTGCGCCCCTGACCGGCGCGCTGAATCGGGCGACAGTGGGATGAATTAAACTGTCGCCCTCACTTTATTCGTTTACGCATCCATTACACGGGAAATTTATCGCATGGCACTCATACCCGCCACCATTTTGACCGGCTTCCTTGGCTCAGGCAAAACCACGCTGCTAAAGCGCGTGTTGGGTGAGGCGCATGGCCAAAAAATTGCCGTGATTGAAAACGAATTTGGTGAGGAAAACATTGACAACGAAATTCTGGTCAGTGATGTGACGGAGAACATCATCCAGATGAGTAACGGTTGCGTGTGTTGCACCATTCGTGAGGATTTGCGCACGACTCTGCAAGATCTGGCTGAGCGTCGCCGCAAGGGTGAGATCAGTTTTGACCGCGTGGTCATTGAAACCACGGGGCTGGCAGACCCCGGACCGGTTGCGCAGACGTTTTTCATGGACGACGAAGTCGCCGAGCAGTACCTGCTCGACGCCGTCTTGACGCTCGTCGACGCCAAACACGCGGCAGACCAGTTCAATGACCGTCAAGAGGCGCGCCGTCAGGTTGGTTTTGCGGATCAAATTTTCATTACCAAGGCAGATTTGGTCAGTGAGGCCGCCCTCGATGCGTTGACCCATCGGCTCAAGCATATGAACCCGCGGGCGCCGATTCGTGCGGTCAATTTTGGTGAGGTGCCGATCAAGTCGGTCTTCGATTTGCGGGGTTTCAACCTGAACGCAACGCTCGACATTGACCCCGAATTCTTGTCAGGAACGGGCCACGGCAAAAAGGCGGAAAAACACAGTCACGACCATGATCATGGTCACGATCATGACCACGTGCACGGCGAGCATTGCAATCACCCGTCACATGACCATGACCACGATCATGGGCATCACCACCACCATGACGATGACGTCAAGAGTTTTGTGTTTCGCTCAAGTCGGGCATTCGATCCCGCGAAGCTCGAGGAATTCTTGGGTGCCGTGGTGCAGATTTATGGTCCCAAGATGCTGCGTTACAAGGGCGTGCTGAATATGAAGGGCACTTCGCGGAAGGTGATTTTCCAAGGCGTCCATCAGCTCATGGGAAGCGACCTCGGACCCGAATGGGCGATGGGTGAGCAGCGTGAGAGCAAGATGGTGTTCATTGGCATCGATTTGCCCAAAGACATCCTGATTCAGGGTTTAAACCAGTCATTAATTTAGAGGAAAACCCCTAATTTCCGGGGTAAACGCGCTAATTGAAGCCATTTACGTTTTTAGCCGGCCAAAGCGGGTATAACATCGCCTGCGACAGTTTTGCGATAGACGACAAAGGAGACAATTAAAATGCCCGCTAAGAAGACGACAGCGCCAGCGAAAGCCAAGGCAAAAACCGTCGCGAAGGCGGCCGTCAAGGCCCCCGCCAAAAAGGTTGTGCCTGCAAAGGTTGTCCCCAAGCCGGCGGCCAAGTCCGTGTCTCCAAAAAAGCCTGCATCCAAGGCCAAGCCTGTTGTCGCGAAAAAGCCGGTGACGGCCAAGCCTGCTGCCAAGAAAGCCGTGGTGAAGCCAGCGACTGCCAAAAAATCTCCTGCAAAAAAGACCGTCGCCAGTAAATCTGCCGCAAGCAAAACGGTTGCCAAGGCCCCTGCAAAGAAGGCGCCTGTCAAAAAAGTAGCTGCCAAAAAAGCGGTCGATAAAAAGCCAGTTGCCACAAAGACGCCTGCAAAGAAGCCGGCACCCGCAAAGGTTGAAGCCAGTAAATCGAGCAAGCAGCCCGCCACCAAACCGGTTGCCAAGAAGCCTGCTGTAAAGGCAGCGCCAGCGAAAGCCGCGGCGCCCAAGACAGAAGCGAAACCAGTTAACCCGAAAGCCACCAAGCCTCAAGCTGTAGCGGCGGCACCCAGTGCGCCAGCGGCCGAGGCCAAAAAGCCTGGTCGCAAGCGAACCAACAACAAACCCATTGCGCCCAGCATGTCAGACGCGGACTTAACGCCAGCACATGCGCCTGACGCTGCAAAGGCCACTTTTATTCAAGATCACACCCCTGTCATGACCGTTACCGTTCCCGCGCCTATTAAAAAAGATCCCAAGCGCGCCAACAATTGGAAAACAAAAGCGCTTGCAGACCTCACCGATGAAGATATGTTGGCGATGCCAGACTCGGAGTACATGAATGATGTGCAAGTCGCCTTCTTCCGTGCCCGTTTGGTCGCGTTGAAAAATGACATGCTCGCCAATGCGGGCCAGACGACCGAAAATTTGCGTGAGGACACCGTAGTGGTACCCGATCCAGCTGATCGCGCAACCATCGAAGAAGAGCATGCACTCGAGTTGCGTACACGCGATCGTGAGCGCAAGCTGTTAAAGAAAATCCAGCAATCCATCATGGCGATTGACTCCGGTGAGTACGGGTTTTGTGATGAAACCGGTGAGCCGATCGGCGTGGGACGCCTTTTGGCGCGCCCCACCGCCAGCCTGTCCTTGGAAGCGCAACAGCGCCGTGAATTGAAGCAAAAGCTATACGGCGATTGAGGGTGTCAACCCCTTGTATCTAAAAGGCCGCTTCTGCGGCCTTTTTATTTTGATAAAAAAATACACCCTAATAATTCCTCATAAGTCACTTTTACTGCTATTCATAAGTTGTTCATTAATTTGAATTTTTTCTCTACGCTTATTTCAAAAAAGCCCATCTAAGTCATTGATTCCATTGAAAAAATAGTCGGATCTGCTTGCAAGCGACACATTTCCTGATAAAGTGTCAAAAAGTGCAATTAAGTGGTGAAAAGTGTTTTTTAGGAAAAACTGACCGTGTTTCAAGGGGCCTCATCAATCAACCTCGACGCGAAAGGGCGGCTGTCTATGCCGACCCGTTATCGCGACGTGCTCCAAGCGAGCGCGCAGGGGTGTTTGACGATCACCAAGCACCCGCATGGTTGCCTGATGGTATTCCCCCGCCCTGAGTGGGAGGTGTTCCGCTCACGCATCGCCGCACTGCCGATGCAAGCGCAGTGGTGGAAGCGAATTTTCCTGGGTAACGCGTCTGATGTGGAGCTGGACGGTACCTCCCGAGTCCTCGTGTCGCCCGAGCTGCGAGCGGCCGCTGGCATCAACAAGTCTGTCATTTTGTTGGGTATGGGCAGCTACTTTGAGCTGTGGGACGCTGATACGTATGCGGCCAATGAAGCCGATGCCATGAAGGGCGAAATGCCCGACGTATTCAAAGACTTCTCGTTTTGAGGGATCCTGAGTGAGCGCTTCGACGACACCCTGGACACATGACACGGTGCTTCTGACGGAAGCCGTGGACGCCCTCGCCATCAAAGCGGACGGCGCTTACATCGATGCCACGTTTGGTCGGGGTGGTCATTCGGCGTTAATTCTGAAGACCCTAGGTCCGAATGGTCACCTGTTGGGTGTTGATCGTGATCCGGAAGCCGTTGCGCACGCGCGAACCTGGCGCGACGAACGCTTCGCGATTCGGCACCAAGCGTTTCACACCATTTCAGATCTGCCTGAAGCCAGTATCGATGGCTTGCTGATGGACTTGGGGGTCAGCTCGCCGCAAATCGACGACCCCACGCGTGGCTTTTCATTTCGTCACGATGGCCCACTCGACATGCGCATGGACACCACCCGTGGCCAGAGCGTTGCCGAATGGCTTGAAGGCGCAACCCCTGAATTCATTGCGGAGGTGATTCGTGACTATGGCGAAGAACGGTTTGCTGTACAGATTTCAAAGGCGATTGATCGTCGCCGACAGGAACGGGGCCCTTTTCGAACCACCCTTGAACTGGCCCAAGTCGTGGCTGGCGCGGTCAAAACCCGCGAGCCGGGCAAGGACCCTGCAACGCGGACATTTCAGGCTTTTCGGATTTTCATCAACGCCGAACTTGAAGAGTTACAGCAAGCGCTAGCAGCGAGTCTGCGTCTGCTGAAGCCAGGGGGTCGCTTGGTGGTCATCAGTTTTCATTCGCTCGAAGACCGGATTGTTAAACAGTTCATTGCTGCCCATTCGCGTGAGGTTGTTGACCGCCGCGCCTTGTTTGCCCCGGCTAAAGCGTTGCCTCTGAAGTCACTGGGCCGGGTCAAAGCCAGTGCCGCCGAGGTGGCGGGTAATCCGCGCTCACGCAGTGCGGTGATGCGTGTTGCTGAGCGTACAGAGGTGGCTTTGTGATTCGCGTCAACATCGCACTCGTTGTCGCGATCATGGGCACGGCTGTGGCTCTGGTCAACACGCAATACGATTCCCGCCGCCTCTACAACGCGGTCGATCAAGAGAGCACGCGTGCACGCCAACTGAATATTGATTATGAGTCGCTGCGTGTCCAGCGCCGGGCCGAAGTTGCACCGGCCCGGGTACAAGCCGTTGCCGTTACGCGATTAAAAATGCGGGCCCCCGATCCATCGATCACCGAGTACGTAAGCCACCCACAACCGGTGGCGCAACGACCATGAGACGGCGCGAAACCATTGCCTACAGCGCCAGCCCCTTGTTGGCATCGCGCACGCCGGTTTGGCGGAGTCGATTTATTTTGGCGGCTTTGGCCTTGGCGTTCCTGACATTAGCGGGGCGCGCAGTTTATGTCCAGGTGCTGGATAACGACTTCTTCCAGCGGCAAGGAGAGGCGCGGTTTGCACGTACCATCAAGCTGCCACCGAGTCGTGGTCGGGTACTGGACCGCAATGGCCTTATTTTGGCCAGCAGCGTACCGGCCTATGGCATTTGGGCAGACGGCGCCAATCCGAAAGATCCTAATTTGGGCACGTTGGCCAAGTTACTCGACATGCCACGATCGGCCGTATTAGAGCGGGTTTCGAGATCTGCCGAGGGTTTTGTTTACCTCAAACGACAGGTCAGCGAAAGCACCCGCGAGCAAATCAGAGCCTTGAAGATCACAGGCATTTCTGACACCAAAGAATATAAACGCGAGTACCCCGAAGGTGAGGCGGCAGCCCACGTGGTTGGTTTTACCAATATCGAGAGTCAAGGCATAGAAGGCGTCGAGTTGGCTTTCAACGAGCAGTTGACTGGCTATGCCGGTTCGCGTCGAGTACTCAAAGACCGGATGGGTTCCATCATCGAGGACCTGCGCGACGTAGTGCCGCCGGTTAATGGTAAAGACGTCCAGTTGTCGATTGACAGCAAGGTTCAGTTCTTTGCCTTCGACCAATTACGCCAAGCCGTTCAAACCCACGATGCGGTAGGTGGCAGTGTGGTGGTTTTAGATATACACAGTGGCGAGATTTTGGCACTGGCGAATTACCCCAGCTACGACCCGAGTGACCGTCGCCGCCTAACGGGTGCCATGCTGCGCAACCAAGCCATTACCGATACCTTTGAGCCGGGTTCGACCATCAAGCCGTTCACGGTGAGTTTGGCCCTTGAGCGACGAAACGTTCGCCCGACCACGGTCTTTGACACCGCGCCGGGTTACATCATGGTGGGTCGTCACAAAATCAGCGACTCCTCGAAGCACGGCACTTTGTCAGTCAGTGAAATTATTCAAAAGTCCAGCAACGTGGGTACGGTGAAGATTGCCGATGGGTTGACAGCCAAGGCAATGTGGCAAAACTTGATTGATGTTGGCTTTGGACAAAAGCCTGACATCATTTTTCCAGGTGCAGCCACAGGGCGCCTGCGCGGATACGACACTTGGCGCGCATCTGAAAAAGCAACGCTGAGTTATGGCTATGGCCTGTCAACGTCACTTTTTCAACTTGCACGCGCCTACAGCGTGTTTGCCCGCGACGGTGACATGATTCCCACCACCATTTTGAAGCGCAGTGAGGTGACCAGCGGCACGCAGGTGTTCAGTGCACAAACGGCGTCGCAAATGCGCGCCATGCTGATGCTGGCAACCGGTGATGAAGGGACTGCACCACGGGCCCAGACATTGGGCTATTCCGTCGCGGGGAAGACGGGCACGGCACGCAAGATTGAGGGTAAGGGCTACTCCAATAAGAAGTACCGCGGCTTTTTCGTCGGATTCGCACCGGTTGAGGAGCCTCGCATCGTCGTCGCCGTGATGATCGATGAACCACGCAAGGGTGGTTTTTATGGCGGTACGGTGGCTGCGCCCGTGTTCAGCCGTACGGTACAAAACACCTTGCGTGTCTTGGGCGTCACGCCCGATCAATCGGTAAAACCGAATATCACTGCCGCGGGCGTGGAGGAGTCACTGTGAGTGATCACCAAGCTCTCGTCCAGTGGTTGCGCGATTGTGGCGTGACGCGGTTAGAAGCCGACAGTCGCCAGGTGACAGCGGGCAGTGCGTTTGTCGCGTGGCCCGGACACGCGCGCGACGCACGAGAGTTCGTCAGCCAGGCATTACAGGCCGGTGCAGTCGTCGCATTGGTCGAGGCGAATGATCTTGCCACCAGCTGTTTGCCGGCGGCGTTGCAGACAGACCCACGGGTACGTCCGGTTGCCGATCTGAAGCAGCAAGCGGGTGCCATCGCCAGTGCATTTTTTGGCTACCCCAGCGAAGCGCTTGCGTTGGCGGCGGTCACCGGGACCAACGGCAAAACATCGGTGAGCTGGTGGTTAGCGAAAATGCAAACTGAACTTGGGATTGGTTGTGGTCTGGTTGGTACGTTGGGGATGGGTGCTTTGGACAACCTGTCCGAAACAGGCCTCACGACACCTGACCCCATTCGACTACAAGCCGGGTTGCGTGAGATGGTCGACGCGGGTTTACAGGCTTGCGCGATTGAGGCGTCTAGCATCGGAATCGTAGAGCATCGCCTCAGCGGCGTGACGATCCAGACCGCAATTTGGACCAATCTGTCGCAGGACCACTTGGATTACCACGGTGACATGGCCAGTTACGCCGACGCGAAAGCGCGTCTCTTCAGTTGGCCAGGTTTACGGCATGCGGTGATTAACCTCGATGATGACTATGGTCAGGACTTGGCGCAGCGCTTATCGGCCCGCGCCGACCTGGATCTCTGGACGGTCGGTATCGCCGACCACCCAAAAGTGGCGACTACCCAAGCCCGTTTATCAGCACGTGATGTCAAGCCAACAGCGCGCGGCACAGAATTCATGTTGGTCGAGGGGGAGCAACAGCACCAAGTTGATGCCCCCGTTGTTGGTTTGTTCAATGTTTCCAATTTGTTGTGCGCTGCGGCCACCTTGCGTGCACAGGGGATCGCTTTGGCTGATATCGCCACAGCGATGGTGCGTGTTGCAGGCGTACCGGGCCGATTAGAACGCGTCAACCTCGCACCGCAGGTCCCTGCTGTGTTCATCGATTACGCCCATACACCCGACGCGGTACAAAAGACACTCGAGGCTTTGGTGCCTATCACACAGGCACGGGGGGGCAAATTGTGGTGCGTTTTGGGATGTGGCGGCGACCGCGATAAGACAAAACGGGCCCCAATGGCGGTTGCGGCTTATGAGCGCAGTGACCACCTTGTGGTGACCAGCGACAATCCCCGCTCAGAAGAGCCAGTGGCCATCATTGATGACATGCTGGCTGGCCTTGAACAGAATGGCCTGACGGACAAACCAATCCACACCATCGTGCAACGCGAAATAGCGATTGCCACTGCAGTGACCCGCGCAAATGCTGCGGATGTGGTGTTGATTGCCGGTAAAGGCCATGAGTCTTACCAAGAAATTGCAGGTGTCCGCTACCCGTTTTCGGACATGACTGTGGCACAGGCGGCGCTGGCGGCGCGTGAGCCAGCCTGGGTACACCCGCTGCAATGCCTTTCACAGCTCACATCGGCCCAACGCGTTGGCGACTGGACGGATCAGCTGGATCACGCGATGCGGGTTCACACCGATACCCGAACCCTTGCAGCAGGCGACTGCTTTGTTGCGTTGGTCGGCGAACGCTTTGATGCACATGCGTTTTTGCCGCAACTCAAAGCCGCCGGCGTCACCGTGGCACTCGCATCACACGGTCTTGCCGCGAACGGGCTGTCGGGTGTTGAGGTGCCTGATACCCGAGTTGCGTTGGGTGAATGGGCAGACCTTTGGCGTGAAAACTTCAGTGGTCCCGTGATTGCTGTGACCGGTAGCAATGGGAAGACGACCGTCACACAAATGCTGGCAAGCATCACCGCCGCAGCGCATGGTGAGGATGCGCTAGCGACACAGGGTAATTTAAACAACGATATCGGTGTGCCGCTGACGTTGTTGCGGTTGCGATCGCACCACCGCAGTGCAGTGGTCGAGTTGGGTATGAATCACCCGGGTGAGATCGCATACCTTGCGGCCATGACCCGACCCACTGTGGCGTTGGTGAACAATGCGCAGCGTGAACATCTCGAATTTATGGGGACGGTTGACGCAGTCGCTAAAGAAAATGGCAGCGTGTTTCAGTTGCTGTCTCCAGCGGGGGTCGCGGTCTACCCGCACGCCGATCACTATTCAGATTTGTGGCGACAGCAGGCTGGCGGCCGATCTGTTTTTACCTTCTCATGCACCGATAAGCAGGCAACGGTTTACGCCAGCGGTGATTGGCAGGGTGATGCATGGGCATTGACCTTCGTAACCCCGGAAGGTGAATTTCAAGCGTCATTGGCTTTAGCGGGACAACACAACGTGAGCAATGCCGCAGCAGCGGTGGCTTGTGCGTTGGCTGCGGGTATTCATCCGGATCACATCACGGCGGGGTTGGATGCCTTCCGCGCGGTGAAGGGCCGGTCGCGTGCGGTTCAATTACGCCGCGATAAAGCCGTTATCTCGCTGGTCGATGACACATACAACGCGAATCCTGACTCGATGCGCGCCGCAATTGACGTTTTGGCGAGCTTACCCAAGCCGCGCTGGTTAGTGATGGGAGACATGGGCGAGGTCGGCGCTCAAGGGCTGGCGTTCCATGAGGAAGCGCTGCGACACGCCGAGTCGCAAGCGATCGAGCGTATTGACGTGTCAGGTCAGTGGTGGCGGCAAGTCGTCGATGGGCAAAGTCGCGTCGCGGCACATTGGCATCCCGACGTGGAGGCCTTATCAGCGCTGGCGCCAGAAATCGCAGCGAGCTACCAAAGCGTGCTGGTCAAAGGATCGCGTTTTATGCGAATGGAGCGTGTCGTCGAGGCGCTCGAACGGGCATGGCCATCGCTGCTCAATCGCCCAGCGAGCAAACAAGAAAAAGAAGGAGCGCGATATGTTGCTTAGTTTGGCTGAGTGGCTACAAACGCTAATGCCGCAGTGGGGCTTTCTGCGCGTCTTCCAATACATAACCTTTCGCGCGGTGATGGCCGCGTTGACGGCGCTTCTGATTGGATTGATTGCGGGACCGACTGTGATCCGCCATCTGACAGCTCTCAAAATTGGTCAGCCAGTTCGCGCTTACGCGATGCAAAGCCACTTGGTGAAATCGGGGACGCCCACCATGGGCGGTGTATTGGTTTTGATCGGTATCTTTAGCGCGACGCTGCTGTGGGCAGATTGGCATAACCGTTTTATTTGGATCGTGCTGATCGTCACGATGGCATTTGGTGCGATTGGGTGGGTAGACGACTGGCGCAAGGTCGTTGCCAAAGACCCCGAGGGTATGCGCTCACGCGAGAAGTACCTGTGGCAATCAGTGATTGGCTTGCTGGCCGCTTTGGCCTTGGCGTTTGCGATATCTGAAAACTCAAACGCACGGGTCTTTGAGTTGTTCATGGCGTGGGTGCGATCCGGGTTCACCATCGACTTACCGCCCACAGCAGACCTGTTGGTGCCTTTCGTCAAAACCATCAGTTACCCCTTGGGCGTTTTGGGGTTTGTGGTGTTGACCTACTTGGTGATCGTTGGATCCAGTAATGCGGTCAACCTGACAGATGGTCTGGACGGTCTCGCCATCATGCCGGTCATCATGGTCGGCTCTGCGTTGGGGGTGTTCGCCTATGTGACGGGTAACGCGAATTTCTCGAAATATCTGAATCTACCCACCATCACTGGCGCGGGTGAGTTACTCATTTTCTGCGCAGCAATGGCAGGCGCAGGGCTGGCGTTCTTGTGGTTTAACACCCATCCCGCGCAGGTGTTTATGGGTGATGTCGGTGCATTGGCTCTGGGCGCTGCACTCGGGACGATCGCGGTCATCGTGCGGCAAGAAATTGTGTTGGCTGTGATGGGCGGCATCTTCGTTGTCGAAGCGCTTTCCGTGATGTTGCAAGTTTCGTATTTCAAATACACCAAACGCAAGTTTGGACAGGGACGTCGATTGCTACAAATGGCGCCGCTACACCACCACTTCGAGAAAAAGGGTTGGGCGGAAACCCAAGTGGTTGTTCGGTTTTGGATCATCACCATGCTGCTGTGCTTGGTGGGTTTATCAACTTTGAAGTTGCGATAAGAAGGCATCAGACACACAGTGACGGCTCCTAAACAAGTCTTGGTGGTGGGTATGGGCATCTCCGGCCTGGCGATGGCGCGATGGTGCGCGCGCGCCGGCGACCATGTCACCCTCATCGACACGCGTGAGGATGCCGCACGTCTTGCACAGGTGCAAGGTGAGTTACCAGCGGTTACCGTCACGCAAGGGCCACTGGATCGTGTGTTGGGGGCTGATGCCGCGTGGTCGGCGATCTACGTGAGCCCTGGTCTGAGCCCAGCGCATTTGTTGCCCGTGACCGCGTGGTCAGAGGCGCAAGGTTGTCTGGTGGGCACCGAATTAGACCTGTTCGTCGAGGGCTTAAAAACGCACGAACCTGCCCCCGAGCTACCGCCTGAAATGGGCGAAGAAACGCCTACGGATAAGCCCAAACTCTATATCGATAAGGCCGCAAAGGACGATGAGCCTGATGAAGCCGATGACGACCTTGATTCAGAAGCGATGGCTGTCGAAGGTGAGTTGGCTTCCGATGAGGCATTGCCACCGATTACGCTAACCGCGGCTAAAAGCCGCGCGCCTCAAGTATTGGCAATCACCGGAACGAATGGCAAGACCACGGTCACCGCATTGACCCAGCATTTGTTGCGATGGTCGGGTATGCATGCGGTCGCCGCAGGAAACATCGGTACCGCCATGTTGGATGCGCTCATGAACTGCTTGGACAATGGCGAGTGGCCTGATGTGTGGGTCCTGGAGTTGTCGAGTTTTCAATTAGCTGGTAGCCAATCGTTTGCACCCACAGCCGCCACTATTTTGAATATTTCCCAAGACCACTTGGATTGGCATGGTGACATGGCGCATTACGTTGCCAGTAAACAGCGTATTTTTGGTGAGCTCACCCTGCGCGTGTTGAACCGTCAAGACCAGGTCGTGATGGCCAGTGAGCCACCGCTGCCGCCGACGCTCAAGCGAGGCGAAGCACCCAAGCCGTATGCACAGTGGCAAAGCTTTGGCGCTGATGCGCCAACCCGCCCCGGGGACTGGGGTTTGGAGTCCACGAATGGGTTGACATGGTTGGTACGCGCAGAAGCAGCTGACGTTGTCATTCGGCAGCCGAAAAAAGAGGCCCCACCAGTAGCGGTCTTCTTACAGCGTCTGATGCCTGCAGATGCGTTACGCATTCGTGGGCAACACAATGCCTGTAACGCACTGGCTGCCTTGGCGCTGGCGACGGCAGCAGGGGGCAATCTGGCGCTCATGTTGCACGCCCTGCGGGAGTATCCCGGTGAGCCTCACCGCGTACAGCCCATCGCCATCTTGCAGGATGTTGAATACATCGACGACAGCAAAGGGACCAATGTAGGCGCCACATTAGCGGCTCTCAATGGATTGGGTGTTGAACGACCACTGGTGGTTATTTTGGGGGGCGATGGCAAGGGGCAAGATTTCGCTCCGTTGTGCGAACCGATCAAACGGTATGCGCGTGCGGTCGTATTGATTGGTAAAGATGCCGGCTTGATTCGACAGGCACTGTCTGGGACAGGTGTCGATTGCATGGATGCGGGTGACATGAGTGCGGCTGTTCAGGCCGCTGCACAAGTGGCGCGCACAGGGGATGTGGTTTTGTTATCGCCGGCCTGCGCCAGCTTGGATATGTACAAAAACTATGTCGCACGTGCAGCGGCGTTTACCGACGCGGTGCAAGCGTTGGCAGACCAACAGGGGGCTGTGCTCTCATGAGTTGGCCTACCTGGTTCAAACGTCGCGAGGCGGTGGAGACACCCGAGCATATTCCCGTGCGCATCAATAGCCGGGACTTTGTGCGCACGCGCCCGCTGGAGGTTAGGGAGCACGGCTTTGATCAGCCCTTGCTTTGGGCAGTGGTCGGCCTGGTTTTATTTGGACTGGTGATGGTGTACTCCGCCACCATTGCCTTGCCTGACAGCCCACGCTTTGCAAACTACGCACCGCTGCATTTTGTCATTCGCCACACCGTAGCCATTTTTGTAGGCTTCATGTTTGCCTTGGTGGCCTTTCAGGTGCCCATGGCGGTCTGGGAGAAGCGTGCGCCTCAGGTCTTTGTATTGAGTTTGATCTTGCTGGGCTTGGTGTTGGTGCCATTCATCGGAAAAGACGTGAACGGTGCACACCGTTGGATCCCATTGGGATTCTTCACGTTTCAGCCATCGGAGTTGGCCAAGTTTGGCGTCGTCCTGTATGCCGCAAATTACATGGTCCGCAAGATGGACATGAAAGAAAATTTCTTCCGCGCTGTGGCACCGATTGCCGTGCTGATTGCCATCACGGGAGTGCTGTTGTTGTTGGAGCCTGATATGGGCGCCTTCATGGTGATCGTGGTGATCGCCATGGGAATTCTGTTCCTCGGTGGGGTCAACGCCAAGGTGTTCTTCCTATTGAGTTGCCTGCTCCTGTTGGCCTTCAGCGCAATGATTTGGTTGAGCGAGTGGCGTCGTGCCCGCATCTTTGCGTATCTCGACCCGTGGAGTGAAGAACATGCCCTGGGTAGCGGTTATCAGTTATCGCATTCACTCATTGCGTTTGGTCGTGGGGAGATATTCGGCGTGGGTCTCGGTGGGAGCGTTGAAAAACTGAGCTGGTTACCCGAGGCGCACACCGACTTTTTAATGGCTGTGATCGGTGAAGAGTTTGGTTTGGTCGGCGTCCTGATCATCATCACCGTTTTCATGTGGCTGACACGGCGTATTTTGCAGATTGGTCGGCAGGCCATTGCGCTGGATCAGGTGTTCAGTGGTTTAGTCGCGCAGGGGATTGGCTTGTGGATTGGCTTCCAGACCTTCATTAACATCGGTGTGAATTTGGGCGCCCTACCAACCAAGGGTTTGACCCTGCCGCTCATGAGTTACGGCGGTTCTGCCATTTTGCTGAACCTCGTGGCCCTTGCCGTTGTTTTGCGCATAGACCACGAGAACCGACAGCTGATGCGGGGAGGGCGCCAATGAGCCAGCACTTGAAACCGCGCGCTTTGGTAATGGCTGGCGGCACTGGCGGTCATATTTTTCCTGGCCTTGCAGTCGCACAGGCGCTGCGCGATGGGCAGTGGGACGTTGCTTGGTTGGGCGCACCCAACAGCATGGAATCACGCATCATTCCACCTCATGGCTTCGCACTGCACACCTTGGCTTTTGGTGGTGTGCGCGGTAAGGGGCTCGTCACAAAGCTCCTCGCGCCATTGCGTTTGGTACGTGCAACGCTTGCCGCCCTGCAGGTGATGCGACGGCTTAAGCCAAACGTGGTCGTTGGTTTAGGGGGCTTCATCACGGTTCCGGGCGCTTTGGCGGCTTGGCTGTCGGGGCGGCCTGTGTTGTTGCATGAGCAAAATGCCATCGCGGGGTTATCGAATCGATTGATTGGTTTGATTGCTAAGCGCAAATTCGTGGCGTTTCCTAGCGCGTTGTCGGGTGGTGAATGGATCGGTAACCCATTGCGTGCTGCATTTTTGCAAGCTTCCGATCCTGCTGAACGGTATGACCAGCGGACAGGTCCGCTCCGATTGCTGGTGCTCGGCGGCAGCCTCGGTGCGGCTGCGCTAAACGATCTGGTACCACAAGCGTTGGCGATGCTGCCCGCAGGTCACAAGCCCTTTGTTGTTCACCAGAGCGGCGAAAAACACCTCAGTGCGTTGCAAGCCAGTTATGCCGCGGCAGGTATTCGAGCGGAGGATGACGCGGCCGTCAAAGCCACACTGTGCGCCTTCATTGATGATGTCGCAGGTGCCATGCAGACCGCTGATTTGGTGATTTGCCGAGCCGGCGCCAGTACCGTGACCGAGGTCAGCGCGGTTGGCGTGGCTGCTTTATTCGTGCCATTCCCCCATGCGGTCGACGACCACCAAACAGCAAACGCACAATTTTTGGTCTCGCAGGATGCCGCTTGGCTTCGCCAGCAGCGTGAGTTCACTCCCCAACAATTGGCCGACTTTTTAATGCATTTGGATCGCGAACAACTCAAGGCCAGGGCCGTCAAAGCGCGGTCCTTAGCGAAGACGGGTGCCGTCGACGCGATGGTCACAGCCAGTGAGGCCTGTATCCCATCATGAAACACGTTATCAATCACATCCACTTTGTTGGCATTGGCGGTGCCGGTATGAGTGGCATTGCCGAGGTTTTGATCAACCTCGGCTATCGCGTAACCGGCAGCGATCTGAGCGACAGTCCAAGCGTTAAACGTTTGCGCAGTTTGGGTGCCACCGTCATGGTGGGTCATGCCGCGGACCACATCAGCGGAGCCGATGCGGTGGTGACGTCAACGGCTGTGCAAGCGGATAACCCTGAGGTCGTCGCCGCCCATGAAAAGCTCGTGCCAGTGGTGCCACGCGCGGTGATGCTGGCCGAGTTGATGCGGATGAAAAAAGGCATCGCCATCGCCGGTACGCACGGTAAGACGACAACGACCAGTTTGGTATCAAGCGTATTGGCCGCTGCTGATCTCGACCCCACGTTTGTGATTGGCGGGCGCCTCAACAGTGCGGGAGCGAATGCCAAGTTAGGTAGTGGCGAGTACATCGTGGTGGAGGCCGATGAGTCCGATGCATCGTTTTTGAATTTGCTACCGATCCTCTCCGTGGTCACCAATATTGATGAAGATCACATGGACACCTACGGACATGATTTTGAAAATCTGAAGCAGGCGTTCATCGACTTCATGCACCGAATGCCGTTTTATGGCGCGGCTGTGGTGTGTGTAGACAGTGAAGCCGTGCGGTCCTTGTTGCCCCGGATTGCCCGCCCTGTGGTGACCTACGGGTTAGATGCTGACGCGCAAATTCGTGCGGTCAATGTTCGCGCTGTGGGTGGGCAAATGCATTTCACCGCACAGCGAAACCTACCTGAGAAGCGTCCCGACTTGTCAGTGGTGCTGAACTTGCCGGGTGAACACAATGTGCGTAATGCATTAGCGGCCATCGCTGTCGCCGATGAGATTGGTATTGCAGACGATGCGTTGTGTCAGGCCTTGGCAGACTTCAAAGGCGTTGGTCGTCGCTTCCAATCTTATGGCGATGTGAAATTGGCCAATGGCGGCTCGATCACAGTCATAGACGACTATGGTCATCACCCGGTTGAGATGGCGGCTACTTTGGCTGCGGCGCGTGGTGCATTTCCTGGTCGGCGCTTGGTACTTGCGTTTCAACCGCATCGCTATACGCGTACCCGCGACTGCTTCGAGGATTTTGTTGAAGTGATTGGTCGCGCAGATGCGGTCTTGATAACGGAGGTGTACGCCGCCGGCGAAGCGCCTTTGGTTGCAGCGGATGGACGCGCATTGATACGCGCACTCCGGGTGGCAGGCCAGGTTGAACCGTTGTTCGTCGCGCAATTAGAAGATATGGCCGACGCGGTGTTGAACCAAGCGCAACCCAATGATGTGTTGTTGTGCATGGGCGCCGGCAGCATTGCGGCGCTTGCCGGACAGGTGGCTGAAAAAGGAGGTGCCGCATGACGTGGCTGATTCCGGATGTGCAGTCCCTCGGACGTGTGGCCGTATTGATGGGCGGGCGCTCCGCCGAGCGCGAGATTTCGATCATGTCCGGCACCGGTGTATTGGCGGCGCTCAAAGCCAAGGGCGTCGATGCCCATTCATTTGACCCTGCGCATCAACCATTGTCTGAATTGACTGCACAGGGTTTTGATCGTTGCTTTATCTGCCTTCATGGTCGTTATGGCGAGGATGGAACGGTGCAGGGCGCCCTGGAATTGCTTGACCTGCCCTACACGGGGGCTGGTGTGCTGGCATCCAGTGTGGCTATGGACAAGGTGATGACCAAACGCATTTGGTCGGCGGAAGGGTTACCCACGCCGGCATGGCGCTTGGTCGACAGTGCGGAGGCCACTGAAGCGGCGTTCGAAGCGCTGGGCGCACCCATGATCGTCAAGCCTGCCCGCGAGGGTTCAACTATCGGTTTGAGCAAAGTTGAAAAAATAAGTGACTGCGCGGCAGCTTATCGATTGGCTGCACAGCACGACACTGAGGTTTTGTGCGAGCAGTTCATCAGCGGCGATGAGGTGACATGCCCAGTTTTGGGCACGGGCAAGGCCGCCGCGGCGCTGCCGATTATTTTGATCCGTGCGCCCAATGGCAATTACGACTACGAGAACAAGTATTTCAAAGACGATACGCAGTACCTCGTGCCATCTGGTTTGCCGGCTACTGAAGAAGCGAATATCAGCGAATTAGTCGTCCGTGCTTACCAAACGTTAGGGGTTCGCGCGTGGGGTCGTGTCGACGTCATGATCGATGCTGCGACGAGACAGCCTTATCTGTTAGAGATCAACACGGCCCCCGGCATGACAGGGCATTCGCTGGTCCCTATGTCTGCAAAAGCCGCAGGGTTGGACTACGGCGACCTCTGTGTATGGCTGTTGGGGCAGGCTGCGCTTGATCACAGCGATACGAAGGTGGGTGGACACGCATGACTCAGACCCTCCTCATACCCATTGATATCCGTTTGATGCAGGCGCTGACGCGCCTGTTGATGGCTGGCTTGGTGTCAATGGGGGTGGGCGTTGTGGGGTGGTGGGGCTACCAGCACCCCGCTTGGTCGGTGAAGGAGATGGTGTTGGTGGGTGATGTCGCGCATCAGAGTGTGCCGGCAATCCGCTCGCAACTGGCGGGTCGTTTGCAAGGCAGCTTCATGAGTCTGGATGTGGTCAACATGCAGAGCTTGCTTCAAGAGATGCCTTGGGTGCGTCAGGCAGTCGTTCAGCGGGTGTTTCCCAACCGGTTGCGCATCACGATCAGCGAACACGAACCGCGTGCTTGGTGGGGTGAGGTCGGGGCCCAGCGTTTGGTCAACAGCTATGGCGAACTGTTTGAAGCCAGTGCCGATGAGGCCGTTGCCAAAACCGATGAATGGGCTGTTTTGGATGGACCCGTTGAGCGCTCCCGCGATATCTACGCAATGTATGTGTCATTGGTGCCCTTGATGGCCCCGTTGGGTCAACAGATCGAATTCGTTCGCCTGACGCAGCAAGGCAGTTGGGATATGGCGTTGAGTGGCGGTGCGGCAATCGCAATGGGCAATGGCGACCTGCGCGAGGTACTGAGCCGTGTGCAGGCCTTTGTTGCGTCGTTACCGCAGTTACGGGCACGTTACCCACAAAACATGCGGTCGGTTGATTTGCGTTATGGCAATGGTTACGCCATCCGTTTAGACGGTGTGACCACAGGGGGGAATGGAAAGTGACAGGCTTTAAAGAGAAACACTATGGCTAAAGAATACAAAGATCTCGTGGTGGGTCTGGACATCGGAACGTCCAAGATCATGGTGGTGGTTGCCGAGGTGCAACCCAGCGGTCAGTTGAAATTGGCGGGCTTTGGTATTGCCGAGAGCAGTGGCCTGAAGCGTGGTGTTGTCGTCAATATCGACGCTACGGTGCAGAGTATTCAGGCAGCGCTGAAAGAAGCCGAGTTCATGGCGGACTGCAAGATTACGCGGGTGTTCACGGGTATCACGGGCAGTCATATCCGTGGGATCAACTCCAGTGGCATGGTGGCGGTCAAGGATAAAGAGGTTTCGCCGTCGGATGTGGCGCGCGTCATCGAGACCGCGAGAGCCATCAATATCTCGACCGATCAACGCCTGTTATTGGTCGAGCCTCAAGAGTTCGTCATTGACAACCAAGACGTCAAAGAGCCGATTGGCATGAGCGGCATCCGCCTAGAGGCAAAAGTCCACATCGTGACGGGCGCTCAGAGCGCAGCAGAAAACATCATCAAGTGTGTACGACGCTGTGGCTTAGAAGTCGACCAGCTGATGCTCAATCCACTCGCATCCAGCGAAGCCGTTCTCACCGATGACGAGAAGGAATTGGGCGTCGCATTGGTCGATATCGGCGCCGGGACCACAGACGTGGCGATCTTCTCTGGCGGCGCGATACGCCACACCGCAGTGATTCCAATTGCCGGCGATCTCATTACCAACGATATCGCGATGGCGTTGCGCACACCCACCAAGGATGCTGAAGAAATCAAGGTTTTGAGTGGCTGCGCCAAACAGTTGCTGGCAGATCCCGATGCGCAAGTAGAGGTGCCCGGTTTGGGCGACCGCGCGCCACGCATGCTGAGCCGGCAGGCACTGGCTGGTGTGATTGAACCTCGGGTGGAGGAAATTTTCTCCTTGGTTCAACAGGTCATCCGTGATTCGGGTTTTGAAGAGGTCTTGTCCTCCGGCATTGTGCTGGCCGGCGGTAGCGCAGTGATGCCAGGAATGATTGAGCTCGGTGAGGACATCTTCCTCAAGCCGGTGCGCCGGGGTGTACCAAAGCACGCCAGCGCACTGTCAGACATCGTTGCGCATCCCCGAGCAGCCACTGTGATGGGGCTGCTGGAGGAGGCACGTCTTGCCCGTTTACGTGGTCACACTGTGGCGCAAAAAGCGAGCTCTATGCAATCCGCCTTTAGTCGGATCAAAGATTGGTTTACGGGGGTATTTTGATGCATCACATTTTGAGCACTTGTCTGCGTGGCCACGCTCGTTTGCGACCACTGGGATTTTCGTCAAGCCCGCCCTACCAAGGCCTAGATCCCGGCGTGACGCGCACCAGACAGCGAAGGCGATGGCGATCGTGACCCTCGCCACACCGCGAACCGATTTAAATTTTTTAAGTGTTTTTCTAGGAGTTAGTTATGACCATCGACATGATTGAAGTTGAAGAGTTCAACCAAGGTACCCGTATTAAAGTGATTGGCGTGGGCGGCGGCGGCGGTAATGCAGTGGCACACATGATCGCCTCGGGCGTTAGCGGTGTGGAGTTCGTTTGCGCCAATACCGACGCACAGGCTTTGAACCAAAGTGCCTCACACAAGCTGATTCAACTGGGTGCGACGGGCTTGGGCGCGGGCAGTAAACCAGAAAAAGGTCGTGAAGCTGCGGAAATGGCAATCGATGAAATCCGTGAAGCGATCGCCGACTCACACATGTTGTTCATCACCGCAGGCATGGGCGGCGGCACCGGCACCGGCGCGGCCCCTGTGATCGCGCGTGTGGCGAAGGAGATGGGTGTTTTGACGGTTGGCGTGGTGACTAAGCCATTCGACTTCGAAGGTCAGAAGCGCATGTCCAACGCAGACAGTGGACTAACCGAGTTAGAAGCCAATGTTGATTCATTGATCGTGGTCTTGAACGATAAGCTGTTAGAAGTCTATGGCGACGATATCACCCAAGAGGAAGCGTTTGGTCATGCCAACGATGTGTTGAAGAATGCGGTGGGCGGTATCGCCGAAATTATCAACGTGCCTGGTCATGTGAACGTCGACTTTGAGGACGTTCGCACCGTGATGGGTGAACCCGGCAAAGCGATGATGGGGACGGCGTCTGCGAGCGGTCCTGATCGGGCGCGCTTAGCCGCTGAGCAAGCGGTGGCGTGTCCATTGTTGGAAGGTATCGACCTGTCGGGCGCCCGCGGTGTGCTCGTTCTCATCAGCGCCGCAAAGGGTTCGCTGAAGTTGAAGGAATCGAGCTTGGCTATGGAAACCATTCGCGCCTACGCATCACCTGACGCCCATGTGATTTACGGTACGGCTTACGACGACAGCCTGGGAGATGAAATCCGTGTCACCGTCGTGGCCACTGGTTTAGCACGCGCCGCAGGCCGTCGCCAAAGCCCCCCCCTGACCGTTCTGCGTACCGGAACTGACAACATGCCCGTCAATGCCAATGGGGCAGATGGCAATGGGGCCTCGCAAGGTGCCTACGCTGGCTTGCCAACAAACGCGCCTCGCGTTTGGCATAACGTAAGGACTCAAGCGAGTGAGCGCGTGAATGCCTTGTCATCAGGCGGGATGGAAGACTTTGAGATTCCTGCTTTCTTGCGCAAGCAAGCAGACTGAGGCAAGGTTAATCCGCAACCGATAAAATAGCCGCGTATGTTGCAGCAAAGAACCCTCAAATCACTGACCCGCGCCACAGGTGTTGGTCTGCACAGTGGAGCGCGCGTCGAGTTGACGTTGCGTCCCGCCGCAGCCGACACCGGCGTGGTGTTCAGGCGGGTTGATTTGCCGCAACCCGTCGATATTCCTGTCAGTGCGGAGGCAGTAACCGATACGCGTCTCGCCTCGACGATCTCGAAAGATGGGGCAAAAGTCCTCACAGTCGAACACCTCATGTCTGCGTTAGCTGGCCTGGGAATTGACAACTGTTACGTCGATATTTCTGCTGAAGAGGTACCGATCCTCGATGGCTCATCGGCCTCGTTCGTTTACTTGCTCCAAAGCGCCGGAGTGGTCCTGCAGCCGGCGCCCAAGCGGTTCATCCGCGTACTCAAGCCCATCGAGGTCCGCGAGGGTGAAGGGCGTAACCTCAAGTGGGCGCGACTGGAGCCCTACCATGGGTATAAGTTGGGGTTCGAAATTGAGTTTTCGCACCCGGCTGTTAATGCGACTGGCCAACGAGTGACCTTTGACTACGGGACGCACGAATATGCCCGTGACATTGCAAGAGCGCGTACCTTCGGTTTCACGCGTGATGTCGAGATGATGCGCGCCAACGGCTTGGCGCTCGGTGGCGGTCTGGATAACGCAATCGTCATGGACGACGTCAAAGTTTTGAATGCCGATGGCCTGCGTTTTAATGACGAGTTTGTGAAGCACAAAATTTTGGATGCGATGGGGGATCTGTACTTGTTGGGCAAACCAATGTTGGCCAGCTATACCGCCTACCGTTCAGGTCATGCGATGAACAACCAACTTTTGCGCGCCTTGTTGGCGCAGCCAGAAGCATTTGAAGTCGTGAGTTTTGAGGACGAATCAGAAGCACCAACTGGTTTTGCAAAGCCCTTACTGGCATGGTGAACCTGAAAGCCTTCGGATGTTAATTGCACGCCTGTTGATATTCGCCACGCTCGGGATCGCGCTCATCGCGCTGGTCATCTACATGCGTACTGGCGATGTTCGCTACAAGCGGTTGGCGGTGGTTTTGATCAAGTGGACTATTTTTGCCGCGCTCGGTTTCTTTGCTGTACTGATTGGTCTCAATCTATCTGATGCCCCCGGATAGGGCGCATTGACGCAAGATGGTCGGGTCAGTAGTGGCGCCCGTCCTTGAATGCCGCACTTTTACGCGCTTGGGTCGTCGTGACGCGATTGAGCGCTGCGGTTGTTTTTGAGACTTGCGCGTGCATGATGGCTAACCCCAACGCGTCAGCGGCATCAGTTCCTGGGAGACCGGGTAGATTCAATTGACGCATCACCATTTCCTGGACCTGTGATTTGGCGGCCTTGCCGTATCCGACGATGGCTTTTTTCATTTGAAGCGCGGTGTATTCGCTCACGGATAAATCACAAGAGACCAAAGCCGTGAGACAGGCGCCACGGGCTTGTCCCAGCATGAGCGTCGCCTGCGGGTTGACGTTCACAAACACAATTTCAACCGATGCCACCTGCGGTTGATAGGTGGCAACCACCTCATTGATGCCGTCAAACAATATCTTCAGTCGCGCCGGCAATAACTGGCTGGCGGCGCCTGTTTTGATCGTGCCACTCGCGACATAGTGCAAGGCCGACCCCTGCACATCAATCACACCAAAGCCTGTGCACTGTAAACCGGGGTCAATGCCTAATATACGCATGGCTATTTTTTGTCACTTGTTGTGGCGCGTTTCGGTAGTTGCACCATCCGCATGCGCGCTTCGATGGTATTCGTACGTTGCAGCAGATAGCCTGAATTGGGCCGGTCCTCGAAGAAACGCGGGTTGGGCAGCATGACCGCGAGTTTAGCCGCTTCGCGTGAACTCAGTCGGGCGGCTGGTTTGCCAAAATAGTGTCGACTTGCGGCTTCGGCACCAAAGACGCCCTCTCCCCACTCCACGCTATTGAGGTAAATGGTGAGGATGCGTGATTTGGATAAAAAAGTCTCCAATGCAAACGTCAAAATCAGTTCCTGCCCCTTTCGAAACAGGGTCCGCTCACCCGACAGGAGCAGGTTTTTTGCGAGCTGCTGGGTAATGGTTGAGCCGCCAACGACCTTGGGCGATCGTTTCTTTTGATTGGCCTTTGCGGCGCGAGCTTCTGCGCGCGCTTGCGCGCGACTGTTGCGTTCCCAAGCAGTTTGAATGGCATCCCAGTCAACGCCACCATGCTCAAAGAATTGATCGTCTTCCGATGCAATCACAGCGCGGCGCAGGTTGTCCGAGATGGCGCGATCGTCAACCCATTGTTGCTTCCATTTGATCGGGAGCCCTTGGTCGCCGATGAGCTTGAGCGCTTGGGTTCGCTGCAGGCTGGTGGATGTGGGATCTATCCAAATCATGACTGCAATTCGGCCGATCGCCAGACACTGGGCGACCCCAAGCGCGATGGCCAGCCAAAGCACCCATACGCCCAAGCGGTGGGTGAAGCGGGGGTGCCCAGATCGTTTAAGGCTTCGGGTCGCCATGGTATTGCGTTGGGTGTGAGGCCGTGGTGTTTAGCGTGGGGCCTGCAGGGTCGCGCTCACGGTTTGATCCTGAAGGAAGTTAAATTGTGTCACGACCGTTAGTTCATCCGCGACCGCTTTCAGCGCTTTGTCAAATGGCAGAAATTGCATGGCGGACACCAAATCGACCGAGTGCTGATTCAATGCCTGTATGGGGGAGGGGGACAACACATTCGTGGACAATACGCGCCCTTCTCGGTTCACGGTGATTGCCACAATCAAATCGCCGTAGAGGCGTTGCCCGTTTTGTGTGGGGAATGACTGGGTACCCTTTGCCTCAATACGCTCGCGCATGTCGTCAAAGTAGCGTGCGTACACGGCGGCTTTGGTTGCTGGGCTGATGAAGCGGCGTTTGGGCCGCTGATTGCTCTCAAAAATGGCGCTTTCAAGCTTTGCAATATGGTCAAGCATTTGTAAGCGCGTCGCACGCGCGTAATCAAGCCCCACTTCGCCGTTGGTGCCTGAGGATGACGCTGACTGGCGCAATGGCGTGGCCATTAAGCTTTGCTTGAGGCTCGTGAGCAGTTGCTGCTCTTGGACTTGCAGGCGGGCCAGTACCGCATCGGGCGTGGGGTCGATAGCGTTAGCTGCACGCCCCTTTGTGTTTGCGTTTTGCCCTGTTTGTTTTCGGTCAGCCGGCAAGTCGGGCGAGGTCGCGATGCCCTGACTGGCCTCGCCACCGCCCGCCAAGTTGACCTGCGCCACGGCCTGTGCCTCGGTCGGTATCTCCTCGCTCTTGGCATTGACCAAAACAACCTCAAGCCCTTGATTTTCTATGTCGCGTGCGCGGTTATCGATCGGGGTGTCTGCAATTAACAGAACACTCGCATGCAACGCTGTCGAGATGAGGAGGCCGTTGGACAGACGCATAGCAAGCGATCAGTCAACCCTGACTTACTTGAGGTGACGGCGCATCGTCCAAATCAACGGCCACAGTGACACGCAGTGCCGGAGCTTCGCCTTCATCGACGTCTTCGAAGAGGTCGGTGCCTGAGTCATCCACGTCAAGCCTTTCTACGACGGTGCCGACAATGTCTAGGGCCATCAAGTCAGGGGCAGACAGTGTGACCCGCACATGGGCACCGCGTGGCAAACCGGAGGTTCCGACCACGTTTAGAACCAAAGGGAGTTCGTCTGCTCGAACCAAGTCGTCTTTTATGAGTGTGGCGGTGACCTCGGTCACCTGGTTTTGCAAAACGTATTGCAAAGTCCAGTAGCGCTCCATTGCGTTTTGGAACTGGTTGTACGCACTGTAGTTCGCCTCGAATCCGCTGATGATGGCAAACAGTTGCGCGTCCTTGGGCTTGAACGGGGCCACCAGCGCAGCCGTTGGCCCGTTGTTGACGCATGCGATGAGTTGCCACTGGTTAACCAAGTCTGCGTAGCGTCGCAGCGGCGATGTGCTCCATGCATACGCGGGTACACCGATGCCTGCATGGGGAGCCACTTTGGTGCCCATGCGCACCTTGTTACCGGGTGCCAAACTGGCCTGCGATCGGTAGATCCCTGGGACGCCCATCTGCCCAAGCCATTGGCCCCATGTGCTGTTCGCCACAATCATGGCCTCAGCCACGATGAGGTCCAGTGCCGATCCGCGGGGACGCACCCCAATTCGCACGACTTCATCACCCGTTGGGAAGTCATCAGGACTGCCCGGCTTATCCAATTTGAAGGTGTAGTCTGGGCGGTTGAAATTTTCGGGCTTACCCCGAACGACTTCACGTTGCGCCTTGAGGTGTTTGGCGAGCTGGTTCAGCCAACGCAGTTCGCTACCCCAGTTGGGTTGACTGGTGGGGGCGGGATCATCAAAGTAGGCATCGTTAAAAACATCACCCAATTGATCATGACGCAAGTTTTCCGCAATCGTGACCCGCTCCAGCTTGGTCGCGGTGTTCAGGATGCTTAAATCGTTGGCGTCAAATTCCACGTAGAGCGACAGAGCGGGACAGTCCTGGCCGGCGGCGAGCGTGTACTGATTGACCACCGAGTCAGGCAGCATGGTGATCTTGTAGCCAGGCATATACACGGTGGACATCCGCGCGCGTGCCAACTGATCGATCGGGTCATCCGGTTGGATGGCTAAACCGGGCGCGGCGATATGGATGCCCAAGGTGATGACGGGCGTACCCAAGCCTTGCACAGACAGTGCATCGTCAATTTCGGTGGTGCTGGAATCATCGATTGAAAAGGCTTTGACGCCAGCCAATGGTAGTTTGCTGGCATCAATGGCGGGGGCATTCAACGCAGGAAATGCAATACCCTTTGGAAATTGGTCGAACAAAAAACGCTGCCAATGGAACTCGAAGGGGCTGCTGATTGCCCCGGCAGCCGCCAACAGGTTGAGGGCGCCCATTTGCGTTTGTTTACTGGCGGCGACCACCGCTTTGTATTCCGGCGCGTTTTTATCAGGTTTGAACAGTATTTTGTAGAGCTGCGCCTTGATTGGCTCTGGACACTGGTGGGCACACAGCGCCTCTGTCCACTTGTCAATCTCGGCTTGGATGGCCTGACGTTTGGCAATGCCCGCCAACGCCTGTTGGAGCACCTCTTGGCTGGCTTTTTTGAACCGACCCTTACCAGCTCGACGGAAATAGTGTGGCGCTTCGAACAGGCGGAACAGGGCTGCGGCCAATTGCACGGTGGATGGTTTGGCGCCAAAGTAATCGGCTGCGAGGTCGGCAAAACCAAACTCCTCCTCACCGGCACATTCCCAAGCCAAGTCCAGGTCAATTTCTTCGGCGGTGGTGGTCCCTTGCGTCAGCAGTTGCGCGGGCTCGGGTTGTTCAAACCGCAAGAGGGCATGGGTCGCTTTGACTTTGTGTCGTTTGCCTGAGGCGACCTCGACTTGCGACGATGCGTCTGTTTCAGACAGGATGCGGCCGGCTAAAAATTTACCGGCGTCTTCAAACAAAAGGTACATGACCGCATTGTCCCACGATGGCGAGCTACGGCGTTACGACGGGCAGCTCAGGCAGGCAAATTAAGCCGCTAGATGCAGAAATTCGGCAATGGGTTCTTGCCAAGGCTCAAAGTCGGAAAGCCCGTGGTCACCGCCAGCTATGAGATGGAGCTGCGCCCGGTGGTAGTGCTGACTCATCTCGCGCCAATCCAGCACCTCATCCCCTTTTGCCACGATCGCCATGGTGTTGATGGGTACCAAAGCGGCGGATACGGCGTATGCCTTCAGGGTCTGCAGGTCGTTTTCGGTGAACGTCATGGTCGCGTTCGGGTCGTGCCACAGCGGGAACGTGCCGACCAACCGATCGCCGTGGTCGTATGGCGCCACAGCGGGGTTGATAACCACGCTCGGCCAACCCTTTTGATGGGCAATGTAAGTCGCGTAAAACCCACCAAGGCTGGAACCCATCACTGCGGCGTGGCTTGCCGGCCAGTTGGCTGTGATCGTCTCGATCAGGGTAATGGCCTCGAGGGGGGATGGGGGGAGTTGGGGACACGCGAAGTGCACTTGCGGGTAGCGTTGGCTCACCCACTGGTGCATTTGCCGCGCTTTGGTCGACTGCGGTGACGATCGAAACCCGTGCAAGTAAAGCAAGTGGGTAGTCCGCATAGGGTCTCCAGAGTTTGAGGGACGAAAAGGCGGCGAAAACCGTGCGCACAGCGTCGATAATAGCGCCATGTCCGTGGTTATCAAACAATCCAGTTGGTCCAAGCGCCTTGCGCCTTGGTTCGCCGGTTTCGACGGTCCGTTGATGGTTGTGGTGATCTGTTTGTCGATCGCGGGATTGGCGACCATGTACTCGGTCGGCTTTGACCATGGCACCCGTTTTGTCGACCATGCACGCAACATGATGATCGCCGGTGCAGCGCTGTTTATATTTGCCCAAGTGCCGCCGCAGCGGTTGCTGACGATTGCGGTGCCGCTGTACACCGTCGGCGTGGCGCTTTTGATAGCGGTTGCCGTGTTTGGGTTAACCAAAAAAGGTGCGCAGCGCTGGCTTAATGTCGGCGTGGTGATTCAGCCCAGCGAGATCATGAAGATCGGCATGCCGCTGATGCTGGCTTGGTGGTTCCAGCGACGCGAAGGGCAGATGCGCTCATTGGACTTTGTCGTTGCCAGCCTGATTTTGCTGATCCCAGTGGGCTTGATTGTGACCCAACCAGACTTGGGCACATCGCTCTTGGTCTTGGCCTCTGGCCTCTTCGTCATTTACTTTGCCGGGCTGAGTTGGCGCCTGATTTTGCCGCCAATTTTGATTGGTGCGATCGGTATTGTGGTACTCATAGTGATGGAATCCACCTTGTGTGCCAAGGGGGTTGATTGGGTCGTCTTGCATGAGTATCAGAAGCAGCGGGTATGCACGTTGCTCGATCCCTATCAAGATCCCTTAGGTAAAGGCTTTCACATCATTCAAGGCATGATTGCCATTGGCTCGGGAGGCGTTTTGGGCAAGGGGTTTATGCAAGGGACGCAGACCCATTTGGAATTTATTCCTGAGCGGACAACCGACTTTGTTTACGCCGCGTTCGGCGAAGAATTTGGGTTACTGGGCACGACTGCGCTGGTGATCGGCCTGGTTTTCTTGATCGTCCGGGGGTTGACCATCGCCATGGAGGCGCCGACCTTGTTCTCTCGTCTTTTGGCGGGGTCGTTGACCCTCAATTTCTTTGTTTACGGTTTCGTTAATATGGGAATGGTCAGCGGCATCTTGCCTGTTGTGGGCGTGCCATTGCCGTTCATCAGCTACGGCGGTACGGCCATGGTGACGCTCGGCGTTGGCCTCGGTATTTTGATGTCGATTGCGCGTACCAAACGCCTCATGCAACGCTAGAAAGGCCTGTGATGTCACGCATTGAAAAAACCCATATTGGCTTCATTGGCGTTGGCAACATGGGGATGGGCATGCTGACCCGCTGGCGTTCCCTGGGCGGTGCCGCGACCGCCTATGACATCGAACCCGAGCGCATGCAGGCCGCGCAAGCACTGGGTAGTCATACGGTTTCATCGCCCGGTGCGGTTGCTGCCGCGTTGGGGTCGGACGCTTTGTTGGTTATTTGCGTGGTTGATGCGGCCCAGTGCGATGACGTCCTTTGGGGTGTCAATGGCGTTTGCGAATCCGCACCAGCGGGTTTAACCGTCTTGCTCACGCCGACGTTGGGGCCTGTCGATGTGCAGGCCATTGCGACGCGGTTGGCATCAGCGGGTATCGCGTTGATAGATGCCCCCATGTCTGGTGGCCCTGTGCGTGCGGCAGCAGGCACCATGAGCCTCATGGTTTCTGGGCCCACGCGCCGACAGTGGTGGTTTGTATTGGAGGCCCTGGCCGACCCGGTTTTTGATCTGGGAGATGTCATTGGCGACGGGGCTAAGACCAAATTAGTCAACAACCTGTTGGCGGCGATTAACTTGGTGGGGGCGGCACAGATCATGACGCTCGCCGCTCGCCTTGAGTTGGACCCCAAAAAGACGCTGGCGGTCATTGGTGAGTCGAGTGGGCACAGCTGGATTGCGATGGATCGACTCAGTCGGGCACTGGCCGACGACGCCACCCCGCGCGCCCACATGCGTCTGCTCGCCAAAGACAGCCGATTAGCGATGGAGGCGTCTGATGGCGTGGGCTATTCGCCCGAAATGGGCGCCATCGCGCAAGAATACTTTGCCCAGGCATTGGCAGCGGGGCTGGAGGCCGCCGATGACAGCGCAATGTGGGCCTTCGTTCAATCCCTTGTTGACGCTAAGGGTACGCAGCCCTGAACGCTTCTTCCTACAATAGACCCATGATTTCACGCGAACCCACCCTTGCCCGCCTTGCCACAGCGCACGACACGTTGTTAGCACCCCATGGTTTGACCGAGACCCACCTTCGACGTGCCCTCGGCGATATGCTCGCGACCGGCGTAGACGATGCAGACCTGTACTTCCAATACACCCGTGCAGAGGGATGGAGCCTGGAAGAAGGCATCGTGAAAAGCGGTAGTTTCTCCATTGACCAAGGTGTGGGTGTCCGCGCGATCAGTGGCGAGAAAACGGCATTTGCCTACTCAGATGATCTCTCTTGGACAGCCCTGCGCGATGCCGCGTTGGCCGTTCGCACGATCACCAACCAAGGTGCACAGAAGCGGGTCAAGGTTCCCGCCAAAAAAATCGCAAAGGCGCGTGCCCTCTACAGTGCAACCGACCCCACCCAGTCACTAGACAGCGCAGCCAAAGTCGCCCTGCTTGAAAAGGTCGAGCGGCTTGCGAAAGCCCGGGATCCGAGGGTGGTTCAGGTCATGGCAAGCCTGGGCAGCGAATACGAGGTGGTGTTGGTCGCGCGTGCCAATGGTTTGATGGCGGCTGATGTGCGCCCACTGTCTCGCCTGTCCGTGACGGTGATTGCCAAACAAGGTGAGCGCCGGGAAATGGGTAGTGCAGGTGGCGGTGGTCGTTTGGGTCTGGATATGTTTGATGATGCTCTGGTGGCTCAATACGTCGAGGAGGCCGTACAAGCTGCCTTGACCAACCTTGATGCGCGCCCCGCACCAGCCGGAGAGATGACGGTGGTGTTGGGTTCGGGCTGGCCAGGTATTTTGTTGCACGAGGCGGTAGGCCACGGTTTGGAGGGGGACTTCAATCGCAAAGGCTCCAGCGCATTTTCAGGAAAAATTGGGAAGCGTGTTGCGGCAAAAGGCGTGACGGTGTTGGATGACGGGACCATTGCCGACCGGCGCGGCTCGTTGAACATCGACGATGAGGGACAAGCGACCCAGCGGAATGTTTTGATCGAAGACGGCATTTTGCGCGGTTACATGCAAGACAGCATGAATGCGCGACTGATGGGGGTCGCACCGACGGGTAACGGTCGGCGTGAGAGCTATGCCCATGTGCCCATGCCCCGGATGACCAACACGTATATGTTGGGCGGGGACAAGACCCCTGAGGAAATCGTCGCCAGTATCGACAAGGGGCTGTATGCCACCAACTTTGGCGGAGGCCAAGTCGACATCACATCCGGTAAGTTTGTGTTTTCGGCCAGCCAAGCTTGGTGGGTTGAAAAAGGGCGTTTGATGTACCCGGTCAAGGGGGCAACCATCGTTGGAAATGGCCCCGACGCGCTGACCCGCGTGAGCATGATTGCCAACGATATGCGGCTCGATTCCGGCGTTGGTACCTGCGGCAAAGAGGGGCAAAGTGTCCCGGTTGGGGTGGGGCAACCGACCCTGCGTGTGGATGGTTTGACGGTGGGCGGGACCGCTTAACATGCGCGACAGCGCCCCCAGAAACCTGTGCTATAGTCCATCCCCATGAGCAACCAGAAGTTTTTCTTTAGCTACTTTTTTATCTCACGCAGCATCGGCGGTCGAGAGACAGTAGTTTGAGCAAAAACTAAGGACTCCAAATAAACCGCCGGCCACCGGCGGTTTTTTTTTGTTTTCTTAACCCAGCCCTACAGGCTTATTTGAAGGATTCGAAATGACGGCAGCGAAAAACACCATTTCCAAGCAAGCTACCAATGCGTGGTACAGCCAGGTGGACCGCACCAGCGAGACCGATGATGCGCGCATCCACGGTATCAACGTGCTGCCGCCACCCGAGCATCTGATTCGATTTTTTCCGATCGCTGGGACCTCAATTGAGACCCTGATTGCACAAACGCGTCAAAACGTCAGGCGTATATTGACGGGGCAAGACGATCGCTTGTTGGTTGTTATGGGGCCCTGTTCGATACATGACCCCGCGGCTGCGATCGCCTATGCGCGCCGCTTGAAGGCGATGCGCGAACAATACAAAGACACGTTGGAAGTAGTGATGCGGGTGTATTTTGAAAAACCCCGAACCACCGTGGGATGGAAGGGTTTGATCAATGACCCCTACCTCGATGAAAGCTACCGCATTGACGAGGGCTTGCGCATGGCGCGCCAATTGTTGATTGAGATCAATCGCATGGGTCTCCCCGCCGGTAGCGAGTTCTTGGATGTTATTTCGCCACAGTACATCGGCGACTTGATTGCGTGGGGTGCGATCGGCGCACGGACCACAGAGAGCCAAGTTCACCGTGAGTTGGCATCGGGGTTATCCGCGCCGATCGGCTTCAAGAACGGCACGGACGGTAATATCAAAATCGCGACCGATGCGATCCAGGCCGCGGCGCGGCCGCACCACTTCTTGTCGGTTCACAAGACTGGGCAAGTGGCGATCGTACAAACCAACGGAAACCCTGATTGCCACGTGATTTTGCGCGGCGGTAAATCGCCCAATTACGACGCCGAAAGCGTCGCACAGGCCTGCGATGAGCTGAAGGCTGCCAAGTTACCAGCGACTGTGATGGTTGATTGCAGCCACGCAAATAGCAGCAAAAAATTCGAACGTCAGGTTGATGTCGCACGCGATATAGCAGCGCAAATCAGTGCTGGTTCGCACCAAATTTTCGGCGTCATGGTTGAAAGCCATCTTGAGGAAGGCGCACAAAAATTCACACCCGGCAAAGACGATCCGACTGCGCTTACGTATGGCAAGAGCATTACCGATGCCTGTCTGGGGTGGGATGATTCTGAGACGGTGCTGGCGCTTCTTTCTGAGGCTGTTGCAGCGCGTCGCAGTTAACCGCTACGCTTTACGCTTCCGGCGTGAAGCGTTTCTTAAGTTGTGTGAGCAGTCGGTCGTGGACACCAGAAAAGCCGCCGTTGCTCATGCACAAAATCCGGTCATTCGGCTGCGCGTTTTCACACACTTGCGTTACGAGGGCATCAATTTGGTCTTCGCACACCGCTCGCTCTCCTAAGGGGGCGAGCACGGTCTTCGCATCCCAACTTAAACCCTGCGTGAAGCAGAAGGCCATTTCCACATCAGACAGGCTGGCGGGTAGCAGGTCTTTCATCGCCCCCGTCTTCATGGTGTTGCTGCGAGGTTCGAAGACCGCCAGAATCCGTGCCGCTGTACCTGCGCGATCAAGTTGTTGGCGTAGCCCTAAAACAGTGGTTTTGATCGCCGTCGGATGGTGGGCAAAGTCGTCAATCACGTGAATGTCGCCAGTCGGCGTTGAGACCCGGCCTCGCAGCTCCATACGGCGTCGCACGTTTTCAAAACGCCCCAAAGCTTCGCAGGCGGTGGCAGCGGGTATCCCGATGTGGTTCGCCGCTGCGATACAAGCCAAGGCGTTGCGTTGGTTGTGTGCGCCCGTCAGTTTCCATTCGACCGTACCCACCTGCGTCCCTTGGTGGAAAACGTCAAAGCGGCTGTCGTTGCCATGGGCTTGCCAGTCGGCGTCGGCAACGCCAAAGGTATCAGCACTGCAGTAGAGGCCTTGTTCCATCACGCGCTTCAAAGCATCGTTATTCGCCTCGACCACCACGCGGCCACTGCTGGGAATCGTTCTCAGCAGATGGGCAAACTGACGCTCAATTGCGGCGAGGTTGTCGAAGATATCTGCGTGATCAAATTCGAGATTATTTAAAATCGCCGTACGAGGTGCGTAGTGAACAAACTTACTGCGCTTGTCAAAGAATGCGGTGTCGTATTCATCAGCCTCAATGACAAAATAGGGTCGCTTTTCCTGGGGCGCGTGCGCACCAAGCCGTGCCGACACGCCAAAATTGAGAGGCACACCACCGATCAAAAAGCCAGGTTCTAGTCCTGCCGCCATGAGCACCCACGTGAGCATGGCGCTGGTCGTGGTCTTGCCATGTGTGCCAGCCACCGCGAGCACATGGCGGTCACGTAATACATGTTCACGCAGCCAAGCGGGACCGCTGGTGTAGGGCAATCCCTCATCAAGAATATGTTCCATTAATGGAAATTTGGGTGAACCGTCTGATTGCCGTGCCCGAGATACAACGTTGCCGACCACAAACAGGTCTGGGGGGCTCGACAGCGTTTCGAGTTGCGCGACCTCGAAACCCTCGACCAGCTCGATCCCCAGCGCGGCCAGCTGGTCACTCATAGGGGGATAGACGCCGGCATCGCACCCAGTTACGGTAAAGCCCGCCTCGCGCGCGATTGCTGCCAAGCCGCCCATGAAGGTGCCGCAAATGCCCAGAATATGTATATGCATATAGAAATTCTAGGCGCAGATCTCTGTCGTCAGCGGGCACAATACCGCTATGCGTGAAGAAATTGATTCCATTGCCGCCACCGCAGCGCGCCTGATCGTAGAGGATGGGATGGAGTGGGGCCCGGCCAAACACCAGGCGTTGGCTGACTTGGACTTGCCCAGCCGTACGCCCCTGCCGGATAACGCGCAGCTTGAGGTCGCGGTTCGCGCGCACATTGATATTTTTTGTCCAGAGACGCATCACGAGACCATGCTGCTCCTGCTCGGCAAAGCAATAGGGGCTATGCGACAGATGGTGGATCACCGGCCCTACCTTACAGGCGCGCTTTGGCGCGGTTTAGCCACGGCGCGCAGCGACATCTATATTCAGCTTTTTTGTGATGACGCCAAGATGGCCGAGATCGATTTGATCAACCAAGGCGTACCGTTCGAAACCACCGAGATCAGCGGGTTTCGCGGCGAGCCTGTGGTGGCCCTGACGACGTTACAGCGCATAGGGTCATGGACTTGGCCGACCGCAATACATTGGATTTTGTACGATGCTGATGACTTACGAGGCGCCTTGAAGCCGGGTAAAGGGCGTCGCGATGGTCTGGCTGATCGAGGGAACTTAGCAGCTGTTGAGCAGCTGTTGGCAACATTTCAATCAAAGGGGGATGCATGACAAAAGAGCGCGCACTATCGCGCCGTACCATGTTGGTCGCTGGGGCCGCTGCTATGGGTCTCGGTGCGGGCGTCGCCGCTTGGCGCTATCAGACCACTGACGTTGCCGATGCAGCCGTGCAAGCTTTTTGGGCGGAGACCTTTGTGCGACTTGATGGGCAGTCTCTGCCGATGTCGTCTTACAAAGGTAAGCCCTTGCTGATCAACTTCTGGGCCACTTGGTGTCCGCCCTGTGTGGAGGAAATGCCCTTAATTGACGCGTTTTTTAAGCAAAATAAGTCCAACGTACAGGTATTGGGTTTGGCGGTTGATCGAGCGGATGCGGTGGGCTCGTTTCTCGGTAATTGGCCGGTGGCATTTGACATCGCGCTGGCAGGGATGGCGGGCACAACGCTGTCTAAAACATTGGGCAATCCCAGTGGTGGACTGCCTTTTTCCGTCTTTATTGATAAAGATGAGCGCATTGTCCTTCAAAAGGTCGGTAAATTAGAGGATTCTGATTTCGCAGCCATGACACGCATTCTCAAGGCCTGATACGCCGTGTCACCCACCCGGCGTCTGGGCTGATAGTACTTAAATTCAACAAAAAAGTATTTAAAAGTGCTTAAAAAGGGTGATTTCCCTGTCTTTACCGGTATTTGAATTATCTTTTTTATATTTAAACGCGTAATCTAATTCTTGTACACTGCCTGATCGAACAAGATACCCCCTCTTCAAAGGTGAGTGTGCAAATGGATTTACGAAAATTAAAGACGCTGATTGATTTGGTGTCTGAGTCAAACGTCTCTGAACTGGAAATCACGGAAGCCGAAGGCAAGGTGCGCATTGTCAAAAGCGAGCCGCACGCGACTGTTGCGTATCATGCGCCAACAGCCCCAGCACCACTTGCGGCCGCGCCAGTTGCCGCAACGCCAGTGCCGGTTGTCGAAGCGCCACCGGCCGCGCCGGTTGCCACCGCACACTTGGTTAAGTCGCCGATGGTGGGCACTTTTTATCGTGCGGCTAGCCCCGGCGCCGATCCCTTTGTAGATGTGGGAGCGAATGTAAAGGTGGGTCAGCGTCTGTGTATCGTCGAAGCGATGAAGATTTTGAATGAGATCGAGTCCGACCGTGCGGGCATCATCAAAACGGTCTTGGTGCAAGACGGTGAGGCCGTGGAGTACGGCCAGCCGCTCTTCGAAATCGAGTGATCGTTGCCTATGTTTAAAAAGATTCTCATCGCCAACCGGGGCGAAATCGCGTTGCGCGTTCAACGTGCGTGTCGCGAAATGGGTATCAAGGCGGTCATGGTCTATTCCGAGGCTGATCGTGACGCTAAGTACGTGAAGTTGGCTGATGAGGCGGTTTGTATTGGTCCCGCACCGTCTGGGCAAAGTTATCTTCATATGCCGGCGATCATCTCCGCGGCTGAGGTGACCGATGCGGAAGCAATCCACCCTGGCTACGGTTTCCTAAGCGAGAACGCGGATTTTGCTGAGCGCGTTGAAAACTCTGGTTTTGTTTTCATCGGCCCCACTGCGGCGTCTATCCGGTTGATGGGTGACAAAGTTTCGGCGAAGCAAGCCATGATTCGGGCGGGTGTACCCACGGTGCCAGGTTCAGAGGGTGCGTTATCCGACAACCCCGTTGAAATCAAGCGCATCGCCAAATCAATTGGCTATCCCGTGATCATCAAAGCGGCGGGTGGCGGTGGCGGTCGGGGAATGCGTGTGGTGCACACCGAGGCGGCACTGTTACATGCCGTGCAGACGACCAAAGCGGAAGCCGGTAGTGCCTTTGGTAATCCAGCGGTGTACATGGAGAAGTACCTCCAAAACCCCCGGCACGTAGAAATTCAAATTATTGCTGATACCCATAAAAATGCGGTTCATTTGGGTGAGCGCGATTGTTCGATGCAGCGTCGGCACCAAAAAGTGATTGAGGAATCGCCCGCACCCGGTATCCCGCGTCGTCTCATCGAGAAAATCGGTGAACGCTGCGCGGCGGCGTGTAAGAAGATTGGGTATCGGGGTGCGGGTACGTTTGAGTTTCTGTATGAAGACGGCGAGTTTTACTTCATCGAGATGAACACCCGTGTTCAAGTGGAACACCCCGTGACCGAGTTGGTGACGGGCATTGATATTGTTAAAACCCAAATTGAGGTTGCGGCAGGTTCAAAGCTCCCGTTCTCGCAAAAAGAAGTGCGTGTCAGTGGTCATGCCATTGAGTGCCGGATCAACGCAGAAGACCCCTTCAACTTCATGCCGTCACCGGGAAAAATCACGGGCTGGCATACGGCCGGAGGCCCGGGCGTTCGGGTGGACTCGCATGCTTATCACAACTACACTGTTCCAAGTCACTACGACTCCATGATTGGTAAGTTGATTGTTTACGGCGATACGCGTGATCAAGCGCTCGCGCGTATGCGCTCGGCACTGTCAGAGATGATTGTGGAGGGAATTAAAACCAATATTCCCCTCCATCGGGAATTGATGGTCGATGCCAAGTTCGTTGCGGGCGGCACCAATATCCATTATCTGGAGAAGTGGTTGGAGCAGCACCCACGCTGAGTGGCCCCGCGAAGCAGGGGCTTTTGAAAGTCGACATGTTTGAATTGAAGCTGTTAGCCCCGCAAACTCGCGTTGAGGCGCTGAGCGATGTCCTTGAGGCATTGGATGCGCTGAGCGTATCGGTTGAGGATGCCGATGCACACACGCCGGCGGAGCGCGCGCTGTTTGGGGAGCCAGATATGCCAGCGCCAGAACCAGGCTGGGATCGTTCGAGAGTGACTGCGTTGTTTGAGACGCGTGATCTGGCTGACGTCGCGGCGGATGCGCTGACCGATATGACGCTGTTTGAGGGCTGTGCGGTTCAGGGTGTGACTGAGCTCGAGGATCAAGATTGGGTGCGACTCACGCAATCACAGTTCACGCCGGTCGAAATCACACCTGACTTTTGGATTGTTCCAACTTGGCACGAACCGCCGTCTGCGGCGCGCACTTTCTTGAGGCTGGACCCTGGCTTAGCGTTCGGCACGGGTACCCATCCGACCACGCGCATGTGCTTACGCTGGATTGCCCAGCAGGACATGGCCAATAAACGGACACTTGATTACGGCTGTGGTTCTGGGATTCTCGCGATGGCCGCATTCAAATTTGGTGCCACCGATATCGATGCCGTTGATATTGATCCGGCGGCGGTCACATCCACTGATGGCAATGCGGCGGTCAATTTTGTAACCTTGCGCTCTGGCTTGCCTGACGTTGCCAGTGGGCAGTACCAAGTGGTGCTTGCCAACATCCTGGCGACGCCACTGAAGCTCCTGGCACCGCTGTTGTGCGGACATGTGGCACCGCAAGGAGATCTCGTTTTAGCGGGTATCTTGGCTAGGCAAGTTGATGAATTGAAAGCGGCTTATGCCCCATACCTTGCGCTGAGTGTGTTGGATGAATCGGAGGGCTGGGTCTTGATGGGTGCGCATGCACCATGAAGGCTAAATAGCCGCGTATGCAGATGGCCACGCAGTCGCTTGAAACCCATTTGACGACGCAGTGTCCGCAGTGCGCCACAGCACTGCAAGCCGATATCGCGTTATTGCAGCGATCCAATGGCTGGGCGCGTTGCGGTCGATGTCACTTTCTCTTCGATGTGGTTAACCATGCGGGTATACCAACGCTGACACCGACTGCGGAGCCAGAGAAAGACCCCGATGATCCACCTGCTGACGCCCCAAACGACTCGACAAATCTGAGTGACTTATCGGATGTAAGCGCATCCGATGACGTCGTCGTCGATCAGCTCTTTGAAAAGGTTGTGGCGGGTTTTGATCCCGCCCTCAATACCCCGCAAGGCGAGCGTATTGAGGCCATTGATCGTTTGCCACTGGTGGAGCCTCCTCCCACTGCGAACCCATCCGCTAGCGCGTTGTGGCGTGCGGTTCTGAATATTTTGATCGGTTTACTGTTGCTTGCACTCGTTGGGCAGCTGCTGTATCTACAGCGTGACTGGTTGCAGGAGCGTTGGCCGAATGCGAGCGTGCAATTATTGAAGTTGTGTCAGCCGGTTGGTTGCGAGGTGCCGCTTAAGCGCGATTTGAACGCGGTCAAGATCATCTCGTCGTCGGTTGTGCAGTTGTCGGGTGGCGTGCTTCAGCTCAATGTGGTCATTGAAAATGAATCGACCGAACCGATCGAGACGCCTGAGGTTTGGCTGTCCCTCGCGAACGCTGATGGTATCGCCTTTGCAGCGCAGGGGTTTGGCCCCGACGATTGGCGTACACCATCTCGGCGATTGGATGGCGGGACACGCTACGCGTTGGTGTTCGAGTGGCCCTTAGACGTCACTGAAAGCGAGCAGATGCGGCAGTACGCGACCGAACTTCGATACTCAACCAAGAAACCATAAAAAAACCCAAGATAAGAATCTTGGGTTTTTACTTGGCGGTCTGATCTTTCGATCAGACTCAACTTACCACTGTAAAACCAATTAAGGCTTGTCAGCGGTTGGGAAGGGCCAAGCAGCCTGAGGCGTCAGTGTAGTCTGAGCAGCGGGTGCTTTGGATGCCTTCTTTGCAGCAGGCTTTTTAGCGGCCTTTTTAGCAGCAGGTTTCTTAGCAGCGGGCTTTTTAGCGGCAGCTTTTTTGGCAGCAGGCTTCTTAGCAGCGGCTTTCTTAGCAGCGGGCTTTTTAGCGGCAGCTTTTTTGGCAGCCGGCTTCTTAGCCGCAGCTTTTTTAGCGGCTGGCTTCTTAGCCGCAGCTTTTTTAGCGGCTGGCTTCTTAGCCGCAGCTTTCTTGGCAGCAGGCTTCTTCGCTGCTACTTTCTTAGCGGCTACTTTTTTTGCTGCTGGCTTCTTCGCTGCTACTTTCTTGGCAGCAGGCTTCTTAGCAGCTACTTTTTTCGCTGCTGGCTTCTTCGCTGCCACTTTCTTAGCTGCGGGTTTCTTCGCTGCTACTTTCTTAGCTGCCGGTTTCTTCGCAGCAGCTTTTTTCGCTGTTGCCTTTTTTGCAGTTGCCATGATTTTCTCCTTTTTGGATTTTCAAATAACACCACTTAAGCGTTGAGGCCGAAGTGGCGATTCAATGATTCTGCAAGGTTGTGGACTCTGCCCATCTCCCAAGCAACACCATAGAATTCTGCGAAAAAGCCCCCAACCTCATCTGTTGATAAGGTTGTGGGCTTTGTAAAAGTCTGCTGCATCAAACGCCATTAATCCCAAGAAAGGGCGCCACCGGTTTGATACTCGATCACGCGCGTTTCAAAGAAATTACGCTCTTTTTTCAAGTCAATCATTTCACTCATCCAGGGGAAGGGGTTCTCTTCCGCTGCAAACAAAGGCTCCAAACCGATTTGTTGTGCGCGTCTGTTTGCAATATAGCGCAGATAACCCTTAAACATGGACGCGTTCAAACCCAAAACGCCGCGCGGCATGGTGTCCTCGGCATATCGGTATTCAAGTTCGACCGCTTCCATAAACAATGCGCGAATTTCGTCTTTGAATTCGGCCGTCCACAAACCTGGGTTTTCTAGTTTGACTTGGTTGATCACGTCAATACCGAAATTGCAGTGCATGGATTCATCACGCAAGATATATTGATACTGTTCCGCTGCACCAGTCATTTTGTTTTGACGGCCCAAAGCCAGAATCTGCGTAAAGCCCACGTAGAAGAACATGCCTTCCATTAAACAGGCGAACACGATCAACGACTTCAGTAAGGCTTGATCAGTCTCAAGCGTGCCAGTTTTGAAGTTGGGATCGCACAGTACTTCGATGAAGGGGATGAGGAATTGATCCTTGGCCCGAATTGATTCGACTTCGTTATACGCGTTGAAGATTTCAGACTCATCCAAGCCCAGCGACTCGACGATGTACTGGTAAGCGTGCGTATGAATCGCTTCTTCAAACGCTTGGCGCAACAAGAATTGCCTACACTCTGGTGCAGTGATATGCCGGTAACTGCCCAACACGATGTTGTTGGCAGCCAGAGAGTCGGCTGTCACAAAGAAGCCGAGGTTACGTTTGACGATCCGGCGCTCGTCTTCGGTGAGGCCGTTGGGGTCTTTCCATAACGCAATATCACGGGTCATGTTGACCTCTTGCGGCATCCAATGGTTGGCACAACTCGCCAGATATTTTTCCCAAGCCCACTTGTATTTGAACGGCACCAATTGATTGACATCCGTTTTACCGTTGATGATGCGCTTGTCGGAGGCTTTAACGCGGCCGGCGGAAGGTGCAGACATGGTGTGTGCACCGGAGTTAGAAGCAATACTGGATTCGCCAGCGTGAGCTGTGGGTTTTGCCGTTGATGGCAGGTCATTGAACGACGTTTCGGTTGAAGCCGTTGGCGTTTGAGTAGTCGTTAAATTGTCTTGATCCCAAGTCAGCATGTGTTGTGTATCCGTTTCGTTGAATTATCAAAGCGACATAAAAAAAAGAAAAGCAAAACGCTTTGTTTCTTTCAATGTGTGTTGTGCTTTCGCATCGTTTTATTTCGCTTTTTGTTTTTTAAAAATTACTAATCGTGAAGTCGTTTTTTGATTAGCGCCATTCAAAATTTATTGATCTTGAATGGCGCGTTTTCAAATTACTGGCAGGCCTCGCAACCTGGGTCGTCGATCGCGCAGAACTTCACATCCGTGGCGGCCACTGCAGCTGGTGCAGCAACCGCTGGCGCTGCCGCACTTGGTGCTGACGACTGGTTGGAAACCGCATTCATCTGACCCGCACGACCCGTCGATTTCTCGATACTGGTTGCGGCCATGGTGCGCAGGTAGTAGGTAGTTTTGAGGCCACGCAACCAAGCCAGCTTGTAGGTCTCATCGAGCTTCTTGCCGGAGGCGCCCGCGATGTAGATGTTCAAGGATTGGGCTTGGTCGATCCACTTTTGGCGACGCGCACCGGCTTCGATCAACCAGCTGGTATCGATTTCAAAAGCCGTTGCGTAGAGAGCCTTGATGTCATCTGGGACCCGATCGATCGCGCTCAATGAGCCGTCGAAATGTTTCAAGTCCATGACCATCACGTCATCCCACAAACCCAAGCGCTTCAGATCGCGCACCAAGTAGCTGTTCACGATGGTGAACTCACCGGACAGGTTCGACTTAACCGACAGGTTGCCAAAGCTGGGCTCGATCGAAGCGTCTACACCAATGATGTTGGAGATGGTGGCAGTCGGCGCGATGGCGACGCAATTTGAGTTGCGCATACCATCCTTGGCGATCTTTTGACGCAAGGCGTCCCAGTCCAGGGTTGATGACCGATCCACTTCGACATAGCCGCCGCGCGACTTTTCCAACAAATCGATGGTGTCCAACGGCAGGATGCCCTGATCCCACAAAGAGCCTGTAAAGGTGCTGTAGCGGCCACGCTCTTTTGCCAAATCGCTGGATGCCCAATAGGCGTTGTAGCAAACCGCCTCCATGGCACGGTCGGCGAAATCGACCGCCGCTTGCGAACCGTAGGGGGTACGCATTTCATACAGGCTATCTTGGAAACCCATGATGCCCAAACCAACAGGGCGGTGACGCATGTTTGAGTCACGTGCCTTTTTGACCGCGTAGTAGTTGATGTCGATCACGTTGTCGAGCATGCGCATGGCGATCTTGATCGTACGCTTCAGTTTGTCGTGATCGAGTTCTTTGCCGTTGGCGCCGTCTTTTAAGTGGCGGGACAGGTTGACTGAACCCAAGTTGCACACAGCCGTTTCGGTATCGCTGGTGTTCAGTGTGATTTCCGTGCAGAGATTGGACGAGTGCACGACACCGCAGTGTTGTTGGGGTGAGCGCACGTTACAGGCATCTTTGAAAGTGATCCAAGGGTGGCCGGTTTCGAACAGCATCGTCAGCATCTTGCGCCACATATCGGTGGCGGGCAGACGACGGTAGTGCGTAATTTCACCGCTATCCGCCTTAGCCTCGTAGGCCACGTATGCTTGTTCGAAAGCAGCGCCGAACAGGTCGTGGAGGTCGGGCACGTCGGCGGGGGAGAACAAAGTCCAGTCACCGCGTTCCATCACGCGACGCATGAACAAGTCGGGGATCCAGTTGGCCGTGTTCATGTCATGCGTCCGGCGGCGATCATCGCCGGTGTTTTTGCGCAACTCCAAGAACTCCTCAACGTCCAGGTGCCAAGACTCAAGGTAGGTGCACACAGCGCCTTTGCGCTTGCCGCCCTGGTTAACGGCAACAGCCGTGTCGTTAACCACCTTCAGGAAAGGCACCACGCCCTGCGATTCGCCGTTGGTGCCCTTGATGTGAGAACCCAAGGCGCGCACGCGCGTCCAGTCATTGCCCAAGCCGCCAGCAAATTTCGAGAGCAGGGCGTTTTCCTTGATCGACTCGTAGATGCCATCCAAGTGATCGGGGACGGTGGTGAGGTAGCAAGATGACAGCTGGCTTCTTAGGGTGCCGCTGTTGAACAGGGTGGGTGTGCTCGACATGAAGTCAAAGCTGGAAAGCACTTCGTAGAACTCGATCGCACGCGCTTCGCGGTCGATTTCTTCGAGTGCCAGGCCCATAGCAACCCGCATGAAAAACGCCTGGGGCAGTTCGATGCGCTGCTTACGGATGTGCAAGAAGTAGCGGTCGTAAAGTGTCTGCAGGCCGAGGTAGTCGAATTGGAAGTCACGTTCTGGCTTCAACGCCTCACCCAAGCGTGTCAGGTCGTATTGCGCTAATCGTTCGTCAAGTAATTCAGCTTCGACCCCGCGTTTGATGAATGTGGGGAAGTATTCGGCATAGCTGGCTGTCAGCTCTGCTTGGCTGACTGGGCGACCCAACACCTCTTTTGCGATGGTTTGCAAAAGCAGACGCGACGTAGCGTAGGTGTAATCCGGTTCCTTTTCGATCAGCGTACGCGCAGCCAGTATGGCTGCTTTTTGTACTTCGTCAAACGGTACGCCGTCGTAAAGGTTGCGAATGGTTTCGGCCAAGATGGGCTCGGGGCGAACATCGGCGTTCAGACCCTCGCATGCGGCCAAGATGGATTGGCGCAATGCCTCCATGTTCAGGGGCATGCGTTGACCATTGTCAACCACATGGATGGTGTTTTCTGTAGCGGCTGGCGCTTCGGTTTGCTTGCTCTGCTGGCGCTCTTGTGAACGGCGCTCGCGGTAAAGCACGTAGGCGCGAGCCACTTCATGGTGGCTGCCGCGCATCAAGCCCAATTCGACTTGATCTTGGATATCTTCAATGTGGAATGTGCCGCCACCGGGACGCGAGCGCAGCAGCGCGCGCACCACGCCTTGGGTCAGCTCGTCGACGGTTTCGCGGACGCTGGCGGATGCCGCACCTTGCGTGCCGTGAACCGCCAAAAAAGCTTTCATCATCGCGATTGCGATTTTGCTGGGTTCGAAAGGGACCACCGCGCCATTGCGTCGGATGATTTGGTATTGCGCGTAGGCGTTTACGTCGGCCAGCGACGCGCTGGGTTTGTGGGTAACAGGAGCCCGCCGGTTGGCTTCGGTGGTCGGTGTTGCAGTTTGCATATCTTCGCTTTCGGTTATTTTTGTAAGGTATCTCGGCTGGCACGGAACGGTGCGGCTGAGGGGCAATCTATGCGCTTCGACCCGTCAAAATTACAGGGGTCTTTAAAACACAAACAACACTATACCTAGTGTTTGGACCTGCAACAATACACTAGCCCTAGTGTTTTTACTGATTTTTAAGATCACCCCAAAATGGGGCAAAAATTTGAAGACAAACGGGTTAGAACCGTTTTCAAGCAGGCTCGCTAGGCCCTGAATCATCGAAAAAATGCCAGTTGAATGCATCGCCCGGATCCCGTTTGCGGCCGGGTGCAACATCCGAGTGACCCACCACATCCTGCACCAAGGGGTGCTCGCGCTGGATATCCCAAATGAGCGATCGCAGGACCTCATATTGGATGGTTTCGAAGGGGTGATCCTCTAATCCTTCGAGCTCAATGCCGATCGAGAAATCATTGCAATTATCCCGTCCGCACCACTGCGATTTCCCCGCATGCCAGGCTCGTTGCTGCGTGCTGACAAATTGGATGAGCTGGCCCGTGCGCTGAATATAAAAGTGTGCGGAAACCTCAGCGCCCCGAATTTGTTGAAAGTAGGGGTGGGCATCCCAGTCCAGCTGATTGGTAAACAGCTGCTGCACAAAAGTCCCACCGTATTCCCCAGGAGGCAGGCTGATGGAGTGAACCACGATTAAATCAACAGGAGTGCTCGCGGGTCGGGGGCCATAGTTCGGTGACGCCACTCGTATCGCCCGCTCTAACCAACCGTCTTGCCAGTTGGCATCGGCTCCTTGTCGGGGGCCCGGGGAGATTTTCATGCCGGTCAGAGCGGCCGATCACCGTGAACGGTGCAGTGCGCCTTGCTGCAGTAACGACCCAGACGACCTTCGACGGTTTCAGCCATGTCGACGTGTGTGCCGCAGTGCAGGCACGGCACTATAGGACGGGCCGCCGCCACCTG
>Ga0255771_1000534_pt1 | contig 43878 bp, 35 predicted proteins | sample 011ome_19_FD_179969 | JGI IMG/M metagenome (GOLD analysis project Ga0255771, IMG submission 179969) | Coastal salt marsh microbial communities from the Groves Creek Marsh, Skidaway Island, Georgia - 011510BT metaG (version 2) | ecosystem: Environmental > Aquatic > Marine > Intertidal zone > Salt...
CGACCACTCGCTCCTCCTCCAAATCCCAAACTCTGCTGTTTCCGGTGTTCTTTTCCTCCTCCTCTCATCGTCGGGAAAAATCAACACCCTCGGGTGAGAAAATGTAGTGCGTTCGTCAGAAGCAGAACGAGGACGCGTAACAACGACGAAAAGAGGACGGTTCCTCAGCAACGAAAAGACGACGACGATGATATTGGCGATTTTGATGGTTCGAAGATGATTGATGATGATAACTCAGACGAAGATTTGGACGAGGACGATGTGGAATTTTTCAAAGCTGCTGCTTCGCTTCAGTTTGGTGCTTCGAACAAAAAGAAAGTTCCCATCGCGCCTGGATTTTACGTCGTGTCTACTCCGATAGGGAATCTCGAGGACATAACTATTCGCGCTTTGAAAATCCTAAACGAAGCGACGTTGATTTTGTGCGAAGACACGAGGAAGACGCGACAGTTGTTGACGCTGTTGGGCGTTCAATCGTCGTCGTCATCGAAAGGAAAACAAAAGAAGTTGCTCGCGTATCACTCGCACAATTTTTACGAGCAGAGAGAAACGTTGAGAGATCGAATCGTGAGGAACGAAGACGAGGAGGTGATTGCGTTGGTTTCCGACGCCGGTGCGCCGGTGGTGTCCGATCCAGGGCAGGATTTAGTGGATTTAGTTTTAGAAGCGAATGGGGGCGGCGGCGGCGGAGAGAGGAAGAGCGTCGTCGTGCCGATTCCAGGCGCGAGCGCGGTGACGACCGCAGTCATCGGGAGCGGGTTCAAATGCGACGACGGGTATAGATTTTGTGGGTTTCTTCCCGCGAAGAAAAACGAGCGAGTGAAAGTTTTAGAGAGTTTAACGTCCGAGACGAGTTTGTTGGTGTTCTTCGTGTCTCCGCACAAGTTGGTAAAAACGTTAGAAGACGTCGCGGCGGTGTACTCCAAATCGCCTCCTCGGCGCGTGTGTGTCGCTCGAGAACTCACCAAGCGACACGAAGAGTTCTTTCGGGGCACGTGCGAAGAGTGTTTGGAAGAATTCTCCAAAGAAGGCCGAGCGAGAGGCGAGATTACGTTGCTCGTCGAAAGCTCCGACTTGTCCGCGTCGACGAAGAAGACTTTGGCGACAAAGGTCGCGCCCAAAAATATAAACGATGACGACGACACAAACGACGACGACGACGACGAAAGCGACAAAAACACCGCAAAAGTACTCCTCGAAAAAACATTGCGTCACTTACTCCTCGAACGCGCGGAAAACCAAAGGCTCTCCGTCTCCGAAGCCGCGCGGAAAGTGAGCCAAGATTTGGGCGTAAAACGAAGAGTCGCGTACTCGCTCGCGCAAAAGATTAAAGACTCTTCGAGCGGTAATACTAATAATACTAATTATTAATGCTTTGTAATTAAAGAAACGCGCATGCGCGCGCGTCTCGTAGTACAGCGAGTAGTAAAAATCACTCAACTGTCTGTTTTCTCTCGAAAGCGCTTTCCTCACTTTTTCTCATCTCGCGCGCATAAAACGTTATCACACGTAATAAACTTAGTCGTCCTCGTTTATTAAACTTGCGCCAAAACCAACGCATCATCGTCAAAGTAACGAAATGGGTAACTGCTGCAAGTCCAAGCCTGTTCGAGAAGGAGTTGATGTCGCGCAAAGCGAAAACGCCGACGACGAAAGGGAACAAAGGTCGAGGAAGAGTCAAAAAGGCATCGTCCCCGTCGTCGGCGATACGGAGGAGACAAAGAAGACAAACGCGCTCTCAAAAGAGCAGCCGAGATCGAGATCGCCGCTAAAACAAGCAGATTCAGCGTCGTCTTTGATATCTCCGACGATAAAACAACAAGAACAACGAACGAAGAAGACGAACAAAAACGGAATAACCGACGATTTTCTCCTCGAAAAGGAAACGAAAAGAATATGCGAGAGTTCATTTTTACGACCGATGAACTCCGTATTGTTTAAAAAATACGAGACCATTTTCGAAAAGGAGAGCGGCGAAAACGCGTTTAGTAATGGTGGTGCTCTTCTTCCTCAATGGCCAGAGGAGACGGAAGTGAACGAGGCGTATTTGAGCGCGTTTAAATCGTACTGCGGAGATTGCGAGGGGCGGTTTTTGGCGTTTCACGAACGCACGGAGGATAACGAGTCCGTGTGGTTTGAAGGCGAAGTGCCGGGCGGAAGTAAAAAACAGAGAGTGAAAATGCAAATAGAACCGTGGGACGATCACGAGTGGACGTCGGCGAGAGCGTTTGCGATTTACGCGTTTGTGATGAAACACATGCGAGTGAGTAGCGGTAGCGGCGGGAAGGACTCGGAGGGTGGTTTGGCGAGGAGGAGATCGATGGACAGTAGCGCGCCGGCGGCGGGAGACGAGTCAGAGAGCGCGGCGCTACATTTACCGGACACGAGAAAGATGCAAAAGAAAGAAGAGCGGATGGCACAACTCATACGAGGTCTCGGGTGCGAGTACATGAACCATCCGTTGTTTTACTTCTGCGTCAATTTCTTCGAAGGCGTGAATATAGATTCCGGCAACGAACAGATGGATGAAAGAGATTACGTCGATCGGTGCGAAATGTTTCTCTATCGATGTTTAGACGGGTGTCAAGGCGCCGTGTTTTCAAAGTTTAAAGACAAGAGCATTGAGTTTGGGATGAAGCACATCTCCGATTCGCAGCATTTAGGCGCGTTGGCGTATTTGAAAGCGTACGTGAACACGAGATTTCTGAAACGGTTTCCAATCACCACGAATTTTATGCATCCAAAGCTGGACTCGCAAATCGAACGGATTCGTTTGTCCAGAGATGTCGCGCACAAAATGCGCGCGTTCACGTTCGTGGAAGCTTCTGATTCACATCCGGCGGCGTTGGTGTTATCTTTTCCAGATACCGAGGCGTTTAAAGATTTACTCTCCGTGAGCGCTCCCGATTGTTGGCTCGCGTTGAATCATTTTTACGAGTGGACGATAGCGCAACCGAACAGGACGAGACCGCGAGATAAAAAGTTACAAACGCCGCCAATTTTCATCGCGGACGTTAAAAAGTTATCCCTCATGAGTTGTACGAAGAAAAACGTCGCTCGACTGGCGGATACGTTTCGAGCGGCGATGTTCCACCCAGAACCGTTTTCGAGATTTGTCATCGCGAACGCTCCAATGTCTGTGATGGCGTTATTTACGTTTGGGAAGTTGTTCATGAGCGAATCCGCGAGGATGAAGTTTGTCATGACTGGATCGAGTTTACAAAAAGCGATGAAACAGGCGTGGGGATTAGAGAAAGAGGATATTCCTGAATGTTTAGGAGGCGAAGGGTACCCGGGGAAAGCGCTCTCGGCGGAGGAGATATTAACGAACGAGGAGAGGTGGTTACATCACAAAAAGTGCATCGAGAGAACGAGAAAGCAGTACCCGAAATATTTCGCGAAATACTCGGAAAAGTATTTCGTAGACGATAAGAAGCAAGTAAAAACGGTGGTTGAACGCAAATCGAACGCGTTGGCGAATTCGCAAAAAGAAGAAGAGGATGAATCTCGAGCGAGCGGGAGTATGTCTTTTACAAAAAGCGCGCGACGCTCGAAAACGATGCCGAGAATGGGCGCGAGAGAAAAAGACGGCGACGCCGACGAGAGTTTGTTTGCTGGATACGGAGAAGAGGAAATGTCGGAAAAAAGGAAGAAGATGGCGTTTTTGTTCTTGTCCATCGTCCTCGCCTCGTTTCTTTCCATGTTGTTTAAAGTGTTTATCTTGTCCAACAATATCCGATAGACGCGGTGCTACCAGATACATTTATTTAGTCAATTGTATATAATATAGAGTTTCTAACTGTCTAATACTACGTTACGTTAATGATGGTGCGATCCGCATCCACCGTGGTGAGAGTGTTGTCGGTTAAACGCGGATCTCTTGGCGGCTTCCACTCTCTCCTGAATCGCTTCTTTATCGTACCCTTCATCGTATAATCTCTTGCTTAATTCGTCTTCTAATATCTCCAACGCTTCACCTAAAAGCTTAAAATTTGTTTCCGCTTTACTCTTCTCTTCGTCCGTGGCGTCGATTGGAATACGATCCGGGTGATACTCCATCGCTTTTTTCTTATACGCCTGTTTCACTTCAATCGGAGACGCTAAAGACGTCACGCCTAACAGAGCGTAATAATCGCATCGATTCAGCTTGCGCACCTCAAAGTTGCATTTTTCTATTCGAGCCTTTGTTTCCGCGTCGTCTGGAAGAATTTTCTGCAAATTCTCGAGCACATCTTTTGCTTTTTTCGGCTCTTTGAGTTTTAAGTACGCGTTCGAGAGCGTGAAATAAGCGGGTTTATAATCGTCCACGGCGGATAAAGCCTTTCGTGCGTCAGCCGCGCACTTCTCGGCTTCGTTCAATCGTAAATACGAATTGGCTCTTTCCACGAGTATTCGAGCGCATACGGGACTCTTTTCTGGAATAAACTCCGTGGACTCGAGCGCTTCGGTGAAGGACTCGACCGCTTGCGCAAATTCTCTGTTTTGATGCGCCGCTCGCGCGTTTTCCAACGACACTTTTATCTTCTTCGCGTCTTTGAACAGACGCATGGTTTTGGTATCGTCTGGATTTTGGGTCAACGCGTGTTTGAAAAACTTAATTCCGTTTTCAAAATCGCCATCGGCAGTCAAACACAACGCTCTGCCTCTCAACGCGTGCATATCTACTCTCGAATCATCTCTGCGAATCGCATCCAACGTAAATTTTAAGATTTGCGTCAAATTTTCTCCGAGCGAGAGCAAACATCTCGCTCGGGCGATTTCGCACCTTTCCCCGCAATCTAATTCCAATAAGTGCGCGTATCTCTCAACCGCTTGCGCGTATCGTTTCTCTCGCTCGTCTTCCTCGGCGCTTTGAAATGTCCGCAGCACATACCGCATTCGTTCGACTTCTTCCTCGAGCGTTTCGTTCTCGATCTTCAATCCTCTCTTTAAGATTTCCTCGCCGGCGAGTACGGACGCTTCGTAATCGCCCGTCTTTCTGTACATACCCATCAACGATTGGGCGCACGCGATCGCGTATTCGTTATTCTCCTTACCTTCCGCCACCGCTTGACACTCCTTAAAATCTTTAATCGCCTCGTGGAACGCTCCCAGTTGCGACCAACATCTGCCTCTCAAGTGTAACGCTTTCGCCGAGTCTTTATCTATCGATAAACACTTCGAGCACAGTTGCACGGCATCGCGGTATTGCTTCGCCTCGAATTTATTCAACGCTTGTTTCTGTAAACCATCGGCGGTATCGTCGTTCTCCTCTTTTTTTGCGTCGCTATTACCTCTCGTCGTCGTTTTTGTCGTCGTCTTACTCGTCTTACTCGTCGTCGTCGTCTTCTTCTTATGCGCATCGGTGGATGTCATGTGTCTCGTAATCTCCGAACACGAACCGATCCAATCGCACGCGTCGTCCATCGGACACCGCACGCGCACTTTCTCGTACACGCGAGATAAAACCGGCGAGTGTTCTTTCAAGGTTTCGTACCTCGCGTCCGTCCCGTACTTCATTTGTTCTTGGCACGTCGGACATTTCGCATTATCTCCGTTTCGAAACCATTCGTCCAAACACGCGAGGCAAAAGATGTGTTTGTTCTCGCACAAGGTCACGACGGGTTGTTCGCAAAACTCGGAGCATATTTTGCACGTGAACTCGTCCACGTTGTCCGAGAGGACGCGGTCGAGTGGAAATCCGCTTCCGCCCATTATTAGTATGCTTTGAGTGACACCCTTTACTGGTTCTGGAGAGCTGCTTCTTACGCGCAACTCGACGACTCGAGTCCAAATGACGAAAAACTACCTTTTTTTCGTAAAAAAAGTAATTCTCTCCTTTTCTCTCTTTTCTCTCTTTTCTCTCTTTTCTCTCTTTTCGCTCTTGGAAAACCCCTCTTTCCGCACAACTTTTTACGCAAAGACACGATGCGAGGTACGCGCTCTCTCTCGTTTGTTTGTTTGTTTGTTTATTTACGCGAAACGTTTTATTACATATGCGAGGAATACGATTTCGTCTCCGCGCGTTTACGTAAACGTTTCTGTGTCGCGGTGTTCGCGAGTGGCGGCTTTTTTTCTCTCTCATCATCGCTTCTGCGCGCGCTTTTCGTCGTTCTCTCTTTGTTATGGAAAGAAATGGGAGAGAAAAAAGTTACGCGCTCTTTGTCTCTTCTCTTCGGAACGGAAAACGCGAAAATGTTCTGCGCGAAAGAAACGAGGATCGCGTAGTATTAATATTAGCCTCGCGCGTTACGATGGCGCGTGTTGTGTTTTATCATCAAGCGCATATTGCGGTTTAGGACGACGGTTTATGCATCATCACGCAAGAAGAAAAACAACGAAAGAGACCTATTTTGGATGTCTGACTGACCAAAAAAATTCTCTCTCCATCTTTAACTTAACAGCCAAGTGGAAGAAAAAACGCACCCGCAGATTGAAACGCAAGCGCAGAAAGATGCGCATGAGATCGAAGTAATCTTCTTCTCTTATTATTACATCACATATCAGAGAGTCTCTTTTTGAAAACAGAAAGAGGTTTCATAATAGATAGAGTTTTAGAAGATTAAATAGTATCGATTTTGCGCGGATATTTGATTCGGGGACGCGACGACGATAACAACAACATTAACAACAACAACAACACGCGTCGGTGACGGATACCATCAATAGATTAATAAGAAGAATATATTAGAAAAATACAACAAATATGAGAAAGTTGAAACATCACGAGCGCAAGCTCTTGAAGAAAACCAACTTTTTGCAGTGGAAGAGCGAAAACAACCATCGCGAGTTGGAAGTTATTCGCAGATACCACGTGCAAGATCGCGAGGAGTACAAGGAATTGAACAAGGTTTGCGGCATGGTTACGAAGTTGACCAACTTATTGCGGCAAATCGATCCGAGAGATCCTAACAGAGTTGAAATGACGGAGAAGCTTTTAGACAAGCTGTATAGCATGGGAGCTATTCCGAGCACAAAGTCTTTGACGCTGTGCGATAAGCTCTCGACGTCGTCGTTTTTGAGAAGACGGTTATCGGTTGTCATGGTTCGCTTAAAAATGAGCGAAACCTTACGTGAAGCGGTGACATTTATCGAACAAGGACACGTCAGAGTTGGCCCAAACGTGGTGAGAGAACCGAGTTACCACGTCACGAGAAACATGGAAGATTTCGTCACGTGGGTCGACACTTCGAAAATTCGACGTAAAGTCATGGCGTACAACGATAAAGTGGACGATTTTGAGCTTCTCGGAGCTTAAACAACGTGATTGTTTTATCGGCGTGCGTTATTTTAGTATATTCTTATTATTCTAGTTGATGTATTCGGTACTACCGCGGTGTTGTAGAAGTCTAATAACGTGTTTCCGAAGAAAAGCAAAATTAAAAGAAAAAATGATACGGTTGTTTTGTTTGTAATAAATACTACTTTGTGCTACACAAATACACAGCTAATGAAAAGTACTACGTGACTTCACTACTACAAACCTTACGTTCCGCGAGGTGCGTTTAATTGAACCATTTCCCTAAAATGTCCGGCAAATCTCCGACGCTCACGATTTCTTCGTCCACGTACAGCGCTTTGTTCTTCTCGGCTTCTTCGACGGCTTCGGGCCGTTCCGCCCACGGCGCGCCGCCACCAGAAACGTATTTCACCACGTTCACGTCTCGAACTAAAACCGTGCGACAATTCAAATGAACTTTAGCTGCTTTACAATCGTTCAAGACGTCGTCGCCGACGTGCACCCAATACGCTCTTTCTAGTTTATGGTCTCCTATTTTCAACGAAGAAATAACGTCGTCGTCGGAAGCTCTGTTCGCGTTTCCGCTCTCGAGCATAAACGTCTGCGCCATCGTCTGCGCCCTTCGAAATGGCCACGGACTCGGTTTCCTGGCCACGTCTCCATTCACGCCTTCCTTATCGATCAACTCGTCCGCGCTGATTTCGAAATCAAAAAACTCTCTCAATCCGCTTTCGCTCGCGCTTCCTAACCCGTTCGTAATGCTCCCGATGACGCACCTCGGGTACCTCTCTCGCACCGTCTCTAAACACTCTCGCACCCCGGGAAATAACAACTTCCCGCCCGTGCTATTTCTTGTCGGAATCCAACTTAAATGGTACCCTCTCGCCGCCATACCAATCGCGTCGTGCTCGCACACGTCGCACAAAGTCGTCATCGCTTTCACCGCCGCCGCTATTCGGATCGAAGCGTACGATAACGCCTGCGTTTGCGAGAAATGAACAACCATCATCAGAGAGAGAATGAAAAGGTTAACAAAATAAAGAACAACAAATCAGAAAAGTAAAACGTACCACGTGTTCTTCTCCTCGCATCCGAAACATCTCCTCCCTTTCCTCTCGAATGCCTTTCATCAACTCGTTCATCACTCGCGTCTCAGGAAAGTTCTGAACTCGAGTTTGAAGCCATTTGATGTAACTCTCGTTCGCCGCGGTGACTACTGGCAGAGTTGGCCACACGGTATCGTCCAAATCGAACGTCAAAACGTGGAGTTCACGTGTATCATCGACAGAAGCAGAAGAGGAGGAAGACGACGCAGACGAAGTTCGTCGTTTGGAATTCCATTTTCTTCTTCTGTTTCTGTCGACGATACGCGACGTAAACGAGAACCAGCAAAGAAGCTCACGCTTTTGAGGCTGCTCTTTATGTCGACGACCACCCGAAAAATGATGCAGAGGACGATACAAACAACTCGTCGGCATCATCGTCGTCGTCCTCATCTTGTGCGTCACAAAATGGCGATGACTTTTCCTCTCAACAACTGTTTTGCCACAGGGAGGAGGATCATCGACGAAGAGAGCTCCTTTTCGAGAAACAGACGAAAACGAGGACCTAAAAGTGGAAGACGACGACTTTTGCAGCGTTTTGATGATGATGATTTTGATGATGCGTTTCGGATCTCGAGTAAAAGCAGATGGAGAAACGTGATTGGAATTGGAAAGAGAGCGGCGAAGACTTTAACGGTTTCCTCGTCTTCTTCTTCTTCTTCTTCTTGGAAGCAAAACGAGGACGACGAAAGTAGTACTACGAGAACGAGAACAACGACAGAAACAACAACAACAACAGATGTGCTGAAACGGCTGGACGAACCGGTCGTGTTAGACTGGAAAGCTTTAGTGAGATGTTTTGTCAAAGCAAGTGTGCTCAGCGCTCTTCTCCTGCGAGTGTGGACGATATTGACGAGAGGAGGAACGGATGCCGCTTTGACGGCGGCAAAGAGCCAGCGATGGTTTCTGCTCCAGAAATGGTTCTTTGCTTCGAATCAGCAATCGCTTGGTTTCGGTGCTGTCGTTGGTGTCGTCTCGTTCGCGCTCGCGTTCGCCGCGGTTTTAGTGATCTTGGAGAAGGAAAGGGCGGAGCGATATCGATTGGTGTCCGCGATGGAGGCTCGAGATATAAACTCGAGGTTCGCGGACGTGGACGGGGTGAGCGTGCACCATAAATATTTTACTTCTTCTTCTTCAAAAGAAAAGGCCGAGGAGGACGAGGACGATGATGAGTCCTCCGGGGTGTTGTTTTCTATGGCGCACGGGTTCGGAGCGAACACGTACTCGTACGAGATGGCGTTCGTGGATAAGCTTTTAGAGATGGAAAATGCGAATGATAAGAATAATAGTGTTGGGATAGTATGTCACGATAGCGTTGGATTTGGATTAACGGAGCGACCGAGAACGGATTTGATAAAGTATACGAAAGTGTTCAACGCCAAATGTTTGAAGGCGATGGCGAGGAAATACGCGGGTAAGGGGAAGAAAAAGAAGAAAGTTGTGTACGTCGGTCACTCGTTAGGGACGATCGCGGCGACGTTAACGACGACGTTGGAGGGTGATGGTGATAATGATACCACGAAGCCGGCGGCGATTGTTTTAATCGCGCCGGCGTTTTTAGTCAAGAAAGAAAAGGAACAAAAGAAGAACGCGACGACGCTCGACGGAGAAAATGAAGAAGTAGCAAAGAAAAAACCGATACCGAAAAAGAAAATCGTCACTCCGGACGACGAGTTTTACGACGAGGAGTTGTTTAATCGCGTGGTCTTATCTTCCTTGAAAGCTCTTTTGGGATGGATTAAGTCTTCCTTATTCAACCTTTTGGCGAAACCTCTCTTATACGTGCTCTTGCGAACGATCGTTCGCTCGAAACAGTTTTGGCGAAACGGTTTATCCAACGTCGTGGCGAAATCGAAAGCATCTTTGGTGGATGAGTCTTGGATCGATGGCTATCGGCGCCCGCGGATGGTGCAAAATTGGGACCTCGGAATGATTAATTTCGTCTCCGCCAGTCTCAACGATTTAGGCGCCGACCTCAAAGCCATCTTTCGAAGGCACATGCGCATTTACGCGGACAAACCGAACGAATACGACGTATCCATGAACCCAATGGACGCTTTGAAGAAGAGCGCGTGGGAAAAAAACATCCCAATCTTAATCGTTCACGGCAACGAAGATAAAGTCGTCCCGATCTCCAACTCGGTAAACATTTACAATCGATTGATAACCGCTCCAAAGGTCGAGAAGAACAACGAGATGGAAATCCCATCTCAGGCTTCTTCTTCTTCTTCTTCTTCTTCTTCTTCTTCGAAGTTGCAACAATCTCCTCCTCCTTTGACGAAATTCGTCGTCATGGAAAACACCGGTCACTGCCCGCACGAAGAAGATCCGGAAACACTCGCGAGTGTCGTGCGTGACTTTTTGAGAGAAGCGAGCGTGATGTAATAAAATACTCCTCTGTATATTCGCGCGTATGCGAGAGAGAGAAGAATATTGGCATTTTCAATCCACACGTCGCTCAAGAGATACACATCTTTTGATTTGATAGGGATGATGGAAACTTCGTTTCTCAAACGTCTCGATATACTCCACGCGTTCTGGTTTTCTCGATTAAAGTTTGTCTGACATTTATCTCTTCTCTGAAAATATCTTCACCACAATTCATAAATATCTCACACTATTCCCCTAACACTACATTGCGCTCTACTAAACCACTCTTCTGCGGTTGTTGTTTGAAGCGCTTCTGATTCATACTTACTTCGAGTGATAACAGAGTTGTTGTTTTCTGCTGAAACCGAGCGAGATGCCTCCTCGCGCGCAGCAGCAGCGTCAAAGATCCGGACGAAAGAAACCTCGAGGTCGTTGGGGAAAAGATCCGGATTACGAGGACGGTCGCGAGTACACCAATGAATCGGACGCGGAGGAGGAAGAGGAAGGAAAAGACAACGCTCAAGAATTCCCCACACGCACGATGAAAGAAAAGCTCGTCTTCTTAAACGTCGATTTGAACGACCTGGAACGAGTCAATAAAGGCAGATCTGGAGGTTTGCACGAGGAGTTTAAAATCATCAAGAAAAGGTACTACCGAGAAGCGTTATTGAAACATCCGGATAAAGGCGGGAAAGAGCGAGATTTTTTGGAACTCGATTTCGTCTGGCAAAGCTTACGGGTGATGTACGAAAGGAATACGATAAGTTCGTACTGGGAGGAGGCGCAGAAGAAAGGAGCGGAGAAGAAGAAAGGGAGGGAGTACACGCGGACGAGGCAAGCGAAGAAACCGCAGGCGGCGACGAAGAAGAGGAAGAAGAAAGGAGGGAAAGAGGAGGAGGAGGAAGAGGAGTTTAAGGCGTACCACAAAGCGTATCGGTCGTATAAGTTTTACGAGGAAGCGGCGGAGTATGACGATCCGGAGTATCGAGTGGAGTTGGCGCGGTCGGCGCGGTCGAGTTGCGTGGCGAAAACGGGAGGGATCGCGTGCGAGCACGCGCACGAAAATATTGAGAAAGACGAGATTCGGTGCGGGCATCGTAATCCTACGAGTGGTTCGTTCGGGAATTGGTCGCATCTGCGATGTTGGCGCGTTCCTAAACGCGTGTGGCTCGGACTTCCCGACGCGCACCTCGGACCGTTGGAGAAGGAAAAGAAGACGACCAAGAAAGAGAAGAAACCACCGCAAGGAGACGAAGAAGAGAAGAAGGAGACAAAAACAACCGCGAAAAGAAGAGGACGCAGCAGTAAAACAACAGGGACAACGACCACGGCGAAAGGAAAAGGGACGCAACCGTCGATGGATCGACGCGTCGCTCTCGTCGAAGAAGAAGGCGACTTCACTTTGACCGAGGAACAGTTTGCGGAGTACAACGACGCGATTTCGAAGATGAACGAAGATCTGTTGGAAGGCTTCATTCAGCTCAAAGACGACGACCAACGCGCGTTCGTTTTACACTGCGCGAATAGAAAGAATTGGGCAGTCCCGAGAGGCGTAAAGTCTGGCGAAGGTTTCGATTTGGCGCTCTTACCGTTTGAAGGCAAAAAGACAGGCGCGTGGGGGACGACGCATAAAAGTGAAGTCGCAGTCGTACCGGGCGCTTTAGAGGCGAAGAAACGATTGGCACTGCAAACAAAACGACAAGACGAGGAAATGAAAGAACATCCCAAAGGCTATCCTAAGGATGGTAGAAAAGCGCACTTTAGCGCCAAAGCAATCGTGCCGGGCGCGAAAGATGCGAAGAAACAAATCGCAATCTCGGCGGCAGCGGTGAGAAAAGAAGCCTTGCTGAGGGCGAAACAGGAAATAGCAGAGAAGGTGAAGCAAGAGGAGGAGAACCAAGCCAATTGGGACTTGCTCAACGCTCACTTGGAAGCTAGGAAAGGTAAGGGCGAGAAACGCAAAGCGCCTTCGCCGGCGCCCGCCGCGGTGAACAAGAAAAAGAAGCCTGTCGGCAAGAAGAAGAAACAGAACCAAATCGTGGCCATCTCGGAATCAGAGCACGACGATGACGAGAGAGAAGGAGGCGGCAACAACGAGGACTTAGCGGTGGCGCATCGACAAACCCAACAACACTTAGTGCCTCTGAATCAAATGCGACCTTTGGTCACGGTTCCGGCAACCGCTCGCGCGCTCGCGGGTAAGACCTTTGTGATGACGGGCGTCTTCCCGGAACTCGGTGGCGGCGTTGGCTTAAGTGTTGGCAAAGATAAAGCAAGAGCGCTCATCGAAACCTTTGGCGGTGTCGTCCGCAGTGCCATTTCCGGTCAAACGACGCACTTACTCGTCGGGACCGAACCCGGCGCGAGTAAAGTCTCCCAAGCTCGAAGCAGAAACGTGACCCTGGTCAACGTTGGAGACTTGCAGAAATGCTTAAACTTAGGCGACGAAGCCGCGCGAGAGGAATTAGGGCAAGACAAAGTCATCATCGAAGCTTTCTCGGGTGGGTTTTACGGCAATTCCAAAGCGTACGAGATGTCCTCGGAGAAGCTGCAATATTTAGCCGGATTGAAAGACTTGGACGCGTTACCTCCCGCTCCGCCAAAACCACCAAAGTCGTTCGGAGCACGACTTTTAAGCTGGAAACGCAAATGAGATTGAGAAGAACGAGGAGGAAGAGAGACACAAAGAGAAACACGAAAAGAGCGCACAGCTCGCGCCTGTTTCGCGAAAGCGAATTCACCTATTATATACGTACTCTAATATCTTTTCTTGGAATGCACCAACACTATATCTAAAACACAAACGCTAAAGAAACCGACAAAAGAGCACAGCTACTTCTTAACTCTCTTTGCTCAAATCCACCTTATCTCTCACCCGGGGTGGTTTCTGTCTCACCAGTAAAACGATCCACGCCGCGAGTGCCAGGACGTGTAACGCAATCACGAAATGCAAGATTGGTTTCAACGCGTTCCCTAACTTTTCTTGGTTGTTTTGGACCAATAACGCGTCGATTAAAGAGTCCACGGTGTGTGAGGTGAATGGAATTTTGATGGTGTTCGGTAGGCCCATCGTTTTGCTGCTTTCCTGCGCCAGTGCTGATGCAAACGAAGAGAGAGAGTGTGTATCGTATTGTGAAGTCGAATACAAATCCCCTAATGAGGAGCAAAGAGTCTGTCTTAGTTAATTTAAGAAAAACGTCAATTCGTTTTTTTCTCTCTGTCTGAGAAAAAAATACACGAAAAAGATATCTATACTATACGCGACGCTCTTTGGACGACGACGGCTGAATCATCATGACGCGGGAGGTGAGCATCGATGATGCGGGTGGTGTTCAAACTCCAAAGGATATTTTTAAAACCGCCGCGGTATTCGTTTTAAGGAGAGAGAAGCGTTTGATGTCACCGAGAGAAATCACCCAATTTGCACTCGTCAACAAGGTGTTGAGTTTCCTGGGAGAGACTAAAAACAAAACACCGACACAGAGCATGGAGAACGCTCTGAACGCGGACGCAAACCAGACAAACGAAAACGAGAGAGTGTTCGTGCGCGTGATCGTGGACGAGGATCATTCGTTTTTCGGGTTAAGAGAGTGGCACAACGATCCGACGTTGAAATATTTGTTGTTGCAAAAGGAAGAGAAGAAGAAAAGAAAAGCGGACGACAAATACGTTCCTCCTGTGAAGAAGATTCCGGTAAAGAAGAACCCCGCGGTGATAGCGGCGCCTTTAAAGACGGAGGAGGATGAGGAGGAAGAAGAAGTGGACAGGGAAAGCATCCCAAAGCATCCCATCGTCGTTCCGATTTGGCCCACCGATCCAATCTTGACGAAAGAGAGATCCGAAGTAGGGAAATTTAGAGTAGGAGGGTGGGGGAAAAGAAGAGGAAGAGGGAAACAGAAGCAACCGACCAAAGAGGATTACAAAACGAGCGCGGAAGAACTATCGGAGGTAATAAGGAGAGTCAAAGAACGCTTGGAGAATATCGACAATCGATTACACCGGTTGGAAACGCTCGTGTCTACAAACATGGCGTCTTTCGGTCAATCGCTCGATAAAATCGGTGAACTCGTTGAGCCATTTTTGGGAGCGGGAGAAAGAGAGCGAAAGAGAGCCGGAGAAGAGGAAGAGGAAGAGGAAGAGGAAGAGGAAGAAGAAGAAGAAGAAGAAGAAGACGCGGACGTGAACGACTTGCGCAACTCGCCTCGTTTTCGACCGATGGTGAGAAAGAGTGAAGAGTAAAAAGAGCAGAGAAACACGCACAAACAAACAGAGCAATTCGTGTACAACGAACGGTAGAGTGTAACGTTATTTTAATAACAAATATATAATAAACAAATTTAATCAAAGTACTCGTGAATAAAATGAAGTCCAAAGAACATGTGTTTACGATTCCATAGCTTGAGCTTTGTATGCATCGAGGCCGGCGTCCAATGCTTCCGCCGTGAGCGGTTGCTTCGGCGCAGCCTTCGCCTTTGGCTTTCTCGGCTTCTTCGCCTTTTTCTTCGCCGCCGTCTGTTTCTTGGGTTGCTGAACGTCCATTCGTTGCGGACCGCCTCTGCCGCGACCACCGGTTCCGCGACCACCTCGACCACCGCCAGCGTTTCTACCACCCGTACTTCTCGCGCGACCACCCGTGTTACCCATGGGCGGGCCAACGCGACCGCCAATGCCACGTCCAACTGGCATGCGTTGAGGTGCTTTCGGGCCACCACGGCCGGATAACCGCGCTTGGATTGGTAACGGCGCCAATCCGACGTTCGAGGTGGCAATGATTTCCAATTGTAATTCGCGACCGTCGAGCTTCATGCCGGAATATTCGCGCATGGCGGCCAAAGCGTCCGCTCGGTTGAAGAAGATAACTTCACCGGAACCTTTGGACTTACCGTTCGGACCGTAGTTCAAGCTCGATTTCTTCAATCGAGCGACGGTGGAAAAGAGATCCTGTTATTTGATAAGGTTGTCAATTGAGAGTTTGACACAAACACACGCGCATATAAATGTTAATAATGATATGATTTATAACGTTGTTGCGGCGGCGATATATACACATATCTGATGTATGTTTCGATCGATTCATTATTGTTCATCTCAAAGCGGAAGACACATATGTTTGTTACACCATTGTGCACACATACAAATCCATATACCGTAACACCAAAATGCATTCATCAGCAACGAAACGAGGAATCAATAATAAATCCATGCAGACACGCGACTGCGCTACGAAAGGCGCCAGAGACGAAAAGATAAAAAGAGAACGAAAGAAAACGAAGTCGTAGAAAGAAAGAGAGAAGAGAGAGAAAATGAGAACGCGTTGAATTGAAATCACTCAACGCGCTGAATACTGCTGCTGCTCTCGCTTCTGAATACCCAAAACCCAAATAAAAATCATTCGTGTCCATGTGTTCCACCAGATAAACAGCAACGTGCACGACAACAAGAACATCAACAACAATGATAACACCAATTGCTTTACAGCAATAACACGGTCTGAGAAAGATTGTTTGCATGTCATTGTTTGTGTATATGTTTGTGTGTGAGTTTGCGTTACTCTTCGGAAGAATGTATTCCTGCAAATCTCTATTTTTTTGGTCGGCGGCGCTTTCGCAGGATTTTTTCTCAAAAAGAGAGAGCAGTCACCGAGAGCGCGTACTACTAATACACAACCCAAGAAGACAGAGAGAGAGTTTACTTTGCCACACGACCCGCGTTTCTTTTTAATCCCACGATTTACTTTCGTTGCATGTGCGATGACATTCAAACGAGCACGAGTGTATACACAAACTGAGAGAGAAGAGAATGCGAAGAAGAGCAAGTTTTTCCAAACGCTCTTTCTCGTTCGTCTTCTTCTCGTTTCGCGATATTCATTCGTTCGGCTTTTCTTTTCAATTCCCAAAAAAACGCGGCGGTTTTCCTTTGTCGCTGGTTTCGCAGTTCACTCTCAATCTCAATCTATACCGAACAGACTGGACGCTCTTGGTTTCTCTCTCTCTCTCCGTTACGCGAAACCATTCGAACGGGTTTCGTCGATATAATCCTCCAGCGCGGCGAGTAAAAAAATATAGAGAGTTTGGCGCCTCCTACAAAAAATAAGAGGCTTTTTGCACAGCTCGCGAAGCAGCGTTCGTATTCATTCTTCCTTTTGAAACTCGAAATCTTTCGAGTGGGAATCGTTTCGCGGTTGAAAAGCGCTTTAATTCTGGAAATTGCACCCCTTTCTCTTCCTCCTCCAATTCATCCAATTATGACAACAACACAACATACCTTGATATCCTTCTCCGTGACGTTAAAGTCCAAGTTCGAGACGATCAACTTCGTCGGCGCTTCGTTCGTTTTCGCGTTCGGAGAAACAATATTATTTATTCTCGATCGTGCTCCACCGGTATTCCTCACGACTTGATCGATCGCCATGCCGACCGCTCGCCCTCCGATCGGTTTCCCTCTCCCGCCGGTGTTTTTGCGAATCATCTTCGTCCCGCTTTTTACGGAGACTTTCACCGAGGAGACTTTCTTTTTCGGTTGGACTTTTTTCTTTAACGTGGTGACTTTTTTCTTCGCTTTATTCGAAGCGGTGGTGGGTTTCTTCGTCGCTTTTGGGGCGGCTTTGATGAGCGCGTCGAGGGATTGATCCACGTCCATGATGTGTTAAATCCAATTCTTTTCGGTGAGGTGTCGAGAGACGAAATTTTGAAGAAAATTTTCAACAAATTTGGTGAAATGGTACACTACTCTTTAAATATGTAAGCGATATAATATCATCAATCGATCGTCGACCGACGAACAGAGGAGCAGACGACCGAAGGTTTCGATACATGCAATAAATACGTATTGGCGGTCGTTATTTTCTTCTTCTGCTCTTTTTCTTACTCTCTTTCTTCTGCGTTGTCTTCTTTTTCTTCTTCTTCTTCTCGGCCCTCTCGCGTATTTTTTTCAGCCGCCGATTTTCCTCCTCTCGATGTACCTCCTCTTCCGATTCGTCGTCGACGCAAACGTTTCCAGACGCAATAGACGAGGAGAAGGAAAAGCGCGACGGCGGCGGCGAAACCGGCTTTTTGGACGTTTTCTTCGTTGGCTTCGTAGAAGGATTCGACGTGTTCGACGAACGAAGGCGTTTTTTTTGTCGCGTTATTTTCTTGATGTTCTTCTTCTTCGTGGATGAGTGTGTTGTTGTTGTAGTCATTCTCGTCGTCGATTATGTCGGTCACGGTTACGTTTATAAACGCAGATTCGATGTCGTTGCGCCAGGCTTGGATGGAATTTTCTTGTAAATCCTCGAGCGCGAGGAGCGAAACTTTGCTGTTTTGCATGATCCGAGTCTTGGCGTTTTTGAAGATTACGGACGGTTGTTCGACGCGCAAAGCGTTCGTGAACGCCTCTTGAGACTTGTTTATAGTCAGATGCGGTGGGTATTCGCTTTTTATTTCATCGTTGTTGTTGTTGTTGTTATCGATGTTGTTATCGATGTTTTCGGCTGACCCTTTAAGTCCGGAAGAAGAAGAAGACGAGGACGACGACGAATTTTCCTCGTTCTTATTGTCATCAGTCGTCGAGGCGTCGTTCTCATCGCCGTACGCAGACTTGAAGTTAACTTTGAAATCTATAATGACCGACCCTTGTTTTATGCCCAAAATGTGCACGTCATCGAACGGTACTTTGGCAAAATCTGCGATAGACTCTTTGAAATCCTTCTCCACCTCGAGATCGAAATCGCGTATGTTGTAATTTTCAATTTTGATTTTCGCGTAAATGGTATTTTGCGTTAAAACATCCGGCGGTGCTTCAGGGGGAGGCGACGGCGACGGTGGTGGTGGTGGATTCGGACTCGGTGGTATCGGTGGTGGACTTGGAGGAGGACTTGGGGGAGGTGAAGGCGGCGGAGGTGGACTCGGACTCGGGGGAGGAAACGGCGGCGGCGAAGGCGAGGGAGGCGCCGGCGGATTTGGATTCGGCGGCGAGGGTGGAGGTGGTAACGGCGAAGGTGGAGGCGGCGATGGACTTGGATTTGGTGGCGACGGTGGAGGTGGTAACGGCGAAGGTGGAGGCGGGAAAGGCGAAGGTAGAGGAGGTGGTGAAGGCGAAGGTGGAGGAGGCTGAGGGAAAGGTGGTGGCGGAGGAGAAGGGGGCGGGAAAGGCGGAGGGGAAGGTGGTGGCACTGGAGGACACGATGACACTCCACATCCACATCCCAGATCAACCAATCGTTCTTCTTCGTTTCCACTACCAATACCTTTCCCCCAAACCTCAGGCCATGGGTACTGCGTCGAAGCGCAGTTACAGTTATCAGCCGTTCTTTCGAGCTCGGCGCGACACTGCGATATGTCCACGTGGAACCAATACCCTCCGTTTGAAGTCAGCCATACCTTCCCAGACGTTGCGCACCAATTACGTTCAAATCCGCATCCAAAATCAAATCCTCTCCAACTCTCGTCTTCTTTAAACCCGTTGCACGCCTCTGCTGGGCAATCACCGTTTCTCAAATCTAGATCTTCGTAATTTTTCGTCGGCGCGCATCGGTTCGGGTCGCAATACCAACAGTGGCCTCCAGATACTCCCGGCGTATTAAAACATCGCTCCACGTACGTGGGATTATTTTCTTTCACTTTCAAAGCGGCGTCATTGATGAATGCCACCGCATCCGTTGCCGTTGGCGGGGAAGGTGGGGGTGAAGGTGGTGGAGGGAGAGGACTCGGCGGCGGCGAAGGAGGTGGCGGCGAAGGAGGCGGGGAGGGAGGAGGAAACGGAGGTGGATTCGGCGGTGGGGAAGGAGGAGGCGAAGGCGGTGGTGGACTTGGAGGTGGTGGGTTTGGAGGTGGTGATGGAAAAGGCGAAGGAGGAGGCGAGGGGGGAGGACTCGGCGGCGGGCTCGGCGGAGGACTTGGAGGAGGCAACGGCGGGGGCAAAGGTGGCGGACTTGGTGGAGGGACAGGTGGCGGAGCCGGCGGTGGCGGCGAAGGAGGAGGAGGTCTAGGCGGCGGTTTCGGAGGAGGTGATGGAGATGGGGGCGATGGAGGTGGAAAAGGCGGTGGCGATGGACTAGGCGGTGGTGGCGAACACGCCGGCGTACTTGGATCTGAACACGGCGAAGCTGGAGGTGACGGTGGTGGTGGAGGACTCGGCGGAGGAGAAGGTGGTGGAGGAGAGGGAGGGGGTGGTGAGGGTGGTGGTGGACTCGGCGGCGGAGGAGGCAAAGGAGACGGCGGAGGAGGCGATGGACTCGGAGGAGGAGGCGATGGACTCGGAGGAGGCGGAGAAGGCGATGGGGGTGGTGGACTCGGCGGAGGAGGAGGCAATGGACTCGGCGGAGGAGGCGATGGACTCGGAGGAGGCGGAGAAGGCGACGGTGGAGGTGGACTCGGCGGAGGAGGAGGCGATGGACTCGGTGGAGGTGGCGATGGACTCGGAGGAGGTGGAAAAGGCGACGGAGGAGGTGGACTCGGCGGTGGCGATGGACTTGGAGGAGGACACGACGTCACGCCACATCCGCACCCAATATCGGTAAGTCTTTCTACTGTCTTGTCCCAAACTTCAGGCCACACTGAGTTGGTTGAAGCGCAATTACAGTTATCCGCCGATCGAGTGAGCTCGGCTCTACACGTCGTTACCGTGGTGCTAAACCATCCAATGCTCGTGTACACCGACCCTCCCGCCATGCACCAATTTCTTTCCAATCCACATCCGAAATCGTACGCTCCCCAACTTTCGTCTTCGTTAAATCCGTTGCACGCTTCCGCTGCGCAATCGCCGTTTATGAGCGTCAAATCTTCGTAGTTTTTCGTCGCAGCGCATTGCTCTGGATCGCAATACCAACACTGTTTCTGATACCAGAGTATTTTCCCTTTGAAACATCGTTCCTCGTACGATGGATTGGCTTCTTTCACGGCTAAAGCGGCGGCGCTGATCGAAGCCACCGTGTTCGCTGCTGCCAAAAGTTGTCGCCTTGTTTTTTGTTGGTCCTTTTCCCTTTCGTCGATGTTGTTAAAAAATGATGATGATGTCGTCGAAGAAGAAACCAAAACCGCGCTGCACGTAATCATCGTCAGAAGAAATAAAAGAAAACAAAAAGCCATCGTCGTCGTCTTTAAAGTCGTCATTATCTCGCGCAAAACGCGTCCGAGGATCGTTCGCGTTGTCGAGATACAAACAAAAAGCAGTCAATGTTTTTTATATCGTAGATGTGTTGGTTTTTTTTTCTTTTTGTAAAAAAAACCGTTTCAGGGTTAATTAACGCAAAAACGCTTGATTTTAAAGGAAGAAAAAAATAAGACATTGAATCACATTTGATAATAGGAAAGAAGAGCGAGTCTACGCGAAGAATGACGACTGAGAATAAGAACACCACCAACGACGACGGAGAGAAGAAGGACGCAGGTGCTGGTCCCGAGCAGTGGTCGATCGGCGAAAAAAACACGCCGTACGAATTAAACGAAGACAACACGGCGAAAGATCCGTTGGCGTTTCGAGACGCGTTAATGCGAGACGATGAGAAACGCCCGGAGATTGAAAAGGATAAAGACTTGGCCGTGCATTTGCTCGGCGAAGATGTCGGGAAGTTTCAGGAGTGCTTGAAAGATATCGTCGGGAAGGTGCGTTTTTTTCGTTGTTGTAATAGCCGGAGGCGTCGACGCGCCGAGAGTTTTCGGGAGAATTCGATGTGCACGTGGACGTGAGATCTACGAACTTTTTACCACGAAGACGCGAAGTCTTTCTCTCTCTCTTTAATTCTTCTTTACGTATCGTTTACACCACTCATTTCATTCATCTGAATGCTGCTGCAATTAATAACATAACAGATCAAACGTCAACAAGAAAACGACGAGTCTTTCGACATGCAATCCTCGGATTTAATGCGCGCTCGGTGCACCGTCCCGCGAGATCCCACCGTCCTTTACGAAGGCATGCGAAAAGCCGGGTTACAATACGGGCCGTCTTTCCGTTTGCTCTCGCAAGTCTGGATTCCCGAGAAAACGCACTTGGAACAGTGTCGCGCGGTGGACGAGGAAAACGCCGATCCGGTCAGAGTCGCTGGGAATATCGAGATCGCCGAGCCCGGACATTAAATATATTAATACGACGAACTTTCATCCATCCAAGACCGTTACAAAACAACTCAAAATGTTATGAAAATTCTTCATTCATATCGACTTAAAACACATACATATTACACACACGCACGAACGAGAACGATCGCAAAACTACGATGACGACGAAAAAGTCTCCGCTGTTCTTCTTTCTCCTCTTCGTTTTCGTGGGGGTTCTTCTTCCTGTCGTGAGCGCTGACGATGGAACGACGATCGACGACGAGGAAAATGGATTTTTCGTCGTCCCGGTACCACCGCCGATTCCGAGCGACTTCGACGGCGACGTGTACGAACACCCGGAGAGGACGACAGAAGAGAAGGAAAACTTTGTTAAAGCGGCATCCGGAGCGAGAGGGAGAAGAAGAGAAGACGAGGACGACGGAAACGATAAAATTCCGCTTTTGACGAATTCTGCTTTGTATTACGAGAAACAAGAGAAACAACGAGAACGAAGAGTAATGAAAAATGTTTTGAGAAACGCGAAAAGTGCGCTCGAGAACGCGAAGAATGGGAAGACGAGCGAATTAGAGAGGAATTTAGAGACGTTAGGAAACTATTTGGAGGATATGGAGAGTGTTTTAAGTGGTGGGAAAGGAGACGGCGTTGTTCGTAAAGACGACGTAAACGACGACGACATCGGTGATAATGGTGGTGGTGGTGGTGCGTACTCCTCAGACCTCCTATCTCGGAAGAGTTCCGCCACTGGGAGTAAGTACCACCGAGACAGTAACGAAGAAAACGCGAAAAAACGACTGATGAGATTGGCGTCGGTGCAGAAATTTCCGCATCCGATAACGTCGGTAAAATTTACCAGACACCGCGAGCGAGATTTGAAGATGGAAATTTACGACAACAATAAAAGTGAAAGAGTTGATGATGAAACAAATACGATGAGAACGAAGAGTAGAACGATGATGAAAGTTATGGCTCGAGTGGACGATATCGTGCCGAAGATTGCGCTCGTTGGAGACGAGAAAGGCACGCTGTTCGCGTTGGATGTGAAATCTGGTGAGATTTTATGTAAATACGACCTCGAAAAGAGTGGCAGAAACGCCATCACGACGATCGAATCTTACGCAGTCGCTGACGACAGTAGTGATGATGATAGCAGTAAAAATAAAGGTAGTAAAAAAAGTAAAAGTGGTGAAAAAGTGGTTGATACGAGAATCATCCTGGGACGCGCCGACGGTTCGGTAACGTTTTTGACCATGCGCTTAGAAGAGGACGGCGATGAAAATAATGGTAGTACCGCGTCTTTGACGTATTTTGGAACGATCACGCCGAAGACGATGACGGAAACTACGAGCAACGAGAAGAAAGGCTCCACCTCGGAAGCGTTGTCGCAAAGGCGCGAAAAAGAAAACCAGGGACGAGATGTCGCCGTTGTCGCCACGCACGTCGCGGTGCTTCACAACGGCGAACGCCGAGTCATCGTCGCGAACGGTAAAAGTACGGTTACGATTATAAAAGAAGCCGCCAAAGATACCAACGACGACGAAACAAAGGTAATTTTGGGCGAAGATTTGACGTATACCTCGGAACAAATGAATACGCGCGGACGAATCATGTCTTTTCAATCCGTGCTGCTCTCAAAGACGAAACGCAAGAGATTGCGACAACAAAAACAACATCGAGAAAAAACGGATATCATGGCGATAACCTCTCGCGGTGAAATTGTCATCCTTTCGTTATCGCTCTCGTCAGAGCTTTCCAGTTTCGAAGTCGTTTCGTGCACCACACCTGGTAGTCACGCGCGAACACCTTTCGAGACGGTGAGCGACGGAGCTTTTGAGCCGACGAGTTCGACGAATTCCGCGCGGGTCGTACTCGACGCGTCGCAGCTGGCGTATTTAAAAGTCACTGAACGAGAAGATAACGATGATGATGAAAAAGAAGAAAGAAGCACAAAAGGAAACCACTACTCGTGTTCGCTTTCGAGCGCGCGGCCTTTGAAGTTTGGTCTTTCTCTGCTTTCCTCTTCCTCTTCGTCATCTTTGGCGGATAAAGAAGCGGAGGATTTGATGACGTTCAAAATCGTTTCGCTCCGCGATGGAGTCGCCGTCTTCTCCGCGTCTCTTCCCTCTTCGTCATCACCGCATCCTCTGTTCAACGGCATTCGCGCGTACGAAACGAACACGGATTTCAAAACCAGAAGCGACGACGACGAAACGTACTTCGCGAAAGACGGCGTCAAATTTTCATGGCGCGACGTTTTATACGACATCACGAAAGGCGAAGAAGAGGACGGCGAACGACTTTCAGATGATACGGACGACGACGACGTGAACGCCTCGCTCATCACCGCCACTGGAGACGGTCGTCGAACTCTCGCGTTCGCTCTTCCGTCGCACCCGTCCGTATTAGTTTTCTATCGCTGGCAAGGAGGCATGTCTGAACTCGAGAGAAACAGAGCGCTGATGCGTCGGCAACAACGCAAGAACGCGCAACATTCGGCCAGCTCTTTTACGACGGTTTTCGACGCGTTCACGCGCTTATTGGAATCGAAAATAACCCCAGCTCTTCTCGTCGGGGTCGTTTCGTATTACACGTTTTTCGTCAAGAACAAAGACGCCGCGGTGAAACTCAACGAAAGAGCTCGAATAGATTACGCGAATATGATGCACACCGCGCGCGAACAGCAGCAACAACAGCAGCAGTACCAACAAAACGGGAGGGATTCTCCTCAGTTCAAACGACGAGACTCGAGGAAATTGTACCGCGAATTCGATCCGAAAAAGTTCAGGAAAGAGGTTTTAGTCCCTAAAGAACAGATGAAGATGAAAATGAGGAGTAAACAGATGAAAACAGATGATGAGAACGCTCCCGCCGGAGCTCGAAACGAGTAGAACACGGAAGATGTGTACACATAAAGAGTATTCTTTCTTCTTTTTTAAAATATAGCAGTTTTGTTATGATGATGATAATAATAGTAGCGTTTAGTACCTTATTCTCCGAATTTAATTGTAGTAGTACTTTATTACGAAGACGACGACTCTTGCTTTGCTCTTTCCTCTCTCGCCTCGAGGATGGCTTCCGCTCTCGCCCGTCTCGTCGCCGCCGCCGCTCTCGGATCCTCCACGTTAATCGTACTCTTTTTCCACTGTTCGTTCAACTTGAGCTGTCTCACAAACTCAGCCACCATCGCGTCGTCTAAAACTCCTTTCTCCGCCGCCGCGACGAACGCGTTGATTTGGACCAACGTTAAAATGTTCACGTCCAACTCTCTTTCGCGCATAAACTCGACCCATCCGCCTTGCTCTAAGATTTCAATCTGTTTTTCCTGCTTTTGTTTCGTGAGCTAAAAAGAAGAGAAATTAACGTGTACCGTGAGCGTCTGAGAGAGAGATACACATCAAATGAGCAAATTACCTGACTGAAAATCAGATACGGCAGCGCGATCGGCGCGACCGTGTATAACAAAATCGACGTCACGTCCCCGGTTCGAAAGTTCCAAAACCCGATTAGGAATTGTTTCAACTCCTCCGCATCCGCCGAGGCTGCGAACGCGTTTTCTGTTTGGAAGAGGAAGAAAGACGTGGAAAGACTACACGCTTTGATGAGAGACGCTGATGAAGAAAATGTGTTTTGGATCGATGATGAAAATGATGATGATGATTTCTTCGTTTCAGCGCTGTCAATTTCCAATCCAGATTTGGAGGAGACGAAACAAACGCCTTCGTTTCTTCGTCTCCATTTCGAGCTTTTCGACGAAGTCCTCTTCATCGAAGAAGAAGCGGCGATGCACAAGCTCGAAGATGACAAAGCGAACATGATGATAGAAAATTTCACGAGATGTTTTTTTGCTGTTTTTCCTGCCAAAAAAAAAATATCCAACACCACAAAATTCAATCATGCAGAGATTTGAGATTCATTTTATCCTTTTGAAACGCCTTTTATTAATAAAATACAGATTACATTATTTCACAGATTGTGTGTATTTCAATATCCACACACGTATTCACACACTATGTTAAGAACACAATCGCACACCTCGATTTAGGGTCTTCTCAGTGTTCGCCACGACACCGTTTTCATTCATAAGTATCTATTTAGCGCTAAAGACGAGTCGTAATAACGCTGTTGTTGATTTATCTGAGTCGAAAAACAGCGAGAAACGCGACGAGGAAAAAATTCTTCTTTTTTCTTCCTCTTTTTTGATTGACTTTTTTTTGGACGATGAAAAATTCATCTGCTTTTTCTCCCACTGTTGTTTTCCTCAAAAAAACACAAATCTCTCTCTCTCTCGTGTGTTGTTCTTCTTTATCACACGCTTTATAAAAAGAGAGCTCGAGGAGGAGTAAAGCTTTTCTTCTCTCGTTTTTATAACAGAATCAACTTACTCTCTCTCTTCTTTTCGGACCGAGGAGAGAAAGACAGAGAGCGCAACAAAGAGAGGATTCTTTTGCTTTTAAAAAGCGTTTTCGTTTTTGTCTCGCGAAAACGAAACAAAATGACAATGTGGATAAACAACAACGCGAGAGGCATTCTGAAAGTGGTGTGTGATGATGCAAAGATGACGACGAAACAGACGACTTTACAACGCGCCTCCCTGGTGGCAAAATCATCGAACACTGCGTCGACGTCGTATTCCTCCTCTTCCTCTTCTTCCTCCTCCGCTCTCAAAGTGTGTTTGTTTAAAGGAGGGAGAAGAAACAGACGAATTCTGACGCAAAGGATGCGAGCGAAAAGGACAACCGCGGGAGGGGAAGCAGACGACGAAGAAGAAGAAGAAGAAGAGAAGAACACGACGATGATGCAACAACAAGAAGAAGAACAAAACAACAATAACGAAAGAAAATTTCACCCGCGAATGTTTGTCCCTTTCCCGTTGTCCTGGGGATCGGTGAAACTGGACGCGTCCGATCCGTATTACGATCAAAACAGACAGAAACAGTTTTCGTCGACGGCGACGCCGAAAATGGTATTCAGCTCGTTCGCGTTAGCGGTGGTCGTGTTCAACGTCCCGTTCGTGGCGCAGGTTTTAGCGAAAGTGAACCCTCTGTTCAGTGGTTTTTTGAACGCTTTGTCGTACGGGTTTAACGTTCCGATTTTCATCAAGTGTTCGACGGCGATTTTTAAGATTTGCGTGTTGTGCGTGGTCGTGAGCAAGTTGATTTTGAAGAAACGTTTGCCGTTGGAAACGCCAGTGGTGGTGAGTAAATTAGCGTTTAACGTTTTGTTGCCGTGTTATTTGTGCACGAGAGTCGCCGGGACGTTAACGAAGACGCCTTTGAACCAATCGCTGATGGTGTTGCCGTTTGGCGCGTTGTCGCAAGTCATCGCCGGGACGATTTGTGGGGTGGTGTTGACCAAATTAGTCGTAACGATGGCCTCGTTACAGAAGAAGAAAAGTAGTGGTGGTGGTGGTAATAGAGCGAGCAATAACAACAACTCGATATCGGCGGCGGCTATCGATATCGAGTGTAAAGACGACGTGATGCCACGTTTAGGCTTAGCCGCGTGCGCGTTTGGGAACACGTTTACGCTACCGCTCGTGTTCTTGACCGAGGTTTTAGGCGCGGCTAATGCAGATGTCATTGCGGGGTACATCGCTTTATATTTAGTCGGTTGGACGCCTTTGTTATGGACGGTTGGGTTCTTAATCATTGCCGGTCCAGCCATGAGCGACGCCATCGTGCGAGAGAAGAATCCGGTGAAGAAATGCGCCTTGCAAATCCGAGAAACCGGGAAACGAATCGTGAACGAATTAGCCAATCCGCCGTTTTTGGCGATGGTTTTAGGGGTCATCATTGGTACCAACGCGCCTTTGAGAGAGTTTTTGGTGCCTGGGGCGAAAGCGTTCGCTGCTTCTACTTCGTCGGGAACTTCCATCGCAACTATCGCCCCTCTGGAATTCTCATTCATCGCCGGCGTGGCCAAGGCTATTTACGAACTCGCCGTTAATATTGGCGCCGCCGCATTACCGATGCAAATGCTCGTCTTAGCCGCCTCGCTCGTTAAAGTGAAGAAGGAAGATTTAATCGAGCAAGAAGTCATCAACGACGCCGCGGACGACGACATTTTCCGAGCAGAAGACGCGTCGTGGATAACGGGGAAAACCAAAGCTTCTTTTCTCATCGAAAAAGCGACTGAAATCGTCACCAACATCCGAAAAGGATTAGTCATGGACGCTCCAGACTTCAAAGCCTTGTGCGTCGCCTGCGTCACGCGCTTCATCGTCCTTCCCATCGTCTGCGTCTCTGGATTTCTCGCGTTGAAAAATTTCTTTCCGCATTTAATTCCAAAAGACAAAATCGCCCAAATGGTCTTACTCACCATGTCGTGCATGCCTGCGGCGCAAAACTTAGTCGTCTTGGCGCAGTTAAGAGACGAAACTAGAGTGTTTGCTCCGCAATTAGCCGGGTTGATGTTGCGACAGTACATCTTTGGCATTTTGCCGTGCACGTTGTGGATAACCGCGTTTACCAGGTTGGTGGTTTAATGATGACGACGACGACTTCAAACGCGCGCGTATTTATTCTTCTTTGACGAGAGAAAGAGAGAGAAAGAGAGAGAGAGAGAGAACTGCGTTTGTTATGCCTCGTGATGACACTGTTATGCATTATTCGTCGCGTACCTTTATCTACCGCTCGTATTTTGAACATTTTGAAAGCACAAACGAACTCTTTTTCCATCACAAAAAAAGAGCGCAAAAGCGCTCTCCAAACAACGAACGGAAAGAAGCGAGAGAGAAGAAAAAGAAGACGAACAACAGTACTACTACTACGACTACTGAGAATGTCTCTCTGGACGCTTCTTCAGTCCGTTCTCCTCGTCGCGAACGCGTTCGCGGTCCTAAACGAGGAGCGGTTTTTGGAACCGAAAAGCTTGAGTCAAAGTGCGATTACGTCGGGATACGTTTCCGCGCACGGGTTTAAAGGCCAGTTGATTGGCTTGATATACGCGGCGAGTTACTTACGGATGCCTCTCCTCGCGGCGAACGCGATCGTGATCTTCGTGAAAGTCTTGTTCGGTTAACGCGATCGTGAAATTCGTGAAAGTCTTGTTCGGTTCACGAGAGGAAGAGTGAGTGAAAGATATAACGCGATCGACGAATTTCATACCGCATACATAGATAGCTCTAGATATAAAACCGTGTATTATTATTATTATTATTATTAAGTGTTTCTTTATGTGTATCTTCAAATTCACGCTTTGAGCGCCGTCTCCAAGGGAATCGGTTCGTTGGGAACACCGATGGTGCAACCCGGTCTCGGGCCGTACGTGTTCCAAAACGATCCAGACAACTTGGCACCGTTTTCTTTCAGCCAAGTTTCCGGCATCGCAGTTCCAGTTGGTTGCGCGGAGCAGTACGGTCGGCTCCCCGGTTTCGCTAAGTATTGTTGATGGTAGTCTTCGGCGAAGTAGTACGGCATGTTGAAATCTTCCGGGATTTCGCTCGTAATTTCACCTCTGGTCGACCCGAGCGCTTCTTGGTACGCTTTTTTTGCGGATAAAGTCATGTCGTATTGTTCTTTATCTTTGCAATACACGCCAGACCTGTATTGCGTCCCGGCGTCGTTGCCTTGTCGCATGCCTTGCGTCGGGTCGTGGTTGGTGAAATACATGGCCAACAAATCGGCGAAGGAAATCACGGTCGGGTCGTAGGCGACTTGCACCGCTTCCGTGTGCCCAGTCATACCAGAGCACACCTCCTCGTACGTCGGGTTCTTCGTGTACCCACCGACGTATCCAACCGAGGTAGAATACACGCCCGGTAACCGCCAAAACATCTTCTCGGTGCCCCAGAAACATCCCGTAGCGAAGACGCACGTTTTCACGTTCGAAGGGAACGATTTGATCGAGTTTCCTTTCTGTGTTTAATAATATGAGTAGTATTAACATGCGTGAAGATAGAGAGGAGAGAAAGCGTCAGATACGGGTGGTGGTCGTTCGTTCTTCGCTCTTTGCTATGACATCGCAAAAGCAAAAGAGAGAGAAAAATCCAACATCTTTGGTCGTCTAAAACGATTGAAGATGACGACGACGACGACAAACATCGAACGAAATCATCTTACCAAAACGTAGTGCTCTTCCGTCACTCGCATCTCCGAATCTCTCCCTTTAATCGCGCTCTCCTTCGCGATCATTTGCCCTTTCGGAGGTCTCCCGGCAGGAGCTCCACCGCCAATCATGGCCATTAACTTTTGCATGAGTTCCTCCTCCTCGGCGCCAGCTTTGGTGACGAAAGATGATTTTCTTTTGTGTTGCTGTTGTTGTTGTTTATGTCTGCTGCTGAAACTGCTGCTTGTGCGAGAAAAGTGTCGCCTCGACGATGTGAGAAACGAAGAAGTAGATTTCGTGAGCGAGGATTGCATTTGTTGTTTCGTGGCAATTCTTTCTCTTTAATGCTTGCGCGAGATGAGTGAAGATATTCTTTGGTGACGTGTCAGGATATTTTTTTATAAACAAACGCGCGCTGGATGACGAGATACGAGTCGTGCACTCGCGAAGAAGTGACTCTCTCTCTCTCTTTCGCTCTCTCTTTCTCTCTCTTTCGTCATCGATCGCGTTTATATAGTATATGATTCTCTAAAACATTCTTTAATCTCTTTCTCGAGAAATACCGCGCAAGCGATAGCTCACATTTTTTCCAACGCTTCTTTAATTTTCTCGTTGACGTTGGCGTTGGCGTCCGTGTTGGATTGCAACTCCGGGATTTGGAATTTTTCGCCGGTGATCATCTCGAAGAGCAGCGCGTACTTCGCGCTCAATTCACACTTTAAATCAGTCGGTGCTTCTGGCAACGGTTTGGACGTGTCGTACGGATCGCATCTATCCGCGAACCATAAGCGCAAAAACTCTTTATCAATCATATCCGGTTCTTGTTTGTTCTTCAACACGCGCTCTTCGTACGTGTTTTGAATCCAATACCGACTGGAATCCGGGGTGTTGATTTCATCGATTAAATAGATTTTCCCAGTCTTTGGGTCTTTCCCGAACTCGTACTTCGTGTCCACTAAGATCAAGTTTCTTTCCTTGGCCACTCGTTGCGAAAAGTTGAAAATCTCCAAAGTCTTCTCCACGCAGTAGTCTAAATCCTCTTTATTCATCCAGTTTTCTTTCACGATGTCTTCTAAACTGATTGGCCGGTCGTGCTCCTTTTCCTTCGTCGTCGGCGTGACGATATTTTTCGGCAACTTCACGTTCTTCTCCATCCCGTCCTCCAACGGGTTCCCGCAATAGTTCCGGCCTCCGTTTTTATAGTGCGTCCATAAACTCGTGCTCGTGGATCCGGTCAAATACCCTCTCACGACAAACTCAATCGGAAAGACCTCGCACTTGCGCATAATCGAAACGTTCGGGTGCACCGGCGGTTTCACTAAAACAGCGTTCGGACATATCTTCTCCGTCTGTTCGAACCACCAAAACGCCGTCATGTTCAACACGGCGCCTTTAAACGGGATGTTCGCCAAGTGTCGATCAAACGCGGATTGACGATCCGTCGTCACCGCGACTAATATATCATCGTTCACGTACGTATCTCTGACTTTTCCTTCGTACCTTTTGAATTTTTTCGTTTCCAAGATTGGCAACGCCGTCGAGGTCACGCACGAACTCACCGCCAACACAGCCGCTTTCCTGATCTCTTCCGACGGCGTGATGCCTTTCACGTCTTCTGATTTTGATGCGGATGATGATGATGCTGATGCTACGAATACAACGCCTCCTCTTTTTCCTCCTCTTAATCCTCCTCTCGAAGACGTAAAAACGACCTCCTCCCGACAAAGAGTCTTCTCGTTCCTCTTTTTCCAATCATTGATACTACTGCGACTACTTTTACTATTCATTCTGCTGTTGTTGTTGTTGTTCTTGTTGTTGTAGGATGATGATGATGATGATGATGATGCGACAGTAGTGGAAAACATCATCTTCAACATCGTGTTGTTGTTAAGGAAGAAGAAGAAGAAGAAGAAGAAGAACTCACAGAGGGAAAGAAAACAAAAAGGTCTCTCAAATGCGCTCTCGTCAAAAGCAATCCCAATCTCTCGTCTGAATCGTCCGCCGAATGATCGTCTTTGTGCGTGATAAAGAGGAGACTTTACTAAGAGTCCCGCGTTGTTTAAAATGCAGTTTTTCTTTTGTTTTTTGAATTTTTTTCATGCACGTACAACAACCAAGAATGGAGGAGGAGGATGATGATAGTAGTATTACACATTACAAGCGCTCGAGCTCTCGACTAATTTCCGTCGCGAACGGCGCTCGACCTAACCGACGTTTCATTCGCACGCTCAATTCTTTCACGACGTTGCTGCTATCTTCTTCTTCTTCTTCACCTTTTGTTCTTCCTCCTTTTTTTTCGCTTTCGCTCTCTCGATTTTCTTCCCCGGAGAGACCTCTCCCGACGTAACCGCGTTCTAGATAATACAACATCGACTCGACGTTTTTCGCGAAGATATCGAACCGATGTTTCCCGTCTCTCTCTAACGCTTCTTTGCCGTATTTGAGGAGCTCGTTTTTCGGCCAGAATAATCGCATTTCGAGTTGGATGTATTTTTTATCCTCGGAGAGGGACGCGCGAAACGCGAAGGGCCACCCGTCGTTGCTTTCCAGGTTGCACTCGGCTTCTTTTTCCTCTTTCGCGCGTTCTTTGCGTTGGAAGGAAATCGGATGCCAGATGATTTTTTCTTCGTTTCGTTTGGTTTTTAGGAATCGGTAGCAGACGTCGCCTCTGAAGCAGGCCTCTTTGTCCTCGTCGTTGGAATCGTAGGATTGAGACACGGCTGATCGAAAATCGCCGAATTGTAACCCGAGAGGCACGCACTGCGGGAGGAGCTCCACGGAGTCTCGAAGGAAGGTTTTCACGGTCAAATCAGAAATACGAATCGTTTGTTCTCCGCCGCCGCCGTTGGAGGGATCTTCGACGACGATGGAATCGATCGGGAACCGTTGCCCAAAATCGCTGCACTCGGACGCCGAGTACGAAATCTTCCTCCTTTGTCGAATGGTGGTTGTGCTTTTCATCGTTTTCGTTTTCGAAGACGAAGAAGAAGCGCTTCTGCTCTTCGTCTTTTTATCCTTCGTCGTCCCGTCGCGCTTTTGCGTTTTCGGCGCGTCCTCATCCTTCTCTTCTCCTTCTTCTTCTTCTTCTTCTTCCTCCTCCTCATCCTCCTCCTCTTCTCCAAACCTTTCTATCCGCGACGACGAAATCATCCCTGGAACTTTCACTCGTCGCATCCCGAACAGTTCCGAGGGCATGCGTATCGACCCGACTTCGCTCGCGTTCAGGACAATTTTTTTCTTCCTTTTTTCCAACTGTTCTTTTAATTGTTGTTCTTCCGCTCTCGATCTCGTTAACGCTTGGCCTTCGTGGAGTAAGAGTTTACGGAGCAACTGCTTTTCTTTCGTACTGTACGACGAAATAGCGTCGTTAGTATTATTAGTATTCGAGGAAGAGTCGTTCTCGTCGTCGTGAACGGAGGAAAAGGCGACGTAAACCTTCTTCTTCTGCGTCATCATCCGCCGCCAGAATTGGTGATTTTGTCTTTTGGAGGAGGTATTTTGCCGAGCACTATTGCGTGTTTTTCGAGCGAGATGCGCGGCGGTGGTAACACCAGCATCAGCAGGAGTTTTAGTACAAAACAAAGAAGGAGAATTTGAGGAGAACATCTTCTCGTGTGTGAAAGAAAGTGTATCTGATGATGGGGTAAAATGAGGGATTTTGTGAATGTTTTCCCTTTTCTCCTTGCACATAGAACAAGCAGGAATCTTGGAAGGACTAGACTAAAACTGCTAAAATTCAACGACTACACGACTACCGCACGGGAGTACGACAGTATCACTACGTTCTAAAGAAAGCGTTGAACAGACGAACCCCAGATCCTGCACTTCTCGTGGGCGTGTTTGGTTGGCTCCCACCACCTAAAGAGGATGATGATGGTTTCATGTTCACTCGAGCGGCGATGACTTTCGCTCGCTCTTCGTCCGAACACTTTAATAAAGTGGTCACGACTGGAACGAGACGCTCGTGGACGAGACGCTCGTTGGTGGTGAGGTATTGCAAGAGGATGTTTTTGAGGTAGAGGAAATCGCTTTCGCTGCTCGAAGAAGAGAGTGTTGTTGTGGTCACCTCTCTCGGTGGTGGTTTTGAAGACGAATTCTTCTTCTTCTCCGTTTGCTCTTGGTCGTCGTCTTCTTCGAGGAACGTGAGACTGCTGCTCACCGCTTTTCGACCAATCGATGATATTTTTCCATCTGTCGTTGTAGCTATGCCGTCGTTAAACAGTGCCCTCTCGAGTTCTTCTTCTTTCTCCACGAGCATTTCTCGCGCTCGTTTCCGAACTACATCGGTTTCATCTCTCGCTTTCTCGCACTTTCTCTTCCACTCGTTTCGATCTTCCTCGAGGTCGGCGATTTCTTCCTTCAGCAATCCGGTTTCTTTCGCGTGCGTCTCCGCGGAGCGTTTGAAATCGGTTTGAATCGATTCGAGTTTCTCTTTAATTAGTATTGCGGCGGTTTTCTTTGCCTCTTCGAGTTGTCGCTGTAACTGAGCGCGGTCAGAATCGATGACGGCGATTTTGTCGTCTTTCTCTCGCGAGAGCGTTTCGAGTTGGTTCTTTAAAGCGGCAATTTCGGATTTGAGATCCGCGATGGTGGATGACGATTCGTGGCTACCCTGCGCCGTCTTGTTCTTATCTCGGTCCGTTTCTTCGCTCTTGATACTACTACTAATACTGCTGAATGGAGTCGTCTTACCCTTGCCATCGTCTTGCTTTGGCGTCGCACTCGCGCTCTCCGGATCGTCGTGATTCCTCGTATTCTTCTTCTTGTTGTTGTTGTTGTGGCTATCTCTATTACTACTACTATTATTATTCGCCTTTTCCTCGCTCAATTCTCTCAACTTTCTCTCCAAATCGATTGTTTTCTTGGACTCTTCCACCAAAGCTTTTTCCGCTACTTCTCTGGCTTCATTCACCAACCGTAAATCTTCCGCGTTGTTCTCGTACGCGCTCTTCTCGTGCTTCAAATCTACAATCTCCTCTCTCACTTCGCTCAGTTTTTGCAACGCGTTGTCGCGTTCTTTTCTGCAGTGTTTGAAATCCTCTAACTCTAACTTAGTTTGCAACAACTGCTCCTCCAACGTTTCAATCTTTTCCGCCTTGACCTCTTCGCTCTTTTGCAATCTCAACAACTCTTTCTTATCGTTCGCTTGATTTGTGGTTACATCTAACCAATCCTCGTGCGCTTTTTCGTACTTTTTTTGCACCACCTCCTTCATCTTCTTCTCTCGCTCCAACTCTTTCTCTTGCTTTTCTTTCATTCGTTTTAAATCTTTTAACTCGCTCGTCTCTAACATGTCCCGATCCTTCGCCGCGTCGTTTTCTTTCTGCTTCTTTCTCAAAACCTCCAAGGACGTTTGCATTTGCGAGTTCTTCTGCGTTAAACTCTCGTTTAGCTCTTTCGCTTCCTTCTCTTTCTCTAGCATTTTCGCTATTCGTTCGTCTCTTTCCTTCAACTGATTCTTTAACGTGTGCGTGACGTTCTTAATTGCCTTCATTTCGATTTCCAGCGACGACGGAGACTGCACCATTGCCGCCGCCGCGAGAACAACCGGAGAAGCGGGAGCGGCGGCGTTATCGTCATCATCATCACCATCATCATCATCCATTTCCTTCTTACTCGTGCCTTTCTTCGTCGGCGGCGTCGTCGGCGTCGTCACACCATCCTTCCTCTTCGTCTTTTCCTCCTCCAATTTCCTCTCCATCTCTTGCATCTTCGCATCGAACGCTTCTCGTTCTCTTCGCATCATCTCTTTGAACTCTTTTTCCAACTTTTGTTTTTCCTCCAACATATCCGCGGTTTCGAACACGTTCACGACTAAAGTCACCGCCTTCTTTTCCGACAAAAAATCGTCTCGTTCCTCGTCTCCTTCCTCGATGAACGAGGATTGAGAGTTCGACTGAGAGGAGGCCCCTCGTAACGCCGCGAATCGGTTGTCGTTCGCGGCGTTCGTGAATTGCCCTTTTCCGTTGCCTTTGCGAGGCTGATGAGAATACTGACGATGTTGTCCTCCTCCTCCTCCTCCGTCGTCGTTAAACTCAACCTCTAAAGCCTCCGCGGTTTCTTTAATTTTCGTCCCGACTTTCTTCGTCCACTCGGCGAGTTTCGTCGTCGTCGTGTCCACGAAACGGCCTTTCTTCATTTTGTCTCCCCAATTTGTGCTTCTTTCAAGAGAGTCGAAAATGTGAGGAAAAGAAGCTTTTTACGACGACGAAGAAGAGTTCATCATGTAGAACATTATATAGTACTCTAACCAAAACAACTCGCTACTTGCTACTCGCTACCACCAATACTACTAGTAGTGCTACTGCTATTATTATTATATATTATTATTATTATTATTATTATTATTCTTTTCGACTCGCCTCTTTGTTCTTCTCTTTCTTGCTCAACAACATGAGTTTGGCTTCGCCCATCGTCGTGGGTAACACGACGGATTTCCGAACGTCTCCTGTCGCCGCTATGGTCGCGACGACGTCGTGCGTGCTCAAACCAGAGACGATGACGACACCGAAAAGGATGAGCCACCAACTGAAGGCCCACACGAGGAATTTGAACGCGTTGTGGAAGAAACCAAACTCCGAACCACCGTTTGAACCGAAGAGGAAGCCGATACCGGGGAGGCTTTCGCCGAGGCACAAGACGCCGAACGGGATGGCGGTGACCATTTGGGCGACGTTACCAGAACAGACGACGACGACCGCGTTACCTTCTTTTAAACCTTTGGTTTGCGAGAAGAGTCCTAAAGCGGTCAACGAAACCGAGGCAGCGAGGCCTATTAAGGCCCATATAAACGCCAATCGTCGAGAGAGTTGGAAACCTAATTTCACCGAGGACGCGGATAGCGAAAATAACGCACCCGCGCGCGCACCGGCGAGGATATCTCTGATACGTTGTTGTTTGAACTCAACGCTGTTCGCGTTCTCGCTCTTATCTTTCTTGTCGCTTTTATCTTTTTTCGGTGGCGTAGTCATCATCATCGACGCGTTCATGCTCTCTTTCGTCGGCGGCGATTTCAAAAAGTGGTCGTTCTTGTTCCCATGTCCGGATCCTTTCTGCGGCGTGGTTCCGGGCGTTACGTCGGACTTCGTCGTCGTCATCGCTGTCGTCGACGACGGCGTGGCATTCGACGCGGCGTTGGAACCACCCGCCTTCCCGGACCCAGCCGGGGCCAACACCCCCCCGCTTCCTACATTACTTCCCGCGGCGGACGAAGGCGCGCACAAATACGTGCTCCCTAAAACCACAAAAACACCCAACACGTACCTCCACGTGCTCACTATACTTTCTTCTCCTTTCCCATCTTTTTTTATCGCGACGTTTCCACCCGTCGTCCACCCGATCCCAATCGTCCCTAACACCGCGCACCACACTCCAATCCATTCTTTTTCTCGCAACTTCTCGTCTAAAAACACGTGACTAAACCCGGCGAGAATGGCGACTCCACCGGCCGAAACGGGTTGTACCACCGATACCGGTGCAATCGCTAACGCGACAATCATCATCAAACCGCCAATTACGTCTAATCCTAACCCGAGCTTCCACGTTTCGTTTGAGAAATACGTTTTCAAGACGTCTTTTTTAAACGTCAACTTCGGTAACGATTTCGTGCCTTTTTTCTGCAACGCTTTGCCGATGTTTATCGATGTGGAGGCGAAAAGAGTCACCAAAACGGCGAAGAATCCAGGAAAAAACATTTATTATTATTATTATTTTCTTCTCGCTTGGTCGTGGTGTTGTTGTTGTTTAAATAAAAGAGCAGCAGTAATCGTCTGTCGTTGTTGTTGTTGTTGTTGTGTTGTTGTGTGATAGAATTCAAAAGTGATTAATTGATGAGAAATTTTTAGTGAAGGAATGCGTCTGATTTATTTGAATACAAAACAACAACAAAAACGGGAACCTATAGATATATCTTTTTATTATAGTATTATCTGCTGGCGAACCATCCGTAGGAGTGCAACCCGGTGCCGAACAAGTTCACGCCGACGTAACAAATCCACACGACGATGAACCCGAACGCGCCGATTTTCGCGCTTTCGTCTTTGGGTTTTTCGGCGACCAAGCGCGAGTGCAAATAGGTGGCGTAGGTGAACCAGGTGACTAAAGCCCAGGTTTCTTTCGGGTCCCAGGACCAGTAGGAACCCCAGGCTTCGTTCGCCCAAACTGCGCCGGAAATTAAACCCGCGGTTAAGAGGACGAAGCCTAAACCCAAGCATCGGTAGGAGAGGTTGTCGAGTTCGGTTTGCGTTCTCGCGCCAACCGGTAAGGAGGAGGAGGAGGAGGAAGGAGATTGCGGTGGATTCATCGCAGCCGTCGTGCTGCTGCTACTACTTTCCATCGCGTACGCGACTTGTTCGCCGGTTTTTGAATCAATCTTCGGCCGATTCGAACGTTGTCTCGATGTCGCCACGACTAACATTTCGTCTTCGTCTTCGTTACTATTATTATTATCATTGTTGTCTTTAAACATCGCTTTTTCCATCTTCTCCGTCAACTTACCGACGGTTTCGTTATCCTTTCCAAGTTCCAACGCCAAGAAACCCATACACGCTAAACTCCCAGCCAACAGCGTGGCGTACGACATCATCATCACGCTCACGTGCATCATCAACCAGTTTGATTTCAACGCCGGCACCAACGCGGACGCTCTTTGCAACTCTTTCGGTAAACCTAACGTCGCCCCAGCGACGGTAAACAAAGCCACCGGCGAGACTAACGCCCCGAAAACTTTACTGTTCGAGTTTACGTAAATCGCCGTCGCGGTTGTCCCCCACGCTAAAAACAGTAAACTCTCGTACATGTTCGACAACGGAAAATGGCCGGATTCCGCCCACCGACTCGCGAGCGCGAAGATCAAAGCGACGTTGGAGAGTTGCAACGCCGTCCGCTCCACGTTCACTTTTACTTCTTTGTCTTTGTGTTTGTCTTCCTTCTTCTCGTCTTCATCCTCGTCTGGAAAAAAGACCGCTTTGGTTCCGTACACCGTCGACGCGACGAACAAGGATAAAAACGCTCCGTTCGCGCATAAAGTCGTGACGTCGTTCAAGTCCAAATTCGTCAACTCGCCACCGAAGAGCGCACTCGTCGCGCACGTTTTCCTTTTCCTTTTCGGTGTCGTCGTTGTTACTGCTGTTCTCGTTTTGGTACGACTGTTGCGCGAGAACGTCGTCGTTGTATTCGTCGTCGTCGTTTGCTTCTTCCCTCCTCCTCTTCGAGCGGAGAAGATCCTAATACACGTTGCCGTCTGCGTTGCCATTTTTATCCACCAAAATGTAATTCTCTACGAAGAGTTAAGAAGAAGACTCTGCTCGTAGAGTCTCGTTTTTAATCGAAGCCTTTCGTGTTGTACCTTCTCTGATGCTCGAGGAGGGCACGACACTAAGAGAGAGTGAGAGAGCACGGAAGAGAGTAGACTTCTTCTTAGTAGTATTGTTTATGAGATGTGTTTTTAAGTCTTGAACAGTGGGGAAAAATGGACGAAAGATCAGAGGTTCTTTGATATAACGCGAGCGTTTCAACACTTAAGCGCAGTCGCGGCATATATACTGTCGTTTTGCGATGCCGTTGGTGTTGCTACGAACGCGTGTTGTGGTGCAATTGCAGGTTCTGATGCTCTGAGTGCTTACGGAAGGATACTCTGATATGCTCTCTAGTATTACTCTCTCTTTACATCTGCGCTCTGTGAACTATTGCTATCTATGACTATGACTACTGCACGCGCGAGTGCGACTCCCACACGCACACTACTACTACTACTAATATAATTACTTTTGCTTACTCTCCACGAACAAGCAGTGTTTCCTCGCTCTCGGATCGTACTTCCGAAACTCCAACTTATTCGGCATCTTCTTCGGGTTTTTCCTTTTCACGTAAAAGAAACCGGTGTCTAACGTGGAGACCAAGCGGACCAGGATTGCGCCGGCTTTCGTCGCGCCTTTTGCCATTTAATATTATTCTAATGTCTTATGCTCTGCTGTGTATCTGTTGTTAGTATTGTACGCGTTGTTGTTGTTTTCGTCTCACGTGTAGTATTCTTTCGTCGTTGTTGTGTTGTTTGTGTATTTATGGTGTAGACCCTTTTTAGGGGGAATGAAATGGAGGAAAAATGGAACATTTTACTGCACAAAAACACAATACTAAAGCGCTTTAAAACGAGAGCACACGAGAGAGAAGGAGAGCACTGCGACGACCACTAAAAGGAGTATCGTAGTATATATATATATCTATATGTTTGGATTTGGTCTTCGGGAAAAGAGCAGCGCGAGCAGCGGGAACAACAATAATAACATCACGAATCCATCGAGACATCGAGAGAGTAACGAGAACAGAATTCATAAACATAAACATACACCCAACGTCATGGTGGCGAGCAAAACGGATGGAGTAGCAGCAGCAGCGGCAACGAATACTGCGACGAATAATACCACAATAAAAAAGAAACCAACGACAACCTCTGCGTCGCAGAAATTACGCTCGACGATTATTCAGTTCACGTGTGTTGCTTTGGTCGTTTCGGGGATAACTCTGATTGTGAATGCCATCGCGCATCACGGAATACCGGACATCGATCCTCAAAAGGTACACAAAGCGATTAAAAAAGCGGGATATTTAGGCATCGTGATTTACATCCTCGGGTTCGGCTTGGCGGAGTTGTTACACTTACCCGGCTTAGTTTTCGTCACCGCCGGGGTCATGTGCTGGGGACACTTCAACGGGTGGATGTTAGCGCTGTGCATGGCGCCGTTGAGTTGCACGATTAGTTTCTTAGTCGTCAGAAGGGTCGGAGGACAGGCGTTGGCGGATGTGCAGTTTACCATCGTGAAACGAATGATGAGCCATTTGGACGATCGGCCGGTTCTCACCGTCGTTGGTTTACGAACGGTGTTTTTCCTCGCGCCGGCGATTAATTACATATTAGCTTTGAGTACGATTCGAGCGCGAGATTTCGTTCTCGGGACGGCGTTGGGGTTAGTTTTGCCGCTCACGGTGGCGGTGTATTTTATAGATAATTTGATTAATTACATGGGGTGGGGGAGAGAACGTAACGTTGGAGACGCGCAAGGTGGTGTCAGCGGCGTTTGAGAGAGAAAGAGATGATTAACAATACGCGTTGTAATCCGATTTGCGCTTAAATTTCCTCACAAAAGTGACTCACCTCACACTCGAACAAACTTGGAGAAAGAAGGACGACGACGATGCGTCGTAAAACGCCGAATACAAAACTCAAAGTCGCCTTCGACGACGCGAACATTCAACGCACGCGAGGAAAAGGAGTGAAGAAGACGGAAACCCCGTGGACGGACGAAAATGCGACCGAAACGCTCAACGCGCGACGAAGACGTTTGTTGCTCGAGTTGCAAAACAGGTTTTTCCCGATGAACAGAACTGCCAACGCGCTCGCCGTAGTTCTCGTTTCCGGGGACGAAAGGACCAGCGAACACGATTGGGCCGCGATATGTTTAGATATAAACGAGCATAAAGACGCAAAGGTACTATTAACGAGAGAGAGTTCTTAAGAAGGAGTTCGTGATCAAGCAGAGAGATCGCGCATGTGATTTGAATGTAAACGAACGAATTTTTCTCTTCGTCCGTGTATTTTAAAATGTTTGTTCTGACAACAACGACTGACATTTTTTATCTCACACACACGCAGGTGCTCGCGCTGAACGAAGAGATTGGCAAAGAAGGAGAAGAAAAAGAAACACCACTGACGATCGACCGAAACGCGAAAGTGGAAGAGATCGACAGTCGAGCGATCATGGACTATTTGATCTTCGATCGCGGAAGCGTTCTCGATCTCGAGGAAGGCGAGAAGGAAGAGAAGGAAGATATCGGGGAGTGCGCGTTCGGTCCGGGGAGCGCGTCGGCGCTGAAGAAGAAGTACAGGATGAACGAAGGGAAGGTGAAGAGAGCGGTGATGAGTGTTCAAGATTGGGGGTTGGAAGAGGGAGTGGAGAGCCGGAAATTTTATCCGATCGTTGGAAGCGAAGAAGAAGACGAGGAGGATGAGGAGGAAATTACACCTCAGTTTATCGGGAACGACGACGTTAATAACGAGTATCATTCGGACGAGGAGGATATTATTGGGACGACGATGTGCGCGAAGAGAAGACGAGGTAACACTCCTGGGTCGACGCTCGTAAGAGTGATCGATAAAGATCAAGTGCCGACGTCGGACGGGAGACGCGCGACGATTCCCTTTGATCTTCACGGCGGAATGGACGACGACGATAAAACGTTATCACCGTTCCACATTCACGGAAAAAGACACAGTGAAGATGAGTGGCGCGGAGGAGAATCGTATCTCTGCGATAAGTTGCGTCGTCATCCAACCATGGCGCGGTTGAATATTTCGAGGTTCGCGGCGGAGATGATATGCCGCGAGCTTTCCAATAAGGAGAACAACAACAGTAAGGTCGTGTCGCCGATAGACGAAGAAGAAGAAGAAGAAAACGAAGTTCAGAAAACACCACGAGGAGGAGTTGGCGAGAAAAAGAAGAGAAAGCTTGGCGGGAATTTCTCTCTCGTGCGCACGGTTGAAAGAGGTTGATCTTTGCGGCCCAATCACGGAAGAAGAGAGAGCTGTTATTTTTGAATCATAGAGAAAATAAGAGAGAGAGAAAAGACGACTGCAGTTAGACGTTGATGTGTACTATTCCATGAAGCTCTGCTGCGATAATATCAAATCTATTTGGGTGCTACCACCTACGTATGTGCGGTACATAAAATCACTTGCTTTTTCTTCTCTTCTTTTGCTTCTTCTCGGCGGAGGAAAAATATTCTGGATCGACGGGAACGTTCTTCGTGAAATCGCTCTCAATCTTCTCCTCGTAATCCTCCGCGCTGGCAAACACATCGTCGTCACCGCCGCTGAATTCGTCGTCATCATCGTTCTCATCTAGAAGCATGCCTTTCAGTTCATCCTCATCGTCGTCGGACTCTTCTTCCTCTTCTTCTTCCTCTTCTTCTTCTTCTTCTTCTTTGATGAAATCTTCGTATTCATCTCTCGACGCCTTTCGTTTCTTCTTTGAAAGCAAATACCCTGGTTTTTCACCGTACGCAGCAGCGAGCGCATCGTAGTTGAACTTATCCGTGTCAATTTTCTCTTCTTTGTTTTCAGCTCTGGCGACGATGTCGTCTTCGTCGGTGTCGTCGTCGTCGTCCTCCGCGGCGAAATCTTTCATAATCTTTTTCCTAGCGTCTTTAGAATCAGACTCTGAATCAGAATCTTCATCTTCGTCGTTCTCTTCATCAGAGTCCGAATCGTCGTCACTTTCGCTGTGACCGAAATCGCTCTTCTTTTTCTTACCTTCGTCGCTATCGCTTTCCTCTTCTTCGCTCTCGCTTCCGTCGTCGTCGTCGTCTTTCTTCTCCTTCAATTTCAACTTTACCAACTTTTCGCTCTGTTTCACCGAGTAATACCTGTGGAAGAAAATTTCCGACGGGTCAACTTCGCTTTCCTTCATCGCCGCAAACTCTAAAGTGCCAGGAACGAACGAGGATTGCGCGATAGCCGCGGACGTATCAAAGACGCTACTCTTCGCCTTCTTCGCGATTTTACTTCCAACTTTCTTCATCAGCCATTTATCAAGGAAGGACATTAAAGTCATTTCCGTCAACGGATCACCGTCGTAGGAAACTTCGTCGCCGTTTAGTAAGCTTTTAGCCATCGCGGCGACGGATGGGTGGACGTTCGAGGCTAACGCGGTGAGTTCCCACAGACACGTGAGATGCGCGTTGGCGTAGAGCGGTTCGCGCTTGTACGGATCGTACGACGAAGAGTTTGAAGTTTTGCCGCCGTGCTTGCTTTCCTTCATGTTTTCTTTTCCCTCCTCATCATCGTTGTTGTCTCCTTCACTTTCGCTTTCGCTATCTTCTCCTCGCGATGAAACGCCGTTCGGCACACTTTTCTTAATCATCCCTTCCTCTTTTTCAACCATCTTCCAATGCGCGGGACGAATACGGAAAAACTCAGACGTCGCCATCAAAGAACCGCACGCGAACGTCGCCGGCGCGTGCATGGCAACTTGCAACAAACGCTTTACGATGGCTAACGATCGGGCAATGCGTTCATTACTTTTGGTTTTATCTTTTTTGTCGTCGTCGT